>Ga0307412_10002282_pt1 | contig 10618 bp, 5 predicted proteins | sample DK1Cmetagenome_3_FD_203823 | JGI IMG/M metagenome (GOLD analysis project Ga0307412, IMG submission 203823) | Maize rhizosphere microbial communities from greenhouse at UC Davis, California, United States - DK15-C-1 | ecosystem: Host-associated > Plants > Roots > Rhizosphere > Soil | place: USA...
CCGTTCAGGCGAACGATGCAGGCCGGGCATGACCATTAGCGGGTCCGGCGCATTCTTGGGGAGGAAGACCGATGCGCAAGTTCACCCGCGCGATGCTGACGGGCGCCGCCGTGCTGGCATTCCGCCGTTCACGCCGCCGAGCCGGACAATGCCGGGCCGTACAACGCCAGCTTCCTCGCCGGGGGCATCGGCATCGATCGGCCGCTGGGTGGTGCCGATGCGCTGCTGCGCTCGGGCGCGCCGGTGACGCTGTCGACCTGGGTGAAGCCCGATCTGATCCAGCAGGGCGTGGTGACGCTGATCGCGTTTGGCGATCCCGCCGGCGATTGCCGCTGCCTCAGCCTGCGCAACGGCGCGCTGCACTTCTTCGGCAGCGGCACGGCGGTGAACAGCACCACCAAGCTCGCCGCCGGCCGCTGGGCCCATGTCGCCGCGGTGATTGAGGGCGGCCGCGTGCGGCTGTATCTCGACGGCAAGGCGGTGGGCGAAGGCGCGCTGAACGGCGCGGCGGTGGCCTCGCGGATCGCGCTGGCGCCGGTGGTTTCGGGGCAGCCGCATTTCGGCGGCGCGCTGGTTTCTGCCCAGCTGCGCGGCGTGGCGCTGGGCGCGACGGAGGTACAGGCCGAAGCGGGGGCGCCGCCCGCGTTCGAGCTCGTTCAGATGTGGCAGGTGGGCGTCGGCTGGAACCTCCAGAAGACCGCCAATATCGGCATGACCCGCCAGCAGGATCCGTGGACGCTGCCGCAGAGCGACACCGCCTATAGCCCGGCGGTCGCCAAGCCGGTGCCGGCGCTGCCGAGCCTCGCGCCGTCGGGGCCGCTGCGCTGGCAGATCAACGGCTGGCAGCTTGCCGCCGCCCCGGGCGTGCCTGCCGATGGCGCCGCGCTATCGCAGCCCGGCAAGCCCGAAGGCACCTGGTACGCCGCCACCGTGCCCGGCACGGTGCTGACCACGCTGGTCGATCGCGGCGTCTATCCCGATCCTTATTACGGGCTGAACAACCTCAAGATCCCCGAAAGCCTTGCCCGCCAGGACTATTGGTACCGCACCAGCTTCACCGTACCGGCCGAGGCAGCAGGCAAGCGCCTGACCCTGGTGTTCGGCGGCATCAACTATGCCTCCGAAGTCTGGGTGAACGGCGCCCGCCAGGGCGGCACCCGCGGTGCCTTCATCCGCGGTCAGTTCGAGATCCTGCCCACGGCCGGCGAGAACGTCATCGCCGTGCGCGTTTCGCCGCCCCCGCATCCGGGCATCCCGCACGAACAGTCGATCAAGGCCGGCGTCGGCGAAAATGGCGGCCAGCTCGCGATCGACGGCCCCACCTTCGTCGCGACCGAAGGCTGGGACTGGATCCCCGGCATCCGCGACCGCAACACCGGCATCTGGCGCCCGGTCGAGCTGGTCGCGACCGGCGACGTGAAGATCGGCGACCCGCATGTCGTGACCGACCTGCCGCTGCCGCGCACCGACAGCGCCGACGTGTACATCACCGTGCCGTTCGAGAATCGCGGCAGCGCCGCCCAGCAGGTGACGATCCGCGCCGCGTTCGACGATGTGACGGTGGAAAAGACCGTCACCGCCGCCCCCGGCAAGGGCGAAGTCCGCTTCGCGCCGTCCGAGTTCCGCCAGCTCACCGTGCGCAACCCCAAGCTGTGGTGGCCGAACGGCTATGGCGACCCGGCGCTGCACGATCTGAAGATCGATCTCGCCGCCGGCGGCCAGCCGAGCGACACGCGGAGCTTGCGGTTCGGCATTCGCGAGGTCAGCTACGATCTGTCGCTGTTCGACCATCTCGGCCAGCTCCGCCGGGTGAACGTCCAGACCACCGATGGCGGCCTGGCCGGCCAGCAGCTGGTCGACGTGCGGCACGAAGCGCTCAAGCGCAGCCCCACCGGCTGGGCGGAATCGCTCACCCCCGCCGGCGAGACCTCGAAAGCCGTCACCGCCATCCCCGACGAGACGCTGCCCGAGCCGCATCTGGTGATCCGCGTCAACGGCGTGAAGATTGCCGCGCGCGGCGGCAACTGGGGCATGGACGATGCGATGAAGCAGGTCAGCCGTGCGCGGCTCGCCCCCTATTTCCGCCTCCAGCGCGAAGCGCACATGAACATCATCCGCAACTGGATGGGCAACAACGACGAAGAGGAATTCTTCGAGCTCGCCGACGAGAACGGCATGATGGTGCTCAACGATTTCTGGCAGTCGACCCAGAATTTCCAGGTCGAGCCCGACGATGCCACGCTGTTCCTCGACAATGCCCGCGACGTGGTGGCGCGCTATCGCAACCACCCCTCGATCGTGGTGTGGTTCGGCCGCAACGAAGGCGTGCCTTACCCGACGCTCAACGAAGGACTCGACAAGGTCATCCGCGAGCTGGACGGCACCCGCTGGTACACCGGCAGCTCGAACGAAGTGAACCTGCAGGGCTCCGGCCCGTACAATTACCGCGCGCCGGTCGGCTATTTCACCGATCTCGCCACCGGCTTCTCGGTAGAGACCGGCACGCCGTCGCTCTCCACGCTCGAGTCAGTCTCCGCGACGATGCCGGCCAAGGATCGCTGGCCGCTGTCCGATACGCTGGCCTATCATGACTGGCATTTCGGCGGGAACGGCGACAGCAAGTCCTTCATGGCCGCGCTGACCACGATGTTCGGCCAGCCGCTGAGCTTCGAGGATTTCGAGCGCAAGGCGCAGATGATGAACCTCGAAACCCACAAGGCGATGTTCGAGGGGTTCCTGGGCCATCTCTGGACCAAGAACAGCGGCCGCCTGCTGTGGATGACGCACCCATCCTGGCCGTCCAACACCTGGCAGATCTACAGCTGGGACTATGATACCCAGGCCTCCTATTACGGTGCCAAGAACGCCGTCGAGCCGATCCACATCCAGATCAACCTACCCGACAACCAGCTGGTGGTGCTCAACACCACGCGCGACGACCAGCGCGGCCTGACCGCGAAGACCCGCGTCGTCAGCCTCGACAATGTCCAGCTGTTCGCCCGCACCGACAAGGTCGATGCCAAGGCAAACCGGGTGACGACGCTCGACGCGGTGCCGCTAGACCGGCTCTATGCGGCGAGCCCGATGCTGCTCGTCGAACTGACGCTGAGCGATGCCAAGGGCGCGGTGGTGTCGCGCAACTTCTACTGGCGCGGCCGCGACGACACCGCCTATCGCGCGCTGGAAAGCCTCGCCTCGGTGCCGCTCGAGGTGCAGGCGAGCACGCCCAAGGTGGAAGGCGAGGACAAGGTGATCGCCGTCACCGTCTCGAACAAGGGCACGGTGCCGGTGCTGAATGCCAAGCTCACCCTGGTCGATGCCGAGGGCAAGCGCATCCTGCCGGCTTATTACAGCGACAATTACGTCTCGCTGCTCCCTGGCCAGCACCGGGTGCTGAACGTGCGCTATCCGGCGAGCGTGACCGCCGCCGCCCATCTCGCGGTGCGCGGCTGGAACGTCAACGCGGCCAACGTCGCGGCGACGGGGAAATAAGTCAGCGGCCGGCGGACTGGAGATCCGCCGGCGTGCTGCCCGAGGCGAGGTACAGCGCGACGCTATCGCTCAGCCGCGCGCCCTTGGCCTGGACGAGCTGCACCGACGCCTGCGACGCCGCCGAGGCGGCGTTCAGCAGTTGCAGCGTGCCGAGCGCGCCCAGTTCCACCTGCCGGCGCGTCATCGCCAGCGTGCGGCTGGCCGCCGCATCGGCGCGGGCGGCGGCATCGAGTGCCTCCGCATCGGTCCGCAGCCCGGCGATCGCGTCGTCGACATCGAGGAACGCCTGCAACGCGGTCGCGCGATACTGCGCCTTGGCAGCGTCGAGCGCCGCTTCGGCGGCCCGCTGCTGGTGCTTCAGTTCGCCGGCATGGAAAATCGGCTGCGTCACGCCGCCGAGGATCGAGAAGAACGGATTCCCGTCCTTGAACATGTCGAGGAACTTGGTCGCCGAGCCGCCGGCATTGCCGCTGAGCGTGAACGACGGCAGCCGCGCCGCGATCGCCGAGCCGACATCGGCAGCCGCACCCTTCACCTGCGCCCCGGCGGAGCGCACGTCGGGCCGATTGGCGACGACGTCCGCCGGCAGCGCCAACGGCAGCGTCGCCGGAAGCTGTAGCTCCGCCAGGTTCGGAAGATCGGCGGCAGTGCCCGGCGCCGCTCCGGTCAGCGTCGCGATCAGCCCGGCCTGGTGCTGCGCCTGACGCTCCAGCGGCGGCAGCGTCGCCTCGATCGTGGCGAGCACCGTCAGCTGCGCGCCGACATCCGCCTCGCCGATATCACCGAGCTTGCGGCGCTTTTCGAGCAGATCGACCAGATCGCGATTGTCGCGGATCGCCGCGCGCGTCGCCTCGATCTGTGCGTCGAGCGCGGCATGCTGGATCACTGCCAGCACCAGATTGGCAATTGCGGTCGCCTGCGCCGCGTGCAGCCGGTGCGCCGCCACTTCGGCAGCCGCGCGCGCCGAGCGGACCTTGTTGCGGCCGGCGCCGAACAGGTCGAGCGGATAGGCGACGGTCAGCTGCGCGGTGTGCAGCGTGTAGAGATAGGTATTCTGGTCGGCGAGCGGGCCGGACAGCGCCTTGGAGATGCGCGTGCGCTGCGCCTCGTAGCTGGCATCGACCTGCGGGCCGGTGCTCCCCGACGCCGCCCGCGCCAGTTCCTGCGCCTGGCGCAGATTGGCCTCGGCAGCCGCGAGGTCGTTGTTGTGCGCGAGCGCCTGGCCGACCAGTGCATCGAGCTTGGCGCTGCCGAAGCTCTGCCACCAGTTCGGCACCACCGCCGGCCCTGCGACCAGCTGCTGCGCGGCGCCGCTGGCCGGGGCGATCGTCCCCGGCGCCTGCGCCGGCGGGGTCGGGACCGGGTTGGACAGGTCGTGCGGGCCCACCGTGCAGCCGGCGAGCAGGACGAGCGGGATCAGCGAGTGCCGGCGCATCATGCCTGCTCCATCGGGGTGCCATCGGCATGGTGCCGGTGGACGGTGTGGCCATGCGCGCCGCGATGGCGCGAGAACTTCAGGATCAGCGGCGGCAGCACCAGCAGGATCAGCAGTGGCGCGAGCGTCATCCCGCCCACCACCACCAGCGCCAGCGGCTTCTGCACCTGGCTGCCGATGCCGGTCGACATCGCAGCGGGCAGCAGGCCGATCGCGGCGGCGAGGCAGGTCATGATCACCGGCCGCAGCGAGTGGCGCACGGTCACCGCCATCGCGGCATCATGGTCCATGTCCTCGTTGACGTTCTGGTTGAACGTGCTGACGACGAGGATGCCGTCCATCACCGCGATGCCGAACAAGGCGACGAAGCCGATCGCGGCGGAGATGCTGAACGGGGTGCCCGTGAGCGCCAGCGCGAGCACGCCGCCCACCATCGCCATCGGGATGACGCTGAACGCCAGCAGCGTGTCGCGGATCGAGCCGAAGTTCGCGAACAGCAGCACCAGGATCAGCACCAGGCTGATCGGCACAACCACCTCCAGCCGGTTGACCGCGCTGGTCAGGTTGCCGAGCTCGCCCGCCCATTCGAGGTGATAGCCCGGCGGTAGCTGAACGTTGCGGGCGATTCGCGCCTGCGCCTCGGCGATCGTACCGCCCAGATCGCGGCCGCGCACGCTGAACTTGATCGGAACATAGCGTTCCTGATGCTCGCGATAGATGAACGACGCGCCCGAGGTGAGCTTCACCTGCGCCACTTCGGACAGCGGCACCTGGATCAGCCCGTTGCCGGTCGGCGACGGCGCGCCGATCTGGATGCGGCGGATCGATTCGATGTCGTCGCGCTGGGACTGGTCCAGCCGCACCACGATCGGGAAGTGCCGGTCGGTCGACTTTTCGTACAGGTCGCCGCTCGACTGGCCGCCGACCGCCGCCGCGACGGTGGAATTGATGTCGTCCGGCGTCAGGCCGTAGCGGGCTGCGGCGGCGCGATCGACATCGATCCGTACCGTCGGCTGGCCGAGCGAATCGGAGATGCCGAGATCAGCAACGCCCTTCACCTGCGCCATCTGCGCCTTGATCTGGTTGGCGATCGATTCGAGCGTTTCGAGATCGCTGCCATAGATTTTGAGCGAGTTGGAGCTCTTCACCCCCGACGACGCCTCTTCGACGTTATCCTGGATGTACTGCGAGAATTCGAACTCGACGCCCGGGTATTTCGCGGCGAGCTTGGCCTGCAGCTCGGCCGTCAGCGTTTCCTTGGTCACGCCCTTGGGCCAACTGTCGAACGGCTTCAGCGGCGTGTAGAATTCCGCGTTGAAGAAGCCCGTTGGATCGGTGCCGTCGTCCGGGCGGCCATGCGTCGATACGACGCGGTCGACCTCGGGATAGCCGGCGATGATCTTGCGGATGCCGTTGACCGCGTCCTCGCCCGCTTCGAGCGAGATCGATGCCGGCAGGCTGGCGCGGATGTAGAGATTGCCCTCTTCGAGATGCGGCAGGAACTCGACGCCCAGCACGCGGATCGTCGCGAACGAGCCGAGCACCAGCAGCCCGGCCAGCCCGAAGGTCAGCACGCGGTTGGCGATCGCGAAGGAAATCGCCGGCTCCAGCGCGCGGCGGATCTGGCGCACCACCCAGGTATCGACCTCTTTCAGCTTGTCCGGCAGCAACAGCGCCGCGAGCACCGGTGAGACGGTGAACGCCGCGAGCAGCCCGCCGGCGATGGCATAGGCATAGGTCTTGGCCATCGGTCCGAAGATATGCCCCTCCACCCCGGTCAGCGTGAACAGCGGCAGGAAGCTGGCAATGATGATCGCGGCGGCGAAGAAGATGCCGCGGCTGACGTCGCTGGACGCGTGCAGGATCGCCGAGAAACGGTTCGCCGACGTGGCATGGATCCGCCCCTCCGAAATCGCGTGCGAGCGGTCCGCGAGCCTTCGGTAGATCGCCTCCACCATGATGACGGCGGCGTCCACCACCAGCCCGAAATCGAGCGCGCCGAGCGACAGCAGGTTCGCCGATTCGCCCTGGATCACCAGGATCAGCACCGCGACCGAGAGCGCGAAGGGGATGGTGATCGCCACGATCAGCGCGCTGCGCAGGTCGCCCAGGAACAGATATTGGAGCGCGAAGATCAGCAGCACGCCGACGAGGAGATTCTCCATCACCGTATGGGTGGTGACCGAAATCAGGTCGGATCGGTCGTAAATCCGCTCGATCTTCACGCCCGGCGGCAGGATGCCGCTGGAATTGATCGTCTCGATCTCTTCCTTCACACGGTTGATCGTCGGCAGGGATTGCGCGCCGCGCTGCATCAGCACGATGCCCATGACGATATCGTCGTCCTGGCCCTCGCCCGCCACGCCCAGGCGCGGCAGGTTGCCGATCTTCACTTGCCCCACGTCGCGCAGCAGCACCGGCGTGGTGCCGGCGGTGCCGACCAGCACGTTGTTGATCGCGTCGGTCGACTGGATCAGCCCGACGCCGCGGACGATCGCCGCCTGCTCGCCGAAATTGACCGTCTGGCCGCCGACGTTCGAATCGCTCTTGCCGATAGCGGCCAGCACCTGCGGCACGGTCACGCCGTGCGCGGTCAGCTTGTCGCGATCGAGCTGGACTTCGTAGGAGCGCAGCTTGCCGCCCCAGCCGGTCACGTCGATCACGCCGGGGATGCGCTTGAAGCGGCGCTGGAGCACCCAGTCCTGGATGGTCTTGAGGTCCATCACCGAATAGCCGCTGGGGCCGCTCAGCCGGTAGCGATAGATTTCGCCGATCGGGCTGGTCGGCGAGATCAGTGGCTGCGCATTGTTCGGCAGGGTGCCCAGCTGCGACAGGCGGCCGAGCACCATCTGCTGGGCCTGTTCGTGCGTCACGTCATAGCTGAACTGGATCTTCACGTCGGACAGGCCGAACAGCGAGATCGAGCGCACCGCGGTCAGGTGCGGCAAGCCGGCGATCGCCACTTCGATCGGCGTGGTGACGTTGCGCTCCATTTCCTCGGCGGAAATGCCGTCGCTCTGCGTCACCAGTTCCACCATCGGCGGCACCGGATCGGGATAGGCCTCGATGTTGAGGTTGAGGAAGCCGAGCACGCCCGCCGCGATCATGCCGATCAGCAGGGTGAGCACCAGCATCCGCTGGCGCAGCGCCATTTCTACCAGGCGGTTCATTCGCCGAGACCCGCCTCGTTGACGAACAGCGCGCCCTTGGCGACGATCCGATCGCCGGGATAGAGGCCGCTCAGCACGCGCGTCAGCCCGCCATCGGTATCGCCGATCTGCACCGGCCGGCCATAGAGCAGGCCGTCCTTCGCCCGCACCCAGACGCGGGTGGTGTCGCCCTCATGGATCACCGCCACCGCCGGCACCAGCACGCCCTTCCCGGCATCGACCGGGCGGCGGATCGTGAACGCGGCGAACATCTGCGGCTTCAGCACGCCTTCGGCATTGGCGATCGTCGCGCGCACCGGCAGGCGGTGGGTGGTCGGATCGAGGCCGGCGGCGACATTGTCGATCGTCGCGGTGAATTCGCGGCCGGGCAGCGCCGGGGTGGTGACCACCACCTGATCGCCGACGCGGATATTCGCCGCCTCGCTCTCGGCGAGCTGGGCGACCAGCCAGACGCGGGCGGGATCGGTGATCGTCATGACCGGGGTCGCATTGCCGCTGCTCAGGAACTGGCCCGGCGCGACGGCGCGATCGGCGACGATGCCGGAAACCGGCGCGCGATAGACGGTGTAGGCGGAGGTGCCGACGCCCTCGGTCCGGCCGAACAGCGCCAGCCGGTCCTGCGCGGCGCGCTGGGCGGAGTCGGCCTGGCGGGCCGCGGACTGGGCGGCGGCGAAATCGGCCTGCGCCTGGAGATAGTCCTTCATCGCACCGCCGGCGGTCTCGGTGATCGCCTTTTGCCGGGTGAGATTGCCCTGGGCGATGCGCAGCGCCTCGGCGGCGCTGGCGCGCTGGGCACCGGCGGCGAGCAGCGTACCCCGCGCATCGATCAGCTCGGGCGAGGCAATGCGCAGCAGCGGCTGCCCGCGCGTCACGCGCTGGCCGGGCTCTACGAGGACCTGGAGCACCTGGCCCGAAAAAGGCAGCACGATCGGCGTGCTATGATCGCCGTCCGCCTGGATCGAGCCGCTGGCGCGCACCAGCTCGACATTGGCGCCGCCCTGGACGGTGGCGAATTGCAGCTGCGCCATCTGCTGCTGGGTCGGGCGGAAGGCGCCCGGCGGCAGCGGGGTGTCCGGCACCGGCTTCGGCGCGAGCATCGCCTTCACGAGGAAGATCAGCGCAAGGATCGCCACCACGGCGATCAGGATCGCGACCACCAGCATCGCTTGGGCACGCGAAGCCAATCGGCGCGTTTCGGGCAGGCTGTTGCTTTCCACGGTATGTCCAGTCACTTCATTTCCCTCACGGGTGCAATATAGCAGACACACTTGTGTTGCGGTCGATGCTGCACCGCGCCATTAGGAGGGCCGCCTGACAGGAAGCTTACGGGATGCCCAATTCGTGCGCGTGCTGATGATCGAGGACGACCAGCCGCTGGCAACCGCGTTGACCGAGGCGCTGAAGCGGCGCGGCATCCACAGCGACGTCGCCGGCAGCATCGCCGATGCCCGGCAGATGATCGAAGCTGCGCGCTATGCCGCCTTGCTGCTCGATCTGGGCCTGCCCGATGGCGACGGGCTGGGGCTGGTGCGGACGCTGCGCGCGCAGGGCAATCCGATCCCGGTGATCGCGGTCACCGCCCGCAGCGCACTCGACGCGCGGATCGCAGGGCTCAATGCCGGCGCGGACGATTACATCGTCAAGCCGTTCGATGTCGACGAACTGACCGCGCGGCTGCACGCGGTGATGCGGCGGCAGGGTGCGCTGGCCGGGGCGGAGCTACACTTCGGCAATGTCCGCTTCGATACCGCATCGGGGGATCTGGTGGTCGGTGACGCGCCGGTGATCCTCACCGCCCGCGAGCGCCAGTTCGCCGCGCTGCTGCTCCGGCGGTTCGGGCAGGTGGTGAGCAAGCAGTTCGCCGAGGACCAGCTGTACGGCCTCAGCGAGCCGGTCGGCTCGAACGCGCTCGAGGTGCAGGCCTATCGGCTGCGGCGCAAGCTGGAGGCGGCGGGCGCGACGGTGCGGATCGAAACGATCCGCGGCGTCGGCTATATGATGCGCGAAGCCACCGCCTGATGGCCGCGGCGCCCGTAGTTCGATAGACCGGCGCGATGAAATTCTGGCCGCGCTCGCTGATCGCCCGAATCCTGCTGCTCGAACTGGGCGCGATCGCGATCGCAGCGGTGGCGCTGCCGATGCTGCTCACCTCGTTCCTGCGCACCGAGGCGAACCGCTACGAACAGCGCATCCTGGGCGAACAGGCGCGGGCGCTCGCACGCGGGATCATGGATGGCCCCACAGGGCCGGTCATGCGGCTCGACGCTGCCCTCACCCGCATCTACGCCTCGCCCTATGACGGCCGCGCCTTCGTGGTTGCCGATGGCGCTGGACGACCGCTGGGGGAAAGCCCCTATGCGGATCTGGTGCCGTGGCGCGAGGCACCGCGGAAGGCCGTGGCGACGTCGTTCCGTGCCGGCGCCTTTGTCGGGGTGAGCCAGCCGGTGCGCGTCGGTGCGCGCCGGGTGTGGGTGATCGTGACGCAGGATCGCACCGGGCCCGGCGCGATCCTCGATGACGT
>Ga0307412_10002283_pt1 | contig 10610 bp, 9 predicted proteins | sample DK1Cmetagenome_3_FD_203823 | JGI IMG/M metagenome (GOLD analysis project Ga0307412, IMG submission 203823) | Maize rhizosphere microbial communities from greenhouse at UC Davis, California, United States - DK15-C-1 | ecosystem: Host-associated > Plants > Roots > Rhizosphere > Soil | place: USA...
GGTCAGCAGGCAGGTGTGCGCGCTGGAAAACTATCTGGGCACGCCGCTATTTTTGCGCGTGCGCGGGGGGCTGGAGTTGACACCGGCAGGCGCACGCTACCTGTCCGACTTGATACCGCTGTTCGCGGCCCTGCGCGAGGCCACGCTGGCAGTTTCCGGCGACGGCCTGGGCCGCGACACCTTGCGCATCAGGTCGCCCGCCACCTTTGCCGTGCGCTGGCTCATTCCGCGACTGGCTAGCTTTCATCAGAAGCATAAAGACATTGACGTTCAAGTCATGACGTCGTTCGCGCCGCTGGATTTCCAGCGCGAAGACATCGACGCCGGCATACAGCTGGGCGATGGCCGCTGGCCGGGAATGCGCACGCTACAGCTGGTGTGCAACGAGTTGGTGCCCGTGGCGGCCCCCACGCTGCGGCTGACTCACAAGGAACAACTGGCGACGCAAACCTTGCTGCATTCGATGGCGCGACCCGACGATTGGATGCTATGGCTGCGCGCGGCAGGCTTGCGCAACGTCAACCCCGCGCATGGCATGAAGTACGAAACCTCGTTGCTTGCCTACCAGGCAGCCATCGAAGGGCATGGCGTCGCCATTGCCCAAAAGGCGCTGATCGAGAAGGAACTGGCGGACGGAACCTTGGTGGCGCCGCTGGATCGCATTCTGGATCATGAGGATTTCACGTATTACTTTGCCTGGCCGACGGGCAAGCCGCAATCCAGGGCGTTGCGTCTATTCCGCGATTGGCTGTCCACACTCGTCGCCGTTTGATCCGCGCGCGCCTGCGCTGACCCTTTTACAAAAAGTCAAAGCATCCGATCGATAAAGTCGTTTGCCGGGTCTGGCGCCGCTACCTATTCTGCCTGCATGACAAGAGATCACGGTCACCCATCAGGCCGTGTCGTGCAGGAGACAGGACATGTTCAAACGTAGCTTGCGAGGCCTGCGGGTAGTGGATTTCTCGCACGTACTCGCGGGACCAGTCTGCACCATGATGCTTGCGGACATGGGCGCAGACGTAATCAAAATCGAGCCTCCCGGCGGGGAACTTGGGCGGCAGATCGGCCCGCCCTGGATCGCGGGCGAAAGCGCCGTGTACTTGAGCGTGAATCGCAACAAGCGCGGCATGGCGCTGGATCTGAAATGCGACGGCGGGCGCGAAGTCGCGCGTCGCTTGATCGACCGTGCGGACGTGGTGGTTGAAAACTACCGTCCGGGGGTGATGCAGGCGTTTGGCCTGGACTACGACACGCTGGCCGCCAGCAACCGCAGATTGGTGTTTTGTTCAATTTCCGCATACGGACAAGCTGGCCTGCTGCGTGGCCGGCCCGGTGTAGACGGCATCATCCAGGCCGCCAGCGGCTTGATGAGCACCTTGGGCGTCGCGGACGGCGAGCCGGTAAAAGTCGCTACTCCGGTCGCCGACATGGTCACGGCCTATATGGCTACGATTGCCATTCTGGCCGCATACCACGCGACGCAACGCAGCGGCCAAGGCCAACACCTTGACATCAGCCTGTACAACGCAACGCTGATGCTGCAGCAGATCGGTTACGCGTCGTACTTCGCCTCGGACACAGCCCCCACCAAGGCGGGCAGCGCCGCCCCCTACGCCGCCCCCAACGAGGCCTACCAGACCCTTGACGGATGGATCATGGTGGCTGCCTACCACCCCAAGCGCTGGCACGCCTTGTGCGCCGTATTGGGTGCCGAGGAACTGGAACATGATCCGCGTTTTTGCACTAACGAATGCCGTGTCGCGCACCGCGACGCGCTGCGCCGGGTACTGACTCCGTTGTTTCGTCAACGCGGCACCGACGTGTGGGTGAATCGGCTTGCCGAGCTGGACATCCTGTGTGCGCCGGTAGCGGACTACCACGATGTCGTCCGATCACAAGCGTACGCGGCAAGCGGCATCGACAGTTGGGTCGACCATCCAATCGCCGGAAAAGTGCGCATGCCGGGCTTTGCGCCGGGGCCTGCTCACGCCGCGACCGCGCACGACCCCATCACGGCCGCGCCAACGCTGGGCCAGCACAGCCGCCAGATCCTGAATGAATGCGGCTATGACACAGCCGAGGTCGACACCATGTTCGCGAGCGGCGTACTGGGCAAGCCAGATCCATTTTCCACATGAGCCAAGGAAACACCGATGACATCCCATGCATCCATCGCCGGATCGGCCGCCTCCGCCCCGGCCGAGTTATTGATCCAGCAAGACATTGCCGACGGCGTCCTTACATTGAGCCTCAATGACCCGGAGACGGGCAACGCCATGTCGGTGCGCATGGCCGAGGCGCTTGCCGAGGCCCTGGAGCAGGCCAATACGCTGTCAAACGTTCATTGCGTCTTGCTGCGAGCTACAGGCAAGCACTTCTGCACGGGCGGCAATGTGAAGGACATGGAGCAAGGAGCCGACCTGATGCAAGGCTCGGCCACCCAGATCCACGCCCGGCTGAAATCGACGCTGCATCGAGTCACCCATGCATTGCAAGCATTGCAGATGCCCTCCATTGCGGCGGTCAATGGGGCGGCAGTCGGAGCCGGCTGCGCCTTGGCGCTCATGTGCGACCTGCGCGTGGCCAGCGAACGCGCGACGTTTGCCGAGAGCTTCCTGCGCCTGGGCCTGGTGTCCGGCATAGGCGGCGCCTGGTTCCTGACCCGGATCGTGGGGACGGCAAAGGCGTTGGAGTTGACGCTGACCAGCGAATTCGTCGACGCGTCGACGGCGTTGCAACTGGGCATGGTATCCCGCGTTGTGGCGCCGCAGGCCTTGGACGAAACCAGCGCCGCCTTGGCCCGGCGCATTGCGTCGAATCCGCCCCAAGCCTTGCGCATGGCCAAGCGCCTGGTATTGGATGCCGCCGAGTCGCCCTTGCCGTTGGCGCTGGAGAACGCTGCCGCCATGCAAGCGATTTTGCTTTGCGGCGATGAACACAAGGCCATCGTGCGCGAGTTTCTTGCACAGCGCGCCCGACGCGATCTTTCCTCTCAGCCCGCTTGAGCGCGTTGACGGCGCACGCCTGGGGCTGGCAGACGAAGCCTGCTGGCCGTTGATGCCGGAACAGACTAATAACAGGAGACGAACATGAGAATCCGCATTACTGCCTATATCATCCGCGTGGCGGCGTCGATGTTGGCCGTGGTGGGCCTTGACTGGGCCGTATCGGCGCATGCCGCTGGCTACCCTGAAAAACCCGTGACGTTTGTCGTGCCGTTCGGCGCTGGCAGCGCGACCGATTTGTTGGCACGCGCATTGTCAGCGTCGCTCACACAGCAAATCGGACAAGCCGTCGTCGTCGAAAACCGGCCTGGCGCGAGTGGCATGATCGCCGCGCAGCACGTTGCCCGAGCCGCCGCCGACGGCTACACGGTCTTAATCACCACCAACACTACGCAAGCCGCCAATCCGCATCTTTTCAAGAAACTCCCCTACGACCCGGTAGCGGATTTCACGCCACTGACGGGATTGGGACGCGGCGGCCAGATCCTAGTGGTGAAAGCCGACTCGCCCTACCGCACCGCAGATGAGCTTATTCGCGCGGCCAAGCAAGCGCCGGGAAAACTGAGCTTCGGCAGCGGAAATTCGTCCAGCCGCATGGCAGGCGAAATGTTCAAGCAACTGACCGGTACCGATATCGTCTGGGTCGGCTACAACAGCAATCCCAATGCGCTTAACGATCTGCTGGGCGGTCACATCGACATGATGGTGATCGACACCGTGACGGGTTTGTCGCAGATCGAAGCAGGCAAACTGCGCCCACTTGGGGCGTCAACCCAAGAACGCCTGATTCAACTGCCGAATTTACCTACCCTCGACGAGACCGGCATTAAAGGCTATGACATGGGTTATTGGTTCGCCGCCTACGTACCGGCCGGCACGCCCGCGCCAATAGTCGCGGAGATGAGACAGTTATTGATCAAGGCGGTCGCCAGCGACGGCGCGCAGACATTCTTTCGTAACTCGGCAACCCAGGCGTGGACGACGACGTCTGCCGAGCTTAATCAGTTTCAGGCTGCCGAGACTCAGAAGTGGGGCAGTGTCATCAAGGCGGCCGGAATCGAACCCGAATGACGTGCACACGTGACGCCGGCCGCTGGGCGGAAGGGAATGTCAGGCCGTGTTCCGGCCTTGGGCCTCGACCTGCTTCGAGTTCATCGGATCCACGGGTTGCGCTCGCCGGGCTCCGACCTCGACAAGCGGATTGCCGCCATAGACAGAGCGAATCACACCGCGCGGCGGCAACAGCGTGCGCGAGTTCTTATAGATTTCGCCATCCTTCATGACCATCAGGATCTTGGCCGGGTCCTGCAGCACCGCCAAGTCCTGCAATGGATCGCCGTCGACCATGATCAGGTCGGCCAGAAACCCTTCCTTGAGTTGGCCAAGTTCGTCGGGCCGCATCATCAATTCGCCCCCCAACCGAGTGGCTGCCAGCAGGGCTTCCTTGGGTGTCATGCCGATATATTTGACGAAGTATTCAAGGTCTCGTGCGTTGGTGCCGTGCGGCATCCAGGCAAAACCGTAATCGCCCCCGGGCAGGATGCGGATGCCGCGCTTGTGCATCTTGGCAAGCGTCTCGGCGGCAGCCTCCAGTTCGCGCTTGTAGCCCATCTTGGTCGCGATGGCTTCGGTTACTCCATATTCGGAGGCGTTGTAAAGGGTGTTGACCAGCCAGCCGATACCCGGCGCAACAAAGTGCTTGTCCTTGTTGGCCTCCAGCATATCCAGCGCCTCTTCGTCGGCGAAACTGGCATGGAAGATCAGTTCAAAGCCCTGCTGCACACAGGTCTTGACGGACTCATTGGACCTCGCGTGCGCCGCGACCCGCTTTCCGGCTAGCCTGGCCTCGGCAGCCAGCATGGCTATTTCTTCCTGGGAAAATGGATTAGCTTCGGCGGGTATGCCCGCGATGTACTCGCCAGACAGGTTGATCTTTAGATGGTCAACGCCATACTTGACGAACATGCGCACGATGCGACGCATATCCTCCGGTCCACTGCACACGGCGCCGAAGTTCATCGCCTCGTAGGGCAGATGCGGGAGGGTGTTGTCCCCCAGGCCGCCCGCTGTCGTGATTTCCTGGCTACCGGCCAGATAGCGGGGCCCTGGAAACGCGCCGGCTTCGATGACGTTGCGAGTCACCACATCCAGGCGCGGCTTGGCGGTAGCCGCACCCAATGCACTGGTCCACCCCATCTCCAGATAACGCTTGGCCACCCGTACACACCACAAGATGTGCTCTTCGGGGGGCATGAACTGGATCGCCGACAAGCTCGGTTGGTCGTTCCACGAAAAATGCGTGTGCGCTTCCGTCATGCCCGGCATCAGGAAGGCGCCATGACCATCGATGATGCGCGCATCACCGGTGTCCAGATACTCTCCCTGACGCGCCAGCGAGACGATACGGTTGCCGTCCACCAGCACCTCCCCTGGGTAGGGATCGGCGCCGGATCCATCAAAGATGGTCACATTGGTAATGGCGATTCTGCTCATGTCTTGTCTCCGTTGGGACGCTTTGCCTTCAGCGCTTATAAAAATCGGTAAGAATGCGCAGGCACTCGAAGGGCTTTTCGTAGACCGTCCAGTGGCCGCAACCTTGCAGCACAAAGGTGTTGCGCGTTTGCAGGCGCTCGGCAAGCGCCGCGGTTCCTGCCGGCGTGCCGATCCCGTCTTCGTCGCCCGTGACCAGCAACGCCGGAATGGCCAACTGTTCGACCTCGGCGGCCACCGATTCTGCCAGCGCTTCACAGTTGCGCGCATAGCCTTCCGCTGGCTGGCGCATGATGGACTCGCGAATCAGCGCCAGCACGGCCGGGCGTTCGGCTTTGGTCTGCGCGCTGGTGGCGGCCTTGCAGATAGCGTCGGCGATTTCCTGCATGGCGGCCATGCCGGAGCGGGCCAGTCGGGCGCGGTTGCGCGTGGGTTCACGGGCGGCGTCGGCTGGCGCAGCAAGCGGACCGAACAAAGCCAGGGATCGCACCCGTTGGGGATACCCGACAGCCAGGTGTTGGGCGATGATGGTACCCATAGAATGCGCCACCACATCGACACTTTCCAGGCCCAGTTCGTCCAGCAAGCCAACCAGGGCTGCCACATGCTGGCCGATGCCCAGTCCTTCGGGCGCTTCGGCGCTGCGCGCGGCGCCTGCCAGGTCGGGCCGAATCACCCGACGTTCGCCAAACGCCGGCAGCACCGGGCTCCAGAAATTGGAGCTGCCGCCCAAGCCGTGGATGGCCAGCACGGCATCTTTGCCATCGCCGGAGTCTTCGACCCACAGGCCGTTGATGATCTTCGAACTCATATACTCACCTCGTTTGATAGCCGGCACGGGCCGGATATAGCGATGCCATGGCGCGACCGGACAGCCGGCGCTGCGGCATCAGTCGACTTTCCCAATTCGGCTTACCGCCCGCTCGAGCGAGACGGAATCGGTCTTCCAGTATTCGTCGAACGCGGGCGCGTCCAGATACTGAACAGGACTGCCGGTGGCGGCGATCCGCGACCGGAATTCCGGATCGTTGGCAACTTCCTTGATGGCCCATCGCAGCCTTTCCATGACGGCTGGCGGCGTCCCTGCCAGCGCGAACACCCCCGACCATTGCACGAAGCTGATGTCATAGCCTTGGGATTTGAAGGACGGCACTTGCGGCAGGCCGTCAAGCTTGCCATCTCCCCAATGCGCCAGCGGCCTGACCCGCCCCGACTGGATCAATTGCATGACGCTGGAGGGACCGGTGGCAAGCGCATCGACTTGCCCGCCAATCAACGCCTGCACGGCCGGCCCGGCCCCCGTGAATGGGACGTGCATCATCTTGATGCTGGCGGCGGTCTGCAGCATTTCCATAGGCACATGCATCGTGCCGTAGAGACCAGAGGTGCCATAGCTCAACTTGCCGGTCTCAGCTTTGGCCGCGTCGATGAATTCCTGCAGCGTCTTGTATGGAGCGTCCGCGCGCACCACCAGCACGGTGGGATCGGCGGTGATTCGCGCGATCGGAACGAACTGGTCCAACTGATAGGCGGGCTTGCGCTCCAGCAGACGGTCCGCCGCGGGCAAGATTGAAATCGCCGATAGGCTCATCAGCAACGTGTAACCGTCCGGCTTGGCCCGCCCCGCCTGGCCGATGCCGATGGCGCCGCCGGCACCGCCCTTGTTTTCGATGACGATGGCCTGGCCCAGCTTGGCGCCGACCGCCTGTGCCAAGGGGCGTGCGATGGTGTCGGCGACCCCGCCAGGCGGGAATGGCACCACCATCGTGACAGGACGCTCGGGATAATCGGCGGCCATCGCCGGGCCGGCCGTCAGCCATAGCAAGGCAGCCGCGGCTACCTGTTTGCAGCGCAGATTCATGTCTCACTCCATTATTGATTTATGTGCTGCGTTGCGCCGGAGCCTGCGGCGCGGTCCGTCAGATGAACCGGTTTTCGATCCTCCCGATGCCGTCGATCTCGATCCGCACCGTGTCACCGTTCTTCAGATATCGCGGTGGATTGAGCCCCTGGCCCACGCCCGCCGGGGTGCCGGTCGCGATGACGTCGCCCGGATACAGCGTGATGCCGCGTGAGCAGGTCTCGATCAACGTGGGGATATCGAAGATCAGGTCTTCGGTATTGCCTTCCTGACGAAGCTCGCCGTTCACCCAGCAGCGCACCCGTGTCTGGCGCCCATCCAGCTCGTCGGCCGTCACCAGCCAGGGGCCCATGGGGCAGAAGGTGTCGAAGGACTTTCCCAGGTCCCATTGCTGGTGGCGCATTTGCACATCGCGCGCCGTGACGTCATTAACGACGGTGTAGGCGATTACATGGCTCATGGCCTCTGCGCGTGAAATGTTGCGCCCGCCCTTGCCGATCACCACCGCCAGTTCAGCTTCGTAGTCAATCTTGTCGGACACGCCCACGGGTAAAAGCACATCCGCCCAGGGCCCCACGACCGTCTGCGGCACCTTGGTGAACACGATGGGCCAAGATTCCGGATTCTCGTCGTTGTCCTTGAACACGGATTCGCGCAGTTCTTTCGCATGGGCGTGATAGTTGCGCCCCACACAAAAGAGATTGCGCCGCTGGGCCGGCAAGGGCGCCTCGTGCTCCACCTGGTCCCAACGATAGGCGGGGCCCACCTTGGCCGGTAGCGCCCGCCCTTCGGCCAACAGCTCCACGGCGGCCAGCGCGCCGACCGCCGCGAGTTCACGCGGAAAATCCAGCGCGGTTACCGTACCGCCATCCTCGGAGACCACCCCGACCCGCCGTTCGCCTTCGCTTCGAAATACCGCGATCTTCATGCTTGCTCCCTGGGCGGCCGCAGCCACCTTGCTGTTTAAACCATTAAATACCAATTGCGCTATTAATCAGGCCCAATTTCGGAAAATGATATACCAAAAAAACCAATTAGCAGTCAGGGTTTTCGATATTTAAGTTAGCCCTATTGGCCTTATTTGGTATCATCCAATCCTCATCCATCCAGGGCATTCCCATGGACAAAGCGTCCGCTATGCGCGCGGTTATCATCGAAAACCTGAAATCCGGCACCTGGCCGGTCGGGCACCGCCTGCCAACGGAACGGGCCCTTAGCGAACAATTCAGCATCAGCCGCTCCACGGTCCGCCGGACCCTGTCTGAATTGAAGGAAGAAGGCCTGATCTCTCAGCGCGTGGGCAGCGGCACCTACGCCAACGCGCCGTCCGGGCTGGCGCAGGCCGAAACGCTGCTGCGCACGGAAGTGCTGGCCACCAGCCCCGCTGAGCTAATGGCCGCGCGGCTGGTCCTGGAGCCGGCAATCGCAGCACTGGTCGTTCAGCACGGCACCCCCTCGGACTTTGCGGCCATGCAGCACGCCTGTGACGAGGCCGAAGCCGCCACCAGCTTCGAAGCCTTCGAAGTCTGGGACGCGCAACTACACGAGCTGATGGCCAAGGCCACCCACAACGTCTTCATCGAAAAAGTGTTTTTGCTGATGACGGCTGCGCGTTCGCAGGCCACGTGGGGCGCACTCAAGCGGAAAAGCCTCACGCCGGAACGGCGCACCGCCTACCAGGTCGAGCACCGCGAAATCGTCGAAGCGTTGCGGGACCGCGACTCCGTGCGGGCCATGGACGCCGTGCGGCGGCATCTGCTGCATGTACGAGACAATCTGCTGGGTTAAGAGGCGCGGCGGGGGCGCCTGCATCGCTTGACAATGCTTGACTGTTGCGCGCTGGAGATACATTGCGACACACTGTAATCTTCTCCAACACGTACGGCGTTCGTCGGTCGGCGCTGGGGCGTTAGACCGTGCGGTACGTGGGCTGGAAGGCTATCGCCAGAATGGCTCTACGCCTCAAGACCCTTTCCCACGTACTCGCCCGTCTATGCCTGCAACCCTGCTCGAATGGTCTGTGCCCGCGGCGATCCTGTTGTGCGCCCTCGGGCTCTGCGCCGCGCGCTTCGTTGGCTTCAACACGCTCCGGTGGGGTTACGCCCTTGGCTGCCTGGGCATTGGCTACGCCATCATGCTCGTGCAGGCCAGTGAGCTTTCCCCTTATAAACAAGTGGTCGAGGATGCTTTCATTCTGGGCGGCGTCATGTTGGCCTGTCGCGCGCTGCAGGGCCGGCGCGGCACGCTGCCCCCTCGCTACATTGATATTGCGGTCCTGCTGGCCTCGACCGCAATGGTCATCGTCTCTGTTGTGCTGTTTGCCAGCGCGAAGCTGGAAACGTTCTTCGTCCAGGCCTGTTGCGCGCTGGTGATCTGGCGGACCACGTTCTCTTTTGCAAGGCACGTCGCAACCACGTCGGACAAGGTCCTCATCGCCGCGTTTCTCTTCATCGCGCTCGTGTTGACGGGTCAATGCGTTCTGTACCTTGCCGCCCCCACGCCCATTCTCGCAGCGGGCGAATGGAGAACGTCCGTCTGGGGGACCTTGATCCAATACACCGGGCTACTGGGGAGCATTGTCCTGACCTTCGCGGTCTTCATCGCGACAAGCTGCGATGCCATAGAGAAATACCGTCGCCAAGCGCATACCGACGCGTTGACGGGGCTGCTGAACCGGCAGGGGCTTGATGGCTTTCTTGCCTCCGTTTCCGGGCGCTCGCTTTCGGATGGCGCAACGCCGACCGCGCTGATCATGGCCGATATCGATAATTTCAAACGCATCAACGATGTCTTCGGCCACCCGTTTGGCGACATGGTGCTGGCACGATTTGGCGCCCTGCTTCGACCAGAAGCAGACGCCCACCTTTGCGCCGCCCGCCTGGGAGGAGAAGAGTTCCTGTTGATGCTGCCAACGGAAAATCTGCAAAGCGCGACTGCCATCGCCGAAGAAATCCGTGCGAATTTCGTAGCGCAGCGTTGGGCCCCGCACGCCCCCAACTCACGTTTCACGGCCAGCATGGGCGTGACCTTGCTAGAAGCGGATGAGCATTTCGCCAGCGCACTGAAGCGCGCAGACGACCTGCTCTACGCGGCGAAACGACGAGGACGGAACTGCACGGTCGCGAGTGACGCGCCAGGCGCCACCGTACATGCCCGGTCCGCGTTCAGCGACACCGTGGGCAGGGAAAAATACTGTGCATGAACATGAATCCCTTGGCGCCCCTTTTCCTGAATGGCTTCTTAACACAGGCGAT
>Ga0307412_10002284_pt1 | contig 10609 bp, 9 predicted proteins | sample DK1Cmetagenome_3_FD_203823 | JGI IMG/M metagenome (GOLD analysis project Ga0307412, IMG submission 203823) | Maize rhizosphere microbial communities from greenhouse at UC Davis, California, United States - DK15-C-1 | ecosystem: Host-associated > Plants > Roots > Rhizosphere > Soil | place: USA...
TCCTGCGGCTTCTTGCGCAGCCATCCGAACAGGCTTTTCTTCTCGCCAGCCGCAGCTGGGGTCTTCTTGTCGTCGTTGGAACCAAACATGGAGGACGGCTATCTCACGGTAGCGACGCGCCACGAGGACGCCTCGGTGATAAATATTCGATGCTGAACAGACTGCGTTTCATCCAGCTTGTTCACGCGCAACAGATTGTCGAAATGTCGCCAGGACACCTCTTGGTCGATTTTTTCGAAGGACTGGTACGGCATCATCGGCGAAAACGCGGGGATCCACGAAAAAAACCCAACGTTAATGCCCAGAACCCAGACAACCTTGGGCCGATAAAAGACCCGATAGGCGTGGCCGCCAGTAAAACGGACCGTTATCCTAGCACCTCCTCGCCTGCTGCGGCTAAGACCCGGCAGGCAGCCCAACAGGTTTAAACACGAATGAATGCTCTTGCCCGCTGCGCCGCTGGCCTGCTGCTCGGCACGGTCTGCCTGCCTTTTTCAGCCCTTGCTGCCGATCCACAACCCACCCACGAATTTACCCTCGACAACGGCCTGAAGGTCGTCGTTCGCGAAGACCATCGCGCGCCGGTGGTGGTATCCCAGGTCTGGTACAAGGTCGGTTCCAGCTACGAAACACCGGGCCAGACCGGTTTGTCCCATGCCCTGGAACACATGATGTTCAAGGGCAGCGAGAAAGTCGGCCCCGGCGAGGCGTCGCTGATCCTGCGCGACCTCGGTGCCGAAGAAAATGCCTTCACCAGCGACGATTTCACCGCCTACTACCAAGTACTGGCGCGCGATCGCCTGGGCGTGGCCTTCGAACTGGAAGCCGACCGCATGGCCAGCCTGCGCCTGCCGCCAGAAGAATTCAGCCGCGAGATCGAAGTCATCAAGGAAGAGCGCCGCATGCGCACCGATGACAAGCCGATGTCCAAGGCCTTCGAACGCTTCAAGGCCATGGCGTACCCGGCCAGCGGCTACCACACGCCGACGATCGGCTGGATGGCCGACCTGGATCGGATGACTGTCGAGGAGCTGCGCCACTGGTACGAGTCCTGGTACACCCCGAACAACGCCACGCTGGTGGTGGTCGGCGACGTGACGCCAGACGAGGTCAAGTCCCTGGCCCAGCGTTATTTCGGTCCGATTGCCCGGCGCCCGGTGCCGGTCGCGAAAATCCCGCTGGAGCTGGCCGAACCCGGCGAACGCCAGATTACCCTGCATGTGCAGACCCAACTGCCCAGCGTGATGCTGGCCTTCAATGTGCCAAGCATCGCCACCGCGACGGACAAGGCGTCGGTCAACGCGCTGCGGCTGATCTCGGCCCTGCTGGATGGCGGCTACAGCGGCCGGATCCCGACCCAGCTGGAGCGCGGCGAAGAGTTGGTGTCCGGCGGCTCGTCGAACTACGACGCCTTTACCCGCGGCGACACGCTGTTCACCTTGTCGGCAACGCCCAACACGCAGAAAAACAAGACCCTCGCCCAGGCCGAAGCGGGCTTGTGGCGCTTGCTTGAACAGCTGAAAACCACCGCACCGACCGCCGAGGAGCTGGAACGCGTCCGCGCCCAGGTCATCGCAGGCCTGGTGTATGAGCGCGACTCGATCACCAGCCAGGCCACCGCCATCGGCCAGCTGGAAACCGTCGGCTTGTCCTGGAAACTGATGGACAGCGAACTCGCCGAACTGCAAAGCGTGACCCCGCAGGATATCCAGAAGGCAGCCCAGCTGTATTTCACCCGCTCGCGCCTGAGCGTTGCGCACGTCCTGCCCGAGGAGAAAGCTCATGAGTGAGCGCAAATCATCGCGCCTGGTGCTGATCGGCCTGGTCTTGATCGCCCTGGTCGGCGCCCTGGCCTTTTACCTGACACCTTCAAGCGCCCCCAAGGCCAGCCAGGCATTGGACAAAGCCAAGTCCAGCAGCAAACTGCAATCCCTGGCCGAACTGAACGACAAGGCGCCCAGTCGGCGCCAGCTAGACGTGCAGACCTGGAAAACCGCCGACGGCGCCAAGGTGCTGTTCGTCGAAGCCCGCGAGCTGCCGATGTTCGACCTGCGCCTGACCTTCGCCGCCGGCAGCAGCCAGGACGGCGACGCCCCCGGCCTCGCCCTGCTGACCAACGCCATGCTCAACGAAGGCGTAGCCGGCAAGGACGTCAGCGCGATTGCCCAAGGCTTCGAAAGCCTTGGCGCGGACTTCGGCAACGGCGCCTACCGTGACATGGCCGTGGCGTCCCTGCGCAGCCTCAGCGCAGCGGACAAGCGTGAGCCGGCGTTGAAGCTGTTCGCCGAAGTGGTCGGCAAACCGACCTTCCCCGCCGACTCCTTCGCCCGGATCAAGAACCAGATGCTCGACGGCTTCGAGTACCAGAAGCAGAATCCCGGCAAATTGGCGGGCCTGGAGCTGATGAAGCGCCTGTACGGCGAGCATCCGTATGCCCATTCCAGCGATGGCACCGCCGACAGCATTCCGCCGATCACCCTGGCCCAGGCCCGGGCCTTCCACGCCAAGGCCTACGCCGCCGGTAACGCCGTGATTGCGCTGGTGGGTGATTTGTCCCGCGCCGAGGCCGAAGCCGTTGCCAGCCAGGTCTCCGCCGCGCTGCCCAAAGGTCCGGCCCTGGCGAAAACTCCGGCACCGGCGGAGCCGAAGGCAAGCATCGGCCATATCGAATTCCCGTCCAAGCAGACCAACCTGATGCTCGCGCAATTGGGCATCGATCGCGACGACCCGGATTATGCGGCCGTTACCCTCGGCAACCAGATCCTCGGTGGCGGTGGTTTCGGTACGCGATTGATGACGGAAGTTCGTGAAAAGCGCGGCCTGACCTATGGCGTCTACTCCGGCTTCACGGCGATGCAAGCCCGTGGCCCGTTCATGATCAACCTGCAAACCCGCGCGGAGATGAGCGAGGGTACCTTGAAGCTGGTGCAGGACGTGTTCGCCGATTACCTCAGGAACGGCCCGACCCAAAAGGAACTCGAAGACGCCAAGCGCGAACTGGCAGGCAGCTTCCCACTGTCCACCGCCAGCAATGCCGACATCGTCGGCCAGCTCGGCGCCATGGGTTTCTATGACTTGCCGCTGAGCTACCTGGAAGACTTCATGCGTCAAACCCAGGAACTGACGGTTGAGCAGGTGAAGACCGCACTGAACAAACATTTGAGCACCGACAAGATGGTCATCGTCACCGCTGGCCCGAGCGTGCCGCAAAAGCCGTTGCCGGCCCCCACTGACAAACCTGCCGAGCAGCCGCTCGGGGTCCCGGAGCATTAATGGCCCGCCCATCCAATCCCAGCAATAAACCCGCGCACAACGGCGTGAACCAGTTGCGCATCATCGGCGGCGAATGGCGCAGCAGGCGCCTGAGCTTCCCCGATGCCCCTGGCCTGCGGCCGACCCCGGACCGGGTGCGCGAAACCCTGTTCAACTGGCTCGCCCCTTACGTGGCGGGCGCCAAGGTCCTCGATCCGTTTGCCGGCAGCGGCGCGCTGTTTCTCGAGGCGCTGTCCCGTGGCGCCGCCATGGGCCAGGCGCTGGACGCCAGCAACGTGGCGGTTTCCAGCCTGAAGGAACACCTGGGGACCCTGCGTTGCACCGTTGGCCAGGTGCAAACCGCCGATGCGTTGCGCTACCTCGACAGCCAACCGGCGACGGCCTTCGACCTGGTGTTTCTCGACCCGCCTTTCAACCAGAACCTGTTGCCGGCGGTCTGCGCCTTGCTCGAGGAACGTCAGTGGCTGGCCGAGGATGCCTGGGTCTACACTGAAAGCGAAACCGCCCCGTCCACCCTGGGCTTGCCGGGCAACTGGCGCTTGCACCGCGAGCAGAAATCCGGACGGGTGTATTACGCCTTGTGGCAGCGTCTGACAAAGGACATTGGCTGAACGGCTGACCAGTGCATCGAGAATAATAATGATGTCCGCCGCATCCGAACGTTTCGCCCCGGCTCCGGGGCTCGGCAATCCACACCTGCAAACCTTGTGGGGCCCCTTGTGGCGCAAGACCACGCACATCGCTCGTCAACGCGAGCGCTTGTGGCTCGAGGATGGCGATTTCCTCGATCTCGACTGGTACGGCCCCCACAGCGCCGAAGCGCCATTGGTACTGGTGCTTCATGGGTTGACGGGCTCTTCCAACTCCCCTTACGTGGCCGGTTTGCAGCAGGCTCTCGATCGCCAGGGCTGGGCCAGTGCAGCCTTGAACTGGCGCGGTTGCTCGGGCGAGCCGAACCTGTTGCCCCGCAGCTATCACTCTGGCGTCAGCGAAGATTTGGCAGCCGCCCTTGCTCATCTACGAGCCCGGCGACCCTTGGCGCCATTGTTTGCAGTGGGTTATTCACTGGGCGGCAATGTGTTGCTCAAGCACTTGGGGGAAACCGGCAGCAACAGCCAGTTGCAAGGCGCGGTGGCGGTCTCGGTGCCGTTTCGCCTCGACCAGTGCGCCGATCGCATCGGCCAGGGATTTTCCAAGTTCTACCAGGCGCACTTCATGCGGCAACTGGTGGCCTATGTGCGCAACAAGCAACGCCAGTTCCTGCACGACGGACGTCATGAGGGCCTGGCAACCCTGGCGGCGCTTGGCCCGCTGGAGAACATGCGCACCTTCTGGGATTTCGATGGCCGGGTAACGGCGCCGCTGCATGGGTTTTCCGACGCAGCGGATTATTACCGTCGTGCCTCCAGCCGTTACTTCCTGGCGGATATCAGCACGCCGACCCTGGTCATCCAGGCCGCCGACGATCCGTTCGTGTTCCCCCACAGCCTGCCCGAACCCGGCGAGTTATCAACCTCGACCCAATTCGAGCTGCACGCCAGGGGTGGGCATGTGGGGTTTGTCGATGGAACCTTGCGGTGTCCAGGGTATTACCTGGAACGGCGCATTCCGGATTGGCTGGCCAGCCTGGGTCGCGGGTGACTAAGACACGAATCTGCCCAAAGCCCATGTGGGAGCGAGCTTGCTCGCGATAGCGGTGGTCAGCCGCATTGAATTTGACTGACGCACCGTCATCGCGAGCAAGCTCGCTCCCACATTGACCCTCCCACATTGCCCCTGAGCAGCTGTTACTCGCCCTTCGCCACACCGCGCTGAGGATCATTGATCCACTCACTCCACGAGCCAGCGTACAGCCGCCCCAAGGGATACCCGGCCAGGCTCAAGGCAAACAGGTTATGGCACGCCGTCACGCCAGAGCCGCAGTAGGCCACCAGCCCAGTCGGCGAGCGATCGCCCAGTTTTTCGGCGAAGCGCTGCTTGAGCTGGTCGGCCGGCAGGAACCGGCCATCCGCGCCGAGGTTATCGGTGAAGGCCGCGCATTGCGCTCCCGGGATGTGTCCGGCCACCGGGTCGATCGGCTCGACTTCGCCCTTGAAGCGCGGCAGCGCTCGTGCGTCCAGCAAGGTCATGTCCGGCTGGCCAAGGCGTTGCTGCAGCGTGTCGGCATCGACCAGCAAATCCGCATCCGGCGAACCACTGAAGGTCCCGGCCGACGTGGCAGGCGGATCCAGGCTCAGGGGCAAGCCGGCCGCGTGCCAGGCCTTGAGCCCTCCGTCGAGGAGATACACGCCGTCCCGCTTGCCCAGCCAGGCCAGCAGCCACCAGGCCCGGGCGGCATAGGCACCGGGGCCATCGTCATACAGCACGATGTCGCTGTCGTTGTTGATGCCCCAGCTCTGGAGGCGCGCGATCAAGGCGCCAGGACCGGGCAAAGGGTGGCGCCCGGTCACACCCTTTAGAACCGGCCCGCTCAAATCCCGCTCCAGGTCCGCGAACGACGCACCGGCGATATGGCCCTCGGCGTAACTGCGCTGGCCATAGTCCGGATCATCCAGGGCAAAACGACAATCAAGGATGACCAACCCGGGTTGCGACCGCCTCTCTTCAAGGGCCTGGGGGCTGATAAGTTGCGCGATGGGCATGGTGAGCTCCTGAGATTGAAACAAGGGAGGGCCGAACCTACTGCCCCTCCTCAAGGGTCTGGGCCAGCGGGACGTAAAACTCTTTGAACAGATCATCCACCGCTTCACGGGCTTCATCGGTCACAAAACCCGCCTCCAGCACCAGCACTTGATAGACACCGCGCTTGATCGCCTGCTCGCTCAGATGGCTGGAGTTTTCCCGGGTCGTGCAGAGGAAACGTACCCACGAGGTGAGGATAATCCAGGCATTGAGGGTCAGGGATTCGATCTGCACCCGGTCCATCTTCAGGATGCCGGCAGCGACGAAGCCTTCGTAGATCGCGGTGCCATGGATCAGGCAGCGCTGGGAGAACCGTCGATAGCGAGCCGCCAGCTCCGCGTCGCTGTCGAGCAGATGCTCCAGGTCCCGATGCAGGAAGCGGTAGCGCCACATCGCTGACAGCAGTTCTTGCAGATAGAAGCGCTTGTCGTCCACCGTGGCCGCGCGACCCTGGGGCGGGCGCAGGAAGCTGTCCACCAGGTTTTCGTATTCACTGAACAGCACGGCGATGATCGCCTGCTTGTTGGGGAAATGGTAATAGAGGTTGCCCGGGGACATGTCCATGTGGGCAGCAATGTGATTGGTGCTGACACTGCGCTCGCCCTGCCGATTGAACAACTCCAGGCTGTTCTGCACGATGCGCTCGCTGGTTTTTATTCGTGGGGCCATGGCTTGGGCTTTAATTCAAAAGTCAGTGGGAGGCATCTTACGACCTATCGGTCACGGGATAAAACCCAAGCAATTTTACAGGTCCTCATTTGACTTTCTAGAGTATTAGCTCTAGAAAGCACCGACTCCAATAATAAATCCGGTGCCCACCATGCCCGCCGACGTTGCTTACCTGCACGAGTCCCAACAGCAACTGGAAGAGCTCCGGGCATTGTTCGATGCCCAGCGCCTGGCCTACACAGCCCATCCGATGCCACCGGCTGAACAGCGCCTGCAATGGCTCAAGGCATTGCGCGAACTGTTGAGCAATGAACGGCAGGCGTTGATCAATGCGATCAGCCAGGACTTCAGCCACCGCAGTCCAGACGAAACGCTACTCGCCGAGCTGATGCCGAGCCTGCATGGCATCCATTACGCCAGCCGGCACCTGAAGGGCTGGATGAAACCCTCCCGACGCAAGGTCGGCGTGGCGTTCCAGCCGGCGTCGGCCAAGGTCGTCTACCAGCCGCTGGGCGTTGTCGGAGTCATCGTGCCTTGGAACTATCCACTGTTCCTGGCCATCGGGCCGTTGGTGGGGGCGCTGTCGGCGGGCAACCGAGTGATGCTCAAGCTCAGCGAGTCGACGCCTGCCACCGGCTTGCTGCTCAAGCAATTGCTGGCCCGGGTCTTTCCCCAGGACCTGGTGTGCGTCGTGCTGGGCGAAGCGGACGTCGGCGTTGCGTTCTCCCGGCTGCCCTTCGACCACCTGTTGTTTACCGGCGCCACCAGCATCGGCAAGCATGTGATGCGTGCCGCTGCTGAAAACCTCACCCCCGTTACCCTTGAGCTGGGCGGCAAGTCCCCCGCCATCGTGTCCGAGGATGTCCCACTCAAGGACGCCGCCGAGCGCATCGCCTTCGGCAAGACCCTCAATGCCGGACAGACCTGCGTCGCGCCCGACTACGTGCTGGTGCCGCAGAACCGCGTCGGGGCGTTCGTCGAGGCGTATCGTGAGGCGGTCCGTGGTTTTTATCCGACGCTGGCTGACAACCCGGACTACACCGCAATCATCAATGAGCGACAGCTGGCACGGCTCAACGGCTACATCAGTGATGCCACCAGTAAAGGCGCCTTGCTGATCGAGCTGTTCGACCAGGGCCAGGGACGACGCATGGCCCACAGTCTGCTGCTCAACATCACGGATGACATGACCGTCATGCAGGACGAGATCTTCGGCCCGCTGCTGCCGATCGTGCCTTATGCAGATTTGAACCAGGCGTTTGCCTACATCAATCAGCGACCTCGCCCGCTGGCGCTCTACTATTTCGGCTACAACAAGGCCGAGCAAAATCGCGTACTGACCGAAACCCATTCCGGCGGCGTCTGCCTGAACGACACCCTGTTGCACGTGGCCCAGGACGACATGCCGTTCGGCGGCATTGGTGCCTCAGGGATGGGGCACTATCACGGACACGAGGGTTTCCTGACCTTCAGCAAGGCCAAGGGCGTGCTGGTGAAGCAGCGATTCAACGCCGCGAAACTGATCTATCCACCCTATGGCAAGCCTTTGCAGAAACTAATCCAGAAGCTGTTCATCCGCTGACAGAGCCTCCCAGGGGAATAACAATAATGAACCCGAGCCTGACCGATACGCCCACCCTGTCGCGGCGGGGCTTGCTGCACTTGAGCCTCGGCGCCGGCGCGTTTCTCGCCACGGTCGGATTGGGGGCCACGTTGAGCGGTTGCTCCACCAGCCAGCCGGCCAGCGGCCTAGTAGCATTGCGTGACAGTGACCTGCCATTTTTGCGTGCGGTCATTGCGGTGATGCTGAACGGCGCCGTGACGGCGCAAACGCTCGACGCCGCCACCGAAGCCACGTTGCAGAGCCTGGATCGCGGCCTGGCGCATCTGTCCCCGTCCATGCTCAAGCTCACACGCCAGCTCTTCGATGTGCTCACGCTGGGTATCACTCGCGGACCACTGACCGGGATCTGGGGTGCGTGGGAAAACGCCAGCATCGAGAACATCCAAGCGTTTCTGGCACGGTGGGAAAACAGCTCGCTGAGTTTGTTGCGCCAAGGCCACGGATCGTTGCTGCAAATGGTGATGATGGCTTGGTACAGCTGCCCCGAATCCTGGGGCCATTGCGGATACCCAGGGCCGCCAGTGGTTTGAAGCAAGATCCAATCCTTGTGGGAGCGGGCTTGCCCGCTCCCACAAGAGCCTGTCGCAACCTACTCACAACAAGAGGCCCCGAACATGCCCGTACCCGACCCGTTCCGCGAAGGCCTCGCCCGTGGCTGGACCACCTACAACGGCGCGCAACTGGCCGAGGACCTGACGCTGGAAGCCGATGTGGCGATCATCGGCAGCGGCGCCGGCGGTGGTACCACGGCGGAGATTCTCAGCGCCGCCGGCTACAAGGTGCTGCTGATCGAGGAAGGCCCGCTCAAGACCAGCCATGACTTCACGCTGCGCGAGGACCAGGCCTATACCAGCCTGTACCAGGAGGGCCTCGGGCGCATGAGCAAGGACGGCGCCATTACCATTCTCCAGGGGCGGGCGGTGGGCGGCACGACCTTGATCAACTGGACATCGAGCTTTCGCACGCCTACGCAAACCCTTGAGCACTGGGCCGCCGAGCACAACGTCAAAGGTCACAGTGCCGCCGAAATGGCGCCTTGGTTCGAACGCATGGAGCAGCGCCTCGGTGTAGCGCCCTGGCTGATACCACCCAACGCCAACAACGACGTGATTCGCAAGGGCTGCGAGCAACTGGGCTACAGCTGGCACGTCATCCCGCGCAACGTGCGCGGTTGCTGGAACCTGGGTTATTGCGGCATGGGCTGCCCGACCAACGCCAAGCAGTCGATGCTCGTCACCACGATACCTGCCACGCTGGACAAGGGTGGCGCGCTGCTTTACCTGGCGCGAGCCGAGCGTCTGACGATCAAGAACGACACCGTCGACGGCCTCGAATGCCAAGCCATGGACGAGCGTTGCGTGGCGCCGACCGGGCGACGCATCACCGTCAAGGCGCGGCATTACGTGCTTGCCGGTGGCGGCATCAACAGTCCCGCCCTGTTGCTGCGCTCCGATGCGCCAGACCCTCACGAGCGCCTGGGCAAGCGTACGTTCCTGCATTTGGTGAACATGTCGGCCGGCCAGTTCGATGAAGTCATCAATCCGTTCTACGGCGCGCCGCAATCGATCTACTCGGATCACTTCCAATGGCAGGACGGTGTCACCGGCAAAATGTCCTACAAGCTGGAAGTGCCGCCCTTGCATCCCGCACTGGCCGCCACGTTGTTGGGAGGCTTCGGCGAGGAAAATGCCAGGCACATGGCGCACCTGCCCCATACCCACGCCATGCTGGCGTTGCTGCGAGATGGCTTTCACCCCGACAGCCCCGGCGGTACCGTCGAGTTACGCAGCGACGGCACGCCGGTGCTCGACTATCAGGTTTCGCCCTATGCGTGGGACGGTCTGCGCCGAGCGTTCCACAGCATGGCCGAGATTCAGTTTGCCGGCGGGGCCAGGGCGGTCATGCCGATGCACAGCGATGCCCATTATGTGAAAACCCTGGCAGAGGCACGGGTGATGATCGACGGGCTCGACCTCGCCCTCTACCGCACGCGCCTGGGCAGCGCCCATGTCATGGGCGGCTGTGCCATGGGCGAAGATCCAGGCTCAGCCGTGGCCGACAGCCTTGGCCGCCACCACCAATTGGGCAACCTGTCGATCCACGATGGCTCGCTGTTCCCCACCAGCATCGGCGCCAACCCACAGTTGTCGGTGTATGGGCTGACGGCGAAACTGGCGTCGAATCTGGCCGAACGCCTGAAAAATTCATGAAAATATGCACCATTCGCAGCGTCTATAGTTCTTTTCTACGCAACAGCCGACTTGGCCGACCGAGAAGGCTGCGATACCATCCGACTCCCCAACGCACTCCCGCCAGGACGACGCGATGAACCGAGTGTTGTACCCAGGTACCTTCGACCCT
>Ga0307412_10002287_pt1 | contig 10604 bp, 13 predicted proteins | sample DK1Cmetagenome_3_FD_203823 | JGI IMG/M metagenome (GOLD analysis project Ga0307412, IMG submission 203823) | Maize rhizosphere microbial communities from greenhouse at UC Davis, California, United States - DK15-C-1 | ecosystem: Host-associated > Plants > Roots > Rhizosphere > Soil | place: USA...
ATTCAGGAGTGACTTGTGGATAAGTTGAAAGGCGCCTTGCTGGTCGGCGCTCTGCGGTTGTTTGCGCTGCTGCCTTGGCGGGCGGTGCAGGCAGTGGGCTCGGCGATTGGCTGGTTCATGTGGAAATTGCCCAACCGTTCGCGCGACGTGGTGCGGATCAACCTTGCCAAATGCTTTCCCGAGATGGACCCGGCCGAGCGCGAGCGCCTGGTGGGCCAGAGCCTCAAGGACATTGGCAAATCCTTGACCGAAAGTGCCTGCGCCTGGATCTGGCCGGCCCAGCGCTCCATCGAACTGGTGCGCGAAGTCGAAGGCCTGGAGGTTCTGAAAGAAGCACTGGCGTCGGGCAAAGGCGTGGTCGGCATCACCAGTCACCTGGGCAACTGGGAAGTGCTTAATCACTTCTATTGCAGCCAGTGCAAACCGATCATTTTCTACCGCCCGCCCAAGCTAAAGGCAGTGGATGAATTGCTGCAAAAGCAACGTGTGCAACTGGGCAACAAAGTTGCGGCGTCGACCAAGGAAGGCATCCTCAGTGTCATCAAGGAAGTGCGCAAGGGCGGCCAGGTGGGCATTCCCGCTGACCCTGAACCGGCCGAATCCGCCGGCATTTTCGTGCCCTTCTTCGCCACCCAGGCCCTGACCAGCAAGTTCGTCCCTAACATGCTCGCTGGCGGCAAGGCGGTCGGCGTGTTCCTCCACGCCCTGCGCCTGCCGGACGGCTCCGGCTACAAAGTCATCCTCGAAGCGGCCCCGGACGAGATGTACAGCACTGACACCGAAACGGCCTGCGCCGCCATGAGTAAGGTGGTCGAGCGTTACGTGCGTGCCTACCCGAGCCAGTACATGTGGAGCATGAAACGCTTCAAGAAACGCCCGCCGGGCGAGGCGCGGTGGTACTGAAGGCAGGGAATCGATTCTGGCAATGGCCTTACTTGCGGCAAGGATCCTGATTGTGGCGAGGGAGCTTGCTCCCGCTGGGCTGCGCAGCAGCCCCCGCCCCCGCCCCCCTAAAGCTCAGTCTCCGGTGGTCGATAACCCGATGTATCCGCCAATCATGGACTGATGAAATGGAATTTTCTGTTAGCTCTGCCGCTATCTCTCACGCCAACACCAACCTCACCCGCTCCGACCAGAAGCTGATAACCAATCCCCCCGCGGACGCCGTTAAACAGCTGGCAAGCGCAGGCCCTGCAGCGGTCTACCACCCCAGTGAAGAGCCCCAGAACGTGGTGCAATCGCCAGTGATCATCGAAACCTGGATCGGTCGCTCCCAATCGCCAGACTTCCCTAGATTCGCCGCCATCACGGAGAGCGCGAAAAACACCCTGAAAAGCTCTTTCGAGACGTTCCAGTCAACGTTGTCGACAACCCATCCGGACCTGGCCGGCAAGAAATATGGCTTCACCGTCGAGGCCGATGGCCGCCTGAAGGTGCTCAACACGGCCGGCCAACTCAGCAGCGCGGACACCCAGCGGCTGACGGATCTGCTCAATGAGTCCACTGATCTGAAAGCCGCCGCCGTTGCGTTCCGCGACGCCTCTATCGACATGGTCGACGCCGACTCGCCCTGGTCCGGCAGCTACCTGGGCCGCTACAACCTGACCCAGGAAAACTTCGCCAACACCATCGATCTGGCGCCGATGCTCAAACGCGCCGGCTCGGTCCCTCCCCAGGAGTTTTCGGACGGGTTGTTCTTCAACCAACTGGCGTACAAAGGCGAACGGGCGACGCGAGAGACGGAAGCCGCAATGCTTGAGCGGCGTGCTGCGCAGCGATTCAGCGCGCAAGCCTGAAAGCTGGGTCGACCGAACCCCGTGGCGAGGGAGCTTGCTCCCGCTGGGCTGCGCACCAGCCCTCCCACGACCACAAAACACCACCAACCCCTGCGGGAGCGAGCCCGCTCGCGAAGAGGGTCGCACATCCACATTGAATATCGGTTGATGCCTAACCTTGCTTGCCCCCCAACCCGCCAGGAAGGCATCCATGGGTATTCGCGTAAAAGACCGTCACAAAGAGGCGCAAAGCCTCAATCGTGTCCATGATTAAGGGCCTGCGATATCGGCGACGTCGGGATGGCAAAGCCTCTCTAAAATCCGTCGGATGACCGTCCAGCCAGAAATATCGCACTTCCTCTGGTTCATTAATCAAGGAGTCCCCTCATGAATATCGATTTCACCGGACGTCACGTCCTGGTAACCGGGTCCACCAGCGGTATCGGTTTCGCGACTGCCAAAGGCTTCCTAGAAGCTGGCGCTCAAGTGGTTATCAACGGTCGCAGCGAGAGCAGTGTGGAGGACGCATTGCAGCGCCTCGGCGCCCTTGCTTCAAGGGCGACTGGCTTTGTGGGTGACCTCAGCAATGCGTCCGGCTGCCAGGCACTTATCGCCCAGCACCCCAGCTTCGATATCGTCATCAACAACCTGGGCATTTTCAAACAGGAAGACTTCTTCGAAACGCCAGACAGTGAGTGGCAGCGCTTCTTCGAAACCAACGTAATGTCCGGCGTGCGTGTTTCCAGGGCCTATGCGCAGGGCATGGTCGAGCGCGGTTGGGGGCGGATTGTGTTTATCTCGTCGGAATCGGGCGTGAACATTCCTGCCGACATGATCCACTACGGCTTTACCAAAACCGCCCAACTTTCAATCGCTCGCGGCCTGGCCAAGCGCCTCGCTGGCACGGGCGTGACGGTGAACTCGGTGCTGCCCGGGCCGACCCTTTCCGAGGGCGTTGCCCAAATGCTCCAGGCCGACGTCGAGCGCAGTGGGAAAAGCCTGGAAAAAGTCGCGGCAGATTTCGTCAACGAGCATCGCAGCACCTCGATCATCCAGCGCGCGGCGCGCGTCGAGGAAGTCGCCAACATGATCATTTACGCCAGCTCGGAACAGGCCTCGGCCACCACTGGGGCGGCGCTGCGTGTTGATGGCGGTGTGGTGGACAGCATCGTTTAGGGCCCTATGACACCTTGCAAAACAACGCCGCTTCCTCGTGAGAGATAAGCGGCGGCTTTGTCTTGGAAGCAACATGGGTGGGTTCGACCGGCTTTCGGAGTGGTGAAGGGATCGTTCAGCTCACTCTGTTTTCCATCAGTCGATCCGAGCCGCCTTCGGCTACGCGGTTCTCGATCAGTCGATCCGAGCCACCTTCGGCGACACGGTTCTCAATCAGTCGATCCGAGCCGCCTTCAGCGACGCGGTTTTGGATCAGTCGATCCGAGCCGCCTTCGGCCACGCGGTTTTGGATCAGTCGATCGGAGCCGCCTTCAGCGACGCGGCTCTCGATCAGGCGATCCGAACCACCCTCAGCGAACGTAGGTTGAACAAAAGAAGTCGCGAACGCATTGCCGAGGGACAGTGCCAGAAGCGAGCCAATGAGCGTTTTGCTGAGAGTGTTCATGTCCAGATCCTTTTTTCGTAGATGAAGTGAGTTAGACGGTGACGTGCAAACGGACGTCGACGTTGCCGCGTGTCGCGTTGGAGTACGGGCAAACCTGGTGAGCTGCATCGACCAGCGCTTGAGCATCGGCTTGATCCAGACCTGGCAGACTGATGTGCAGGTCGATGTCCAGACCGAAACCGCCAGGGATCTGGCCGATGCCAACGTGGGCCGTGATCGAGGCGTCAGCCGGAATGCTGCGTTTGCTTTGGCTGGCGACAAACTTCAACGCGCCGATGAAGCAGGCGGAGTAGCCGGCGGCGAACAACTGCTCAGGGTTAGTAGCTTCACCACCGGCGCCGCCCAGGGCTTTTGGCGTGGCCAGTTTCACGTCCAGGATCTTGTCGCTGGAAACAGCACGGCCATCACGGCCACCGGTGGAGGTTGCGACTGCGGTGTAGAGAACGTTCATGGTGTTTCCTCTTCTGCTGATTGGTCTGATTAAAGTTTGTTTTGATTTGCGCTAAATGTTTGTGCGCTAATCAGTTGCGGCAAAGTTATCGGATGAATAATTAGCGCGCAAGATAAATTTTGAAGAATTTTTTTGAGCTTGAATTAACCAATTGATCTCAAAGGAAATTTATTTTTAGGCTTCGCAGTATCGCTAGCCCGCGTGAGCCGCGAGGTGAGGCAAGGGGAAGGACGCGCCTAGGGAATCAGCAGGGCCCGCGAATTGCGGGCTCTCAAAGGGAGGGAAATTCACAGGCCGATGATGGGCTTCTCAATCATCCAAACGCGTGCCGTAACGCAGCTCGCCCTGATGGCGTAAGCTGAAATGCGCGGATGCTCCCGTGGAAACACCACATGGAAGATTTGGAATGACTCGAATTATTGAAATCCTGACGTACACCTTAAGGCCGGGATCGGGATTGGATTTTCACGAAGTAATGCAGAATGTCAGTGTTCCGCTGCACCTGGAGGCGGGCATGGATGTCGTTTCTTATGGCTGCTCATTACATGATAGTGACAACTATCACCTGATTCGCTCCTATGAAAGCGAAAGCCATCGTCAGTTATCTCAAGCAGTTTTTTATGCAAGCGCTGCCTGGAAGCAAGGTCCGAGAGAAGACATCATCAGTCGGATTGAAACCAGTACAACGGCCGTTATGGCGCTCGCTCAAGACGCAGTTGATGCCATCAGAGCTTCCGTAGACCTGTCTAGAGCCGAAGCTCGATCCGCGTAGCCGACCCAGTGTATGGAGATCGTTCCCAGGCAGAGCGTGAGGAACGATCGAATTTCGACTGTTAATACAAAATCAATCCGGCTAAGCAACAGCCACCCGATTACGCCCCAGCGCCTTCGCCCGATACAGGGCTTTATCCGCATCGTTCATCAAGCTGTGAAGATCCTTGTTGCAGGCTTCCGTCGATGCGACGCCGAGGCTGGCCGATATGCCGTGGACAGGCTCGATCATCAAAGCCGCAATCGTATCGATGAGCTGTTCTGCAATCTGCGTAGCGACTTCGATCGAGGTATCCGGAAGCAGGATGGCGAACTCTTCCCCACCGAGCCGTCCGTGGATATCGGTTGCCCGAAACGATGAACTGATCACCGTCCCCATCTCGCGTAAAACCTGATCCCCCACCTGATGACCGTAGGTGTCGTTGATGTGCTTGAAGTGGTCCATGTCCAACATGAACGCGCACAACCCCAACCGGTTGCTCTTACATTCGTCATAAAGCTGCTGGGCATGCTCGAAAAATGCCCGTCGGCTTTTCAGGCCGGTCAGTTCATCGGTTTGTGCGGCACGGGTCGAAATGCTGTTCGCCTGTTCCATTTCGCGGGTAAGACGAAAAGCGATTTCCAGTGCCTGGGACATTTTGTGCGTGGCGCGGGCCGCAAACGCCGCGAACACCAGGATCGAAAGCGCCATGCCGACTTGAATCGGGGACGGTTGAAACAGCAGCCAGACGGTGCACGGAAACAGCACCACGCCAATGGAGACCAGCGTCATATTCCGATAGGCCGAATAGCAGGACACCGCGCTGACGGACATGCCGACGGTAAACAGCATGACCAACGCCTGGGACAACAGATCGTCCGCCGGCATGAGCACAAACGCCCCACCGCCCCAGATGCTGGCGGATAACACCAGTGTGACCCAGTATCTGCGTTCCCAGCGTTGAGGCGTGCGCTCACTTTCGTCGCTGCGGAAATAGGCAACGAACATTGCGATGCGCAATAGCGTCGATGCGGTCAGGATGACCAGCCACCAAAAAATGACGCTATGCTCAAACCGGTCCCAACACAGCCAGCTCAGCATGATGGCAGCCAGGTAACTGCCGAAAACCGCAGAAACGGATTGGCGAAACAGTTGCTGCAGTCGGTCAGTTCGCACTTGCTCGGTTATGAAGCAATCCGGGCCGTTCCGAGATCTTGGGCCATCCATTTGATCCACCTGATCGTGACGCAACGAAAACGGCGATTGTGGCACCCTGCCACCAACCCAAACAACTCTATTACACCCAAGGTCCCGATTGAACCGAAACCCGTGGCGAGGGAGCTTGCTCCCGCCGGGCTTGTGCAGGAGCTGCCGAAGGCTGCGATCCTTTGATCGTTCGCTTGAGATTCAGCCGTTCGGGGAAAATCGCAGCCTCGTTTCACTCGACAGCGCCTACAGGCGTAGCCCCAACCATTCCAACGGACAAATGTTTTACAAGCTCAGGCTGGGATCAACCCCGCTTCCCGATAACTCAAAATCAGATCATCAAACAGCCCGACATCTGCCCGAGTCCTCGCTATCAACTGAGCACCCGCGACAGCGCTGTAAATAGCGCGAGCTTGGCGTTCACATTCCTCTGCACTGCCCGCTCCAGCATCCGCCAACACCTGGGCGAGCCACGTCACGTTAACGTCCGCAAAGGCCCTGATCTCTAGAGACACCTCATTGGGCAGGTCTTCGTATTCGGCCGCCATGAAGCTGGACAGACAAAGCTTGTTGCCGTCCTCAAGCGACGTTCGAAAAATGGACGGGTACACCCGCAGGCACGTTTTCGGATCACCATTGGCGGCGCGTATCTCTTCAAGCACCCGCTGTACGTCCTGCCAGTAGCGTTGCGCGACCGCCGCGGCCAACCCTGCCTTGCTCGGAAAATGGTAATAAATGCTGGCGTTCTTGATGCCCACCTGGTCGGCAATGTTACGGAAATTGATCCCGCTGTAACCGTGCAGTTGGGCTGCGGATTTCGCTGCCGCCAAGATGGCTTCTCGAGCATTTTCGTTCACGTTAACGCCTCGTTTCGAGATTCGATTCACTCAGTTGAACGCGATTCTACGCCCAGACTCGTCTACCTGCCAATTGTCAGGTAGGGGATTGACAGCGCGGAATCATCGGCTCAATCTTTTACCTACCAATTGACAGGCAGGTAATCGAATCATGACCTCTTCACAGCAGCGCGTTGATGTTTCCACGGTTCCTACAATGAAAATCTACGACTGGTTCAACGGCCCCTACCCCGCCCGAGTACGCATTGCGTTGGCAGAGAAGGGATTGCTACCGAACATCAAATTCGTACCGGTGAATCTCTGGAACGGTGAGCACAAGAAGCCGGACTTCCTCACCATCAACTACTCCGGGACGCTGCCCGTGCTGGAGCTGAACGATGGGACGCGGATCGCGGAATGCACCGCGATTACTCAATACCTGGATAGCCTGGACGGTCACCCGACACTGACGGGCGAAACCCCCGTAGAAAAAGGCCTCATCCATATGATGACCAAGCGCGCCGAGATCGAGTTTCTCGACGCCGTCAGCACATACTTTCACCATGCCACGCCGGGCCTCGGTCCAGATGTCGAGCTGTACCAGAACGCCGAGTGGGGCGGCCGGATGCGCGACAAGGCGATCAGAGGCATGCGCTATTTCGACAACCTGCTCAAAGACCAATCCTTTGTGGCGGGCGACAAGTTCTCAATGGCGGACATTGCAGTACTGGGCGGGATGATCTTCGCTTCGCTGGTGCAGCTCCCTGTGCCTGAAGAGTGCGTGGCACTTCGAGCCTGGCACGCCAGGATGCAGGAGCGCCCCAGCGTCCAGACATGGCGCGCGATGGTCGAACGTGGCGCTGAGCCGTGACAGCGGGGAACTTCACCAAAAAAACCCGACGCTTTACGTCGGGTTTTTCGGGGGTATTACTTCAAGTCCGCCGTGCTTATCGGTTTACTCGACTTGCGACAGCTTGGCGTCGTCGCAACCGGCAGCACGGCACTCGCGCTCCACAGCCTTGAGTATGACGATACGCGCTTCAGTCTTCTCGTTGGCGCAGTCCAGGTAGAGCAGGCCATCGTTGGAACAGGCGCTGTCACGAATCTTGATCCATTGGATCTGAGCGGCTTTTACCTTCTTCTTTTGCTCAGGGTTCAGCGCACTCATCGTCTTCTTATATTGATCATTGATGTCCTGATCCGACTGAACCATTTTCAGCGACGCGCAATAGGTTCTGTCATAGGCGTTCCTAGGGTTATCGCAACTCATCGCAGATGCCGATGCGGATGCCATTGCCAGCAATGCCCCAACCAACAAAGACTTGATCACTTACTTCTCTCCCTGAATGCCCTCTATTGATTAGAGGTCGCGGCGGGAATTTATCATGAGGGTTGTGGAACAATGAAGAAGAACTGCACCGCCCCCCTATCGGTCTGACAGACAAGTAGCCACCACGTATCGAGCGAGGGGGCACTCGCGAGCCGGTCACACATTGGTGGCGAGGGAGCTTGCTCCCGCTGGGCTGCGTAGCAGCCCCAAAAAGACCGACACATTCCTACAGACAAACCGCACAAATCGGTTGTGATGGCTGCTCAGCCGAGCAGGAGCAAGCTCCCTCGCCACGGTATCCCGGGGTAATTAGACGTGCGCGGGGCGCTTCGGCGCGCCGCCCATGCTGATCACCCCGGTCTACTAACGTTCGTTGAGGCAGTCATTGAGGGCTGCTAGCGCTCCCTTTATCCAGTACCAGACGATATCCTGCCTAGCATCCGTCTCTTGGAAAGCACGATGAACACCAAAAAAATTCACGCCTTAACACTTATGGTAATCAGCTTTACTGTCGTTGGAGCCATACAGTTTCTCCTGTATGAAGCCATGATAATAATTGAGCAAGCGAGATCTGGAAGCATTCCCTATCAGCTAAGCGCAGAGATGCTGTTTGTTGTTCTTATCCATGCACCCATCGTAGCCGCAATCCCGCTATTATTAGTCGTCAGAGATAAGCGCGTGATAAGTTATATCTTTCTTTTGGTTTTTTTGTCGATCTATGCTCAGGTCGTAGCAGGTATAAATATCGCTGGAGTTGTGATATCTGTATTGTTTTTATTGGTGTTGATTTTCTACGCCATTAAAAAATTAAGCTTCGCTATCAGCTACTTTCGCTCAAAGTAGAAATGAAATTGACGTCCCCTGGAGAAACGGCGGTTGAGCGCACAAGAGCAAAACGCGCCCGCTGCTTAGCGCCGCCTTATCAAACCCCAGATTCTCGCCTGCCAGTGGCCTTCAGCTGCCCCCGAATCCGAAAAACCAAAAAAATAAAGATTTGCCTTTATGCCCCTCATAGCCTGATTTATTTTCAAGCTGCTTGTGACAATAAAGAAAATCTATAATGGCTGGAATAAATAGCAAGCTGAATAACCATTGAAAGGCATCTGTTGATTTTAGAGTTACTGCCACGAATAAATTGGCTAGAGTTATGCCGATAATGGATAGATTATATTTGCTGTGTCGACGCTTCACTGAAGAAAAGCTTTCCCAATCATAAATCAGCCAATCGTGAGAAAAGTTATCGCAGTCAGGGCATCTAAGGCTTGGCGGTAAATCGTCTGCGATATAACCGCAGCGAGGGCATCGATTTTTCATGGCACATCCTGACAGTCTCATTGGGTAGACATGCCATGTCGCGTTTTCGTCGCCGTAAGCGAGCTCGGTCGGAGGGGATGCGACAGGGTGACAGCAAGCCCGACTAAGTAAAAAGGTAGCAGGACAGCACCTTTTTGCCACTAGTTCGTCCACCGGCTGCTTCTTGCCGTTTTCTGCCTATGGGCAGAAATCCGCTCTTCTAGTCCGCCCTTGGTTGCATATAGGACGCAAAGCCTAACTACATGACCGATTCGCCCTTTTTCCCATGAGCGTAAGAAAAGCCTCTCGCGATTTCCGAGCATAAAAAAACGGGCCTGCATTCCCACGCAGTCCCGTTTTTTTTCATTACTCAATCAGATCAAAACGCCGGCAAGACCGCCCCTTTGTACTTCTCAAGAATAAAAGCCTTCACTTCCGGCGTATGCAAAGCCGCAACCAGCTTCTTCATCGCCTCACTGTCCTTGTCATCCTCACGAGCCACCAGGATGTTCACATACGGCGAGTCGTTACCTTCGATCACCAACGCATCCTTGGAAGGATCAAGCTTGGCCTCCAACGCATAGTTGGTATTGATCAGCGCCAGATCCACTTGAGTCAGCACGCGCGGAATAGTTGCGGCTTCCAACTCACGGAATTTCAGATCCTTTGGGTTCTCAACGATGTCCTTGGTGGTGGACAGGATGTTGCCCGAATCTTTCAGCTTGATAATCCCAGCCTTAGCCAGCAACAACAGCGCACGGCCGCCATTGGTCGCGTCGTTCGGGATCACCACGTTGGCGCCGCCCGGCAACTCGGTCAGTGCCTTGTACTTGCTGGAGTAAGCACCCAGGGGTTCCAGGTGTACACCGGCCACGCTCACCAGATGCGTGCCCTTGGCCTTGTTGAACTCATCCAGGTACGGCTGGTGCTGGAAGAAGTTGGCATCCAAGCGTTTTTCCGCGACCTGAACGTTTGGCTGGATGTAGTCGGTGAACACCTTGACCTTCAGGTCCACGCCTTCCTTCGCCAGCGCCGGTTTGACGAATTCGAGGATTTCCGCGTGGGGAACCGGCGTCGCCGCGACGGTCAGGGTGTCGGCGTGGGCGGAAAACGCTGCGGCAGCAGCGAAGGCAACCAGTAGTTTTTTCATTCAGCTAACTCCTTTTGAGGCGCCTGCTCTCGGCGCCTGCCAGCGAATAGCCGGCTCATGTTTATTGGCGCGAGGCCTTATTTTCTAGAGAAATGCACAACCAGTTTGTCGCCCACGGTTTGCAGGACTTGCACCAGCACCAGCAGCAACACCACGGTGACGACCATGACGTCGGTCTGGAAACGCTGGTA
>Ga0307412_10002288_pt1 | contig 10601 bp, 9 predicted proteins | sample DK1Cmetagenome_3_FD_203823 | JGI IMG/M metagenome (GOLD analysis project Ga0307412, IMG submission 203823) | Maize rhizosphere microbial communities from greenhouse at UC Davis, California, United States - DK15-C-1 | ecosystem: Host-associated > Plants > Roots > Rhizosphere > Soil | place: USA...
CCTCAACCTCAATCACGATATCGCCTTCTTTAATTCCGGCAATATCAGCCGGTTGGTTGCGGAAGATCCTGTTCAACTTCACGCCGTGAATATTCATTCCCGGTACCTTCACGGTTTCCGCGTCGCTATCTCTATAACCAAATACCGCTCTTCCTTCCGGTCGACGGTCAAAGTCGCGACTCAAGCGCCTGTATTCGTCCAGCGAAATTGTGGTTAACTTCGCGGTCTTCTTTTGACCATCTCTCATGTATTCGACGTCGAGAGTTTTTCCGATCGGCGTTCGAGTCATGAGTTCCTCTATCTGATCTTCATCGTGTATCTGCTGGCCATCGACGCTGACAATCACGTCACCACCGAGCAATCCTGCCTTGTCGGCCGGTCCGCCCGGTGCGCTTACTGATTCGAAGATCACACCGTCATCTGTGTTGCTGAATTCATCAACGCCGAGATACGACTTAACCACCGGCGTCTGTACAAAACCAACATTCCCACTCCGTTTCGGAGCGACTATCGCCGTGAACGCAGCAGCGGCAACAAAAAACACGAGCAAGCCCACAAAGATCCACGACATGCCGCTGAAACGACGTTTCTTTTTGGGAGTCGCCGGCAGAACAGCGGTCGGCAATTCGTTACTACCCGCATATGCGCCGTCACCGTAACCGGCTATGCTTTGAGGAAGTCGAAATCCGCAATTTCGACAAAACCGAAGGTCAGACGGCATCCTCGAATGGCAGTTTGAGCATGTGATTTCTGTAGCCTGCGACATTGAGTTCTCCACCATTGTTAGCGTTTAGTCGAAGAATACACGGACAGGTTCTATACGCCAAATCATGTTTTCCGGTTGCATTCCAGTGGGTCCGATGGACTTCCTGTGCACTAAAGGGCATATTTACCCACGGAGGACGCGGACGGTGGAAATAACCAAGGCACTCGCAGCGCTGCAACCGCTTTACGGTAAGGACAACATCGAGATTATTACCACCGATGGCAAGCGTGTGCGCGGCACTGTTAAAAGCATGAAAACCACCCAGGCGCTCACCACTCCCAGCGTGAAGATCGAATGCGCCAACGGCCAGATCGTTAAGATCCCCTTCCCGACGATCGCCGAGATCAAAGATCACAACCTTTCCACTTAAAAACGACCAATTTCGTCTTTTCACGTCTTTTGGCGTATAGTACGCCGAATTTATGAGGATCGACGATCTCGGTAGCCGCATTGCAACCGCCTGGTCTGAGCTTCGTCCCACGACGCGAGGACTGGTCGAGCGAGCCCTGCAAGCAGGTACACCAATGCCTCGTAATTTCCATTACGACGCGCGCGCTGATCTCGAACTCAGTCGCTTCCTCGCCACACTTGACGATCGCGCCGCGGAAAAGACCGACGCACTCGACCCGGAAAATAGTGGCAAGCTCAAATCGATTGCCGACACCTGCGCGGCAGTGTTACTGGAAAAAACCGAGTCGGCCGAAGTGTTCACCCAACTCGTCAAACGCGCCGAGATGCAGAGAGATTATCGACGCATCGACCTGCTCGCCGATGCGCTGACGTCACGCTTTCCACCGAGTGAGATTTGCGAACTCGCACGCTCCGAAGACACCATCGTCCGCGAGCTTGCAAACGAAGCACTCGCGCGCTGCCCGATTTCAATTCTGGCTGCTTTGCTAAACGATCCGGTTGATTCTGAAACTGCGCGCTCAGCGTTGCGAAGGCAAGTGGTGGAATATGGCTCGGAGGAAGCGCGCCAGCTGGTTAACGCGCTCGATCAAGCCGACGAGATGTTGTGAAGTCGTTCGACGACCTGATCGATGAGCCAGTTGGGAGTTGAAGCGCCCGCCGTTACGCCAACCTTCTTCACGTCTTTCAAGTCAGCGGGATTTATCTCAGCCGGAGTTTCAATCAGAAAACTCTTCGCACATTGTTCCTGACAAACTGCCAACAACTTCACGCTGTTTGACGAGTGACGTCCGCCGATGACGTAGAAAGCATCGACTTGTCCGGCGAGTGCGCGTGCCGCGTCCTGTCGATCGCGTGTGGCCGAACAGATCGTGTTGACTACCTGTGGTTCGGTATCGGTCTTCTCACGCACGGCTTCGGCAACTTCCAGAAACGTTTGCAACTTGATCGTCGTTTGCGAAACCACGAGCGGCTCGCGCAAGTTTGGAAGTGAAGCTACTTCACTCGCATCGCGCACGACGTAGGTGTTGTTTGGCGCGTAACCAACGACACCGATCATCTCCGGATGATCAGGATTGCCGGCGACAACGACATCGCGTCCCTGGCGCGCGGCTCGTTCGGCGAGATGCTGCACGCGTGTGACGAATGGACACGTTGCGTCGATGACTTTAGCGGCGCGTTCTTCAAGTTCGCGCTGCACCTGCGGTGTGACGCCATGCGCGCGAATCACGGCGATCGTGTCCGCGCCGGCTTCTTCGGGTGAATCGATCGTCGAAACGCCGCGTGCGCCGAGCCGCTCCATCTCCTGCGCGTTGTGAATCAGTGGTCCAAGTGAACGGATCGGGCGCACGCCTTCTTCCACTACTTCTTCGACCATCTCGACGGCGCGCTCGACGCCGAAACAGAATCCGTATTCGTCTGCCAGTAAGACTTCCATTAAGTTTTCCTAGACTGTCGGGCCCGGAGTGGCGTCAGCCGCCGTGCGGCGACATTTCTCGCGCCACTCTTCTCTCAGCCGATCGCCGCCTGCGACACGTTCGTCGATCCATTTTGTCTCCCAGTCAACAAGGCAACGGATTTGGCTGAGCACAGCCTTCTTCAGGTCACCCAGGGCGTGAGCCACATCTTTCGGCATAATTGCGTAGGAAAAGTCGCCGATTTGACGCAATCCATCGCAAACAGCCTCTGTGCAATCACGAACGGGGTCACGACCTTCTTCCATATTAAAACCCTCCACCACTTCGCATTCTAACAATATTAGCCACGGATTACACGGATGGAAATCCGCGGATTTTATCCGAGTAATCCGTGGCTAAATAATCTAAGTTGGCAGGCCTTTGCGGGCGATCGACTCCATCAGACCGCAGAAGCGATCGAGTTCGCCGAGTGTCGTGTAAACGTTGGGCGTGATGCGGATGCCTTTGAACTCTTCATGCACGATCGGCGTCGTGAAGACCCGATGCTTATTGAAGAGATAACTTCCAATCGCCGTCGGGTCGAGCCCTTCTACATTCACGTTCGCGATCGCACACGACTGATTCGGATCAAATGAAGTGTTAAAACTGATCTTCGGAATGTCTTTCAAACGATTCATCCAGTAACGCGACAAATACCTGAGCCGTGCTTCTTTGCGCTTGCCGCCGAGGCCGTTGTGAAACAGCAGCGCCTCTCCTATAGCGAGTCGCGGCGCCGCGGAGTGTGTTCCGATCTCTTCAAACTTACGAATGTCGTTGGCCTGCTTCGACTCCGCCGCCATCAACGGCCAGAGCTTCTCGATCTTGTCGCGCCTGACGTAAAGCAGCCCCGTGCCCTTCGGCGCATAGAGCCACTTGTGCAGGCTGGTACCGAAGTAATCGCAACCGAGGTCTTTCTGTTGGAAATGAAACTGCGCGTAAGAATGCGCGCCGTCGATGATCGTCTCGATTCCCTTCGCGCGCGCGAGTTCGCAGATCTGTTTTACGGGCGTGATCTGTCCCGTGATGTTCACTTGATGCGACACGAGGATCAGCTTCGTTCGACTCGTAATTCCTTTCTCAAACGCTGCCGTGATCTCGTTGAGGTTCTTCGGCGGGATCGGAATCTTCACCATCTTCAACACGAGGCCTTCACGACGTTCACGCTGTCGCAGCGTCGTCAGCATCCGCGGATAATCCTGAGTAGTCGTGAGTATCTCGTCACCCGGTTTGAAATCCATTCCCATCAGCAGGATCTCTAGTGACTCTGACGCGTTGCGGGTGATCGCAATCTCTTCGCGATCGCAGCCGAACATCTCGGCGAGTCCGGTGCGAATCGTTTCCGATTGCGGCTCGAGTAGTTGCCACATCGTGTAGGCAGTCGCATCTTCCTGCTGCCAGATGTAACGAACGAGCGCTTCAGTAACGATGCGCGGGCTCGGTGAGACGCCGCCGTTATTGAGATTTACGATGCCGCGCGTGACGGTGAATGAGTTCTGGATGACGGACCAGTAGTCTTCATCCATCGCGACTTGTTCCGGCGCCAGGTGCGCGACGTTTCGGCTCGCCGCCTCCACGTCTTTCAACAACGCACCAACAGCCGGAAACGAAAGCGCCGCCAAACCAAGACCTGCGTGATTAAGAAACTCTCTGCGCGACTTCATGGTGATTTTGGCTCCGTTGCTTTTTTCGTAACGTCTTTCGCATCGACGTAATAACTTCGCGGCGCAATCGCTTTGAGTTTTTCTCCGCTCGTTGAATTTAACTTCACTTCTACTTTGCGAGATTCCGTTTTCGTGGGCTCTTTTGACGACTGATAAGTAACACGAAATTGCGCTCGGAGAGCTTCACCAATCAGGTTGGCTGCGTTGATTAGATCGTTCCTGTTTCTTGGGAAGAAGACGAGACCACCACTCTCCTCGGCGATTGTAGTCAATAACTTCTCAGCCTTACCCCGCGGGCTTCGCCCAATAACTCCACCTTCAGTCTCCAGGTCAGTGACCAGGCCGATCACAAACACCTGAATGTCTTCCACACTTAACTGCTTAAGAACTTCATTCAATCGTGAGCGGCTATTTCTGTCCGCACCGTCCGTGATTAGAATCAGCACCTTGCGACGAATCGCAGTCTTGTTGTGCTTTGCGAGATATACCGCGCCGGTGTAGATACCATCCAAAACTGCGGATTGGCCTGGTTCGATTTTGATCAACTTGAGCGCATCAATCAGAACGTTGACGTCGCCGGTGAAGTCCTGCACTCGTGCGATCTTGTCGCTACTGACAAAGCTCTCGATAAAGAACTCGTCAGGAGCTCGCCGGTTCCTGATGATTTGTTGGGCCGCCTCAAGAACAGAAGGCATCAACGACCGGAGTGAGCCGGACGCGTCAATCAGCAAACCAACGTCAACAGACCGCTCGTCTGGTTCGATGCTGATTATGGTCTGCTCGATCTTGTCTTCAAATACTCGAACATCTTCTTTGCGGAACGTGCTGACAGATTTATTGGCCTTATCGGTAACAATCAGACTCAGGTTGACGCGCGGTCCGGAAGCCTGCGCGAATGAAGCAGCAACCACTGCAATCATCAAGCATCCGCTGCAAATCATTCTCGAAATCATTCTAGGATCCCTCATACACGATCTCGCCGTTAATCACAGTGATAACGCATCGCGTCTTCAAAATCTCCGGCGCGGGAATCGTCATGATGTCGGCGGAGAGGATCGTCAGATCGGCGAGTTTGCCGGTTTCGATCGTGCCGCGTAGTTTCTCTTCAAAGGCTGCGTACGCAGGCCAGAGTGTGAACATCTTCAGCGCCTGGTCGCGTGTGACGGCTTCCTCCGGATGCCAACCTTCGCTCGAGAATCCTTTTTGATCTTTGCGTGCGACTGCGGCGTAGAACTCGATCATCGGTTCGCCACGTTCAACCGGAGCGTCGGATCCGCCCGGCACGACCACGCCCGACTTGATGAAACTCTCCCACGCGTACGCTCCTGCGAGACGCTCAACACCGAGACGGCTCGGCGCAAAGAAGAGATCGCCGATCGCGTGTGACGGCTGCATCGACGGAATGACTCCGAGTTTCACAAAACGCGGGATGTCCGCGGGATTTACGATCTGCGCATGCTCGACTCGCCAACGCGGCTCGGCAACTTTACGCTGCGCCGCCGGCACCGCTTCGAACGCCGCTTCATATTCATCAAGTATGAATCGATTCGCGCGATCGCCGATCGCATGTGTTTCGACTTGAATGCCCTTGCGCAACGCCTCGACCAGCATTGGTCGCAACTCTTCTGCCTTGACTGTCAAAAACCCTGACGTGTCCGGCGCGTCAGAGTATGGACCAAGCAACGCCGCGCCACGCGAACCGAGTGCGCCGTCGGAAACGACTTTTATCGACCTGACGTTGAGACGATTTCCAAAAGCGCCGATTGTTGGACCTTCTTTGAGCAAGCGAGTAGCGTTTGGTCCTGGACCATACACGGCTTTGTAGATGCGCAGCTTGATCGTGCCCGCAGCGTAGAGTTTCTTGAAGATGTCGACGTCCGTGTAACTGCCGCCCGCATCCTGGATCTGTGTCCAGCCGAGTTCGATGTTGCGCTTCACTCCTAAAACAACTGCGCGCTCCGCGTCTTCAGCCGAGGTTGGCGGAACGCGACGTCGCACGAGACCCTGGGCAGCATCGAGCAACATGCCGTTCGGCTCGCCACTCTGTTTGTCTTTGGAGATCTCGCCGCCGAACGGATTGGGCGTGCTCTTGTCGACGCCGGCGAGTTTCAAAGCAGCACTATTCGCAACGGCGCCGTGACCGTCGGCGCGTCCGAGGATCACTGGATTATTCGGCGAAACTTTGTCGAGATCCCAGCGAGTCGGGAATACCGGTGGTTGCCAGTGAGTTTCGATCCAGCCTCGGCCTGTTACCCACTCGCCGGGCTTGGCTTGATCGACTCGCGTTTTCAGTTTGGCGAGAAGATCGTTGAGGCTGGTGGTGCCTTCGAGGTTGAGCGTCATCTCGCGCAGTCCCACACCCGAGAGGTGCTGGTGCGAATCAGTAAAACCCGGTAGGACCGTGTTGCCTTTCAGATCGACAACACGCGTGTTTGTGCCGACGAACTTCTGCGCCGCTTCGTTTGTGCCGACGAAGACGATGCGGTCGCCTTTGACGGCGATCGCCTGCGCGCGCGGCGCTTTGTCGTTCGCTGTGTAGACGTTGCCGTTTCGAAAGACGATGTCGGCCGCCACAGGTTGTTGGACAGGCACCCAGATCAGGAGCAGCAGAGTCGCCGCGAGTAAGAAGAGTCTCATTTTTTCCCTCGGAAGTTAGGCGGTAGATTTAAGATTATACCGACGCTTGAACAAGTCAGGAAGAGGGGCTTGCCCCCGCTGCTGGACTAAATCCTTAAGAAGCGGGGGCAAGCCCCTCTTCCTGACTTGTTAGGACTGAACGGTGCTCAGAAATTGGTCGAGTTCAGACTTCGTAGGCAATGCGGTGCGCGCGCCGAGGGCGCTGCACTTGATGGCTGCGACAGCGTTGCCCAATTTCAAACTCGTTTCGAGGTCTTCGCCGGTTAGAAACCCGTAGAGAAAGCCGCTATGAAACGCGTCGCCGGCGCCGGTGGTGTCGCGGCAGCCGCCGGGTGCTGCGAAGCCGGGTGATTCGATAAAAGTTCCCTCGTGATAAACCACTGCGCCCGCGGCTCCGATAGTCATGCCAACTAACGCACAGCCGTATCTGCTCTTCAACTCAACCAGCGCCTTGCGTGGGTCCGCAATGCCAGTCACTCGTCCCGCAAATTCTTTCGAGCCGATCATTATGTCGATCAACGGAAGCAACTCGGGGAGCCCATCGTAGACGTTGTCGATATCAGCGGAGACGATCGTGCCGGTCATTCGAGCGGCTTGCGCGACACGCACACACGCGGGCGGATCGTGAGCATCAAGGTGCAACACCCGTCCTAATGGTCCAAACTCAACCGGCGCTTCTTCGCGCCTGTACGCCAGCCGGTCGTCACGATCCCAAACGATCGTGCGTTCGCCGCTGCGTACGTCAATCGTGATGAACGCGATCTGATTTCGTGCTCCTTCGATAATTTCGGCAAACTCGACGTTGACGCCTTCGTCGCTCAATGTCTGATAACCAAAATGCCCTTCCGGATCGGAACCGAAACGTCCGGCGTAAGCAGTCTTTAATCCGAGACGCCGAAGCGCCACCATCGCCGAAGCTGTTTGCCCGCCCGCGGACTGCTTGTGATCCAGCAGTCGCATCTTTGTATCGAATGCCGGATACTCAGGCACCACGATCAAGTGATCGACGGCGTTTAGCCCGAAACCAACAGCATCAAACTGTCTGCTTACCGGAAGCCTAAGTGGAAAAAGCATTTGTCTCAGCTAAAATAGCATCTAAATAACGTGTCGATTGAGGAAAAACTCAAGGAAATTCCAGCTTCGCCCGGCGTCTATCTCCACAAAGATGCGACGGGAAAGGTGATCTATGTCGGCAAGGCGAAGAGCCTGCGCAGCCGCGTGCGTTCATACTTTCGCGCCCGCCCGTTTGACCGCAAAACCGATGCGCTCGTTGGCCAGATTGCCGACCTCGAATTCATCGTCACTGATAACGAAGTCGAGGCTTTGATTCTCGAAGCGTCGCTCGTCAAACAGCACAAGCCGCGCTACAACATCAAACTCCAGGACGACAAGTCGTATCCGCATTTGAAGCTGACGATCAACGAACCATTTCCGAAGGTCGTCATCACACGCCGCATTCAACGCGATGGCGCACTCTATTTCGGACCGTTTCTGCCTGCAAGTCTGGCGCGCCGGACGATCGATTTGATCAACCGCACGTTTCAGTTGCGCACCTGCGATATCGAGATCGACGGCAAGGCGCCGCGGCCGTGTCTCGAGTATCACATCAAACGCTGCCTCGGTCCGTGCGTCAAGGGATTGTGTACGCCGGAACAGTATCAGGAAGCAGTGCGCGACGTCAGGTTGTTACTCGAAGGACGAAACAAAGAGCTCGCCGATGAGCTCGAGGGCCGCATGTTCGAAGCGTCAGATGCAATGCGCTACGAGCTCGCCGCGAAGTATCGCGACTTGCGCAAAACAGTGATCCGTCTTTCGGAACAACAAAAGATGGCGACCACGTCCGAAAGCGACATCGACATCTTCGGCTACTACCGCGAAGGACAACGACTCGCGCTGCAACTCTTCACCATGCGCGAAGGCAACATCGTCGGGCGCCGTGAGTTCTTCTGGGAAGACTTGCCGGAAGACGAGTTTGATCCGGCTGAGTTTTTGAGTGACGTGTTGTCGCAGTACTACGCGTCTGACTACGTTCCGCGTGAGATCTACGTGCCGGTTGACTTCAACGATCGTGAACTGCTCGAGAAAGCACTGACGAAGCGAAAAGGCCGGCGCGTGAAGATCTTCGATCCACAACGCGGCGAGAAGCGCGACATGATCGATCTCGTCGACAAGAATGCGAAGCTCGCTTTCGAACAGCGCTTTCGCATTCTGAAGCCTGATATGAAGCGCGTCCTCGAAGAGTTACAGGAAACACTGGAGCTGCCGCACTTTCCCGCGCGGATTGAGTCGTTTGACATCTCGCACATCCAGGGCGCCGAGAACGTTGCGGGCATGGTTGTTTGCGACAACGGCAAGATGAACCGTTCCGAATATCGCAAGTTCCGAATCAGGAGTGTCGAAGGCGCGAATGATGTGGCTTCGATGCATGAAGTAGTCACGCGTCGTTATCGTCGTCTGCTTGAAGAAGGAAAACCGCTGCCTGATCTGATCATGATCGATGGTGGCAAAGCACAATTAAACGCGGCTGCGAGCGCGATGAGTGAGCTCGGGCTGGAAGCGATTCCGATGGTCGGCATCGTCAAGCCGCCGCAACGTCACAATGACGTCGCCTACCTTTTGATGAAAGGCCGTGAGGACGAGCCGATCTATCTCGACTCACATTCACTGATACTTCGCTTGTTGCAGATGGTGCGCGATGAGACGCATCGCTTCGCAGTGACTTATCATCGCAAGCGCCGTGAGTTGCGCGACTTCACGTCGGAACTCACGGCCATCCCCGGTGTAGGTGATAAGAGAAAAGGACGACTGTTACGTCACTTCGGATCGATTCAGCGCATCTCGCGCGCGGGAGTTTCCGAGTTGACTCCCTTCGTCGGACGCAAGACTGCAGAAGAGATTGCAGGACACTTCGAGAGGCAGAGACTTTTAGCCGCGGATTACGCAGATAAACGCGAATCAGCCTAGCCCTTCACGCCAGTAAACTCGTAAGTCAAATAGAGTTTCAATGAGCCGTCGAGGACATCTGCGCGGACGTCTTTCGCTCGCGCTTTCACGGCGCCATTACTCGCCTTCACCGGAATCATCAATGATAGTTGCTGCTCACCCAGCAGCACGAGAGGATTCACTTTTTGATTAATCGCGCCCTGCACAAACACTGTGACAAAGTTGTTCGCGATCGGGTTGACGCCTTCGAGATTCACACCTTCAACATTCACGTATCCAAAAACAGTCTGCTTTTCCTGATCGAACTGTAACTTGATGCTCGTTTGTGCCCAACCTTTGAATTGAATGCAGCCGCCCAGGTTGTAGTTGCCGGTGAACGCCATCGGCGCGTAGATGGTGCCGTTATGAAATTGCACGCCGGTCTTGGCGCCACTGCCTTCAGGCAAGAGCGTGATCTCGTTGGTGCACCCACCTTGAAATAGTACGTGCTCGAAGCGCTCGGGGAGATCGCGATTCTGGCCCAGCTGAAACGTCGGCGTTCCCAATCCGGAGAACGTTGCTGCCATTACCGCATCAACAAAATTCTGCTCGAGCGCGATGACGACCGTGCCCGGCGGAGATCCTCCCTGCTCGGGCGGCTTCACTGCCTGACCAGGAACCGCCTTTGCCGGCGGGGCGCCCAGAAAGAAGATCGCAGCGCCGCCGCAAAGGCGGTTCCTGGTCAGGCAG
>Ga0307412_10002289_pt1 | contig 10600 bp, 11 predicted proteins | sample DK1Cmetagenome_3_FD_203823 | JGI IMG/M metagenome (GOLD analysis project Ga0307412, IMG submission 203823) | Maize rhizosphere microbial communities from greenhouse at UC Davis, California, United States - DK15-C-1 | ecosystem: Host-associated > Plants > Roots > Rhizosphere > Soil | place: USA...
CGCAAAACGTTGTCGAACGCCAGATGCTCGACTACCTCGCCGAGCTCGTTCACGATCGAGACGAGGCGCGTGCTGACCTGGCGGTCAGGGACAAGGCAGTGCAGGAGCTCTCGGCGCAGCATCGCCTGGCGATGAGAAGGCCGCTGCGCTGGGCCATGCGGACACTCTTGACGCGTGGTTAGCCGCGATGCCGAACCGCGACTGACTTGAACCTGAGCGCTCTCGGAAATGGCCGCGCCGCTACCAGAAGAGCCTGAGAAAATTCAAGAGTGGTGAGAATTTGCAGAAGTGGATGAGAAATTCCCGAATGCGTTGTTGGGTTTTCTCATCGGAAAACAATGTCCGACGTGCGAGGAGCATGCAATGAGCGACAAACCCGTTAAGCCCCCAACCAAGCTCGAGGTGATGCCTGGCGAGAGCCCATATCAAGCGATGGCGAGAGAACTCATTGAGCGGCCCGACAGTCCTGCGTCTCTGAGGGTGATGTCTGAGCTCAACGGCTTTGTCGCGCCACGGCAGCGGGCAGTGCAACAACTCGTCGAGGCTTTGGCCGATCAGATCGAGACGCGGGAGAGTGAACTGGTCCGTGCAAACTATGGGCGTTGATCAGCATGGATCGGCTCATGGCAGTTCCCGAACAGGACTCGAACGTGGCGCAGGTGCGCGCGGAATTCGAGGAGCACCTCGGTCGTCAGCTTTCCGAATCCGAGTGGCGCGCGCTGACGGATCATGCACACCGTCATTGCGACACCGTCTTGCGTCCGGCTTGGGGAAAGGGGAAATAACGGCGGGCCCAAAGAGGAGCCGCACCGCAAGCAGCGCAGTTGCCTTGCGATGAGGCCCCTACGCCAGCGCCTCGAAAGGCCGACCCATCCAACTCGGGATCGCCACCTTGCCTTTTGCGGACGCGAGGCAGAGCCCGAGCCGCGGCGGAAGCTTCTTGCCTTTGTGTGCGGCCCAGCGCGCCGACTCGGGCAGAGGGTGGCAGGCCCAAAAATCTTGCTCCGTGAGCTGATCGACATACGAGGTGCGCGCAAAGATCCCGAGCAGCATTCGAGCGTCGGGACACACGCGCAGCCGCAGTGCGCCGTTCTCCTCCAGGCTGGCGGTGTGCCTGGTGAGCTCAACTCGCAACATCCGGCCGTCGAGCACCTGATTGCGAATGTGCGACAGGCTTGCGAGGTCCTTCGTGATCCCGGCGACGCTCGCCTTGGACTTGGGCTTGTACTTGAGCTCGATCGCCAGAATGATCCTGTCGCCCTTGCAGACCAGCGTATCGATGAAGATGTTGCGGTTCTTCGGGGGCCGCACACCTCTCGCCAACTTTCCCGGCAGGGGAGGCGGAACTGTCACCTTGGCCTCTATGAATATCGTGAAGCCAGCCTTCTGCAGTCCGGTGCGCAGATGGAAGTAAAAGGCCGCCTGCAGACAGCGCTCTGAGTTCAGCGAATAGTTGTTGTAGTCGACGCAGCAACGCGTCCACGCCTTTTTGGCGGCCCTGAGAGCGACATCTGTATCGACGTTCAACGGGCGTTTTGCGGGCATGCAGTTCTCGCGTCCAAGATTGTTCTGGCCGGCATTGGAACACGCAGCCCATCTGCCGTTTGTTCAGATCAGTCGATTCAGATCAGTCGAAAACCGCGGGCGAAATCCATCGAAGCTTTTACGAAGTCGGGCACATCGCCCATCTTCGCGATCTCAGCCAGGCCTTCATCGGTGATGCGACGAACTGTGGCCACGCGGGACGCCGCATAGCGAGCAGTGGATTCGAGGCTCTGGATATCCGCTTCGATCAGCCCGGTGGCCAGAAGCACCGAAACGTGCCTTACTTCCTCAGGGCAGCCAACTCGCACGGGAAGCTGGACGTGCTGCAGCCTCATCAAGAACAAAAGCGGCATTCGAAAGCTCCGATTGCCGGCGGTTGCACTGCCAAAAATGCCGGCCGTTTCTGGGCGAAGCGCAATGTAGCCTTTGAGCGTGGGCGAAGCGGGCCCTTTGCTTATAGAAAAGAATCAATTCTGCGCAATTCTTCACGCCAGGCTTCGTGCGCGGCTCTTCGGCCTACGGGCCGGCTGCCGGTGGAGAAGCTTCGTATTCCGGTGGTGGTGATCACCGATTCAGATTCGACCTGGTCACCCGTTCCCGTCGGGGCCAGTTACCGATTCCAGTCCTAACTGGCCCATGGTTGATAAGTCGCTACGGCTGAGCGTATGGAAAAGGAGAAACCACAGGAGCTTTCATGCCACGCTACGAGATCATTCAACGGGTCGAAATGACTCTCTCCCACACTGTCAATGCACCTAACGCGGCGGTCGCGAACGAAGAAGCCACAGAACGTTCCACGGCGCGGTGCCGCGCCATTACGAGGCGGTGGCGATCAGTGAGCTTCGGTGACATCGACGTTGACTACGTGCTCGCAGAGGAAGACTCGCAGCACGCGCCGTGAGCTTGTGGCGCAGGGCGTCAGCCGCCGTGTGTCAGGGCCGTGGAGCCGCATGCGTAGGCCGAGTTGTCGACGCCTCCCTCTATGCCTGCGCGGGGAGGAGACGAGGAGACGTGACCATAAACACGAGACTGCCGCGGATCCTGGACAAAAACCTCCAGACAGGCGCGGGCAGTGTGACCATAAACACGAGACTGCCGCGCACTTCTGGAAACCACCGGACGAGAGCCATGCAACTACCGCTGCTGAATCCCTCCGCGCGAACGTAAAAGTAAGCGGAATCGCTCGACGCCGCCATCTGTCGACAATCGCGGTTCAAGGGGACACCGAGGCCGTCACCGCGCTAATGAGCTAAATCTGGCCGTATCCTGGCTTGCCCTCTACCTCGGGCGACGACGTGGCGCCGCAGGCTAGGAGGCGATATTGCGATGACGGCGGTTTGGTCGAATCGCTTGAACCCCCGGCGTCGCAGCGAGTTCCTGAATCTGCTGCGCCGTGGCCTCCACGACGAACGAGCCACTAAGGTCGTTCCTGCGAGCACTGCCGTCGAGGCCAAGCCGCTTCAATGCCGCTTCCACCCGAACCATGGCCACTGGAGGGGTTCCGACCACCTTCTCGGTAGGCTGGTTGTCCAAGGACTTCGCCGGCGGCGGCAACATGCGCCGCGGAGAAGACACGGGCTTCTTGCCGAGGCGCACGGGCGCGCTCACCACCGGGCGCTTGGCCTCGATGATGACGGACTTCCTTTGGCCCGCCTGACTGGCGTCCAGGAAAGCGACCAATTCGGCGCCTTGAATTGCGGCGATGTTTGCCATAGTGTTACAGGTTCCAGAAGGATAGAGTAAGCCCTCCGGTCGGAAGTTTCAAGGTTTTGCGATGTACCCCAGCTCGACCGCGTTGGCATAGGCGTCCAGCACGTTCAGCCGGCCCCATCCGTAGCGATGATCCTGTCCGTTCTCCCCAAGCTCATTCACGCTACCGACCAGCAGGTTCTGGAGCACCTCGGCGCGCCCGCTGCCATGCAGTGATTTGAGAGGCGATGCGTCCTGGCCGGGAAGCTTGCTCAGCAACATCGCCACAGCCCCCGCCACGTGCGGCGTCGCCATCGATGTGCCGCTTTCATACGCCCAGCCCTTTTTGCCCGCGCAAGAGTAGATATCCACCCCAGGGGCGCACAGGTCCGGCTTCGGGTAGACAAACGGGAGGTTGGCGGAATCGATGATCTGCGACTGCTCGACCACTTGCGTGCGTCCCCCGCTGAACGCCGCGATGCAGTCGACCACATCGCTGGCGCCCACCGAGAACGCAAAAAAGTCGTTGCCGGGCGAGCCCGTCACCTGCGCACCTTCGTTACCGATCGCAGCGATCACCGGGACGCCAGCGGCGCGCGCGGCCACGATCGCAGCGGAGTAGGTGTCGAGAACGTCTGGATCAAAGCTCATCCCGCCCAAGGACATGTTGATGACGTCGGCGCCGCTTTGGACTGCCCACTCCAAGCCGGCGAGCACCTGCTCGTCGGTGCCGCCGTTTCGACCGAGCACCTGTGCCACGTGCAGACTGGCCTCGGGCGCCATTCCGATCCAGCGGCCGCTCGCCCGTCCGCCGACAAGGGTGCCGCAGACGTGGGTTCCGTGTCCGTCTTCGTCACGCGCATTGGCGACCCCCCGCCGGCTGATCCCCCCCTTGCCGTCGATTGCGACGAATTGCTTGACCTTGCCCTGCAAATCCGGATGCTTGGCCTCCACGCCCGTGTCCAGCACGGCGATCTTCACGCCTTGTCCACGCGCTCCGAAGGCACCCCAGCATGCCAAGGCGCCGCTGACCTCGAGCCCCCAATTGTGGCTGGTGCGGCGACTAACCTGGGGCGGCACGTCGACCGACTTCATGCGAGGTGGAGGCGAGATGTGCCGATTGGGATACACCGCCATGATATGGGGCAGCTCGAGCGCCATGCGGGCCAGGTCGTCTCGATCCACCTCCAGCACGGCCGCGCCAGCCATCTGCAGGACCCGTGGCCGACCGCGGGAATCGGATTTGCGGGCCAACCGCGATCCAAGGAGGAAACTGCTGGTTTGAATTGGCTCGATCGCCGCCTGGCCTGCCTTCACGAGAGTCTGAATTTTGGCCTTGCGCAGCTCATCCGCAGTGTGCCCGGGCCTTGCCCGCATGGCGGGCGACGGCAGGAGTGTGCGTGCTCGCGTGACGGAGCGCGACTTCAGCACCTCGTTCGCCGCTTCTCTCACGGCCTGCGCCAGCGATGGCTGAATCCCTTGGACGATCACACTGACCGTTTTCGCCGCGTTCTCGTCAAGAATGCGTTCGATTTGCTGTTCAAGCAGCTTGTTCTTCACTCGGCGCTCCTCTTTTAGTAGATGTTCTTGTCGACGGAGCAGTGCAGTTTGCTGTCGTCGCCCATGTCTTTCAGCACCCGGGCCCGGCCACGAAGCTGCCGGGAGTGAGTGTGCCGAGAAACGCCTCGTCGGACCAGCTTGCTGGACGCGCGCCAATGCGATTTTCGAACCGCCTCCAGATGCACTCCGGACAACCAAATTTGATTTGCCCATCAAGGAACGATGCCGCGTGCCGCTTCGATAGGATGTCGCCGCTCCCGGAAACGGGAGCTGTCGGGTCTTACTTCACCTTGTACTGCTTGGGTTCGGGCTCGTGCCCCGCGGCGATGAGATGCTTGTTGACCATAACGGGAGGGATCCAAACTAGTTTCACGAGTTTGAGGCCTTCGCCGTGGCGCTGGCTCCTGCAGAAACCACGTCTCGGATGGGGCTTGACGCCGTGGCCACTCGGTGCGCCTTCTTCCAACGTCTCCATTGGAGGAAGCGGGCCGACAACGATGACGTCCCGTTCCTTGTGTGCACGGTCAAACAGACGTTGCCGCTCACGCCCGGACGCGCTGCGAGCTCGATCCATAAGGTCCCGGCGACGCATTTGGAAGGAAAGCCGAGCCTGCGGCAAGCTGATGTAAAGAAGCACCTTGCAAATCGACATCAACGGAGCGGCTCCTGCCTTCATCGTTTCGAGCGAGACCTCTTGCCCATTCTTGCGCATGTCGTCCGCCACACGATCGACTGTCTCGCGCAAGATCTCTGCCAAATCCCGCGAATCCTCGTTTTCGATCAGGAAAGAAATGCTGGGATAGGTGAGCGATACCAGAGCAGTCTCATCATTGAGTGCAAGAGTGATCGTCAGCAGCCTTCCTGCAGGCCTTCCGTTGTCATCGACCTCCGCTCGCTCACTGACGTACGCGCCATCGAGGTACTGGATTAGGCCGTGCTCCGTCACCAGCTTTTCGCGCCTCTCAAGGTGAAGGTAGATGTCCGGGAATGGAGTGCGCAGCAGCTGCAGCGGAAACTTGTTTTCAACGTCAGTCAGGTCGAGCTGCTCCTGCACCGATGGATCCACGCGGAACAGTACCCCATTGACCTGCTCGTGATGCAGCTGCGTCCACATTCCAGACGGGATAAAACCGTTGAACAGGTCGACAATCGACACACGGTGCAAAACCTCGAACTTGAGACATGCGTCGGCATAAGCTGCCTTAAAGTCCATTCCGGGGATCGCCATCTGCCGCCTGAGAAATTCGAAGACCTCAGGCTGGAAGCGGCTACCGGCGGCTTTCATGAGCCCAAGCTGCTGCATCGCGTCCGGTACAGGGATCCGCTCTTTGGGTGCATCCTTCACAACCTCGCTACCCAACGCGATTGCCCAGCTTCCGGTGCGAAAAACTGTCGTGGCATCTTCGCCCCAGGAGAGCATCTGCCGATCGACCCAATTGCCCTGCTCGTCGCGAGTCATGCCGATCCGCATCTTTTTGATGTCTTCGCTCACCGTGGGCAGGAACACCACATCCGCGAGACCATCTACATCGATCAAGCTCCACCAGCGTCGGGCATCGTCGACCGTTGAACCCAGGGGAACCATCAGATTGGTCGTAAGAATGAGCTGCTTATCCAGTCCGAAGAGGTTCAACTGAAGAAACTCTTGTGCTGAATCATTGTCGGTATCAACCGTGCACAGCCCGAGAACCGCCTTGCCGAATACCTCTCGAGCGGTCATTGGCGTATCTGCCGCAGCTTCAGCTCGCATTTCAAAGAGCTCTGCGTCGCTGATCCCGTGCAAAGCAGCCGCGTCATCCCCCAGGAGAAGAGTCCGCTTACCCAGACCTTCCCTGATCCGCACAAACTGGCGCCCGAAGCGAAGTTCAGCGGCTCCCTCAACGGCCTCGGAAAAGCTGACCATTGGCTGCAATGTCAGTCCCAGCGAAGGGTGTTTCCCATTCAAGTCGCGTGCATGCTGTTCAATCACTTGAACTGCGTGCCTGACCCAGGGTGTGTGCGGGATGTCCACGGTTCCAATCTCTGGAGGGGACGTTAACGGCCGCATCGAAGCGGCGCTGAAAATGAAACCGAACACGGCCTCGTCAGGGTTGATGCTCGTAGTCGAAAAATGCCTCCACATTTCCCAGTAGTGCTGATCAATCGGAGTGTCCATGTGGCTGTTGGCCAGCATGAAGTTCAGCACCCAACGATCAAAAGCCGAGACTCCCACAAGGGGGACGCACAACACGAAGTTCTTGTGTGAGGGCAGCAGCGCGTCACGAGGGCCGAACACGAACTTCTCATCGATAGGTCCAGTCAGCTCTTCCAGAACCAGCGTTGGGTCCTTCATGAACTCAAAGTTCTTGACCTGGAAGGGTACGCAAGCCGTGTAGAGGCTTATCGAGTCCGAGGGTAGCGTCGTATTACCCAACCAAACGCGTTGAACATCCATCCAGCGGTAAAGGCAACGCGCGAGCTTTGCTCGCGTTACGTCGTCGGTGACCCGCGCAATAGCGCGCTCCGCGGCGCCGATCGCGCTGAAGTTGGCCGGCTGCCGCGCCATGAGGCGATTCAGGAACGAACCGACCGCGCCCGGGTTCGAGGCTATGCCTCTTAATTCTCCGGCCATCCGAATAAGCGATGCACTCGATGACATTTTTTTTCTTGCTATATGAAAGTGACTCTACGTTGAGAAGTCGGATATGACAGCAATCCCACGCCGACAGGATACGGCCTTGAGAGCCCTTCGCGAAAGGTCGCCCGTCTCCTTGATGCGAGGTTCGATTTTTTTCCACGCTCAAAAGTCGGCACATCAGTTCCGCTCGTTGCTCCAGTCGCTCAAACTCTTTCGGATTAGCCCTATTGAGTCGCAGGAACTCAGCCAAGCGGAAATCGCTACCGGGATGAGGAAACTTGCAACATCACGAGGCCCGGGCGTCCCACAAGCAATGTTCCGTCTTTGCACCAGCGCGGCAGGGGGACACTTCAGGCGCCTTCGCGCTTTTCCTCGGCAATCTTCCGGGCCATGTCCATCATTCGTGCCAGCGGGCTGGACTGTGCCGCTCCAGCCCGAAAATAACCGGCGACCGATTCGGCGCTTCGGTGTCCGGTCATGGCCATCGTCTCGTGAAGTGGCATGTTCAAGCGGCCAGCCTCAGTGACAAACCCAGAACGCAACGAGTGCGCTGAGAAATCAGCGCCTACACCGGCTAGAGCGCAGCGCGCTTTTACGATATCGCGAATCGCAGTGCCAGACAGCGCCTCGTGGCCAAGGCGCCCGACTTTGTCTATTCGCCGGAAGAGGGGGCCAGACCTGATCCCGCTTGCCTCCAACCACGACCTCATCGCCTCCGCCGCCGATCCCGCCAAGGGCTTTTCATCCTCGGGACGGACCTTCCCGTTGTGGTTGGTTTTGGAATTCGCAAGGGTGTAGAGAAAGCCGCCGTCGTCGGACGGCCGGAGGTTCTCGAAGACCGCGTCTGACACCTCCGACCGACGGCGGCCGCCAGATGACCAAGCGAACTGGAGCAGGGCCCGATCGCGCTTACCCTTTAGTGAATCGTCGCACGAGTCGAGCACCGCCTGGAGCGGCTCATGGGTCAATGCGCGCTGCTTGTGCGGCAAGGCGTTGCGTTTCGCATAGGCCTTGCGCGTCTTGCCCAGCAGTGCCTTCACCTCCGCGTCCGTGCAGGGGTTAGGCTGGTTCCCTAGCTGGTGAGCCATGGACAGGACCGAGATTCGATGAATCAATGTATTCAGCGCCGGCGCGCCAGCCTTGGCCTTGAAGCCGCCTTTCACTAGCGCCTCGTCGACGTCGGGCGGCAGGTTGTGCACCAGTTTTTTCTTGATCGTGCGCTGCGCGTGGTCGGTGATGAACTCGATCACTACCGGCACTGGAACCGGCAGCTCCAACTGCAGGCCGTACTTGAGGCCGAACCACGCGGCCCAGTAACGCATCGCCGCCTTGTAAGAGGCACGCGTGTTGCTCGACTCGCCTTCCGCCATCAACTCGCGGGCGGCTTCCTCCGCCATGCGTGACAGCTGGCCAGGATCTGTCAGCGCGGTACTGCGCTTGAGGGGAACCAACTCTTTTGGCGTCACGGCTTCTACTGAATTCATTGTGGTTCCGGTCATTTTGGCCTCGAAGAAAAGATGCAGGGCGACCGCTTTTCAGTGATTTTTCGCATGTCTACTGTATGATCTATCTCACATAGTATAAGTCCCTTGCGATAATCCTTTATTATCGCAAGTAATATTTTTCCAGAGGTGGGCAGGATGGGTTCAGAAAGTTCGAGCGTTGAATTCGCACCTCGCGGCACTGCGCGCGGGATCCAAGAGGCCCAGGTGTGGGAGGCTGCCGACGCGCTGTTGCACGAAGGCCTGCGGCCGACCATCGAGCGTGTTCGTCACAAGATTGGCAGCGGCTCACCGAACACCGTCAGCCCGATGCTCGAGCGCTGGTTCGCCACGCTTGGCAGGCGCCTGGACGGTCGCGGCGCCAGCCTTGCCGACGGCGAAGCACATCAGCTTCCTCTGGCAATCGTCCAGGCGGCAAAGCAATTCTGGGAGGCAGCACGCAAGGATGCCGCGCAGTCCCAGGCACAAGCCGCCGCGGCGAGCCAGCGTGAGCTGGAGCTCGCGCGCAGCGCAATTGCGGAGAGAGAGGCTGAACTCACCCAGCGGCAGAATTCGTTCGAGCAAACTCGCTTGAAGCTCGATGAGGCACTCGCCTCATCGAAGCAGGCAATCGAAGCGATGCAAGAGCAGATGCAGACGCAGCAACACGAGTCTGCCCGGTTGCTCAGCGAATCCGAAGCCGAAGTACGCCGGTTGCGCAAAGCTCTCGAGGAATCCGTAGCGAGCAAGGAAGCAGTGCGCGAAAAGGCGGCCATGGAGCTCCTGGCCAAGCAGCGTTCCGCAGACGAGGCCGAAAAGCGCCACGTAGAGCACGAGCGTCGCCTGCTGTCAGAGGTCGACCGCGAGCGCATGGCCACCCGCCAAGCCAGCGCCGAACTCGCAAGGGAGCAGAAGGCACGCGCCGCCGAAGCCGACGCCGCGCGGGCGGCTCAAACCGCGGCGCAGCAGGCCCTGCAGGCGGAGAAGTCCGCGCACCGCGAGGCTGCAGCCACCTGGTCATTCCGGCACCAGGAGGTCCAGCTCGAACTCGCGACGCTGCGGGAACGCGCGGCGGCCGCGGAACAGCGCGCGAGCGACCTGGCCAACCAGCTGCAGCGCCAGCAAGAGCAGGCCGACCGTGAAATCACCCAGCTGCGCGAAAGCCTCGCAACGACGGCGGCCGCACTGCGTCAGCTTGAGGAACGAGGGAGAGGCTCAGACAAATCGCCCCGCCCTCCTCGTTCCGAGAAATCGCCCAAGTGAGCACCCCTGTCGAAGCTGCTGCAGTCCGGGCCTCGAAGGCCCGCCATGCGCGCGTGCTGCCGAGCTTCATGCGGCCATTCGTCGGTAGAGCCATCGAGACGCGGGTAGGCGTCGTCAAAGCGAGGGACCTATGGGCCTGGGATCGGTCGGATCTGCCAGGCCCCGGCCTCGCCGCCGAGATACGCGATATCGTCATCAATCGCCGTCGCCCCGCTTTCGAGAAGATCTGGAGCAGCCCGATCCAGGTCCGCTTGCCCGAAGACTGGCGCCGGGCGCTCTCGGACCACGAACGCCTGCGCCTGGTGCGGCTGGTCGACACGGAGGACGCCGCAGCCCGCTTCCCGGCCATGTCCCTGCGCGAACTCCGCGAGGGGCTTCGCTTCTCCGCGGCCGATACGCTCGGCCTTCTTGCGAAGATTGAAGCGCTCTACTGGGTGTCGGTTCC
>Ga0307412_10002292_pt1 | contig 10596 bp, 9 predicted proteins | sample DK1Cmetagenome_3_FD_203823 | JGI IMG/M metagenome (GOLD analysis project Ga0307412, IMG submission 203823) | Maize rhizosphere microbial communities from greenhouse at UC Davis, California, United States - DK15-C-1 | ecosystem: Host-associated > Plants > Roots > Rhizosphere > Soil | place: USA...
TTGCTCACGGACGGAAACAGATTTGAATACACGCTCACGGCAACGAATCCTGATCGTCGATGACGAGCCGGACATCCGCGAACTCCTGGAGATCACCCTGGGCAGGATGAAACTCGACACCCGCAGCGCCAAGAATCTCAGCGAGGCCCAATCCCTGCTGGCGGCCGAAGCCTTCGACCTGTGCCTGACCGACATGCGCCTGCCCGATGGCACGGGCCTGGAGCTGGTCAAACATATCCAGCAACGGTATTCCCAACTGCCCGTGGCGATGATCACCGCCTATGGCAGCCTGGAAGTCGCCATCGATGCCCTCAAGGCAGGCGCCTTCGATTTCCTGACCAAGCCAGTCGATCTAGCTCGCCTGCGGGAATTGGTCGGCAGCGCCCTGCGCCTGTCACCGGGCACCACGCCCGGCGCGACCGTCGAACGCGTTCTACTGGGGGATTCGCCGCCGATGCGCGGCGTGCGCAAGCAAATCGAAAAACTGGCCCGAAGCCAGGCGCCGGTCTATATCAGCGGCGAGTCGGGCTGTGGCAAGGAATTGGTCGCCCGCCTGATCCATGAACAAGGGCCGCGCGCCAGCCAGCCTTTCGTGCCGGTCAACTGTGGGGCAATTCCCACTGAACTGATGGAAAGCGAGTTTTTCGGCCACCGCAAAGGCAGCTTCAGCGGCGCCATCGAAGACAAACCCGGGTTGTTCCAGGCCGCCCACGGCGGGACGCTGTTCCTCGACGAAGTGGCCGACCTGCCGCTGGCGATGCAGGTCAAGCTCTTGCGCGCCATCCAGGAAAAAGCCGTGCGCGCCGTCGGCGGCCAGCAGGAAGAAGTGATGGACGTGCGAATTCTCTGCGCCACTCACAAAGACCTCGACGCCGAAGTCGCGGCCGGGCGCTTTCGCCAGGATCTGTATTACCGACTGAACGTCATTGAACTGCGCGTCCCGCCCCTGCGCGAACGTCGTGAAGATATCGAGCCGCTGGCCAACTACATGCTCCAGCGCCTGGCCGCGAGCACCGGTAACCCGGCGGCGAAGCTGCATCCTGCGGCACTCGATGCCCTGCGCAATTACCGCTTCCCCGGCAACGTGCGGGAGCTGGAGAACATGCTGGAACGGGCCTATACCCTTTGCGAACACCATCAGATCGAGGCCGATGACCTGCGCCTTGCCGAGAGCAACGTGGCTGGCGATGTGGCTAACCCGGATCTGGTGCGGGTCGACAACCTGGAGGATTACCTGGAAGACGTCGAACGCAAGGTTATCCTCCAGGCGCTTGAAGAGACCCGCTGGAATCGCACGGCGGCGGCACAGCGGTTGAAGTTGTCGTTTCGGTCGATGCGGTATCGGTTGAAGAAGTTGGGGTTGGATTAGCTCATAGCGTGGGGTTCATGCCACCCCCGTGGCGAGGGAGCTTGCTCCCGCTGGGCTGCAACGCAGCCCTAATCTGCCCCCCGGTGTATCAGGCGGACCGAGTCGTTGCTGTCGGGGGGGGGGGGTGATTACCGCAGAGCGTCGTCTACCGCCCGGTCACGGCAACCGCCAGAACTCGTCGGAGAATTCGGCTTGGACCAGGAGTTGTCCGACCATTCCCACAAAGGCTGGTTGGCTGGCTGTGAGGCGGTGTGTATATCCGTTTCTGCGGTAACGGCTGCTGGCGGTTCCGCTCTTACAGCGGGTCACTTTTGGAAAGAGCGCCAAAAGTAACCAAAAACGCTCTGCCCCACCACTCGGCACCTCGCCTAGGCTCGGTGTGCCCTCACTCCGGCATTGCTCCGTGGGCCCGCCGCGATGGGCCATCCATGGCCCTGCGCGGCTATCCCGGCATCCATGCCGGGATGCCCACTGCGCAATGCCTGCGTTCGGCCAGCGTGGTTTAACGGGGCGCCAAGATCAAGATCAAGATCCAAAGCAAGAGCAAGAGCAAGAGCAAGAGCAAGAGCAAGAGCAAGAGCAGCGGTGTCAGCCAGGATTTATTTAGCTGAACCACCGCTTTCGCGAGCAGGCTCGCTCCCACATGGTTTTGCAGGTATTCACACATCTGCACACAACCCAAAAACCTGTGGGAGCGAGCTTGCTCGCGAAGAGGCCGGCACATTCAACATCTTCATCGATTGTGAGAATGCTTTCGCGAGCAAGCTCGCTCCCACAATTGGGTCTGAGTATAGGTGCAGTATCAAAACCGAACCTTACAACCGCCCCGCCGGCGCATAAGGCACAGGATCAATTACCGGCTCACGCCCCAACATCACATCCACAAACAACCGACACGAAGCCGGCGCCAGCACCAGCCCATTGCGATAATGCCCACAGTTCAACCAAAGCCCCGCAAACCCCGGCACTTCGCCGATATAAGGAATCCCCTCCGGCGACCCCGGCCGCAACCCGGCCCAATGCCCAACCACCTCGGCATCAGCGAGCTGCGGAATCAGGGCCACCGCCGAAGCTTTCAGGCTTTCCAGCGCGACATCAGTCGGGGTCTTGTCGAAGCCCTCGCGCTCCAGCGTACTGCCGACCAGGATGTGCCCATCACGACGCGGGATCGCGTAGCGCCCCTTGGCCAGGACCATGCTCGACAGAAAATCCTCCGCGCATTTGTACAGGATCATCTGCCCTTTAACCGGCTCGACCGGCAGCTTCAAGCCCAGCGTCTTGAGCAGCTCGCCACTCCAGGCGCCAGCGGCCAATACCACTTGGTCGCCGCGAACCTCACCAGCAGAACTGTTCACCCCCACCACACGCTCACCGTCGCGAATGAATCCGCTGACTTCACAGTGTTCGTGAAGCGTGACATTGGGCATCGCCAGCAAGGCCGCCTTAAGGGATTTCACCAGCCGGGGATTACGCACGTTAGCCACATCGGCCATGTAGATCGCCCGGGAAAATCCCGAACCCAGCACCGGGACCGCATCGTGGACCGCCGAGATATCCACAGCCCGCAGCGGGCGCCCTTCCCGTTTGGCCCAGGCCAGCGCTTCGTCCTGGTCGTCGAGGTCCAGCCAATACAGCCCGGTGACATGCACCTGCGGATCAATGCCGGTAGCGGCGAACAAGCGCTCGCCCAGTTGTGGATAAAAATCCTGCGACCAATGGGCCAACGCGGTGACCGCCGGGCTATAGCGCCATGGGTAAAGGGGCGAAACGATACCGCCACCCGCCCAGGAAGCCTCCTGACCGACGCCGGAGCGATCCAGCAGCACCACACGCTGGCCTTCCGAGGCGAGATTGAATGCGGTCAGCAGGCCAATGACTCCGCCGCCGACGATCACCACTTGCTGTTGCCTGGTCATGTTCTGTTTCGACTCATAAGACAATGGACGCAAACTACGTCCGGAAAAAAATCAGCGGCCCCAGCAATCCTTGGCGGTCACGCCAGCGGCGGCGTTTTCCACATTTCGTACGCCGGTATTGGTGATCACGAAGTCACCACATTTGTCCGCCGCCATGGGCGAACCGCTCCTGCGCACGGCTTTCAAGATGAAGCTCTGGTCCGTCAGCGTTGTCGGAGCAATGGTGTACGAATCATTACCGGTGCTCAGACCCGTCGCGTTGGTGTAAGCGTTGGTGTAGGCGTTGTTCCTCGAGTAGTAGCGCTCGAGGATCTGCGCCTGCTCCGACAACAGCGAGGCGATCTCGGTGCGCCGGGCCTTTTTCATGTATTCGGTCAGGCTCGGATAGCCGACGGTGATCACAATACCGATGATCGCGATGACGATCATGATTTCGATCAAGGTGAAACCTCGGTTGGATTTGTGCATGCCTTACCTCACTGTATTTGCCGCCACATGATACGACGGCTGCCACCGACGGACTTGGTCAGCAGGTCGGTGATACCTCCACCGGAGTCATTCACGACCATGTTGGTTGCCCCATTGGCGCTGACGACGGCACTCAAGGTCGGTATCCCGCCCGTGAACACCACGCCAGCGGAAATCGTGTCGAGGGTATTGATCGAACCATCGTTATTGGTATCGAGCACCGCATAGTTGAGCATCTTACCGTTGAACGCATCCACTTCGATCAGCTTGCCGGTACCGAAGCTGGCGCACGGGTCGGTGGTATCAACGGCGGCGGTCGTGAAGACAACACGCCCGAGCACCAGGCTGGCTGGGTTGATGACCCGCTCCCCGGTCAAGGCGTTGTTGTACACCAGCGGCAAGTACCAGCCCTTCTTGGTGGGATAGGCGACATCGGTCTGGCTGGTGGTCACGAACTGCCCCGTCGTCCCGGAAAAAATATTGGTGATCGATTGGGCCTGAAGGCTCGCCACGGTGATTTGCCCCCCGCCGCCGATCGCATCCCAGATCGAATAGAACCCTTGCAGGTCCTTGTTGAGCTTGTCGGCCGATTCGTTGAACTTGCCAGTGCCGAAAAATACCTGGATGCCGCCTTGGGGATTGTCCGCCAACAAAGGCTGCGCAGTGATCGGCTGGGTAGCCCCACCAGGGGCGGTAAACAATGGCTGGCCAGCAAACGCCAGGCCCCAGGTGGTCGGGGAGGTGCCACTGAGGTCGAACTTCCACATCCGCCCTTTCAAGTCACCGCCGTAGGCGGCTTGCACCACGTTCTGGGAATTGACCCGCAGCTTGACCGACGACAGGCCGTTATCGGTTTCGCTGCTGTTGACGACAATTTTGCGAATCAGCGAACCGTCGCGAATGTCCACCACGTACAACGCCGCCACGCCGCTATTGCTGCCATAACCGTTGGAAATGAACGCGGCCCAGCGACCGTCCGCCAGGCGCGCCACTTCAGGACGTGCGTAGGCGTAGCCCAGGTCGTTGAAGGCGTTGGCCGTGTTGGCGACCGTCGGCGCGCTGATTTCCCAGAGCGCCCGGATCGCGTTACCCGCCGACGCATCGAACAATTGCACCGCATAAAAAGCCCGGCCACCGGCGCCGGTGCCGCCCAGGGCGAGGGTTTTCCAGACGCTGCCCAGTTGCGCATCGAATACACCGACCTGCCCGTCCACCAAAAACTTGTGGCTCACGCCATTGATATAGGTGGGATCAGCGATCATCTCCAGCGAAGGCAGCACGCTCGACGGCATGTAGGCATAACGCCGGGTTCCATTCGTGCTGTTGATCACGCTGAAAAAACCGTCATTGCCGTTCACCACCAGGCTGGCGCTCATGTTTGTCGCCTTGGTCGCCAGGTAGGTGCTGTAGCTGGTGTCGCCCACCAGGTCCGAGGCGGTCTGGTCGTTGGGTGAGGCCAGCACCAACGGGGAGTTGATAATGTCCCCGAGCAAGACGCTGCGTATTTTCAAGCCCGTCTTGTTGGTGCCCTTGCTCCACTCCACCAGGTCGTTGCCGGTGATACCGGTGGGCAAGCCTTGGCTCAGGCTGGTCTGCTGGGCCGGCGAGAAGTTGCCGTAGGCCAGCGTGATCGGCACGTTGGTGGCGGTGTTCCAGGACTGATAGATCGGCGCCGTGGCGCCGGGCACGATGGCCGTGTCGGTGGTCCATTGCACCGCCGCAGTGTTGACCGTACCGGTCGAGGTAAAGCCGAACGCCTTGATGGTGCCACGCCAATCCTTGGGGTCGTAGGTGGTCTGGTAGTAACTGGAGGTGCTGGACAGCGTCGCGCCATTGCTGGTGCCGCCGCCCCCCGAGCCGGCCTTGGAGGTGATGTCGCTCAAGGCGGATGACAACGCGGAGTTCAGGCCCTCGCTGTCGGTGGCCTGGTAATACTTGCCCGCACCGTAGCGGGCCGCGTCGGACAACATCTGATTGGTGGCGGTGAATCCGACGGTGTAGGTGTTGAGGTATTGGCGGCGGAAATCGGCCGATTCCCAGCTTTTTCCTGTGACGTCGGTGCCGGTGGTGCGCATGTCGATGTCGAAGGCGAATTTGGCGATGTCGTCCAGGTAAAGCGTGTCGTTTTCGTCATCACCCTTTGGGTCGGCGCCGTCATTAGCGCTGATGCCATCCCAGTTCGGCAAACGGCTTTCCCCAAGAGGATCATCAGTAGGAAACGTTCGGTCAAAAGTGGGCAAGCCATCGGTGATCACCACGCCAAAATTCTTTTGGCATCGGTATTGGATCGGGCTGGTGTAGGTGCTGGGGGTGCCGTTGTAATACGGCGCCATGCCTCTGAAATAGCGTGTGACCTCGTAATAACTTTCGGCCAGCGGAGTATTGGCAACGGCCCCCAAGGCATTGATGGCGTTGATCAGGCCGGTGTAATTGGCGTTGGCCTGGGTCTGGGTGACACTGCCGCTGACCGGTGACAGATCGCTGATGGCCCGGGCGATATAACCACCTGGCCCAGAATTGACGCTGTTAGGAGGATTGAAGGTGGCGAGGCCGATACGCAAGGCGCGGTTGTTGGCGACCAGATCAGTCGAAACATTCCTCGCCACATTTATTCGATAGTCTCTCGGGATTGAGCCGGTGGTGAAGTCCCGGCTCGATCCGTTGGCCAGAGTCAGTAGATAAGAAAGGTATTTCGCTGTGTAACGGGTGTTTTCGCCACCAACAGGATCGGGTAACCGCAAGCAAACCACACCAACACCAGACCGATAGAAGCCGTACCAGCCAGTAGAGCAACCTCCACGAAATAGACTCGCAAGCAAGACGTTTCCGTCCTCCGCCGCAAGACTCCGCCTGTTGCTACTGCTGCAACTTTTATCGTCGGTGCATACCTCGACAATTGGACGACTGATTGCCGGATCAAACCCCGCCGCCCAGATAATGTTATTCATGCTCCCCGAGTCATCGATCAGCAGCATCACGTTGGGCGTCACCGCCGCCGCGCTCAACAGTGGCGATTCCGAAGGCGTGAAGCCATAGACCGGCGCCGCCAGGTAAAGGCTGAGCAACGCCCCCCACACCGCGCCCAGCAGCGCCCTAATATTTCGCATAGATGCTCTCCACCACGCTGCGCTGGTTGTTGCCCACCACAGCCACCGCGGTGATCCGATACAGCGTCGCCGAGGTATTGATCGGCACGTTGACCGCCGTAAGCGTCGTGCCGATGTTCTGCACGCCATAAAACCCACCGGCGGCGGCCACCCAGAGCACGCCCGACGCCGAGTTGCGCCCTGCCGCCGTTACCGTCGCCGACTCCGCCGGCGGCGCACATTGGGCCGTGGTGGTACAGACCGGCAATGAATACGTCTCGACCTGCACGGCGCTTTCTCCCACCCGCAGCGCAGCCTCGGCCAGCTGGAATGACTGGTTGCGCTGCATGACGCTGCTGGTCATTTTTTCCTGGAGCGTGGCGCTCTGCATGGACGAAAGGCCGATCAACGTCAGCAGCAACAAAAAGACCAGGCTGACCAGCAATGCCATGCCGCGCTGGCCGTGTCGGTGCCCTATCGAAATCATCGATCGCCCCTTCATAGCAGCCGGTTCCGCAAAGCGGCGACCACATTGAAGGTCTGGTCGCGCACGGTGTTCCGCGGATCGAACAGCGTCAGGGTCAGGCGTACGCTGCGGATCAGCGCCGGGTCGCTCGGGTTGGCGCTGTAGCTGGTGGCAGCGGTGTCCGTCGCACTGCCGGCCATGCCGAATGTCACGTTGAATGCCCGTACATTGTCCACCAGCACCGCCATGGTCGGAGTGCCGGGGCCTGTGCCCAGCAGTAGCTGATTGTTGTTGAAGCCGTAGATCAGTCGGCGAATCGGGAAGGCCAACTGACCCGTCGCGGGCGCACGGGCGTTGGAATAGGCCGTTGCCGAGGTGCGGCAATCGGAGACCACGGTCCAGGTCGGTGCGTTACCGCCACTGCCAATGTCCGCCGTCACCAGGGTCAACCTGCGGTTCGCGTTGTCCCAGCGGATCGGCGTGATCTGGCTGGCCGCGAAACTGTTATCCGTGGAAGCATCGATGACGGTCGCCAGGCAACCGAACATGCCGACCATGCGAATCTCCTGGACCATCTTGCTCAAGGCAAACCGTGCGTCCTCCTGCATGACGGCGGCAGCGTTCTGGCTGACGTAGGTGTTCTTCGCCGCGATGAAAATCTGCACGACGCCCAACACCACGATGAGGCTGATGACCAGCGCGATCATCAATTCGATCAGGCCGAAGCCGCGGCTGCGTCCGTTCATGGCGTCGCCGCCACCGGATCGACGGCGACACGGCTGGTCAGCACGAAGCTGCGCCGCGCCTCGGCCGCGTCGGTCGTGTTGGCGGCCCGAGCGTCATCCCAGGAAATGGTGATGGTGTAGACCCGCTGGTTCAGTGCCACGGTGCCGGTGGCGGTGGCGCCGCCGAAGGCGACGATGTTGGTCTTGAAGTCGTACAGATCCTGGTCCCGGGCCACGTTGAGGTTGGGTGAGCCGGGTGGAGCGATGGTGTAGTCGGCGCCAGAATTGGCGCGGATGCGGTCCAGCAGGTCATAGGCAATGAAGCTGGCCTGGCTGGTCATGCGCGAGCTGTCGGTGTATTTGAGCGCATTGAGCTGGATCATCGCCGCGCCCAGCAAGCCCACCCCGAGGATCAGCACTGCCACCAGCACTTCGATCAGCGTCATGCCCTCCTGCGCCTTTTTACTGCAACCCTTCATCCGCAATTTCCATTCAATACGATTCGTCCGTTGAGGCAAACATTCAGCGTCCTGCTTTGCGCCCCCCTTACGTAATTGAAGCTCACCGGCACGGCCAGGCCCGATAATCCGCCGAGGTTGTTGAAATCGATACTGGTCACCTCTGAGGTTAGCGTCAGAGTCGCGCCGCTGCCCATCGCTGGAACAACCCGCAATACATTCGGGTTGGGCGGATTGCCAGTGTTGTCGTACACGATCAGTTCGCCGTTCCAGGCACCACCCTGCGTGGTCGGACGAACGCGCGTGGTGATGCCACGGTTGATCGCTTCCATTCGGGCGAAGTTCAAGGCCCGCTGCAGGTCACCGATTTCGGTATCGGCCTTGGTGCCTTGCAGCGAACCGGTGAACGACGGTACCGCCATGGTAATCAGCAGCAGCATCACGCCAAGGGCCACCAGCACCTCGATCAGCGTGAAACCTTTTGTACGAAGATCCATCGATGCCCTCCGTTGCCGTCGGCTATACCTGCCATTACACGCTAGAACAAACCACCGCCGTGTGGGTGGTTGTTTCAATCAGGACGCCAGGATCGCGTCGTTTTCGTACTCCAGGGAGGAGACGTCATGTATCAACAAGGCTTCAGCCTGATCGAACTGCTCATCGGACTGGCAATTGCCGCAATTGTTCTGCCGTTGGCCAGTACAAGCTACACCCAACTGATCGAATCCATCGAACGCGAGGACACCGCGCAGCTACTGCTCAGCGGATTGCGCAGCGCCCGCAGTGAAGCCATCACGCGTAACTGCCGGGTGTTGATACACGCAATAGATAACGATTGGAGCAAAGGCTGGCGGATCATGCTGGACGACAAGGAGAAGACCTTGTTGAAGGAGCGCAGGAGCAGCGCTCGGGTAGTTGGCAACTCGACGGTCAAGCGCAGGATCAGGTTCGGCAGCCAGGGAGAGGCCCTGCATTCCAATGGCTCATTCCAGGCCGGCACGCTGCATGTGTGCGCCAAACGCGGACCGATCAGCTATCACCAAGTGATATTGGCGCCGTCCGGCCGCGTCCGCCTGGAAAGTATCGAGGCCGAGCAGGCCTTGTGTGCAAAAGGACTCAAAGCAGGGAGCGGACGCGCAGTTCCTTCGGCATCGAAAACGTGATGTTTTCCTCGCGACCGGCCAACTCGTCAGCCCCGGTTGCACCCCAGGCCTGCAATTGCTGGATCACGCCGCGCACCAGGACTTCCGGGGCGGAGGCACCGGCGGTAATGCCGATACGCTCGACACCGTCGAACCAGCTGCGCTGCATGTCTTCGGCGCCATCGATCAGGTAGGCCGGGGTGGACATGCGCTCGGCCAGCTCGCGCAGGCGGTTGGAGTTGGAGCTGTTCGGGCTGCCGACGACCAGGACCACGTCGCATTCGTCGGCCAGTTGCTTGACCGCGTCCTGACGGTTCTGGGTCGCGTAGCAGATGTCGTCCTTGCGCGGTCCGCCAATGGCCGGGAAGCGCGAACGCAAGGCGTCGATGACGCGACTGGTGTCATCCATGGACAGGGTGGTCTGGGTGACGAAAGCGAGTTTTTCCGGGTTGCGCACCTGCAGGGCCGCCACGTCTTCCTCGTCCTCGACCAGGTAGATGGCGCCGCCGTTGCTGGCGTCGTACTGGCCCATGGTGCCTTCGACTTCCGGGTGGCCCTCGTGGCCGATCAGGATGCATTCGCGACCGTCGCGGCTGTAGCGTGCGACTTCGATATGGACCTTGGTGACCAGCGGGCAGGTGGCGTCGAAGACTTTCAGGCCTCGGCCGGCGGCTTCGGTACGCACCGCCTGGGAAACGCCGTGGGCGCTGAAGATCACGATGACGTCGTCCGGCACCTGGTCCAGTTCCTCGACGAAAATGGCCCCGCGGCTGCGCAGGTCCTCGACGACAAACTTGTTGTGCACCACTTCATGGCGCACGTAGATCGGCGGCCCGAATACTTCCAGGGCGCGGTTGACGATTTCGATCGCCCGGTCCACGCCGGCGCAGAAGCCACGGGGGTTGGCGAGTTTGATTTGCATGCTGTGCCTCGTGTCTGTGGGAGCGAGCCTGCTCGCGAAGCGGT
>Ga0307412_10002293_pt1 | contig 10593 bp, 7 predicted proteins | sample DK1Cmetagenome_3_FD_203823 | JGI IMG/M metagenome (GOLD analysis project Ga0307412, IMG submission 203823) | Maize rhizosphere microbial communities from greenhouse at UC Davis, California, United States - DK15-C-1 | ecosystem: Host-associated > Plants > Roots > Rhizosphere > Soil | place: USA...
ACGAAAAATGCTTTGCGCGCCGCCCACGGAGTCGGCGGCGCGCGGCGGGGCGGGCACGGAAGAACGCGCGGTGCTCATCGCGCGATCAATGCAGCGTGGCGCCGTCGGGCGGTGTCTGGTTCAGGCCCAGCGCCGCTTCCCAGCTGCGCAGCGGCACGCAGGTCTGCAAACGCACGATGGCGCGCTGGACCAGCGCCGGATGCAGTTCGTGGCCGACGTGGCTGGCGATATCGATGGTGGAATCGCCATGCAGTTCTTCCAGCCGGGCCTGCGCGGCCTGGATGTGGGCCGCGCTCATGACGGGATCATCGGCGCCGTGCAGCAGATGGATGGTCGTGTATTGGGGCGCGGTCTTGGGCAATTGCGCGTAGCGGCCGGAAAACGCAATCACACGCCCCGCCATGCCATCGTGGGCCTGCACCAGTTCCAGCGCCATGATGGCGCCCTGCGAAAAGCCGGCCAGCGCCGTGTCGGATTGCAGCAGGCTGAAGCGGGCCTGCGCCTGACGCACATAGGCTTCCAGGGGAGGCATGGCCCGGGCCACACGCTCGGGACGGTTGTCTTCGGTCACGCCGCGCACCGAAAACCACTGCCGCCCCGTCGCGCCGCCGTCGAAAGGCTCGAACCCTTCGGGCACCAGCACCGCCGCCGTCGGAAACGCCGCGCGCACCGCTTCGGCCATGGGCCGCAGGTTTTCGGGCGAACCGCCCACACCGTGCAGCAAGATGAACAATTGGCGCACGTCGACGCCGGGTTCGGGAAGAAATTCAAGAGAACTGGAAGACGCCATGAGACTGCTCCGTGCTGGCATAAGGCCGTTGGGCTACGCCCTGATGACAGCATTGTAAAATGCGCGGCTTAACGCGGACGACCCATTGGCGTCAAGCCGGACTGCGGCCGCAACGGCCCTTTTTCACCCCTGTAATGCAAACACCGACCACCGACTCGGGCGCCACGCCTGCGAGCCAGAATCAGCTGCACCGCGTGCTCAAGGCACGCCACCTCACGATGATAGCGCTGGGCGGAGCCATCGGCACCGGCCTGTTCGTCGCCTCTGGCGCGGCGATCGCCCAAGCCGGTCCGGGTGGCGCCCTGATGGTTTACCTGGTGATCGGCCTGATGGTCTATTTCATCATGACCAGCCTGGGCGAACTGGCCACCTTCATGCCCGTGTCGGGTTCGTTCTGCACCTATGCGTCACGTTATGTGGACCCGGGCTTCGGCTTCGCGCTGGGGTGGAATTTCTGGGTCAGTTGGGCCACGGTGGTGGCCGTGGACGTGGTGGCCGCCCAATTGGTCATGGCGTACTGGCTGCCGGACACGCCAGGCTGGATATGGAGCGTCGCCTTCCTGGCACTGACCTTCGGGCTGAACGCGTTTTCCGCCCGCAGCTTTGGCGAAGCCGAATACTGGTTCGCCATCATCAAGGTCGTTGCCGTCCTGTGCTTCATCGCGGTGGGGCTGGGCATGCTGGTGGGCATCATCCATAGCGGCGATCCGGTGGGCCTTGCCAACTGGGCAGTCGGCGATGCGCCCTTCGTGGGCAATGCGGCCACCTGGGTCGGGGTGGCGATGGTGGTGGCCTATTCCTTCCAAGGCACGGAATTGGTAGGCGTGGCCGCGGGCGAATCGGAAAACCCCCGCCGCAACGTGCCGCGCGCCATCAATAATGTGTTCTGGCGCATTCTGCTGTTCTATGTGCTGGCCATCCTGATCATCGGCCTGCTGGTGCCGTACACCGACCCGCAACTGCTGCGCAACGAGGTCGAGGACATCGCCGTCAGCCCCTTCACGCTGGTGTTCCAGCACGCGGGGCTGCTGTCTGCCGCCACGGTGATGAACGCCGTGATCCTGACGTCCGTGCTGTCGGCGGGTAATTCAGGCATGTACGCCGCCACGCGCATGCTGTTCAACATGGCCGCCGAGGGCCAGGCGCCGGCCGTCTTCAAGCGGCTGACCGCCAACGGCGTGCCGTTGTATGCGTTGCTGGCCACCACGGCGCTGGCTTGCCTGTGCCTGTTCAGCGTGGTGTATAGCCCGAAGGCCGTCTATATCTGGTTGCTGAATTTTGCCGGCATGACGGAATTCATCGTGTGGCTGAGCATCGCGGTCAGCCACTACCGGTTCCGCCAGGGCTACGTGAAGCATGGCTACGACACGGCCGACCTGCCCTACAAGGCCGGCCTGTTCCCGTTCGGCCCGCTGCTGGCCTTCGTGCTGTGCCTGGTGGTGACGCTGGGCCAAAACTACCAGGCCTTCCTGGAAGAACGCATCGACTGGATCGGAGTAGTTTCAACCTACCTGGCCATTCCGCTGTTCCTGGCGTTGTGGATCGGCCACCGCGTCGTGAAACAGTCGCGTTGGGTCAGGTACGGGGACATGCGCTTCTACGGGCTGGAGCTGGACGCCGGCGCCGCACGGCCCACGGCGGCGCCTGACGGCGCGGCGCGGGGGTAGCGCCAAGTCAGGGGGCTTCGCGCGCCAAAAAGGGGGCGCAACGCATGCACGACACCGTGGTGCACCGCGATGCCGGGCGGCGTCAAAGGCGGCTACAATACTGTATATTCATACAGTCATTCCAAGCATCTCAGGTTACCCGCCCACCCCTTTTTGGCTTATTGAACTGGCCAACTGAACCGGCCAACTCCGCCATGCAGTCCCCTGAACGTATCCATCCCGCGTTGTGGCGCGCCACCCAGATGGCCAAAGGCGCCGCCCGCAACCTGCCCACCGGGCACGCCGCGCTTTCCGCGCAGCTGCCGGATGGCGGCTGGCCGCTGGGTTCGCTGATCGAGCTGCTGACGCCGCATCCCGGCATCGGCGAAATCCGCCTGCTGCGCCCGGCGCTGGCCCAACTGGAAACGCGCCGGCCCATCGCCCTGGTGCAGCCGCCGCACGCCCCGCACATCGCCAGCTGGATGAGCTGGCGGCTGGAGCCCCGGCAACTGCTATGGGTCGCGCCGCAAAAGCCCGTCGACACGCTGTGGGCCACGGAACAGATACTAAAGAACGGCAGTTGCGGCGCCCTGATCTGCTGGCTGCCCCACGTTCGCCCCGAATCCCTGCGCCGCCTGCATCTGGCGGCCCAGGCCAGCGACTTGCTCTTCATCGCCGTGCGCCCGGCCAGCGCGGCGCAGCACGCCACGCCCGCTCCCCTGCGGCTGGCGCTTGCGCCCGCGCCGGGCGGGTTGTCCGTCCATATCCTGAAACGCCGGGGACCGGTCTGCGACACGCCGCTGCATGTTGCCCTGGAACCCGGCGTCCTTACGCCTTCTTCCCCCCGCCATGCGCCTTTGGATCGCCGTATTCCTGCGCTGCCTGCCGCTGGACGCACTACGCCCGCACTGGCCGCTTGAGGAGCAGGCGTTCGCCGTCCTGGACCAGGAACGCGTCGCCGCCCTTACTCCCGCCGCCCGACAGGCAGGCGTCAAGGCGGGCATGCGCCGCGCCGGCGCGGCGGCCATCGCCCCCCAGGTCGACCTGCTGCCGCGCCAGCCCCAAACCGAAGCCGACGCCCTGCTGGGCGCGGCGCTGGCCTTGCTGCAATACACCCCTGAAGTCGCCCTGGCCGGCAACGACACCGTGCTACTGAACGTGGGCGCCAGCCTGATGTTCTTTCGCGGACCGCGCGCGCTTAGCCAGCGCATCCGCGCCACCTTGCAGGCCCTGGACCTGCGCGTGGCGCTGGGCATGGCTCCTACCGCCATGGGCGCCTGGCTGCTGGCGCACCACCCCGGCCGCCGCATGCCCCGGCGCACGTTGACGCTGCCCACGCTGACGCGCCGGCTGGACGCGCTGCCGCTGGCGCTGCTGCCCCAGGCGCAGGCCCGCCGCGACTGGCTGGACGACATCGGCTGCCACACACTGGCAGACCTGCGCGCCCTGCCGCGCGCCGGCCTGCAACGTCGCAGCACGCCCGAACTGCTGCAGGCCCTGGACGCCGCCTATGGCCAGACGCCGGAGCTCTACCGCTGGATCGAACCGCCCCACCAGTTTTCGCGGCGCCTGGAACTCACGGACTATGTCGAACACACCGACGCCGTGCTGGCGGTGGCCCGCCGGCTGGCCGAACAACTGGGCGGCTGGCTGACCGCCCGGCAGTTGGCCGTGCGGCGCGTGGTGCTCAGCATGGAACATGAACGCGGCCGTCACGCCCGCCCGCCCACCGAACTCGAGCTGGCGCTGGCGCAGCCCGTCTGGCAGGCGCCGCAACTGTTGCACCTGCTGCGCGAAAAACTGAACCACTTCACCCTGGAAGCGCCCGTCATCGCCGTGGCGCTGCAAGCGCCTGACACGGTAGAGCAGCCTGCCGCCAGCACCACCCTGTTCCCCGAACCCGGCGGCACGGCGGCCGACCACGCCCGGCTGCTGGACCTGCTGGTGGCACGGCTGGGCCGCGACCAGGTGCGCCACGCGCAGCCCGCCGCCGACCACCGCCCCGAAGCCGCCAATGCCTGGGGCGACGCGCTGGCGCCTCCCCAAGCCCCCACGCCCTTGCCCACCTTGCTGGACCGCCCGTTCTGGCTGCTGGAAACGCCGCTGCCCTTGAAGCTGTCCGGCCATCGTCCGCAATACGGCGGCCAGGCGCTGCGGCTGATGCGCGGCCCCGAGCGTATCGAAAGCGGCTGGTGGGACCCCGCCCTGACCGTGCGCGACTACTTCGTCGCCGAAGACGCCGCCGCCGCGCGCTACTGGATCTACCGCGAACGCGACGCCGAGCACGCGCGCTGGTTCCTGCACGGGCTGTACGCCTGAAACCGTCCGCATCATGCACGACGACGCCTTCGACGCCCCCGATCCGTCCGCCCCGCCCGCGGCGTTGCCCGGCTATGCCGAGCTGCAATGCCAGTCGAATTTCTCTTTCCTGCAAGGCGCCTCGCATCCGGAAGAGCTGGCCGCGCGCGCCGCGGAACTGGGCTACGCCGCGCTGGCGCTGACCGACGAATGCTCCCTGGCGGGCGTGGTGCGCGCCCACATGGAAGCCAAGTCCCTGAAGCTGCCGCTGATCATCGGGGCCACCTTCCAGCTGCGTGCCGCCCCCGACGCCGCGCCGCTGGGGCTGACCCTGCTGGCGCAGACCCGCGAAGGCTACGGCAACCTGTCCGAACTCATCACGCTGGCCCGCACCCGCGCGCCCAAGGGCGAATACCGGCTGGCGCCGGAAGACCTGACCGATCCGCCGGAAGGCTACGCGCATCTGCGTCACCTTCCCGAATGCCTAGCCATCCTGACGCCCGCCTACGGCACCGACGCCGACCGCCTGGCCGAACAGGCGCGCTGGCTGGCGCGCGTCTTTCCCCACCGCGCCTGGGTGGGCCTGAACCTGCTGTACCAGTCGCGCGACGATCTGCATCGCGCCGCCATCGAAAACGCCGCGAACGCGGCGGAATTGCCCGTCGTGGCGGTGGGCCAGGTGCAAATGCACGTGCGGTCGCGCAAGCCGCTGCACGACACGCTGACCGGCATCCGCACCCGCCAGCCGGTGTCCCAATGCGGCTACGAACTGTCCGGCAACGCCGAACAACACTTGCGCACCCGCATGCGGCTGGCCAACCTGTATCCGCCGGAGGCTTTGGCGCAAACACTGGTGGTGGCGCGCCGCTGCACGTTTTCCCTGGACGAGCTGCGCTACGAATACCCCGACGAGATCGTGCCGCCCGGGCACACGCCGGCCACCTTCCTGCGCCAGGAAACCCTGGCGGGCGCGGCCCGCCGCTTTCCCGCCGGCGTGCCTGACATCGTGACCGAACAGATCGAAAAAGAACTCGACCTGATCTCCGACCTGCAATACGAAGCCTATTTCCTGACCGTCTACGACATCGTGCTGTACGCCCGCAACGCGGGCATCCTGTGCCAGGGCCGCGGCTCGGCCGCCAACTCGGCGGTCTGCTACTGCCTGGGCATCACCGCGGTGGACCCCATGCGCGGCAACAACCTGTTCGAGCGTTTCATCAGCAAAGAACGCAACGAACCCCCCGACATCGATGTGGACTTCGAACACCAGCGCCGCGAAGAGGTCATCCAGTACATCTACGGCAAGTACGGCCGGCAGCGCGCCGCGCTGACCGCCGTGGTCATCTCGTACCGGCCACGCAGCGTGCTGCGCGATACCGGCCGCGCGTTGGGCGTGGACCTGGGCCTCATCGACGCCGTGGCGCGCGCCCATCAATGGTGGGACGGCAAGAAGGAAATGCTGCGCACGTTGGGCACCTGCGGACTGGACCCGGAATCCCCGGTTGCCCGGCAATGGGCGTCGCTGGCCCAGACCCTGATGGGCTTTCCCCGCCATCTGTCCCAGCATCCCGGCGGCTTTGTGATTTCACGCGGGAAACTGTCGCGCCTGGTGCCGATCGAAAACGCCGCCATGGAAGACCGCAGCGTCGTGCAATGGGACAAGGACGACCTGGACGCGTTGAAACTGCTGAAGGTGGACGTGCTGGCGCTGGGCATGCTGTCGGCGCTGCGCCGCACGCTGGAACTGGCCGGCCAGCGCCGTGGCAAGCCGCTGACGCTGCAGGACATTCCCGAAGGCGACGATGCCACCTACGACATGATCTGCGACGCTGACACGGTCGGCGTGTTCCAGATCGAATCGCGCGCGCAGATGACGATGCTGCCCCGCCTGCGGCCGCGTCAATACTACGACCTGGTCGTGCAGGTGGCCATCGTGCGGCCCGGTCCGATCCAGGGCGGCATGGTCCACCCCTATCTGCGCCGCCGCCAGAAAAAAGAAGAAGTCACCTACCCCAGCGAAAAAGTCCGCGGCGTGCTCAGCCGGACCATGGGCGTGCCCATCTTCCAGGAACAGGTGATGCAGATTGCCGTGGTGGCTGCGGGCTTCACCCCGGGCGAAGCCGACCAGCTACGCCGGTCGATGGCCGCCTGGAAGCGCAAAGGCGGCGTGGACAAATTCCGCGTCAAACTGGTGGGCGGCCTGCTGGCTCACGGCTACACGCTGGACTTCGCGGAAGCGCTGTTCCGGCAAGTGGAAGGCTTTGGCGAATATGGCTTCCCGGAAAGCCATGCCGCCAGCTTCGCGCTGCTGGCGTATTCCAGTTCGTGGCTGAAGCGGCACGAACCCGAAGCCTTTCTGGCTGCCCTGCTCAACTCTCAACCCATGGGCTTCTACGCGCCCGCCCAACTGGTGCAGGACGCCCGCCGCCATGGCGTCTGCGTGCTGCCTGCGGACGTCACCGTCAGCGGTTGGGACTCCGCGCTGGAGGCCTTGCCGGACGGCCACCCTGGCGCCCGACGCGGCGCCCGTCCGCATGCCCCGGCCCCCGACACCCCGCGTCCCGCCGTCCGCCTGGGCTTGAGCCTGATCCAGGGCATGCGCGAAGACGCCGCCCGACGCATCGAGCACGCGCGCGCGCAGGCGCCTTTCACCGACACCGCCGACCTGGCCCGGCGCGCCGCGCTCAACCGCCATGACCTGAACGCGCTGGCCGCGGGCGATGCGCTGCGCACCCTGGCGGGCCATCGGCGCCAAGCCAGTTGGGAAGCCGCCGCCAGCGTGCAAAGCCGTGACTTGCTGCGCGATGCCGCCATCCAGGAAACCCAGGCGCCGCGGCTGCAGGCGCCGTCGGAAAGCCAGACCGTCGCGGCCGACTACCGCAGCGTGGGCCTGACCTTGCATAGCCATCCGGTGGCGCTGCTGCGCGACCAATTGGCAGCCCGCAATTTCCAGCCGGCCGACGTTCTGAACCGCTATCCCGACAAGCGCGTGGCACGAGCCTGCGGCATCGTCACCGTGCGCCAGCGGCCGCAAACGTCAAAGGGCGTGATCTTCGTCACGCTGGAAGACGAGACCGGCCCCGTGAACGTGGTCGTCCGGCCCGAACTGATCGAACGCCAGCGCCGCGAATTGCTGGGTGCCAAGTTGCTGGGCGTCTACGGCGCCTGGCAGAGCGTGGACGGCGTGCGCCACCTGATCGCGCAGCGGCTGGTGGACCTGTCCGACCTGCTGGGCGGACTGGCCACGCACAGCCGCAACTTCCATTGACGGGCACGGCAGCAACGGACGGTTCACCGGCCGAACAGAATGCCGTCATCCAGCGCCTGCGCCATCGCCTGATAGCCCGCGTCCCCGGGATGCAGGTGGTCGCCCGAATCGTAGGCCGGCAACAGACGCGCGGGGTGCGCCGGGTCGCGCAGCACGGCGTCCATATCCACCACCGCGTCGAACACGCCGCTGCCGCGGATCCACTGATTCACCTCGCGCCGCACCGCATCCTTGGCCGGGCGGTAATGGCCCGCGAGCGGCGTGCCGTGCAACGAACCCTCGTAAGGCGCGATGGTCGCTCCCACGATGCGCACGTTGCGGGCGCGGGCCGCCTCGGCCAGTTGCCGGTAACCCTCCACCAGCCGGGCCGCGGTCATGGGCGCATCGTCGGGCGCGAACCCGCTATCGGGCCAACCGATATCGTTGATGCCCATCAGCACGACCACCGTCCGTACACCGGGTTGCGCCAACACGTCGGCCTCGAAGCGGGCCATCGCGTTCACGCCCATCTTGTCGCCCCACACCCGCGCGCCCGAAATGCCCGCATTGACGACGCCCACGCCCTGCGGCGCCAGCCGGCGCGCCAGGATATCGGGCCAGCGGCGGTTGGCGCCGGGCGTGGAGCCGTTGCCATCGGTCAACGAATCCCCGAACGCCACCACGACCGGGGTATTGGCAGCACTTTCCACCCAGATCCCCGTCAGGAACGCGCGCCCCTGCAACGCGGTGGCGCCCGGCAAGTCCGACGCGCCGCCGACGTCGCCCGACGCCAGCGCGGCGGTTTGCTGCGCGCCCCAATGGAACGTGGTGACGGGAGTCGGCTGCGGGAAATAGGTGCTGACGGCCAGTTCGCTCAACGCCGCCACGGGCAGGTCCACCGGGTCGCTGACCACCTGGGCGCCGGGCGCGACCGTCACCCCCGGACGGCCGCCGAAACGCAGCGCCCGATCCGACGCCGGGTCGATGGCCGCCCCCGCCCGCGCCTTTGCCACATGGGCAGCGCCGATCACCAACGGCTGCGTGCCGTAGCGGTTGGATAGCACCACGCGCAAGCGCTTGCCGCCCAGGCTGATCTTGACGGTCTCGCGCAGCGTCTGGTCCGCGACTTGCGCCGGCATGCCGGCAGGCAGTACGAACGATTCCTCCCATAACGGCTGCGGGCTGGCGGACCAAGAACTGACCCAGGCGGCTTGCGGCCCCGACGCGGCCGCCTGCGTGACGGGCGGCATCCACGCCAGGCTGGCCGCGACCAGGCTGGCGGCGCGGAAAAAAAAATGACGGTTCATGGCAGGCTTCATGGGATCTCCTTGGGACGGGCAGTGATTAACAGCGATGCCGTCACGATAGGTTCTTCCCATAACCAAAGGTAGACCTATAAAATGCATACCACTTCTTCCAAAATGGAATGCCCTGCATATGGATACGTTGCGCGCCATGCGGGCCTTCGTCCGCGCCGTGGAACTTGGCACCTTGTCCGCCGCCGCCCGCGAACAAGGTCTGACCCAGCCCGCGCTCAGCAAGATCGTCGCGGCGCTTGAGAAAGACTTGAACGTGCGCTTGCTGGAGCGCAGCACGACGCGCGTCGTGCCCACCGAACAAGGCAAGCGCTTCTACGAACGCGCCAACCGAGTGCTGGAGGAATACGCCGAGGCGGTGGCCGACGCCCGAGGCCAGACCGAGCAGCCCGCCGGCTTCCTGCGCGTCAACGCCCCCGTCGCGCTGGGCCAGTTCCGGCTGAACGCGTTGATCCGGGAATTCCTGGACGCCTATCCCGACATTCAGGTCGAACTGATCCTGAACGACCGTTTCGTCGACCTGGTGGAAGAAGGCGTGGACGTGGCGCTGCGCCTGGGCGGCGACCTGCCGCCCAACGCCATCGCCCGCAAAGTTGCCCTGTCGCCGCGCCATCTGGTCGCGGCGCCGTCCTATCTGGCCCGCCACGGAAAACCCCGCACGCCGGAGGACCTGACGGCCCACGACTACGTCAGGTTCGCGTGGCTGCCGGCCGGCGACACCCTGGAGCTGCACCAGGGCGCCACCCGCGCCAGCGTCCAGACGCAAGGACGGTACCGCGTCAACAATGCCCTGGCCATCCGGGAAACGCTGGCGATGGGCGCCGGCGTGGGCTTGTGCCCGGCCTGGCTGGTGCAGGACCTGGTGGCCGATGGCCAATTACTGCGCGTCTTGCCCAAATGGAGCGGCGCGCCACAGGAAGCGTTCCTGATTTACCCCTCGCGCCGCTACCAGGCCTTGCGGGCCCGGCTGCTGATCCAGTTCCTGGCCGACCGGCTGCCCGCGATGCCCGGCATGCAGGCCCCCCACGGCTCCTGATTACAGGCCGCCCCGGCTGGTCTATCATGGCTTTTTTGTCGCGTAGTTGTAAGGAGCTTTACATGATCCGCAAGCTGATCCCTTTCCTTCTGGTTGCCAGCCTGAGCGCATGCGCCAATACCGGGACGTCGTCCTCGTCCAGCAGCGCGCCGGCAGCCTCCAGCTCCTCTAGCGCGTCAAGCTCATCGGGGTCGTCCGGCGGCGCCACCTACGGCGGATCTTCCTATGGCTCGTCGTCCAACATCCCCGGCGCCACAAGC
>Ga0307412_10002294_pt1 | contig 10593 bp, 9 predicted proteins | sample DK1Cmetagenome_3_FD_203823 | JGI IMG/M metagenome (GOLD analysis project Ga0307412, IMG submission 203823) | Maize rhizosphere microbial communities from greenhouse at UC Davis, California, United States - DK15-C-1 | ecosystem: Host-associated > Plants > Roots > Rhizosphere > Soil | place: USA...
GCGGGGCCTGTGGCGGCGGGAGTCCGGCAAGCGCTGGCTGATCCCCCTCGCGGTCTTTCTGTGCCTGTTCGGCGTCATTCTGATCTTCGCCACCGCCGTCGAGGCACTGGCGCCGTTCATCTACGCGATCTTCTGACCGGTGCCGATCGATTCGCGGACCGAGGTCGTCCGGCGCTTCTATGACGACGCGCCGTTTCCGGGCTATCCACCGCACGACACGCTCGCCGCGTTTCGTGCCCGCGCGGAGCGCAGCCGCTTTGCCCAGCTGCTCGACGACGCCATCGCTGCCGATGCTCGAGTCGTCGAAATCGGATGCGGTACAGGACAGATGTCCTTGTACCTCGCCCACGCCGATCGCAGTGTCGTCGGTACCGACATCTCGCGCGCGGCGCTCAGTCTTGGCCGCGCGGCAGCGCGGCGGTTTGGCATCACCGGCGTCCGCTTCGTCGAAACCGATCTGCACTATGCCGGCCTGAGACCGCACGCCTTCGACGTCGTCTACTCGGCCGGCGTGCTTCATCACACGGCCGATCCCGCCGCGGCGTTTGCCTCCGTCGTCCGGCTGGCCCGGCCCGGCGGAATTGTGGTTGTTGGCGTCTATAACGCTGTCGCGCGGCTGCCGCTCCGGTTTCGCCGAGGAATCGCCCGGCTCACCGGATTCCGGATCGTCCCATTCGACCCGATCCTGCGCGAGCGGCGCGGGGAGCCCGCAAGACGGCTTGCGTGGTTACGCGATCAGTACCAACACCCCGAGGAACACCGGCACACGATCGCCGAGGTCAAGCGCTGGTTCGCCGACAACCAGGTTGAATACCTGCGCGCGTTTCCCAGCACGGTTTTCGACGATGACGGGCGGGAACTCTTCACGCCGGCCGCCGACGACTGGAATTTCGAGAACTGGATCGCGCAGATCGGATGGATGCGGACGCTCGGGCGGGAAGGCGGCCTGTTCTTCGCGGTCGGCCGGCGAGCTTAGGTCGTTCGTGCTTCGCGCCGTTCTAATCGGCGGGACCGAGCAGCTTCTCGCCACCGGCGGCTGCGAATGCTGCCGCAGCGTCGCGATAACCCGACTCCGCCAGACGGACGACGGCGTTGAATTCGCTGCCGCCACGCAGCGAATCGAGCCACGGGTCGCGGGTGAGGAAGGCGTAGATGTAATAGCCTCCCTCGACCGCACGCCTCAGCATCGGCAGCGCGCTGGGGTGCTCGATTCGTGCGAGCGCGCGCGCCAGATAGAACGTCCCGCAGGGATCGCGGAGCCGCCACTTCGCCAACACATCGTCCGCCACGTCTCGCGCATCTGTTCCGCCGCCTTCGAGGGAGGCAATCATCAGCTCGAAAAAGCGCCGGAAGAGCGCCGGCAGGCCCGGAACGAGCTGCTGGCGGGCATGTGCGAGCGCCCGATCGCGCTGACCCATCAGATCCATCGCCAGTGCCATCACGATCGGCGGTTCTTCGTGGTCGTGTGCGGTGGCCTTCTCGTACTCACCCGCGGACAGATACGCGTGCGCGACCGCGGTCCGGATCCGAGGCTCGAGGCGAATCGCATGTTCGTGCGCGACGATGGCCGGGCGCTGAAGACCGACGTACCGGCAGGCCTGCACCAGGCCGGCGAAGAGGTCCGGATCGGCGGACCGCTGGCGCGTGCGATCGAGCAGCCGGAGCATCGCCTGACGCGCGCGGCCTGTCTCCAGTTCGAGAGGCGTATACAGATTGTGGGCAATCGACGAATCCGGATTGATTGTCAGCGCCCGCTGAAACGCCCCTTCTGCGAGCGCGTAGGGCTCGCCGGGGGTGTCGCCGGAATACATGCCGATCAGGCGATGGAGCCGTGCGAGGCGCGCCCACGCCGGCGCGTAATTCGCGTCTTCGGCGAGGCACTGTTGGTACAGCTCGCGCGCGACGGTCCAGTTCTGCGCCTGATAGGCGACCTGGTTCGCCCGCAGGTAGAACTCGTAGGCTTTGGCGCTGGCGGGAACGTCGCGCACCAGCGTCTGCTTGTCTCGCGCCGTCAACGGAACCGAGAGCGATTCGACGATCCGGCTGGTGAGCGCGTCCTGCAGCTGGAAGATGTCGCCGAGCCGTCCAGGCAGTGTCTGCGACCAACGCACTGTGCCGTTCGGCACGTCGGCAAGTTGTGCCGTGACGCGCAGCTCGTCGCCCGCACGGAGAATCGTGCCGGTCAGTACCGCGTCGACGTCGGTCTTTGCCAGCGCGTCAAGATCGATCGGGTCGGTGGTAAACCGCGCCGCCACGAGGCTCGATCGCACGAGCAGCGACTCGAGCCCCGACAGTGATGTCGCGAGCGCGTCCGACAGGCTGAACGACAGGAAATCGATCTCCGGGTCGGTACGCAGCATCCGGAACGGGAGGACGATGAGGCGCGTGATAGGACGCGGTGCGGTGCTCGTGGCACCGGAATCGACCAGCAGCATGGCCGCCCGCAGTTCGTCGGCCATCTCACCCGCCGTCGCATAGCGATCCGGTGGTCTTTTCGCCAGCGCTTTGTGAACCACGCGATCGACAGCGACCACCGCCGGCGGTCCGTTCAGCCCTGGAGGGTTCTCGTAGACCACCGCGTGCACCACCTTCGGGATCGTCTGTCCCTCGAACGCGGGCTGGCCCGTAATCATCTCGTAGAGGACGGCCCCCACCGCGAACAGGTCGGCTCTGTGATCCGCCGCCTCTCCCATCAGCTGCTCCGGTGAGAGATACCGCGGAGAACCGATGATCGTGCCGGGCGTCGTAAGACGCAGGTCCTGCTCGGCGACGTCGAGCGGAATCGCGAGACCGAAATCGAGGAGCTTCACCCCATGCGGGGTGAGAAAGATGTTCGATGGCTTCAGATCGCGGTGAATCAACCCGTGAGTGTGCAGGGCGTCGAGCGCGGACAGCGCGGAGACAGCGATTGAGACCGCTTCGTTGAGCGGGATCGTCCCGTCTTCGAGGCGGGACGCCAGCGACTCGCCCTCGAGCAGTTCCATGGCGATATAAAACTGACCCTGCTCGGATCCGATGTCGTAGAGCTGACAGATGTTCGGATGATTGACGCGGGCACCGGCGCGCGCTTCGCGGCGCAGCCGCTCGGTCGCCGCCGGGTCGGATTCGTTCGCGCGAATCATCTTCAGGGCAACCGCCCGCTTGAGCCGGTCGTCCCACGCCGAATAGACGACGCCCATGCCCCCCTGGCCGAGCGTGCCCGTAATTTCGTATGGACCGATTGTCTTCATCGAGTTCAGCCGTCTCACAGAGTACCCGCCCGCGGCCCAGATTTTCGAGTGAGCTGCCGGTGTCGGACGTAGCTAGCTCCCCAGGCTCAGCGTTATTCCACTCCACAGGAGGTGCTCGGCCGGCGAGGCGGACAGAGACGGTAAGACCCCGCGGATGGGTGACGAGCGGCGGGCTGCGGGGCTAGATCCAGCCCGCCGCAACCTGTTTGATGTGGGCCCGGATGGCGTTGCGCATGAACATCGCGACGGTCACAGGCCCCACGCCGCCAGGAACCGGGGTCACCCAGCTGGCGACTTCCTTGACCGCATCGGTGTCGACGTCGCCGACGATCCGCGTCTGGCCGTCGTTGTCGGTGATCTGGTTGATGCCAATATCGATAACCGCCGCGCCCGGCTTGACCATGTCGGCGCTCAGAAACCGCGGCTTGCCGACGGCGACGAGAACAGCGTCGGCCCGCCGCGAGTGCGCGGCAACCGATCGCGTCAGGTGATGACAGACCGTCACCGTCGCGCCTTCCGCCATCAGCATGAACGCCGCCGGCTTGCCGACGATCTCCGAATGGCCGACCATCACGACCTCGAGGCCGTGGAGCTGCAGTCCGGTCGCCTTGATCAATTCGACGGACGCTGCCGCAGTGCACGGCGCCAGCGCCAGATCGTTGTAGACGATGTTGCCGATGGAAGCCGGGTTCATCCCCTCGATGTCCTTCAGCGGATGGATCGCTGAGGCGAGGGAGCGGCCGTTGATGTGCGTCGGCACCGGCCGCTGGAGGATTACGCCGAGGATGCCGCTGTCGTCGTTCATGGTCAGCAGCCGCGCCTTGCACTCGTCCTGCGTGAGGTCATTCGGCCACGTCTGCTCCTCGAAGCGAAGGCCGACCTTTGTCGCGGCGGTTGCCTGGCTGCGCGTATAGACGGACGCCGCATTGTGCGCTCCGATCGATACGGAAACGAGGCGCCCGATGCGGCGGCTCCGCGCTGCCTCTTGTACCTGTTCCGCGACGTCACGAAGAATCTGATCGCGGAGGCAGCGTCCATCCAGGAGTCGGTTGTCCTTCATTCGCTACATCATCGTCTTTTTTCCTCATCGCCGCGAAATCCCGTGGAGCGGACGGAGATAACGGATTCACACGGAGGAACGGAGAAACGGAGACGAACGGAGTTCTTAACCGTTCTTAACCACGAAGAGACCATGAGAGCGGGTCGCTGCACTGAAGCTGCTGAGAGTTTTGCCAAACCAAAGGAACCGTGATGACCGCACAGACCCGCCCGATCGAGAGTGTAAGCTGGCGATGACCTCGGGGGTTGGGATGAGGAGAGAGGAGCTTGACAGCGACCCGCAACATCGAAGACCACGAGGCCGTTCGATCGGGCCACCCGAAAGGCGGCCTGCCGTGATCACGGCTGTCGGCGTGCTAGGCACGCCGACCAATATCGAACGGCTCTCCGTTCGTCTCCGTTTCTCTGTTCCTCCGTGTGAGTCCGTTCCCTCCGTCACCTCCGTTCCCTCGGAGGCTTCCTTGTTCGCTGACTCGCAGAGCGTGCCCAACTCGAATCCCCGCGCGCGCAGCGCCGGAACGAGCTCGCGCGTGGCGTCGACGGTGTATCGCCGATCGGCGCGCGGATTCTTGTGATGGCCATCGTGCATCACCACGATGTCTCCGGCCGAGGCACGGCGAGCGAGGCGCTGTGCCAGCGCGGCCGCCTGCGGCCGGCGATACCAGTTGAAATCCCAGAGCCCGAAGCTCCATCCAACGAGCCGGTGGTCGACACGTTCGAGCCCGGCGAGCATTGCGGTGCTTCGCCAGCCGCCGTGCGGACGGAAGAGCCGGCACGGGTCGCCGCCCGCCAGCTGCCGAATCCGTTCACGCTGTTGCGTGATCGTGCCGGCCAGCGCTGTGGGCGTCTTGATCATCAGCGCTCGCTGGTTGGAGTGCAGCGCCACGGCATGGCCTTCGGCGAACATGCGCCGCACGATCGGCGCAGTTGCGGGCGTCAAGTGGCCGTCAATGAGGAAGAACGTCGCGCGCGCGTTGGCATCGCGCAGCACATCGAGCAGATCAGGCGTCGCCGTTGGATTCGGCCCGTCGTCGAACGTGAGATAGACGACAGGAGGGGCCGTGTCCCGGGGCATATGCCACAGCGAGCGGGACGGCGCGAAGCGGTCGACGAGAAACGGGAAGGGCGCCGTGTGCGCGAGAACGAGCGTTGCGATTCCGGCGATCAGCACCCACATGACGTCGTTCGTGGCGCGATTCGCCACGAACCCTAATCATGCCGTACGTTCGCGTGCTTCAGTTCGGCTTGGCGGCGCTTTTGGCCGGGACGCCCTTCTTGTTCACTTCGATCCGGCCGTTGAACGACGCGCCCTCGCGGAGAATCACCGACGGCGACAGCAGGGTTCCCTTGACCGTTGCCGTCGGCGTCAGCTCGACGCGCTGATTGGCCGCGACGTCGCCCGACAGGCTGCCGTGAATCGTCACCGTGGTGACGTCCACCTCGGCGTCCACCTGGCCGGTCGGCGCGATGAGCAGGCTTCCTTCAACCATGGAGATCTGGCCGTTGACCCGGCCGTGCACCGTGATGTCCTCGCGGCTGGTGACCTGGCCCTTGATGACGAGGGAGCTTCCGATCGTTGTCATTCGTTATGTCCGTTTGCAATTGATGGTGAAGGCGGCAAGACGTCGATGCCGTTTGTTCTCGGCCGATCACGGCGCTGACTGTAGGGCCTTGTGTTAGCATCCGGCCACGCTGGCGCCACAGGGCGAGGCGGGAGGCATCATGTTCAAGACACTACATACCGCTGTTGCTGGTCTGACCATCGCGTTCGGGCTCACGCTCGCCTGGCCGCTCGTCGCCGCGGCGCCGACCGCTAAACCTGAAGAGGTGGGGCTTTCAACCGAGCGGTTGAAGCGCGTCGCCGAACTGACCCAGCGTCATATCGCTGCCGGCAGCTTCTCGGGGGCCGTGGCGCTGGTGGCGCGTAATGGACGCGTCGCCTATCACGAGGCGTTCGGCCTGATGGACATCGAAGCGAAGAAGCCGATGGTCAAGGACGGGATCTTCGAGATCATGTCGATGACCAAGCCGGTCATCGGTGTGGCGACGCTGATGATGCTGGAGGAAGGCAAGGTGCGGCTCCAGGATCCGGTCTCGAAGTTCATTCCCGAGTGGAAGAACATGACCGTTGCCGTGTCGCTGCCGGCTCCAGCGGGCGCCCGAGGCGGGGGACCCGCACCAGCGGCGGCGCCCGGTGGCCGCGGCGGGGCGCCGGAGCCTCGCTACTACACCGTTCCGGTCGAGCGCGAAGTACAGATTCGCGACCTCCTGACGCACACCTCCGGCGTGGTCAGCGGAACCAACAGCAACTTCGCGAATCGCGCCGTGGCGGCGGGGCCGAAGGAGACGCTGGCCGATTACATCCCGCGCCTCGGCAGGATTCCGCTTGAATTCCAGCCGGGGAGCCGTTGGGCCTACAGCGCCGCCGCGGGGTTCGACGTCCTCTCGAGGGTCGTCGAAGTCGCGTCCGGGATGCCGATCGACCGCTTCGTCAAGCAGCGCATCTTCGATCCGCTCGAGATGAAGGACACCACCTACGTCGCGCCCACGGGCAACCCGCGTCTCGTGAAGCTCTACTCGCGCACCGCTGACGGCCTGCGTCCGGCGCAGTATCCCAACTTCGTCAACGGCATCTACTTCTCCGGCGGCGGCGGACTCTTCAGCACCCCGGCCGACTACGCGCAGTTCGCGATGATGCTGGTGAACGGCGGCGAGCTGAACGGCAAACGTCTGCTCAGCCCGCGGCTCGTCGAGCTGATGGGATCCGTCTTCGCGCCGGACACGCTTCCGGGCCGCCCGAAGGGTGAAAGCTATGGCCTCAGCGTCCGCGTGGTGAACGATCCCGTCGCCCGCAACTCGTTCCTGACCGAAGGGACGTTCGGGTGGAGCGGCGCGTACGGCACGCACTTCTGGGTCGATCGCAGGGAGAAGCTGGTGGCCGTGGTGATGACCCAGACGTCGAACCAGGAGTTCCTGCGCGACTTCGAGAACATGGTCATGCAGGCCGTGGTCGGTGGTGGTGCCCTGGGAGCCACCGGCACGAACTAGTCCGATCAGGCTACTCGTCGCGCCCTCAGCGTGTAGAGCGCGACGAGCAGCACGCTCGCGCAGACGGTGATCACCGCCATCTCCATGAAGCGGGCGTACGCCGGACGGCCGAGGAGATCGAAGACACTCAACCCCATCGTCAAACCGGCCACGGCGACGGCGGCCTGCAGTGCCCTCGGGAGACGATCCAGATAATTGACCAGCAGGACAACCGCCGTCGTGGCGAGCAGGAGCACGTAATCCCACCCCTGCGGAGAAAGCAGCGGAATGAGCATCAGCAGGACGCTGCCCTCGACCGCTTCCGGGAAGTGCAGGCCACGGCGATACAGCAGCACGATGGCGGTACAAACAAGCGCGCCGACTGCGGTGACCAGCGCCAGCGATGTCGCCACGGCGCCTGCCCCAAACCATTTCGCATAGGCGCTCGCGAACGACACGTTGTCGGGATTGAGCAGGTTCGACGGTGTCGTCCCGCTCACGGTGGTCCACCAGTCGCGATACAGCGCGATCGTTCCGCCCACACCATAGAGAGGCACCGGCAGGACGGTGATCACTGCGAGGGTGAGCAGGGCAGCTGTGACCGACGGCGCTTTCCGGCGCACGAGGAGCCACGGGATGAAAAGCACGCCGTACGGCTTGATAGCGATCGTGAACGCAAGCAAAACGCCCGCGAGCCATTCGCGCCCTCGTTGCATCGCCAGCAGCGCGCGCACGGCGAGAACCGCGAACAGGACGTTGACCTGACCGAGTATCAGCTCATGGCCGTAGAATTTCCCGAGCACCGCAATCGCTGCCACTGCCAGCACGGCGTTCGCACGCCGCCGCTCGGGAACGACTTCGAGACTCAAGCCCACGAGCAGTGCCAGCAGCAACGCCGAGGCCGTGAACCAGACGGCTTTTGCCGCCGGCAGCGGCAAAAGCCCCATCGGGATCGTCAGCACTGCAAACGCCGGGAAGTACTTGAAGCGATAGTGCTCGTCGTCGGCGCGATAGAGCGGCTCGGCGGCGGCGGCGCGTGCCGCCCCGCGCCAATACACCTCGAAGTCGGCCATGCTGTCGGAGGCGCGGAGGGCGAAGATGGTCAGTGCCGCCACGGCGATCAGAATCCCCGCGGCCACTCGATACCGTATCACGCGCGCTCGTTCGTCTTCGACCGCCGAAGCCGCCACGGCAGCCAGATCGATTCGAGGATGACCGGCCAGTTCAATTTGGAGCGACCCTGAGTGCGCTCGACGAACACGATCGGAACTTCGGCAACGCGAAAACCGCGGCGGACGGTTTCCCAGGCCATCTCGACCTGAAACGAATAACCGCTCGACTTCAGCCGCTCGAGCGGCAGCTGTCTGAGTGTTTCCCGCCGCCAGCAGCGATATCCTGCCGTGGCGTCGCGCACGCGGAGTCCCGTGATCGCGCGGACGTAGAAGTTCGCAAACCGGCTGAGCAGCCGGCGATCGAGAGACCAGTTCGACACGCCTCCGCCAGGAACGTAGCGGGACCCGAGAACCAGGTCCGCGGTGGACGCTGCCGCGATCAGATCCGGCAGATACCTGACATCGTGCGACAGGTCGGCGTCCATCTGCGCAATCAGATCCGTCTGATAGGCCAGCGCGTGCTGCATCCCGTCGATATATGCGGAGCCGAGTCCGGCCGGGTGCGGCCGGTGCATCACCTCGAGCCGGCCCGGGAATGTCGATGAGAGGTTTTCCGCGATCTGTCCGGTCCCGTCGGGAGAACCGTCGTCCACCACGAGCACGCGAACGCCGGGGAAGTCCATCAGCTGCCGAATCAGGTGCGGCAGCGTTTCACGCTCGTTGTAGGTCGGGATGATGACCGCGCACGTCGGAGTCAACGGTAAGCATGATACCGGGATCCCATGGTAGTACTGATTGCAGCATGCCTCCCAATTGATCCCCGTTCCGCCGAAACCTCGTTCTGTATCCCTTCTACTGTGTCGTCTCGGTCGAGGGGATCACGCACGCTCTCTATCTGCTCTGGTGGGTGCAGTACAAGCACGTCTCACCTGTGGCAGTCGCCGCCATCCTCGCTGCGGGCGAGATCGCCATCACGCTGCTGGAGGTCCCGACCGGCCGGTTTGCCGATCGTTACGGTCATCGCCGAAGCCTGATTCTCGGATCGGCGATCCAGGTCGCTGCGATGCTCCTGTGCTGGCTGGCCGAAGGTGTGTCCGGCCTGGTCCTTGCCAGCCTGTGCGTCGCGCTTGGCGACACGTTTCGATCCGGTGCCGACCAGGCGCTGCTGTTCGAGTCGTGTGTCGCTGCAGGACGGCCGCAACGTTTCCAGCAGATCGAAGCGAAGACGCATAGCCTCGAGTTGATCGGGCTGGTCGTGATGATGGTGGCTGGCGGCATCCTCGTCGAGACGATCGGATTCGCGGCCGCGTGGATTGCTGAAACCGTTCTGGCGGCCTCGGGAGTCGCCATCGCGCTGGCCATGGTCTCGCCACCGCCGACGCCGCCGCGTTCGCCCGAAGTCGCTGCGCCGGCCGTCACCAGCGGCGCCGCGGTTCGGTTGCTGCGCCTGATCGTACCGGCGGCCCTGATTGGCGGTGCTGCCAGCGCCACCGCCTTCACAGCGCAAACCGGTGAAAGCGCGACGCCGATGCAGCTGACGGTTCTGGTGAGTGCCATCACGCTGGCCGAGGCGGCCGGTGCCGCGGCGGCGCGCTCTCTGCGAGCGGATGTCGCTACCCAGTATTTCCTGCTCACGGCTTGTGCTTTCGTTGTCGCCATGATGGCAGTCGCTCACGGCTTTTTCCTGGCCGGAGTCGTGACGTTGTCGGTGCTGGCAGGCGCCGCGGCGCCGCTTCGCGCAACGGCGATTCAGCTGGTTGCCGACCGCCGCCGCGCGGAAGCCGCGTCATCGGCCAGCGCCCTCGATGGAGCGATCAGGACGCTGGCATTGATGATGGCGGGCTACCTCAACAGCACCTGCTGAGCGCCACATGGGGATGCCCGGCCGGGCGCGGGTGATGCATACGGTGGCGTCAAGGTCCGCATGATGCTGTCGCGCGTGCGCCTCCTGCCTGTGGTCCGGCTTGCCGCCGCGGCCATGCTTGTCTTCCTGGCGCTGCTGCTGACCGATCAGCTCCAGCGGGGGACCGGCCGTCTCACATTTCTGCTGCTCGTCCCGATCATCATCCTGACGGCAGCCGCCTGGGGCGCAGTGATCGGCGCCGCTGTCGCGGCGCTCGGCGTCGGCGGCATGGCGCTGCTCTTCGAGCCGCGATGGAGCCTGT
>Ga0307412_10002295_pt1 | contig 10590 bp, 9 predicted proteins | sample DK1Cmetagenome_3_FD_203823 | JGI IMG/M metagenome (GOLD analysis project Ga0307412, IMG submission 203823) | Maize rhizosphere microbial communities from greenhouse at UC Davis, California, United States - DK15-C-1 | ecosystem: Host-associated > Plants > Roots > Rhizosphere > Soil | place: USA...
CCGCAGCGCCGGGTCGCGCGTGGTGGTGAAGGTGAACAGGCGGTCGGTCCAGTGGTGGACGCTCAGGACGCGTTCTTCGCTGAATGCACTCATACGGAACTCAAGAGTTGGTTGGTAACAGGGGAGGGGCTGGCTGAGCCGCGGATGCACACCCTTGGGGCATGACCGCCGGCCGGCTGCGAACCCTCCATTGTCGTTGGTCGTAAAAACCCCGATGAACACCGCGAGAAAACACCATTGCAAGCATCGGGCCTGTTTGCTACATTGATCTTCAATGTAGTGATTGCAACATGAAAGTGTAGGGAATGCTACACAAACGGCGGGCGGCGCACAAGCGGGCAGACGGCACGTTTGTTGCAAACCTCACCGGACCGATTGCCCCATACAGACAGCCCACGAGATCGCCCCGATGACCGAACACACCAAGACAGACGGATTGCCCGGCATGGACATGCCGGTGGTCGCCGAAGCCGGCGCGAGCGCCTTCGGCAAGGCGCCGCCGCGCAACGAGAAGATGAGCACTGCCAAGGTCGAGTGCAACGCGTGTCCGGTGCTTTGCCAGATTTCCGACGGCCGCACCGGCGCCTGCGACCGCTATGCGAACCGCGAAGGCGTGCTGGTGCGCGTCGACCCCGTCGTGCTCTTGCGCCGCGAGATCGCGAGCGAGGCGCCCACGCTGGTGCCTTTCGACCGCCCGGCCGCCGACAAGGGCGAAGTGATCGAAGCGGGCGCCCCCGACTGGAACGGCGACCTGCTGCATGCAGACGAAGTCTTCGTCACCGGCGTGGGCTCGTCCACCACGTACCCCGACTACAAACCCGCCCCCTTCATCGTGGCTTCCAAGGCCCAGGGCGTGGACATGGTCACCGTCGTCACCGAGGGCATCTTCAGCTATTGCAGCTTCAAGGTGAAGATCGACACCGACCGTTTCCTCGGCTCCGAGCAGGCCAACGTGCGCTACCGCGGCGAGGTCGTGGGCCACGTCACCACGGCCGAATACGGCTCGCAGATGCTGTCGCTCGGCGGCGTGCACCACCTCACCGGCGGCAGCAAGAAGGAAGGCCGCATGACGGCCGAGCTGATGCAGTTCCTGGGCAACAAGAAGGCGGTGGAGTGCACCATCGACGGCGGCTCCACGCTCGTGATCCAGGCCGGCAAGGCGCCCATCGTCAACGGCGTGGAAGAGCAGCGCATGCGCGTGGGCTGCGGCTCCGCGGCGGTCGGCATCTTCGCGCGCCAGTTCGCGGGCGTGGCCGACGAGGTGGTGGTGGTCGACGACCACATCACCGGTGTGCTCACCGAGCACCAGGCCGGCCGGTGCCTCGACATGGCGCCTTCGGGCATCCAGATGCTGGGGCGCAAATCCACGCCAGGGCGCTACTTCCAGGTGGCGAATCCCGGCAACGGCTGGGGCGGCACCGACATCGCCGATCCGCTCGCGATCATCGAAGGCTGGGAAGAGGGAGTCGCGCGCCCGGGTCTGCGATTGCTCATGACCTCGACCACCGGCGAGCACGCGCAGTGGTACGTGCTGGACGACGCGCTGAAGCCCGTCGAACAGGAGATGCCCGCCGAAGTGAAGCGCATCGTCGACCGCATCGGCGAGAACTGCGAGCCGTCGCTCTGCACCGTGCTGTTCCTCGGCGGCGCCGGCGGCAGCCTGCGTGCGGGCGTGACCGAAAACCCGGTGCTGCTGACGCGCGCCATCAAGCGTGCGCTGGTCAACGTCACCTGCGGCGGCGCGCCGGCTTATGTATGGCCCGGCGGCGGCATCACCGTGATGGCCGATGTCATGCGCATGCCCGACAACAGCTTCGGCACCGTGCCCACGCCGGCCATCGTCGCGCCCATCGAATTCAGCATGCGGCGCGTCGACTACGAGGCGCTCGGCGGCCACATGGAACACATCTTCTCGCTCGAACAGGCGCTCGCGCGCGGTGCATGGCAGGAAGACGGCGCGCCGCTCGCGCGCCAATGGCTCGCGATGGACGCGGCCAATCCGTGGCCACTCGGCCACGCACCCATGCTGGGCTGAAAGAAATGTCAGCCCCCCGGCTTTTCATTCGCTGCGCTCATGTAACTCCACCCCCCGGGGGGGAGGCGCGGCGCGCCTTGGGGCGGCCCGGCGGCGGCCGCAATGTCGTATGACGGCATCTCGTCGTGCGCTGGACGGCGGTCGCTGGCACTTCAACCACGGCCCGATCGACATCGTGGCCGAGGCGCGCGGCGATCCGTACGCCGTCGCGGCCGCGCACGATGCGGCCTGGGCGCGCTTCGGCCATGTGCTCGACGAGTTGGTGCGCGAACTGCCGCTCTTGCGTTTGCCGGTGACCGACAAGCTGCGCCCGCGCGGTGTCGTTGGTCAGCGCATGTGGGACGCATGCGCCGCGTTCTCGCCGATGTTCATCACGCCGATGGCCGCCGTAGCCGGTTCGGTGGCGCAGGAGCTCATCGCGTTCTACGACCGCCCCGGCATCGAGCGCGCCTGGATCAACAACGGCGGCGACATCGCGGTGCACCTCGCGCCCGGGCAGTCGGCGCGCGTGGGCGTGTTCGCCGACATCGCGCGCTTCGACTGGCGCGAGCACAACAACAACAGCATCCTCGCCACCGACGGCCAGTTCGAGCTGCATGCGGACGAGCCCGTGCGCGGCGTCGCCACCAGCGGCTGGCGCGGCCGCAGTTTCTCGCTGGGCATCGCCGACAGCGTGACGGTCCTGGCCCCGACGGCAGCGCAGGCCGATGCGGCGGCGACAGTGATCGCCAACGCCGTCGATGTCGACGACGCCCTCATCCAGCGCAAGCCCGCGAGCGAATGCAAGGATGACAGCGACCTGGGCGACACCCTCGTCACCATCGATGTGCCGCCGCTCGCACCATCGCAGGTGAAAAGCGCACTCGATACGGGCGCGATCTGCGCCAAGGTCCTGCAAAAAGGGGGGCTCGTCTGGGCCGTTCTACTCGTTTGCCAGGGGCAGTTCCGACTTGTCGAGCCCTTATGCTCGAAGCCGCTGCAGACCGTGCTGCCGAAATCACTTGGTTCAGTATTTGCTTAACGAAAGCAAGGTTCTTTTTCATGATCGATATCCGCCGCGTCTTCACCCATGTCGAGCACATCCACCACGAGTTCGGACCGCGTGCCGACACTCCGTTGGTGCGCGGTGCCATCGGCGCGGTGCTGACCAATCCTTTCGCCGGCCGCTACGAGCCCGACATCCTGCCGATGATGGCGCTGCTCGATCCCGTCGGCGTGGACATGGCGCACAAGCTGCACGCCGCGATGGACGTGCCGCTCGAACAGATCGCCACCTACGGCAAGGGCGCCATCGTCGGCGCTGACGGCGAGCTGGAACACGGTGCGCTCTGGCACGTGCCCGGCGGCTACGCGATGCGCGAACTGCTAGGCTGGAAGGGCAGCCGCGTGGCCTACACCCAAGGCGTTGCCGAAGAAAAAAGCGGCCAGCCCGCCAACGCGCTTTCCATCGTGCCCTCGACCAAGAAGGTCGGCCCACCCGGCGCCGCGCTCGACGTGCCGCTCACCAACATCAACGCAAGCTACGTGCGCGGCCAGTTCGATGCCATCGAGGTGCGCGTGCCTGGTGCGCCCGCGGCCGACGAGATCGTCTTCATCCTCGCGATGAGCACCGGCTACCGCGTGCACGCCCGCGTCGGCGGTCTGCTCGCGAAAGACATCAGCAAGTGGGACGGCCTGCGCTGATCTCACGCACACAGAGACAAGACAAGGAACACACAGAACATGACCGCCAACATCCGCAAGCTCGTCATCCAGGTCGATGAAGTCCGCAAGGAAATGGGGCAGGACGTGACGCCGCCCACGCGCCGCGCCGTCGCCATTGCCGTGATCGAGAACCCGTACGCCGGCCGCTACAGCGAGAACCTCGATGAGCTCATCGCCATCGGCGAAGAGCTCGGCGCGCTGCTCGGCCAGAAGGCCGTGAAGGCGCTCGGCATCGAGCCCGGCCAGGCGCAGAGCTATGGCAAGGCCGCCATCGTCGGCGAGCGCGGCGAACTCGAGCATGCGGCTGCGATCCTGCATCCCAAGCTCGGTGCGCCGCTGCGCGTGGCGGTCGAGAAGGGCGCGGCGCTCGTGCCTTCGGCCAAGAAGCAAGGCACGCTCGGCACCGCCATCGACGTGCCGCTCGGCCATAAAGACGCCGCCTTCGTGCGCAGCCATTTCGACGCCATCGAGGCCCGCGTGTCCGATGCGCCGCGCGCCAACGAAATCGTCGTCGCCGTGGCCGTCACCGACAGTGGCCGTCCGCTGCCGCGCATCGGCGGGCTGCAGGCCAGCGAGATCAAGGGAGAAGACGGCCTGCGCTGATCCGCCGTTCGTCATCACCACCGCACACGTGTTTTCTGTTCGAACCCCTAGGAGCTTCCCGATGAATCCATTGCGCCTTGCCTTCTGCGCCGCTTCCGTCGTCACGCTGGCCACAGCCCTTGTCCCCGTGCATGCGCAGGGCGTGATCAAGATCGGCGAAATCAACAGCTACAAGGCGCAACCCGCCTTCCTCGAGCCCTACAAGAAGGGCATGGAACTGGCGGTCGACGAGATCAACGCCAAGGGCGGCATCAACGGCAAGAAGATCGAACTCATAAGCCGTGACGACAACGCCAACCCCGGCGACGCCGTGCGCGTGGCCGAAGAGCTGATCTCGCGCGAGAAGATCGACGTGCTGGCTGGCGCGTTCCTGTCGAACACGGGCTTGGCGCTCACCGACTTCGCCAAGCAAAAGAAGTTCTTCTACCTCGCTGCCGAGCCGCTCACCGACAAGATCGTCTGGAGCAACGGCAACAAGTACACCTACCGCCTGCGCCCCTCGACCTACATGCAGGTCGCGATGCTGGTGCCCGAGGCCGCCAAGCTCAAGAAGAAGCGCTGGGCGATCGTGTACCCCAACTACGAATACGGCCAGTCGTCGGCCGCCACCTTCAAGACGCTGCTGAAGGCTGCGCAGCCCGACGTCGAGTTCGTCACCGAACAGGCCCCGCCGCTGGGCAAGGTCGATTCGGGCAGCGTGGTGCAGGCGCTGGCCGATGCCAAGCCTGACGCGATCTTCAACGTGCTCTTCGGCGCCGACCTTTCCAAGTTCGTGCGCGAAGGCAACACGCGCGGCCTCTTCAAGGACCGCGAAGTGGTGAGCGTGCTGACCGGCGAGCCCGAGTACCTCGACCCGCTGAAGGACGAAGCGCCCAACGGCTGGATCGTGACCGGCTACCCGTGGAACGGCGTGAAGACGCCCGAGCACAAGGCCTTCCTCGATGCCTACCAGGCCAAGTTCAAGGACTATCCGCGCCTGGGCTCGGTGGTCGGCTACAGCGCGATCCACTCGATCGCCGCGGGCATCAAGAAGGCCGGCGGCACCGACACCGAAAAGCTCGTCGCGGCCTTCAAGGGCCTGCAGGTCGACACCCCCTTCGGCAAGATCAACTACCGCGCGCAGGACAACCAGTCCACCATGGGCGCGTATGTCGGCAAGACCAAGAACGACGGCGGCAAGGGCGTGATGGTCGACTACGTGTACCTCGACGGTGCCAAGTTCCAGCCTTCGGATGACGAAGTGAAAAAGATGCGCCCCGCAGACTGATTGCGCGGCTCCTGCAACGCGCCTGCCGCCGCTGATTGAGCGGGGCAGGGCGCGGTGTCTCCAGTTTCCTCAGGGTCCTTATGAGCTTTTCAGGCTTCGTTGTTCAGTTGCTCAACGGGTTGGCCGGCGCGTCCTCGCTTTTCCTCGTGGCGGCCGGCTTGTCGTTGATCTTCGGCGTGACGCGCATCGTCAACTTCGCCCATGGATCGTTTTTCATGGTCGGCATCTATGTCGCGTACACGCTCGTCGAGAAGCTGGGTTCGAGCCTGGGCTTCTGGCCTGCGCTCCTGATCGCGGCGCTCGCGGTCGGCGTGCTCGGCGCGCTGATCGAGGTGCTGCTGCTGCGCCGCATCTACAAGGCGCCCGAGTTGTTCCAGCTGCTCGCCACCTTCGCGCTGGTGCTCGTCATCAAGGACGCGGTGCTGTGGCTCTGGGGGCCTGACGAACTGCTCGGCCCGCGCGCGCCAGGACTCAAGGGCTCCATCGAAATCCTCGGTCGCCAGTTTCCTTCCTACGATCTGTTCCTGATCGTCGTCGGCCCACTCGTGCTCGGCCTCGTCTGGCTGCTGCTCACCCGCACGCGCTTCGGCACGCTGGTGCGCGCCGCCACGCAAGACCGCGAGATGGTGAGCGCGCTCGGCGTCAACCAGGCCTGGCTCTTCACCGCGGTGTTCGCGCTTGGCGCACTGCTTGCGGGCCTGGGCGGTGCGCTGCAGTTGCCGCGCGAACCCGCCACGCTGGAGATGGACCTCAACACCATCGGCGCCGCGTTCGTGGTGGTGGTGGTCGGCGGCATGGGCTCGCTGCCCGGTGCTTACGTGGCCGCATTGCTCATCGCCGAGATCAAGGCCGTGTGCATCTGGCTCGGCGTGGTGCAGATCTTCGGCATCGACGTGTCCTTCTCCAAGCTCACGCTGATGGTCGACTTCCTCGTGATGGCGATCGTGCTGGTCTGGCGCCCGTGGGGCCTGTTCGGCCGGCCGCAGGCGCCGAGCCGCTACGTCGGCATGCAGGAAGAACCGCTGCGCCGGCCGAGCAATGCCTACCTCATCGCCGCCGCGGTGCTCGCACTGATGCTCGCAGTCCTGCCGTTCCTGACGGTGAATTCGCCCTACACGATGGTGCTGATGATCGACCTGCTGATCGCCGCACTCTTCGCCACCAGCCTGCACTTCATCATGGGTCCGGCGGGCATGCACTCGTTCGGCCACGCCGCGTACTTCGGGCTCGGTGCCTACGGCGCCGCATTGCTGGTGCGCTCGCTGCACCTGCCGATGGAACTTGCACTGATCGTCGCGCCTGTCGTGGCCGCGCTCGGCGCGCTGGTCTATGGCTGGTTTGCGGTGCGGCTCTCGGGTGTCTACCTCGCGATGCTCACGCTGGCCTTCGCGCAGATCACCTGGGCCATCACCTACCAATGGGACAGCTTCACCGGCGGCAGCAACGGCCTGACCGGCGTGTGGCCCTCCGAATGGCTCTCGAACAAGCAGGCCTATTACTGGCTCACGCTGGTGCTCGTCGGTGCCGGCGTGTGGTGGCTGCGCCGCGTGCTGTTCTCGCCCTTCGGCTATGCGCTGCGCGCGGGCCGCGACTCGGTGCTGCGCGCCGACGCCATCGGCATCGACGTGAAGCGCATGCAATGGATGGCCTTCGTCATCGCAGGCACCGTGGCCGGTCTTGCGGGCGCGCTCTACGCGTTCTCCAAGGGCAGCATCTCGCCAGAGAGCCTGTCGGTCGGCAAGTCGGTCGACGGCCTCGTGATGGTGCTGCTCGGCGGCATCCAGACGCTCGCGGGACCGGTGGTCGGTGCCGTCACCTTCACCTGGCTGCACGACACCGTTGCGCGCAACACCGACTACTGGCGCGCGATGCTCGGCGCCATCATCCTGATCCTGGTGCTGCTGTTCCCGCAAGGTATCGCAGGCTCCGTCAAGCAACTCGCCGACCGCTGGCGCGCACCCAAGAATGAATCTGAAGCAGACGCCAAGCTCAAGGAGGTGAAGGCATGAGCGCCGCGCCGGGCCGCCCCAAGCAAGCTCGCACCGCAGTGCGAAGCACGGAGGTACTCTCATGACTCTCCTTAAAGTCGAAAACCTCGGCAAGTCCTTCGGCGGCGTGAAGGCCGTCGACGGCATCAGCTTCGAGCTGCCCGCGGGCGAACTGCTCGCGCTCATCGGCCCCAACGGCGCGGGCAAGTCCACGACCTTCAACATGGTCAACGGTCAGTTGAAAGCCGACCAGGGCTCGATCACGTTAGACGGCCACGAGCTCGTGGGCCGGAAGCCCCGCGAGATCTGGCGCAAGGGCGTGGGCCGCACCTTCCAGATCGCCGAGACCTTCGCTTCGCTCACCGTCGTCGAGAACGTGCAGATGGCCTTGCTCTCGCACGACCACAAGCTGTTCTCGATGTGGCGTCGCGCGGCCGACCACAAGCGCGACGAAGCACTCGCGCTGCTCGACCAGGTCGGCATGAAGTCGCAGGCCGACCGGCCCTGCAGCGTGCTCGCCTATGGCGACGTGAAGCGCGTCGAACTCGCCATCGCGATGGCCAACAGCCCCAAGCTCCTCTTGATGGACGAACCCACCGCCGGCATGGCGCCGAAGGAGCGCAACTCGCTCATGGCGTTGACGAAAGACCTCGTGATCCAACGCGGCATGGCCGTGCTCTTCACCGAGCACAGCATGGACGTGGTGTTCGCGTACGCCGACCGCATGATCGTGCTCGCGCGCGGGCGCCTCATCGCGCAGGGCAAGCCGCTGGAGATTCGCGACCATCCGAAGGTGCAGGAGGTGTACTTCGGCAGCGGCAAGACATTCGAGAAGATCGCAGAGAAAGCCGCAGCGCTTGGAGTGACAACCGCATGAGCACGCACGAACCTCTTCTTCAAGCGAAGGCGTTGTGCGCCTGGTACGGCGCCGCGCAGATTCTTTATGACGTCGACCTTGACGTGCGCCGCGGCGAAGTCGTCGCACTCATGGGCCGCAACGGCGCGGGCAAGTCGACCACGCTGAAGGCGCTGATCGGCATGCTCGCCAAGCGGCGCGGCGCGGTGCGCTTCCTCGGCCACGATATCTCCAAGAGCGAGCCGCACCACGCGGCGCGCCTCGGCCTCGGCTTCGTGCCCGAAGACCGGCGCGTGTTCACCGACCTCACGGTGATGGAGAACCTCGAAGTCGGCAAGCAGCCCGCACGCCAATGGGCCGACGGCACCGAGGCGCCACTGTGGACGCCGGAGCGCCTGTTCAAGCTCTTTCCCAATCTCGGCGAAATGCCCAACCGCCCCGGTGGTCGCATGAGCGGCGGCGAGCAGCAGATGCTGACCGTCGCGCGCACGCTGATGGGCAACCCCTACCTCGTGCTGCTCGACGAGCCGTCCGAAGGCGTGGCGCCCGTCATCGTCGAACAGATGGCCAACATGATCCTGGAGCTCAAGGCGCAGGGCGTGAGCATCCTCCTGTCGGAGCAGAACATGCACTTCGCCGAGCTCGTGTCCGACCGGGCCTATGTGCTCGAGAAGGGCCAGATCCGCTATCACGCCACGATGGCCGAACTTTCTGCCAACGAAGAAGTGCGCCGCGCGTATCTCAGCGTTTGATCGTTCCCTGAACGTTTTCGTCAACCCACCGGAGTCCACACCATGCATCGCAGAATCGTCTTGAAGTCCGCAGCAGCCCTTGGGCTCATGAGCGGCCTCGGCAGCTTCGGCCTGTCCGCCTTCGCGGCCGGCAAGATCAAGCCCGGCAGCAAGGCCGCACTCATCGTGGTCGATGTGCAGAACTGCTTTCTCGACGGCGGCACGCTCGCGGTGAAGGGCGGCAACGAGGTGATCCCGGTCATCAACGGCCTCGCACCCGCGTTCGAGAACATCGTTGTCACGCAGGATTGGCACACGGCCGGCCATGCGTCTTTTGCGAGCACCTACTCGGGCAAGAAGCCCTTCGAAACGACCAAGCTCAACTACGGCACGCAGGTGCTGTGGCCCGACCACTGCGTGCAAGGCACGGACGACGCTGCGCTCGGCAAGGAGTTGAAGGTGCCGACCGCGCAGCTCATCATCCGCAAGGGCTTCCATAAAGAGATGGACAGCTACTCGGCCTTCGAGGAAGCCGACCACAAGACGGCCACGGGCCTCGCCGGTTACCTCAAGGCGCGTGGCATCAAGACGGTGTTCGTCACGGGCCTGGCCACCGACTTTTGCGTGGCCTGGACCGCGATGGATGCGCGCAAGGCCGGCTTCGAGGCCTACGTGATCGAAGACGCCACGCGCGGCATCGACCTGAACGGCTCGCTCGCCGCCGCATGGAAGCAGATGACCGCCAAGGGCGTCATGCGCATCCAGTCGGCGGACATCCAGACCGCCTGAAGGCGCCGCCGGCACCACCCCAACCACAACAACTCCGAAGCAACGACGCATGAAGCTTTCGATTTCAAGGCGCGCCATGGTGGCGGGCGGCGCAGCCCTGGCTTTGGGCCCGGGCCTTCTCCGGTCGGCACGCGCAGAGAATGGCGTGACCGACACCACCATCCGCATCGGCCAGTCGGCCGTGTTCAGCGGGCCGGCCAAGGACTTCGGCGTCGACTACCGCGCGGGCATCAAGCTCTACTTCGACCGCGTCAACAAGTCAGGCGGCATCAACGGCCGCAAGATCGAACTCGTCACGTACGACGATGCCTACGACCCCGCGAAGACGGCGGTGAACACCGCCAAGCTGATCGACGAGGACAAGGTCTTCGCGCTCACCGGCTTCGTGGCCACCGGCAACCTCGCGGCGGCGATGCCGCTCGCCGAGAAGGCGGGCGTGCCGATGTTCGCGCCGCTGGTGGGCACCACCTCGTTCCGCACCAAGGTCAACCGCTACCTGTTCCACGTGCGCGCCGGCTACGACCTGGAGCTGCGCAAGATCATCAGCCACCTCTCGACCATCGGCATCTCGTCCATCGCGGTGGTGTTCCAGGACAGCCCCTTCGGCAAGTCGAACC
>Ga0307412_10002296_pt1 | contig 10587 bp, 8 predicted proteins | sample DK1Cmetagenome_3_FD_203823 | JGI IMG/M metagenome (GOLD analysis project Ga0307412, IMG submission 203823) | Maize rhizosphere microbial communities from greenhouse at UC Davis, California, United States - DK15-C-1 | ecosystem: Host-associated > Plants > Roots > Rhizosphere > Soil | place: USA...
CCGGCTGGTTGATGGCCGGTACGGACGACGGCAACGTCTGGACCACGCAGAACGATGGTCAGACGTGGCAGCAGATCCCGATGACGAAGTTCCCGGGGATGGCGACGGGGGACATCTACGCCGGTCGCTTCGAACCGTCGCATTTCGACGCCAACACGTTCTACGTCACGTTCGACAATCACCGGAACAACGATTTCACGCCGTATCTCTACGTCACGAACGACTACGGCCAGACGTTCCGGTCCCTCGTGAACAACCTGCCAAAGGAAAGCCCGGCCGACTACGTGCGTGTCCTGCGCGAGGACCCGTACAACCGCGACCTGCTGTTCGCCGGCACATCGCGCGCGGTCTACGTGTCGGTCGATCGTGGCGCCAACTGGCAGCGCTTCATGAGCGGCATGCCTAACGCACCGATGTACGACCTGCAGATCCATCCCCGCGACAAGGAGCTGATCGTCGCCACGCACGGGCGTGGCTTCTGGATCGTGGACATCAACCCGCTCGAGCAGATCGCCGGATCGGCGGGGGCGCGCGTGATGGCGGGCGCCGCGTATCTCTTCGCGCCGCGCGTGGCCTACGACTTCGGCGAACCGCCGAACGTTGGCGAGTCGTTCTATGGCATCGGTCACAAGACGTGGCAGAGCCCGAGCCCGCCGCATGGCGCGGAGATTTCGTATCGCGTTGGCCCGGGCGCTGCACCGGCGGCCGGTGAAGGTGGCGGCGGAGGCCGTGGTGGACGAGGCGGGGGGCCCGGCGCGTCGATCCTGATCTCCGACGTGGCGGGCGATACGGTCGCCGTGGTGAATGGCCCGGCATCGCCGGGGCTGCACAAGGTCTTCTGGAACTTCCGTGGCCGGGCAGTGCCGGTACGCGCCGCGTTAGGCCCATCGCAGCTGCGCGACAGCACCAACCTCGCCCGTCGCATTACCGCGGTCTTGGATTCGGTCGGACGCGCCGGAACCGTACCGCAGGCGTCGCTCGATCGGATGAAGAACGCGCTGCTCACCGGTAACCTCGGCGCCGGGGGTGGTCGTGGCGGCGGAGGTGGCGGTGGAGGAGGGGGCGGTCGTGGAGCTGCGCAGCCAACGGGCTGGATCGCGCGCCCCGGCGAAGGCACGGAGCCCATCGGCAATCGCGGTCGTGGTGCCGGCGGTGGCGGTGGCGGCGGTGGTGCCGGCGCAGCCGATCCGTTCGCTGAATTCCCCGGTGGCGCGGAAGGGCTTGCAATCCTGCTCCGCCCGCGCGGTGCACCTGCGTTCACCGGTCGCGGTGGCGGCGCTGGTGAAATCGGTCAGCGCTTGTCGGCGCTCTCCGGCGGCGGCGGTGGCGGTGGCCGGGGCGGTGGAGGCGGCGGTGGTGGCGCGGGTCCGCTCGTTCCACCGGGCGACTATCTGGTCACACTGACGGTTGGTGGACAGAGCTTCAAGCAGAAGCTGCGGGTGGAGCGGTTGGAGGGCTTCGGCGAAGTGCCCAAATAAGTCGCTTTCGGGCAAACGGGCAAACGGGCAAACGGGCAGACGGGTCGCGTAATGCACCCTCTGCCCGTTTCGTTTGCCCGCCTGCCCGACTACCCGTATACCCGGTTAACTCACCATTCCATTCGCAGGCATTATCGGATTCTGCGCGCCGACTCGGACTTGCAACCTGACGTCGGCGCGTTGCTCGTTATCGAGCGAAATCCGCATGACGTATCCGCCGGCGGCGTCGATAGGCAGGTCCACCGGAGCGATGAGCGGAAAATCCATCTCCGTCACCGTCGCTGGTGGCGGCGTGATCTCGATCTGCCCGCCCGAGTTCCACAGCTCGTTCCCTGAAGGACTGATCCACTGCAGGGTCATCGTGTGGACGCCGATGTCAGTCCGGTTTCCCTTGAGCCGCACCACGAGGTGCGCGCGCGGATGCACCGCGGGAACGGTGGCGACTTGCACAGCGTCGAAGACGCCGAGGATGTTCAGTTTCCCTTCCTGGGAAAGGTTCGCGGCGTCCGCGAAAAGGGCGAAGGAGACATGCATTCGCAAAACTAACAGAACGCAGGAGACAGGGAGACAGGAGACAGGAGTCAGGAGATACGGAAAACGGAAGCGGCAAGCAGCACTACGTCCACGCATCGAGACGGCACTTTTCTTCCGTCCCTGCCTCCTGTCTCCTGCCTGCAACCTCCTAGCTTTGGTCCATGACCAACCATGCTCGGCGTCGCCAGGTACTGATGACGGATGCCATGCTCGTCGCCATGGCCCTCATCTGGGCCGTCAACTACAGCGTGCTCAAGTTCGGCACGCGTATGGTGCCGCCATTGGCGTACAACGGCGCCCGCATTCCAGCGGCGGCCTTGCTTCAGTTTGGCGTGGCGAAGGCGATGCGGCTTGGGCCGATCGCGAAGCAGGACGCGATCAGGCTCGTCACACTCGGCATGCTCGGGAACGGCATCTACCAGGTGTTCTTCATCCTGGGGCAGGCGCGTTCCCGTGTCGCGACAACAGTACTGATGCTCGCGTCGGGCCCGGCGCTGGCGGCGATCCTCGGCCGGCTGCGCGGCTCCGAGTTTCTGACGTCGCGATCGTGGGCCGGCATCGCGCTTCAGCTGGTGGGTGTATCCTGCGTCGTGCTCGGCACCGCGGGGGGCACCGGAGGCAGCGACAGCTTGTTAGGCATCGGGCTGGTCTTTGCATCGGCGATCAGCTGGGCGCTGTTTTCGGTCATGGTGCAGCCCCTGACGACGCGCGTCCCCGGGCTGCTCGTCGGTGCATACACGATGCTCGGCGGCGGTATTGTGTCGCTGGTCGTTTCCATTCCGGAACTGCCGACGGTCGACTGGCTCCACCTCGCCCCGGCGGTCTGGGGAGCGCTCGCGTACTCCACCATCGGCGCCATGGTCATTGCGTATCTGTTCTGGTACCAGGGGGTCAAGACGTTAGGCCCCACGCATACGTCGATGTATTCGAATATGCAGCCGTTCCTGGCGATGGCGTTCGCCTGGCTCGCGCTCGGAGAAGTGCCGAGCAAGTGGCAGGTCACGGGAGCGCTGTTCATCCTGAGCGGCTTGATCCTCGCCCGCACCGCAACCGCGGCACATGAGCCGGAAGCCGGGTGACGCACCGCCTCATCCTTTTCGACATCGACGGCACGCTGCTCCACAGCCATGGAGCGGGTCGTCGCGCCATGGAAGCGGCATTACTCGACGCCTTCGGCACCAAGGGATCGCCCGACTACCGATACGATGGAAAGACGGACCGGCAGATCGTGCGCGACCTGATGCGCGGTGCTGGATTCGAGGACGCGGTCATCGACGCCCGCATGCCGGACCTGTTGACGGCGTATGTCGCCGGTCTGCAGCGCGAGATAGCATCGCCGCACACGAAGGTCGAGGCACTGGTTGGCGTTATGCAGTTGCTGGACGCGCTGGTGCAGCGTACGCATTGCGTCGTTGGCCTGCTCACCGGGAACCTCGAACCGGGAGCGCAGCAGAAGCTCATTGCCGCTGGTATCGGCGTCGAGCGGTTCGCTCTTGGCGCGTACGGTTCCGACCACGAGGTGCGGGCCGAACTTCCGGCGATAGCGCAACGGCGCGCGCAGGAGCGTCTGGGCGTGCGCGTCACCGGCGCCGACATGATCATCATCGGGGATACGCCGGCCGACATTCAGTGCGGGCGTCCGGTAGGCGCGAGGGCGATCGCGGTCGCGACAGGCCACTACACCCTGGAGTCGTTGCAGGAGCACGGTCCCGACGCAGCGTTCATGGACCTCAGTGATACCGACGCGGTCGTGGCTGCGATCGAAAATGCGTGAGACGGAGCTCAAGGCCGTCGTGCCTGACGAGGCGGCGTGCGTGAGGCGCCTGCAACAGGCAGGAGCAAAGGAGGTGTCGCAGGGACGTCTCGAGGACCGGCGTTACGATTATCCCGATCGGCGACTCACCATGAGCGACGTAGTGCTACGGTTGCGCGTGACTCGAGATGGCACCGGGACAGCGGCGACCCTGGACCTCAAGGGCGCGGCGTCATACGAGGCCGGCTACAAGCACCGGGAGGAGACCTCGGTACCGATCGGTAATGCAGGGCAGATGGCGGGAATCCTGACGGCTCTGGGATACGTGGTGACCCGAGCGATCGATCGCGACATCCGTGTGTTGCAGCTGGGAAGGGCAACGCTGCGGTTCGAGCGCTTCGCGCGGATGGACACGCTGCTCGAGGTCGAAGGTCCCGAAGAAGCCATCGAAGCGGCGATTTCCGCCTCAGGCCTGCCGCGGGAGTCGTTCACGCCCGATCGTTTATACATGTTCGTCCAGCGCTTCGAGTCCCGCACCGGCCAGCGTGCCGCCATTTGCGACGACGAGTTATCAGGCAGGTACGCATTCCCGCTCGAAGATGCCTGACCGCGACCTCGAGGTCGACGCGACCAGCGTGCTGGTCGAATGGGGACCGATCCGCCTGATCGGACCCGGACACCTCCGCCTGACGAGTACCGCCATGTCGCTCGACACAGCGGGGGGGATGTGGCAGGCCTCGTATGAAGAGGTGCGGGGGGCGAGTTGGCGAACCGGCTCGCTCACCGTGCACGGCGAGAGCGGTCGCGCCGCGGTCGAGTCGAAAGAGGGCCTGGACCTCGCCTGGGTCCAGCTCGTCGAACGCGCCTGCCCGTTGCCGGAGCTCGTACGCGATCACCGTCTGCTCGGCTCACGCCGCGGTGGGTCAGTTGTGGCCCAGGCCAGATTCCTCGGTCCACTCCTCGATGCCAGGAAACGCATAGAGAAGGAGCCCGACCTGGAGACACGTGTTGCGCTCCTCGACGCAAAACAGCTTCGTGATCGAGTGGTCGCCGCGTTAGGAAACATCGCGAGTGACACGTTTCCGGCCAGCCAGCCGGATCGTCGCGCGCTGGAAGCGGAACTCGAGGAAGCAATGACAGGATTCTTCAGGCAACTCGAGTCCGTCGATGCGGCGGCGACGTACTTCCGCGGGTCTCCTGAAACGATTCGTTTCACCGCCTGGCGTGAGTGGGCCAGTCGCGTGGTGGACGCCTACGCGCAGGCCGACGGCGCGTGGGCCGCCGCGTCCCGCTTCATTCCCGGTTCACATGGGGGTCAGACACCTTAATTGGGGTCAGACACCTTACTAGGTGTCTGACCCCAAATAAGGTGTCTGACCCCAAGTTAGGTGTCTGACCCCAATTGCACGGAATTCATGATCCTTGGAATCGGCGTGGATGTGGTAGAGATCTCGCGCGTCCGATCGATGATCGCGTCGCAGGGTGATCGAGCGATCCAGAAACTCTTTTCGGATGCCGAGCGATCGTACTGCGCAAAGATGGCCAACCCGGCCCGGCATTTCGCGGTTCGCGTCGCCGCGAAGGAAGCGGCGTTCAAGGCACTGAGTGGGACCGACGAAGCGCGTGGTATCGGCTGGCGCGAGATGGAAGTCGAGTTGGACGAAATCGGACGTCCGAGCCTGCGGCTTCATGGGCGCGCGTCGACGCGAGCGAAAGAATTGGGAGTGACCCGAAGCTGGATTTCCCTTTCACATGGCGACGACCTCGCGACCGCCTTCGTGGTTCTGGAGGGGGAAGGAGTGGGAACCCCATAGATAAGGTCCTGGCCGACCGATAAATTCACTCGGGATAGTCGGCTGGCGTTCTCATCTACTGCAAACCTGATGATTCCGGGGAAGAGCGCGCTGCTCCACATCGTTGTCGCAGCAGCGTTTACGGTTTCGTTCGCCAACAATACCGAGGGACAGGAAAGGCCCGCAAAGCGCGTCGCTGACATCGTCGGCGTGGCGCTCGCCGAGTACGACAAGGGCGTCGACGCGACGGGGCGCTTGATCTCGCAGCTCGAGTACGACGAGGCGGTTTCGTTCCTCGGAACTGCCCGGGAGGCGGCACGGCGGCTGAGTGGCACCGGCGCCGATTCGGCGCGGACCGCGCTCGACTCCATCAGTGCCGGCGTCGCCCGCCGGACTCCGCCGCGGACGCTCGACCGGTGGCGCGACATGTTCCTTGCCGCGTTAGGTGCCGACGCGGCGCTGGACATGCCGGCCAAAGCGGTCGACCTGGGGGCGGGGGAACGCCTCTACGGCCAGCACTGTGCGTCATGTCACGGCGTTCGCGGCATGGGCGACGGGCCGGCCGGGGCCGGGATGAATCCGCCGCCACCGGCGTTAGGCAGCGCCGAGGCGATGAAGGACGTGCCGCCGGCGCTGATGTACCGCATCGTGTCGGTCGGGATCGCGGGGACGGCCATGGTGGGCTGGTCCGGCCAGCTGACGCCTGACGAGCGCTGGAGTATCGTGTCGTGGCTGAACGGACTGCGCGTCCCTGCTGGCGGCGCGATGGCGACGGGGGAGGGCGTGTGGCTGCAGCGGTGCGCCTCGTGTCATGGCGTGGGTGGGGCATCCAACGGACCGATGAGCGCGAGCCTGTCGAAACTGCCGCGCGAGCTCGCGTCCTTTGCCTGGCAGGCCGAGCGCAGCGACGTACAGATCGCGACGGCGATTCGCGAAGGCATCATGGGCACGGCCATGCCGGCCGCCCGCGACCTGTCGGCCGGCGAGCTCGACGCACTCGTCGCCTGGGTGCGTGCATTGTCGCTCGACGATGCACCGGGAGCGAAGGTCGCCGGTACATCGGATCCCGATTCGACGATTCGAACCGTCATGCACCACTTGCAGTCGGCGATCTCGTCGGCGCAGGCGAACCGGCAGGAAGAAGCCGACGATCATGCGTTCGACGCGTACATCGCCTTCGAGCCGCTGGAGACGCCGGCGAGGGCGCGGAGCCCCGGCACGGTCGCCGCGCTCGAGCGGCATTTCGCCGACTTCAAGGGCTTCATCGCATCGCGTGATTTCCGGAGCGCGGAACGGTCGATGAATGCGATCGAAGCCGGGCTGCCGGGCGTCAAGGACTTGATCGGTCCGCCGGCAAGCGGTTGGGGCGCGTTCCTGCAATCGCTGCTGATCATCCTGCGAGAGGGATTCGAGGCGATCCTCGTCATTGGAGCCGTGGTCGCGTTCCTGATCAAGACCGGTCATCGTGAACGGCTGCGGTCGATCTGGGTCGGTGTGCTCCTGGCGTTAGGCGCCAGCGCGGCGACGGCGGTCGTCCTGGCCACGGCGCTGCGCGCGCTGCCGGCGACGCGTGAGGTGATCGAGGGGGCGACGATGCTGGTCGCGGTCGCGGTGTTGTTCTCGGTGAGCTACTGGCTGATCTCGAAGGTCGAGGCGGCGAAGTGGCAGAAGTTCATCCGCGAGAAGGTGGATGCGGCGCTGCAGCATGGTGGCGGAACCGCACTCTCACTGGTCGCGTTCCTCGCGGTGTATCGCGAAGGCGCCGAAACGGCCTTGTTCTACCAGGCGCTCCTGAACGAGGGGACCGACGTCCTGCTGCCGATCATCGCCGGTGTCGTAGCCGGCGGCGCCGCGCTGGCGGTGATCTTCACGCTGTTCTGGAAGTACGGCATCCGTATTCCACTGCGGCCGTTCTTCGCGGTGACGAGTGTCCTGCTCTATTACATGGCATTCGTGTTCATGGGGAAGGGGATGCGGGAACTGCAGGAAGGCGGAGTCGTGAGCATCACGGTGCTCCCCGGGTGGCCGCACCTGGACGCGATGGGGATCTTCCCCAGTGTGGAGACGCTGCTCGCGCAGCTGTTGTTGCTGATGCTCTTTGCATTCGCGCTGCTCAAGACGTTCTGGCCATCGCGCTCCGTATCGCTGCCCACCGTTCCCGCTGTCCAGGTCGACAACGCGACGGTCAGCAGGATTATCGAGCGTCTCGAGGCAATCGAGAAGAAGCTGGCCACTCCTGCCGACCAATGATGGTCCGGCAAGACCGTTAGGCAGCAGCCCCGAAACGTTTCAGGCGGCGCATAGCCAGCCCCAGCCGGGGCAGATTCGGTGGTTCCGGGGGTGACGGAGGGTGACGATGTGAGCTGAGTCGCCGTCCTGGTGGCGAGCAGGTGTTACATACTGCCCTGCCAATTCGGGGTCCTCTGTACCGGCGCAGTCACCAGGCCCCACGCTCGTGCAAGAGAACTACCGCCTTGAAAAGAGCACTGCGAAGGGCTGCCGTACTCCTGCTGTTTGCCGATCCGGTTGCCGCGCAGGAAAGGCCGGCGAAACGGGTCGCGAACATCGTGGGTGTCGCGCTGGCCGAATATGAGAAGGGTGTAGACTCGACCGGCCGGCTCATTCTGCCGCTCGAGTACGACGAGGCGATCACGTTTCTCGGCCAGGCGAGAGTCGTGGCCAGCCGGCTCAACGGCACGGGTGCGGACAGCGCTCGCCTGGCGCTCGACTCGCTGACGGCGCTGGTACGCCGGCGGGTACCGCCACACGCCCTCGACGGCTGGCGCGCCATGCTGCTTGCCTCGTTAGGCGCGGACGCCAGCCTCGACCTGCCGGAACGGCCGGTCGACCTGGCCCTGGGGAAACGACTGTATGCCCAGCATTGCGCGGCCTGCCATGGCGCGACCGCGATGGGGGACGGACCGGCCGGGGCGGGGATGCACCCGCCGCCCCCGGCGTTAGGCAGTGCCGAGGCGATGGCCGACGTGTCGCCGTCGATCATGTACCGTATCGTGTCGGTCGGCATCGCCGGAACGCCGATGGTGGGCTGGTCGGACCAGCTCAGCGTCGAGGATCGCTGGAGTATCGTCGCCTGGCTCAACGGGCTCCGCGCGCCCGCGGCCGCCGACCTGGCGACCGCCGAGCGCGTCTGGCAGCAGCGCTGTGCCTCGTGCCATGGCGCCACGGGAGAATCGGATGGCCCGGTGCGCAGCGGACTCCCCAGGCGGCCGTCGGAGCTGTCCTCCTTCGCCTGGCAGGCCGAGCGGAGCGACATCCAGATCGCGTCGGCGATCCGCGACGGCGTCGCCGGAATGATGCCCCCGGCGCGCGACCTGAGTCCACAGGAGGTGGCGGGAGTGGTGGCCCTGGTCCGGAATTTGTCGTTAGGCGACGCGCCGGGCGCGGCCGGCGCGTCGAACCCGGATTCGGTGATCCGAACCGTGGTGCGCCGGCTCCAACGGGCGTTCACGTCGGCGCGCATCGGCCGGTTAGAGGAAGCCGAAGACCACGCCTTCAGTGCGTACATGGAGTTTGAGCGGATCGAGGGCCGCGGATGGTGGCGCGACCCAGGGTTCGTTACCGCTCTCGAGCAACGGTTCGACGACTTCCGCGCTTCGTTGGCCGCGAGCGACTTCCGCCGCGCACAACGGTCGTTTGCCGCCATAGAGCAGGCGATGCCGGAGATGAAGCGTCTGACCGGTTCGCCCCTCACCGAACCGCAGGCGTTCTGGAAGTCGCTGCAGATCATCCTTCGTGAAGGGGTCGTTGCGATTCTCGTCGTCGGGTGCGTCTTCGCGTTCCTGGTCAAGGCGGGCCGGAGCACCCAACTGAAAAGCGTCTGGAAGACAGTGGGTCTGGCGCTGGTGGCGAGCGTTGTGACGTCGGCCGTCATGGAGTACGCCCTGGAGCTGCTTCCAACGACCCGGGAAGTTGTTGAAGGCGTGACGATGCTCGTCACCGTGCCAGTCCTGTTCTCCTTTGGCTATACGATGATCTCGATGTTCCGGGCAGCAAGGCGCCCACAGTCCATCCCGGAGAACCTTGATGCGACGCCGCTTGGGGGAGGTGGCAAAGGGATCTATCTGCTGGTGTTCCTGGCGGTCTACAGCCAGGCAGCAGAGACGGCGTTCCTCTACCAGACGATCCACAATGAACGGAGCGATATCCTCAAGGAGTTTTTCGCCAGCATTCTCATCGCGGCCGTGGTCCTGCCCGTGATTCTCGCCCTGTTCTGGCGACTCGCGCGCAGGATCTCGTGGCGGCCGTTTTTCGCCCTAACGAGTATCCTGCTTTTCTACGTGTCGTTTGCGTTCATTGGGAAGGGCATTCGCGACCTCCACCAGGGGGGCATCCTGAGCCTGACGGTGTTGCCGGAATGGCCACAACTGGATGCGCTGGGCATCTTCCCCAGTGTCGAAACACTGCTGCTGCAGTTGACGTTACTGGTGCTCGTTTTCTACCGGGTGGTGAAAACGCATACGATCAGCGATCAGCGACCGGCTATCAGCGAGCAGCAGGGGACGAGCGAGCAACACCTGGCGAACAGCGAGCGAGTAACGGCAGCAAGCGTGGCGAACATCGATTAACGAACAGGTGCGACGTCCCAAGCAGGTAGCGTAACACGAAACTTCGAGATTCGCGTCGGGCTTCGCCCCATTGCGTCGCTCACTGGAAAGTTGAATACTGCGACCAGCAGAGAGAGGGCGAAGCCAACACGTCGGCCCCAAGCAGATCGGGCAGAATGGTCCCGATTCTCCCAAAAACTGGGGAGCGAAGGCGAAAGGCGACGCGCGCATCGACCCGCTGCACACTCCCGCCGCTGAGCGGGGGAAGCGATCGAGGCAGTACGCCTCCATCGCGCGACCGGTTCGGAAATCGAGGAACCTTCTGGTTCTCGCGGGACACCCGCCAGGATCCTCCGAACACGGCGCAGAGAGCGCCGGGGATAGCACTCCCCGGCGCTACTCGTTTTCAACAGTTGATGAGGCGATCCGCACCTATCAAACTCGTCAACCGTTCAGCTCTTCAG
>Ga0307412_10002297_pt1 | contig 10581 bp, 4 predicted proteins | sample DK1Cmetagenome_3_FD_203823 | JGI IMG/M metagenome (GOLD analysis project Ga0307412, IMG submission 203823) | Maize rhizosphere microbial communities from greenhouse at UC Davis, California, United States - DK15-C-1 | ecosystem: Host-associated > Plants > Roots > Rhizosphere > Soil | place: USA...
ACCGGCAACTTGCTGGATAGCCTCGCAGCTATAGGTGCTGCTAATGAGCCTCCCAATATCAAACCTAGAACGATTTGAAAATGGTTAAATCCAAGAAATAATATAAAGGTTACCGAGCTTGAAAAAGCGACAAAAAACTCCGTAAGGTTTACAGAACCTATGGTATAGCGGGCACTTCTGCCGCCGGCGAGCAATGTTGAGGTAACAATTGGCCCCCAGCCACCGCCACCTACCGCATCCATAAAACCGCCAGCCACTGCTAAAATTCCTATGTTTTTTGTTTTCTTCTTTCTTTTCTTGGCTTGAAGCGCTTTGCGAATTATAATTATCCCTAAAATCAACGTATAAGAACTCACGATCGGTTTTAAAATATAACTATACTCTTCAAGTGAAGACAATATATATGCACCGGTAATGGCCCCTACAACACCCGGAATTAATAAATTCCTAAATAGCTTATTGTTTACGTTTCCGAAACGCAAATGCATTAAACCCGAAACTCCGGATGTAAATATTTCCGAAGTATGCACACTAGCGCTTGCTGCCGCGGGCGTTATCCCGAACGATAACAAAAATGTAGTTGCACTAACACCATAGGCCATCCCCAGAGCACCATCTATCATTTGGGCGATAAAGCCTCCGAGCATGTAAATCAATAAGTCTGCTGTAAACTGCTTGCTTGCCCAATCAGTTGCAATTGTTACGTTCTCGTACGTGATATAAGTAAACAATAAATGGCCTAAAACCATCAAGCACATCGAGGCGGCAATATACAGCACCACCGTGACTATTTTCTTATGCTTAAATGTTTCAGGTTCGGTATCAACGGCTAATACGGTGGTTATGTCATTTAACTGGCGCACCTTATCAGAGAAATCTCCCGTGAGGGAATTCCTGATTTTTTCCATATTATCCAGCACCTCATCAATTTCGGCAGGAAATGTCTCGTTTAAAACTTCCTTAACCCTCTTGGCAATGGTTGGAGATTTTCCGTTTGTAGAAATGGCGATTTTAAGGTTTCCCTTTTGGACTACCGAGCCCAGGTAATAATCGCAGTAATCGGGGGTGTCGGCAACGTTTGTTAGCACTCCGGCAGCTTTGCAATGCGCTTGAATTTCGGCACTTACTGCCTTTTCATTAATAGCTACAATGGCAAGGCCTACGCCCTGGAGATCGTCTGGCTGGAAAGGCCTTTCTTCTGAAGGTACCTGATGGCTTTTTAGAAAAGAAGCAACTGCCGGAGATATCTCTTTCGCTACCAGCTTAACTTTCGCATTGGGAGTATTATGAAATATCGCACGAAGTTTTTCAAGGGCAACATTCCCGCCTCCTACTAACAACAGATTTAGTTTTTCAAGCTTCAAAAAAATCGGAAAGAGCGTATTATGCTCTTTCCGGATTTCAGGCTTTTCATCAGCCACGTGTGCAGACATTATTCTTTGATTAAAGTTCGCTATTTACCAAAGTTGCATTACGATACTCGGTAAGTTGCTGATTAAACAATTTAGATTGTTGTAAATAATACTCAGCAAACTCCCTGGTAGGCTCGTTTTGGTTAAGCTGATAAACTAAATCGTTGAAAGAAGATGGCAATTCGATTTTTCCGCTTGCTACAAACTTCTCGTCGAAATCTTTAATGATACCTGACTGGGTGTTGGTTTTAACACTTTCTGCGACTAATAAAGCTTTTGCAGAAAGGACAAAGCCAGTATATGAATGATAAATAGCATCAGAGTACTCAGCGGCATTGAATGACTCTTCGCTCCACTGTAGCCTTTCTTCAGCCTCATATAATAAAGTAGCAACAAGATCTATCAAAACACTGGCACACTCACCTACGCCGATTTCTGGTTTGTAAGCTTCAGTTTGTTCCCAGTCGATGAAATCATCAGGAGTAATATTTTCCTGATTGGCAATTGGATTCAACAGGTCATAGAAATAGATCTTGCCTTGTCTGGTGTAATATTGATTGAATAACTCGCCTTCAGTTGAATTCTTAAAGTAGTCTTCAAGCAATGTGCGCAACACTAGCGGGCCACGCTTGCTAGGTACTTTAATAATCTTTTCAGAAGCAACACCTGCACCATCTCCGGTTGGGCCTCCGCCTAACAATACTTGTAAGGCAGGAGCTACCATTTTTCCAATTTTCATACTTGAACCATGGAAACCAATAGCAGCCATAGCGTGCTGTCCGCAGGCATTAATACATCCACTAATTTTAATAGTGATGTCTTTGTTATAAATTAAATCAGGATATTCTTCAAAAATAACTCGTTCTAATTCACGTGTGATACCAGTACTATTGGAAATGCCTAAGTTACAAGTATCAGTACCAGGGCATGAAGTAATATCGGCAACACTTTCGAAACCAGGAGTTGCCAGGCCAAGCTCGTTTAGTTTTTCAAAAACGTATGGCAAGCTAGACTCTTTTACAAAGCGAAGCATGATCCCCTGAGTATTGGTTAAACGGATATCATCGGCTGCAACCTCCTTAACCAAAGCAGCGAACTTGCGTGCAACTGGGGTTTTGATATCCCCGTTCTGAACGCGGATACCTACCGCTACGTAACCATCCTGCTTTTGCTTGTAAATGTTTGATTTTAACCACTGCTCATATTTAAGCGGATTAGTAATCTCAATTACCGGAACATCTGCAGTTGGAAGTACTGGATTTGCCTGAGGGATATCTCTGTTTATTTTAAAGCTCTTAACTTTAATTGCCGGCTGTTCATTTTTAGCCAGCTCTAAGAATGCATCTTTTCCAATGTCCTGAATTAGATATTTTAAACGAGCTTTATGACGTTTAGCTCGCTCTCCGTAACGGTCGAAAACACGGATAACGGTTTCTGCAAAAGGGATTATCTGGTCTTCATGGATAAAGTCTGATACTTCCACGGCAATGTGTGGCTGAGAACCTAAGCCTCCACCCAACATCACTTTAAAACCTCGAACTTCTTCACCATTTTCAACTTTCACCTTTGGAATAAAGCCCAAATCGTGCATAAAAGCATAACCAGTGTCTTTATCTGAAGAGGAGAATGCAATTTTGAATTTACGCCCCATATCCTGGCAGATTGGATTACGCAATAAGTACTCAAAAAAGGCGTGTGCGTAAGGCGTAACATCGAACGGTTCTTGTGGGTCAACGCCCGCCATAGCCGAACCGGTCACATTTCTTACGGTATTACCACAAGCCTCGCGCAAAGTAACGGAGTCTTTCTCTAACTCAGCCCAAAGCTCAGGTGTACGCTCCAGGCTTACGAAGTGTAATTGAATATCTTGGCGGGTTGTAATATGGAGGTTACCTGTAGCAAAGTTATCAGACACATCTGATATTCTTAATAGCTGCTGGGTGGTTAATCTTCCGTAAGGAAGTTTGATACGTATCATTTGAACGCCTTGCTGGCGCTGCCCGTATACCCCGCGTGCAAGCCTAAGGCTTCTGAATTTCTCTTCGTGAATTTTACCTTCTCTGAATAACCTGATTTTTTTCTCAAGTTCTATAATGTCTTTCTGTACAATCGGGTTTTCCAGTTCAGTTCTAAAACCTTGCATTACCTATAGAATTAATGGTTTGAGGTGCAAAATTACGCATTAAATAAATTTTGCTGAAATTTAAGTTTAAATGCAGGAATACAAGCGTTTAATTATGACACTTAAGCTACTGAAATGGTGGAGGGAAGCGGTGGGGTATGAGCTGTGAGCTTTGAGGTATGAGCAATCAGCTTTGAGCAATCAGCTGTGAGCAATCAGCTATGAGCTAACGGCTAACTGCTATCGGCTATGAGCTAACTGCTATCAGCTACGAGCAATGTTTAAACAAAAAAAATTTACTTTTCCAAGTTTCCCCTAATAAGCTATATTAGCCTTAAACACATTAGCAAATTAAAGATGGCAGAAGTTAATATTCCGCGCCTTGATTTAAATGACTACCTGAAAGGCAGCCCTGAACAGAAAAAAAAATTCTCTGAGGATATAGGAAAGGCGTTTACCGAAACTGGCTTTGTTACTATTGCCAATCATGGACTTTCTAATGAGCTTATGAATGAACTTTACAGTGAAGTTAAAAAGTTCTTTTTTATGCCTGATGAATCTAAACAGAAGTATGAAAACCCTGAACTTGCAGGCCAGCGAGGATACACAAGCAAAGGCAAAGAAAAAGCGAAAGATGCTAAAATCCCTGACTTAAAAGAATTTTGGCAAAGAGGGCAAACTATACATGGTGAGGAATTTTCGAAAGAAGAATACCCGGATAATATTATTGTTGAGGAATTACCCAGATTTAATGATGTAACTAAAGAAGTCTACGAGCGGCTGGAATATGCAGGAAAGCATCTTTTACAGGCTATTGCTACATATCTGGGACTTGAAGAGAATTATTTTGAAGATAAAATCCTTAACGGCAATTCAATACTTCGGGCTATACACTACTTCCCTATTGATAACCCTGATGCTTTACCGCCAGATGCCGTTCGGGCGGGAGCTCACGAGGATATTAACCTGATTACCTTATTAATTGGTGCAAGTGCCGATGGACTTGAAGTTTTAACCCGCAGCGGTGATTGGTATCCCGTTAAAGCAAACGCCGACGACATTGTAGTAAATGTTGGGGACATGTTGCAACGCTTAACCAATAACAGGTTGAAATCTACTACTCATCGTGTGGTAAATCCTCCACGCGAGTTGATGAAAACTTCCCGTTTTTCAGTGCCGTTTTTCCTTCACCCGAAAGGTAACATGGATTTAACATGCCTGGACATTTGCATCAACGAACGGTATCCTAAGGTATATTCTGATATTACAGCCGGCGAATATCTCGATGAAAGGCTCAGGGAAATTGGCTTAAAGAAATAGAAAATACTTAGGGGTACGATGTTTGATCAATGCTACATCAGACAGAAACATAGTACTTAAAGTCCGTTTAACCAATGTGTTAGGCGGATTTTTATTTGTTAACCCGATAGTCCGCTATCGCTAGCTTATTTACCATGCTAACAAGGCAAAACATATTCAGCTACGAACCTAACCCAGAATATTCAAAATCTGTTGCTTACTTCTCTATGGAGTTTGCCATACACCAGGCTTTAAAAATTTACAGCGGAGGACTAGGCTTTTTAGCCGGCTCTCACCTGAGAAGCGCTTATCAATTAAAACAAAACATGATAGGCATTGGCATTTTATGGAAGTATGGATATTATGACCAGGGCTGGGATGTAAACGCCCACATGAAGGCCAACTATATCGAAAAAAATTATTCCTTTCTAATTGACACTGGTATTGTGTTTACAGTTGAAGTCCATAGCTCGCCCGTATATGTAAAAGCCTATTTACTTAAGCCTGAAGTTTTTGGCACAGCTCCGCTTTTCCTTTTAAGCACTGATGTTCCTGAAAATGACGATTTATCTAAATCAATAACCCAAAGGCTATATTTTTCAAATGAATCCACACGCATTGCACAATCGATAATTTTGGGAACAGGTGGAGCCAAACTACTCGATATTCTAAACTTGACTCCTGAGATCTATCATATGAACGAAGGGCATTCCGTATCATTAAATTTTTATCTCTACGCCAAATTTCAAAACCTTTATGAGGTAAGAAAACGGGTGGTATTTACAACCCATACTCCTGAAGCCGCCGGCAACGAAGAACACAGCTTTGCCAAGCTCAAAGAGATGAGTTTCTTTTATCACATGCAAGACCATGAGGTGAAGCATGTTTTAGGTATCCAGGGTGACACTTTCAATTACACTTTGGCCGCCTTGAAATTTGCTAAAGAGGCGAATGCCGTTTCTGCGCTTCATGGGCAGGTAGCAAAGGATATGTGGAAAGGAAATCAGGGAACATGCAACATTACCTCAATAACCAATGCGCAAAACAAATCGTTTTGGGCGGACCCTGTATTAGAACAAGCTATTGCAACGGGCGATAATGAGGGCATCGCTACCCGAAAAAAACACTTAAAAAAATTGCTTTTTAAAGAAGTTGCAGACCAGACAGGAAAGCTCTTTGATGAAAACGTTCTGACTCTGGTGTGGGCAAGACGCTTTGCGGGCTACAAAAGGGCAAACTTGATTATGTATCACTGGGACCGATTTCTTAACCTTGTTCATAACAATAAATTTCCCATTCAGATTATTTGGGCGGGTAAGCCCTATCCTGAAGATTACAATGCGATAGGAATATTTAATCATATTATCAACCGAATTAAGCCCTTTAAAAATTGCGCTGTTTTAACAGGCTACGAATTGGAATTATCGGCTTTATTGAAAAAGGGCTCAGACCTTTGGCTGAATAATCCTCGACTGTACCGCGAAGCATCAGGTACCAGCGGCATGACAGCAGCCATGAACGGAAGCATTAACTTTTCTATCCCGGACGGATGGATTCCCGAATTTGCGCGCCACAATGAAAATTGCTTTCTGATTGAACCCGCCGATGGCCACTTCTCCCCGGAGGAAAAAGATAAACAGGAAGCGCTGCACCTTATTGATATGCTGGAACTTGATATACTTCCAACTTATTACCAAAATCAGCAAAAGTGGCTTTCAATAATAAAACAAGCAGCCAACGATGTTTCAACGACTTTTGAATCGGGCAGAATGGCGAAAGAGTATTATGAGAAAATGTACTCTGCTTGAATTCTTTGTCAGACGAGGCGGCTGAGCCGCCTTGTCTGACAAAGTGATTGAGCCAGCCTAATTTGTGGAAGATTTGTGCTTCGGGGAGCATACGTGATAAAAATCTCACCTTAAATTGAGGTAATAAAAAAACCCTTATTTACGAATACTCAGGTATGAGCCGTACGTTTAGTTTTTTTCGATTCTAGCCAAAAGCGTTTTTTCTTTTCCTTTTCTTCTGCCCGTTCCTCAATAATACTTTGAGCTTCCACTTTGCGTATAAAGCTGTAAAGTATCGTAATAAAACCAATTCCAAACATTATGACCCCGGCTATCATTAGCCAGCCATAATAGCTAATATTATGTTTATCCATAAGGTATCCTGCAACATTAAAAGCAATACCCCCTATTAGCAAAATTAAACCGCGGCGTACAAAACGATTTTTCATGGCGATATATGTATATGTCCTACAAAGATCCTATACTTAAAAAACAGATAATTAACGATTTAGGCTTAAAATATTTATTATCGAATACCAATCATAACAACCAAAATCACGCCAAATGTAGTATTCAGCCATGCAATCTATTTTATTACCAAGTTAGAGCCGCCTATAGTTTCTCAAAATGTGGTGAATTAGCAAGTGCTGTAGCATTTAATCTGCTATGAATCCCTTTAGATCCTCCGGTTCTCCAAAAGCAAAAGCCCTGTTTTTTTCCATCACAAATACCTAACTTTGCAGCCTTAAAATTTGGTTTAAAATACTGATGTACAAAGAATATAAACAGCTGAATTTATCTGAAACCGGGAAAGAAATCTTAGAATATTGGAAGAAACATAACATCTTCGAAAAAAGCATTTCCAGCCGTCCCGCTTCACAACCATATACCTTTTACGAAGGGCCTCCCTCTGCCAATGGAATGCCTGGTATTCACCACGTTATGGCACGTGCCATTAAAGATATTTTTTGCCGTTACAAAACGCAAAAGGGCTTTCGCGTAGAGCGCAAAGGAGGATGGGATACTCATGGTTTACCTATCGAGCTTGCGGTTGAAAAAACTCTCGGCATCACCAAGGAAGATATTGGCAAAAAGATTTCGGTTGAAGAATACAACGCCGCTTGCCGCCGCGAGGTAATGAGATATACAGATGTTTGGAACGACCTGACCGAAAAAATGGGTTATTGGGTTGATTTGGAAAAACCGTACATCACTTACGAAAATGACTACATCGAAACCCTTTGGTGGATTTTAAAAGAGCTCTATAGCAAAGGCTTTTTATATAAAGGCTATACTATTCAGCCTTTTTCTCCAGCCGCGGGTACCGGTTTAAGCTCGCACGAGCTCAATCAACCGGGAACTTACCGCAATGTGAAGGATACTTCTATTGTTGCCCAGTTCCGCATCAAGAAAGGCCAGATCCATCCATTAACGTCGGTACTTTTTCAAAATGAGCTGGAAGATACAAGCATTCTTGCCTGGACAACAACTCCATGGACCCTTCCATCAAACAGTGCTTTAGCTGTTGGAAACAACATTTCCTATGTTAAAATCAGAACATTTAACCAATATACGTACGCTCCTATCAGCGTGGTACTTGCTAAAGACCTGGTTTCAAAACATTTTAAAGCGGATGCTCAAAACGCATCTTTCCAGGATTACAAAGCGGGTGATAAGATTATTCCATGGGAAATTGCTGCCGAGTTTAAAGGCGCAGAACTGGTTGGTTTAAACTACCACCAACTTTTGCCTTACGTAACTAATGAAGAGCTTGAAAAAAACGCTTTCCGTGTAATTCCGGGTGATTTCGTTACCACAGAAGATGGTACCGGTATAGTGCATATTGCGCCTACTTTTGGAGCGGATGACTTCAGGGCTGCTAAAAGTGCTGGCGTTCCGGCTGTTTTAGTTACAGATGCCGATGGCAAGCAACAGCCTCTTGTTAACCGCCAGGGAAAATTTGTTGATGAGGTGACTGACTTTGCCGGCCGTTTTGTAAAAGAAGAATATTTTAGCGTTGATGAGCTTGCCGCGCCTGATTTTAAGCCGACCGACGTTTTGATCGCTATTAAGCTTAAAGAGGACAACAAAGCTTTCGACGTAAAAAAATACGAGCACAGCTACCCTCATTGCTGGAGGACTGATAAACCCGTTTTATATTATCCATTAGATAGCTGGTTCATTCGGACAACAGCGGTAAAAGACCGCTTGGTAGAGCTTAACAAAACGATCAACTGGAAACCAGAAGCAACCGGAAGCGGACGTTTTGGAAACTGGCTGGAAAATCTGGTTGACTGGAACCTCTCGCGTTCCCGCTATTGGGGCACACCTCTACCGATTTGGAGAACTGAGGATGGGCTGGAAGAGATTTGCATTGGCTCCATTGCGGAATTGAAAGACAAAGTAGTTGCAGCTGTAAACAGCGGCTTACTGGATGACGAGGAATTCGATAAAGCACAAGCACAAATCATAGAGCTGTCTGAAGGAAGATTTGATATGCACCGCCCTTATGTGGACGATGTAATCCTTATTTCTTCAACTGGAAAGAAAATGCTTCGCGAACCAGATTTAATTGACGTTTGGTTTGATTCTGGCGCAATGCCTTATGCTCAATGGCATTTCCCATTTGAAAACAAGGACAAGTTTGAAAACGCCTACCCAGCAGACTTTATCGCAGAAGGTGTTGACCAAACCCGTGGCTGGTTCTTTACATTACATGCTATTGCGGTGATGTTGAATGATTCCGTAGCATTTAAAAATGTTGTTTCTAATGGACTAGTACTAGATAAAAACGGCAATAAAATGTCTAAACGTTTAGGCAACGCCGTTGATCCATTTGAAACTATCGATAAATATAGCGCTGATGCCACACGCTGGTACATGATCAGTAATGCATCGCCTTGGGATAATCTGAAATTTAACCTTGAAGGCCTGGATGAAGTGCGCCGTAAGTTCTTTGGAACACTTTATAATACTTACGCGTTTTTTGCACTTTACGCTAATATTGATGGCTTTAAATATCAGGAGCAAGAAATTCCGATTGCAGAACGCCCAGAGATTGACCGCTGGATTATCTCCCTGTTGAATACGCTTTCTCAGGAGGTTGATGGATTCTACGCTGATTTCGAGCCAACCCGTGCTACTCGCGCAATTCAGGAATTTGTTGACGAGCATTTAAGTAACTGGTACGTTCGTTTATGCCGCCGCCGTTTCTGGAAAGGCGACTATTCAGCTGACAAAATCTCAGCTTACCAAACTTTATATACCTGCTTATCAACCATTTCGAAGTTGATGTCGCCGGTTGCGCCGTTCTTTAGCGAGCGCTTGTTCCTTGATTTGAATACTATCACTGGCAAAGAAAACGTTGAATCTGTACACCTGGCAGATTTCCCGGCCTACCATGCTGATTTGGTAGATAAGGAATTAGAAGAACGCATGGCTTTAGCACAAAATATCTCTTCCATGATTTTATCATTGCGTAAGAAAGTTGGAATCAATGTTCGCCAGCCTTTAAACAAAATCTTATTGCCGGTTTTAGACAGCAGCTTCCAGGAGAAGGTTGAAAAAGTGAAAGAATTGATTCTTTCTGAAACCAATATTAAGAACATTGAGTATATTAACGACACTTCTGGAATTATCAAAAAGAAAGTGAAGCCTAACTTTAAAGCATTAGGCGCAAAAGCGGGCAAATACATGAAAGATGTGGCCGCTTTTATTAATTCACTTTCGCAGCAACAACTGGCTGATTTTGAAAAAGAAGGCTCTGTTAGCTTCAGTAAAGATGAGTTTGCTTTAGCAATTTCTTTAGAAGACGTGGAGATCATTGCGGAGGATGTTCCGGGATGGCAGGTAACAAATATCGGAAAACTAACCGTGGCTTTAGATGTTACGGTTACTAACGAGTTGAAACAGGAAGGAATTTCACGCGAATTAGTAAACCGAATCCAAAATTTAAGAAAAG
>Ga0307412_10002298_pt1 | contig 10581 bp, 9 predicted proteins | sample DK1Cmetagenome_3_FD_203823 | JGI IMG/M metagenome (GOLD analysis project Ga0307412, IMG submission 203823) | Maize rhizosphere microbial communities from greenhouse at UC Davis, California, United States - DK15-C-1 | ecosystem: Host-associated > Plants > Roots > Rhizosphere > Soil | place: USA...
GCCCCAGGTCGAACACATGGCCCGCGCGAATGCTCTTGAGTTCGCCGAGCGACAGCGAGAGGTCGCCGACCTCGAAGCGCAGCGTCACTTCCAGCGCGTCGAGCCGGTCGATCGGCAGGTTGGCGTTGTCCGCGGTTCCCGTGGCTTGGGCCGCCTGGGCGGGGGTGTCTGGCTTCATGGCGCTGTCTCTCGATTGCTGAACGGTGATGTGCGAGCCTTCGGCAAAGGCCGAGAGGTGCCTTCCCCCCGGACCTCCAAGCTCGGCCGAGACCACGATCGCGGCGCCTGAAGAACGCCACTGCTCGATGCCGACGATGTCGCCGGGCCGGATGCTGCTGATCTCGCGCAACTGGATCGGCGTGCTGCCAAGGCAGAAGTTCACGGGAAGGCGCAGCGTGTCGAAGGCGTCGATCGCGTGCGCTGCTCGGTAGGGAGCGCGGCCTGCCGGCACCAGTGCATCCAGCGTGGCGGCGTCCTCGAACTGCACGAAGCCGCGCAGCATGGCGCCGCCATCCGAAGGGGGGGCAGCGAAGAACGCGGCGCGTTCGGGGTCGCAATGCACGAGCGCCGCATGTTCGCGCCGCTCCTGCGTTTCGCGGGCTTCGGCTTCGGAAGGCTGCCACTCGAAATGAAGGCGCAGCGCCTTCTCGAGCGCATCGACCACCGGATGCAGTGCATCGGCGAGCAGGATGTAGCGCAGGTCGCGCGGCAAGAGGTCGATGCGGCGTTCGCCGAGCAGGACCTGCAGGCTGGGTGCATCCATCGCGAGATGGCCCACGTGCGCGCCCAACTTGAATCGATAGCTCTCGCGCGCCGTGTGGCCGAATGCCGCGTCGTGGTTCCAGTGGATGCGGTATCGGGCACCGCGCGCCGACACATCGGGCAGCGGCACCGTGCCATACAGGCGATTGAGCGCGCGCACGTTCGCGGCATCGGCGCGCGGCAACGCGCGCGACTCGCCGAGCTCCGTCACCGCGTCAGACCATGCGTTCGACGACATGCGTGCTTTCGTTCAGCTCCTCGATGCAACCCTGGCTACGTCGTATCACTTTCTTCATACCTTGAAACGGTGCGAAGCGGTGTGCACCGGGACGGGCAGCTTAGCCAGCCGACCTGCACGCAGGTAGTCCGCAAACACGTAGTGCCGCGCGCGCCACACAACGCGGCCCGGCTACGGAAACTCGTGGTTGCCGTGAATGGATGGCGGCGCATAGAGTCCACCGCGACGGGCATTCCCCAGGTTCGAGCGACGACGCGATTCGATGCGAGCGGCATCACCCACAACTCCAAGAACACCGTAAAGCAGCAACGAGATGGCGAGCTCTCCGCGATCCCTTCCAACGTACCGTGGCGGTGTGCGCGACCTGCTGGGCAATGCAGGCCGCTACAACGATCTGCTGCTCGCCGGGCTGCTGGTGGTCGTTGTCGCGCTGTTCGTGCTGCCGCTGCCGACACCGCTGCTCGACCTGCTGATTGCAAGCAACCTTGCGATCAGCCTGGTGCTGCTGATCGTCGCGATGTACGTGCCCTCGGCCTTGTCGCTGTCGACCTTTCCCTCGCTGCTGCTGTTCACCACGCTCTTTCGGCTCGCGCTCAACATCGCGTCGACCAAGCTGATCCTGCTGCATGCGAATGCGGGGCACATCATCGACACATTCGGCAAGCTGATCGTGGGCAACAACGTGGTGGTCGGCGGCGTGGTGTTCCTCATCATCGCGATCGTGCAGTTCATCGTGATCGCCAAGGGCTCCGAGCGCGTGGCCGAGGTGGCGGCGCGTTTCGCGCTCGATGCCATGCCGGGCAAGCAGATGAGCATCGACGCCGATGTGCGCGCCGGCGTGCTGTCTTCCGCGCAGGCGCAAAAGCGCCGCCAGGTGCTGGAGCAGGAATGCCAGCTGCACGGCGCGATGGACGGCGCGATGAAGTTCGTGAAGGGCGATGCCATCGCCAGCATCGTGATCGCGCTGGTCAACATTCTTGCTGGCATCGCCATCGGCACGCTGATGCACGAGATGAGCCTGGGCGGTGCGTTGCAGCGCTACGCGATCCTCACCGTGGGCGACGGCATGGTGTCGCAGATTCCGTCGCTGCTGGTGTCGATTGCCGCGGGCATCGTCATCACGCGCGTGAGCACCGGCGACCGCCGCGACACGCAGCTTGCTAACCAGATCGGCCAGCAGCTCATGGCGCATCCGCGCGCGTTGATCATTGCGGGCCTGGCGGTCGCGAGCTTTCTCATCGTGCCGGGCTTTCCGAAGTGGGTGTTCGGCCTGCTCGCCGCGATCCTGCTGGGCCTGGGCTTCACCATGCGCATGCTGCGCCGGCAGAACCAGACGCCCGGCTGGATCTCTCACCGCGAAGGTGTGGCCTCTGAAGAAACCGACACGGACCATGCCATTGCCGCGCCGCTGGCGGTGCGGCTGTCGAGCGGGCTGCGCGGCGGCGTTGACCGCCATGCGCTCGACCAGCACCTGGCAACGGTGAAGACCGCGGTCGAAACCGATCTCGGCCCGGTGTTCCCGCGCCTGCAACTCGCCTATGCGGATGGCATGGCCGAGCACGGCTACCAGGTGCTTGTGCGAGATGTCGCGGTGTCCGAAGGCACGCTGCGGCCGGGCTGGCGGATGCTCGATCCGGCCGAAGCCGCCGCGCCGCCGTCCGGCGCCGAGGTGGCCGAGCCCTTCGGCCCGTTCCCGCGCGTGGTGTGGGTGCCGGGCGAAGAGGCCGGCTTCAAGACCTGGAACAACGAAGAGGTGGTCGGCCTGCACCTGCAGGATGCGGTGCGCCGCAATGTGCGCGACCTGATCGGGCTGCAGGAGGTTCAGCGCCTGCTGCATTCGGTGCAGCGCGATGCGCCCGAACTCGCGGCCGAGGTGTCGCGCGTGGCGTCCGGCCAGCGCATCGCCGAGGTGCTGCGCCGGTTGCTGCAGGAGGGCATTCCGATCCGCAACCTGCACGCCATCTTCGAGTGCCTCGCGATCTGGGCGCCGAAGGAGCAGGACGCCATCGCGCTGACCGAGCTGGTGCGCATCGACCTCGGCCGCTACATCACCAGCCGCTATGTGGGCCCCAACCGGCAGCTCGAAGCCATCCTGTTCGAGTCCAGCCTGCTGGAGCGCGTGCAGAACGCGATCGAGCGGTCGCCGCGCGGCAACCTGCTGCTGCTGAGTCCGGCGGTCTCGCAGGACATCCGCGAACAGGTGCGCCGCATTCTCGGAACGGCTGCCACGCGCGTGGTGGCCATCGCCTCGTCGGATGTACGCCGCTACATCAAGACGCTGATCGAACCGGTGGCGCCATTGCTGCCGGTGCTGTCCTACCAGGAAGTCGACGAAGACGTGGCCCTGCAGCCGGTGGGCTGGGTCACCAATCCGCAAGCGCATTGATGAACATTTCCCCGTCCCCTTGGGTGCACCGAAAAACAAGCCATGACACCGCAGAACATCCTGGACATCACCCGCGAAGGCCTGCTCCTCGTGCTGTGGATCTCGTTGCCCGTGGTGGTGGTGGCCTCGCTCACCGCGCTCATCGTGGCAGTGCTGCAGGCCGTGACGCAGGTGCAGGACCAGAGCATCGGCCAATCGATCCGGCTGATCGCGGTGATGGTCGCGATCATCGCCACGGCGGGCTGGCTGGGGCGCGATGTGATGCGCTTTGCCGAGCGGGCCTTCCAGACGCTAAGTTCGCTGCCGTGAAGCATTTCACCCGTTTCGCCCGCATGATCGCCGTCCACATCAACCTTCTGCGCCAACAGGCCTTCCTGCTGTTCGGCTTCGCCGCGCTGATGCTGCTGGCCGCGCACCAGCAAAGCCAGGCCGCGGAGCTGCGCTGGAACAACCGGCCCTTCCAGATCGTCGCCAACGAGAAGCCGTTGCCGGACTTCCTGCGCGAGCTGGCGTCGTCGCAGAACGTCACGGCGGTGATCGATCCCAAGGTGGCCGGCGTCATCAGCGGCAAGTTCGCCGGTCCGGCACTGGCCATTCTCAACAGCGTGTGCTCGGTCAACGGCCTCACCTGGTACTTCGACGGTGCATTCCTCTTCGTGGACCTGGCTGCCGACGCGAAGAGCGAGGTGCTGCCCATCGCGGCGGAGAACGCCGGCCGCATCGCCGAGACGCTGGTGCGCCTGCACATCTCCGACGAGCGCTATCCGCTGAGCATCAGCGAGCGCGACGCCAGCGTCTATGTGACCGGGCCTCGCCGCTACGTGGAGATGGTGCGGCAGGCCGTGAAGCTGGCGGACCAGCGCACCGCGCTGGCCGAAGGCGCGGAGATCCGGCTGTTTCCGCTGAAGTACGCCTGGGCCTCCGACTTCAAGATCAACCGCTCCGGCAAGGAGACGGTGATTCCGGGCGTGGCCAACGTGCTGCGCAGCCTGTATGGCCGCAGCAGCAATGCATCGGGCGGCAGCGGGGGCCGTGCGCCGAGCGCGCCGTTCTCGGTCGGCGCCAACCGGCAGATCAAGCTGCGCAGCGGCGAGACCATCACCGCGCCCAAGATCGAGATGGCCGGCATGACGCCGAATGCCGAAACCGGCGGCGGCCTCGCGGGGCCGTCTATCGGCAACGAGCTGCCGCAGTTCCAGGCCGACACGCGCATGAACGCGGTGCTGGTGCGCGACATGCCCGACCGCATGGCGCAGTACACCCGGTTGATCGAGGCGATGGACGTGAAGCCGCGGCTGGTCGAGATCGAAGTCACGATCATGGACATCAGCTCCGACACGTTGAGCAGCCTGGGCATCGACTGGCGGCTGCACGGGCGGCATGGCGACCTGCAGATCGGGCGCGGCGACCGCGGGCAGATGACATGGGGCAGCACGGGCAGCGAGCTGGGGCAGGTCGGCGGCTCCGACAGCCTGGGCAATCCGCTCACGCCGCTGGGCAGCATGTTCACCGCCGCCATCGGCAACAGCGCGCGCAACTACCTGCTGGCCCGCGTGACCGCGCTGGCCACCAACGGCAATGCCAACTTCGTCGCCCGTCCGAAGGTGATGACGCTGGACAACACCGAAGCGGTGCTGGAGAACCTGAGCGAGTTCTACGTGCGTGTCGACGGCTTCCAGGACGCCGGGCTCTTCAGCGTGACGGCCGGCACCGCCGTTCGCGTGACGCCGCTGGTGATCGACGAGAAGGGCAGCCGCGCCGTGATGATGTCCATCGACATCGTCGATGGCGACCTGAGCGCGCAGTCGGTCGACAAGATCCCGATCGTGCGGCGCCGCACCGTCAACACGCAGGCGCTGGTGGACGAGGGCGCAAGCCTGCTGATCGCGGGCTATTCGTCGGAGGAGAGGAGCGCCGCCACATCGGGCGTTCCGGTGCTCAAGGACATTCCGGGCGTCGGCAATCTCTTCAAGTACAACGACAAGAAGCAGATCAACATGGAGCGCTTCTATCTGCTGACGCCGCGCCTCGTGCTGCCGGGCTCGACGGCCAACGTGCCGCAGCTGCCGCTGCCGGAAGTGGGAGGCTGAGCGTGCACGACCCTGACCTTGCCTTCGACGAGGAAACCGGCGCGCCGCAGCCCGAACCGACCGCGGCCGCGGGTGCCGGCTGGTGCCTGCGCTTCCTGAGCGGCGCGGTCAAGGGCCGCACCATCGCGCTCAAGCCCGGACTGAATGTGCTGGGCTCAGGCGGCGAATGCGAGGTGATGCTGCCCGGCGGCGACGTGCTGCCGCGCCACCTGGCCTTCACCGTCGGCGAGCTGGTGGTGTCGATGCAGCGCCTGGGCACCGCTTCGGCGCGGCTGAACGGCCAGGAGATGCAGCAGCCGCGCAAGAGCGTGGTGGCGGGCGACGTCGTGAGCCTGGGGCAGATCGACTTCCAGCTGGATCGCAGCTACCCCGCCAACGCACGGGAAGACCGCATGTTCGCGCCCGCGCACGGCGCCCAGCCCGAAGGCGGCGTGCCGGTGCGCGAACCGGTGCCTTCATCGCGGCGCCTGGGCTATTGGGTGGGCGGCGTGATTGCCTTGCTGGCCGTGCTCGGGTTGGCTGCGGTGTCGCTCGGCGATGCGGGCTCCGGCGCGCGCGCCGCCGGCAGCGTGAATCTGGCCGAGGTGGAAAAGGCGCTCGTGCCTTTCCCCGAAGTGGAGGTGGTGGCCGCGCAGGGCGGGCTGTTCAGCGTGAAGGGCTACGTGGAGTCGAAGCAGCGCCGCGAAACCCTGCAGCGGGCGATGGCGCCTTTCGGCAGCAAGGTCAGCGTGAACGTGCATTCGGCCGAGGACATGGTCGAGCAGGCGCGCCGCTACGTGGCCGACCCCGGCGTGGCCGTCACCTACACGGGCCAGGGCCGGCTGGTGCTCACCGGCACGGTGGAAGACTCGGCGGTGCGCCAGAAGATCCGGCGGCTCAGCGAAGACCTGCATCCCTCGGTGCTGGTCTCCGACAAGGTGCAGTACCGCGAGAAGCCGGCCACCGACAACAAGGACGCCGACATGCGCGCGCAATGGGACGGCTGGCAGAACCTGCTGCCCGCGCGCATGGTGAGCATCACCGAGGACGGCAACGGCCTGCGCCACATCCAGCTGTCCAACGGCAACCGGTATTACGAAGGCTCGGTGCTGCGTTCCGGCGCCGAGCTCAAGCGCATCGACGCCGACGGGCTGGTCCTGAGCGGCGGCGTGCCAGACAACAAACGCGCACGGTGAAGAAGAAATGGCACGACAGCCTCATCGCGCGCACCCCGGATTTCATGCGGCAGTGCATTCGCACTCTGCGTGGAATGGCTTCGTCCCGCCGGGACGGAGCGCTTCAAACCTCGTGAATCGTCCAACTTGACCAGGAGATAAATATGGCAGGCGCAGTTGACAGCTCTATCCAGCAGATGAACCAGGCCGCGGCGGACAACGCCCGTCTGATGTCGGCCAGCATGGCCGCTTCCACCAGCATCCAGGGCGCGGCGTCCACCGCGCACACGGTCAATGGTGCGAGCGCCGCCGGCGGCGAGGTGGCCAAGTCCACCGGCAACGACATCCGCCAATCGGCCAAGTCGTCGTAAGCAGGGTCCGCGCGTTGCCACATGGCGGCGCGCGGCCTTTTTTCCCAAGGAGGTGAACCATGACCGATCCCACCGCACTGGTCGCAGCGGGCGCGCCGCCGGCCGAAGTGTCCGGGCCCGCCGCGCAGCAGCAGGCCACGACCGCCTCTCGCTTCGATCCGGGCGAGACCCGCATGTTCGCCAACATGATGCAGGGCGTGCAGGCGCCGCCTTCCTCGGTGGCGGCGCCCAGTGCGCTCGGCGACGCCGCCAAGGCGCTCGCGGCGCAGTTCTCCGGCAACGTGCGCTCCTACGAGGAAATGCGCCACAGCATGCTCGAGTCGATCGACATGTCCGACCCCATCAAGACCATGTTCGCGATGACCGACCACTCGATGGAGGCGCACATGATGTTCGCGAAGATGCACATTTCCACGGGCCTGGCGAGCGCCGCCACCAGCCTGTTCGGCACGCTGCTGAAAAACCAGCAGTGAGGATGCCGTGAACTTCTTCTTCGTCTTCTTCTCGCGCTCCTTTTCCCCCATTCCGCGCCGCGGCCGCTGGCTCGCGGCGCTGGCCTTGCTGCTCGCCCTTGGCGGCTGCAAGGTCGGCCTCTACTCCAACCTCAACGAGCAGGAGGCCAACGAGATCGTCGCCTCCCTGTCGGGCGAAGGCATCGACGCCGCCAAGAGCCGCGTGGAGGGCAACAGCTGGCAGGTCGAAGTCGACGAAAGCCGCATGGGCGCCGCGCTCGACGTGCTGCGCGCCCAGGGCCTGCCGAACGAGCGCTACGCCACCATGGGCGAGGTGTTCCAGAAGCAGGGCCTGGTGTCCACGCCGTCCGAGGAGCGCATGCGCTACATCTACGCCATCTCGCAGGAGCTGTCGCAGACGCTGCGCCATGTCGACGGCGTGGTGTCCGCGCGCGTGCACGTGGTGATTCCGGCCAACGATCCGCTGAGCGAGAAGATCCGGCCTTCGTCGGCAGCGGTGTTCATCAAGCACCGGCCCGACGTGGACATCCGCCTCCTGGCGCCGGCCGTGAAGGACATGGTGGCGCACAGCATCGAGGGCCTCACGCACGACCAGGTGTCGCTGTCGCTGTTCGAGGCGCGCAGGCCCGCGGTTGCGGGCGCCGGCGCGCGCAATGCAGACGGCGCGCCGGGCCAGCCGCTGGTGCTGGGCCTGTTCTCGACCTTCACCGCGGTGGTGCTGCTCGGCCTGCTGCTGCTGGCCGCCATCTGCCTGATGGCGCTGCCCACGCTGTTGCGCAGGCAGGGCCTGGACTGGCGCAGTTGGACGCGCCGACAGGTGTTCAGGCGCTGACCGCAGATGCCGGCATCGACCATCGCACCCGACACGCCGCAGGCCGCACCCGGCCCGATGGATCTCGTGCGCCTGATGATGCGTTTCAACCTGCATCCCGAGGCCGACCTGCACCCGAGCTGGCTGCCCGCCAACTGGCCGGCCCGTCACCGCTCGCCCGTGCGGCTGGGAGAGGCCGGACGGGCCGTGCTCGCCAACCAGTTGCGGCGCGGGCCCTTGCCGGTGAACGGCACCGGCGACTACAACTTCGATGCGCGCCTCAAGCGCGTGGCGCTGCTCGATGCGGCGGCGCTGCGCCGGCTCGCTGCCTACCTGGGCTTTTGCGTGCACCTGCCGCTTTTCAGGCTGCGCGGCGGTGCCGGCGCGCAGATCCGCCGCCAGGCCCGGCGCTTCGATGCCGACGCGGTGGACTTCGTGCTCGAGCGCGTGCCGCAACTGACCGAGCTGCACATGGACAGCGCCTTGCTGCAGCAGCGGCCCATCGCCACCGGCCGCGTGGTCGTCGAGCGCGGCCACCGCCTGCTGCTGGCGGCTGCGGCGACCGAGGGCAATGCGGTGCTGCAGCGGCTTCGCCACAAGCTGCCGCGGCGCATCTCGTCGCTCGGCGTGCCGACCCTGCAGGCACGCCAGGCCCAGCAACTCAACGAATTGATGCTCTCGTGCATCGTTCCCGAAAGACTGCCGCAATGGGACTGGCTTTTCTGATCACCACCGAGAACCTGCAGCTCCTGAGCGAGCGCAAGGTGCTCAAGGAAAACGAGTACGCGGCGCTGCTCGATGCATCGGCTGTGGTCGACACGGCGCGGCGCGAGGCGCGCCGCATCGTGCAACTGGCCACCAAGGAAGCCGAGGCCAGCCGCAAGCAGGGCTATGAAGAAGGCCTGCAGCGCGCCAAGGCCGAGTACGCCACGCAACTGGTGACCGACACCATGGCCGCCGAGCGGCAGTTGCACGCCTTGCGCGCCTCGATGGCGCAGATCGTCGTCAAGGCCGTGGGCCAGTTCATCGCCGATGCAGAGCCGGCGGCCCTGTTCGAGGCTGCGCTGCTGCGTGTGGACACCTTGATCCGCAACGAACCCTTCATCACCGTGCGCGTGGCGCCTGCACAGGAGCCCACGCTGCGCGACGTGCTGACGCGGTTGCATGCACAGGCCAACTGGACGATGACCGTGAACCTCGCGGTCGATCCCGCGTTGCCCGCGGGCGCCTGCGTGGTGCAGACAGCCTCCGGCGTGCTGGAGATCGGCGTCGATGCGCAACTGGAGGCCTTTCGCCGCGCGGTGGAGCGCACCGGCATCGCCGATGCAGAGGGGAGCGGCCGATGAACCCGCTGTCCGAGGCGGCCCTGGGCGTCGTCGCCGACCTGGAGCAGGCTTTCGGCCGTGTCACGCCGGTGGCGATGCGCGGACGGGTCAGCAAGGCGGTGGGCATGCTGATCGACGCCTCGGGCATCCAGGCCCACGTGGGCGAACTCTGCGAACTGGTCACGCCGGGCGAGCCACCGCTGCTGGCCGAGGTGGTCGGCTTTCGCAACAACACCGCCATCCTCACGCCGCTCGGGCCGATCACCGGCATCTCGGCGCTGACCGAGGTGGTGCCCACCGGGCGCGGCCATGTCTGTCCGGTCGGCGCCAACCTCCTGGGCCGCGTGCTCGATGCGCTGGGCCAGCCCATCGACGAACGCGGCCCGCTGAAGACGCACATGCAATTGCCGGTGCACCGCGAGCCGGTGAGCCCGTTGGCGCGCCGGATGATCGATGCGCCGCTCGCCACCGGCATTCGCGCCCTCGACAGCCTGCTCACGCTCGGCGAGGGCCAGCGCGTCGGCGTGTTCGCGCCGCCAGGCGTCGGCAAGAGCACCTTGCTCGGCATGCTCGCGCGCGGCTCGACCGCGGAGGTGAACGTGATCGCGCTGATCGGCGAGCGCGGGCGCGAGGTGAAGGAATTCATCGAGCACAACCTCGGCCCCGAAGGTTTGGCCAAGACGGTGATGGTGGTCTCCACCTCCGACCGGCCGCCGATGGAGCGCATCAAGTCGGCCTATGTGGCGACCACCATCGCGGAACACTTTCGCGACCAGGGCAAGAAGGTGCTGCTGCTGGTCGATTCGCTCACGCGCTTTGCACGCGCACAGCGCGAGATCGGCCTGGCGAGCGGCGAGCCGCCGACACGGCGCAGCTACCCGCCGTCGATCTTCTCGATGCTGCCGCAGTTGCTGGAGCGCGCGGGGCAGGGCAAGACCGGCTCGATCACCGCCGTGTATTCGGTGCTGACC
>Ga0307412_10002299_pt1 | contig 10580 bp, 9 predicted proteins | sample DK1Cmetagenome_3_FD_203823 | JGI IMG/M metagenome (GOLD analysis project Ga0307412, IMG submission 203823) | Maize rhizosphere microbial communities from greenhouse at UC Davis, California, United States - DK15-C-1 | ecosystem: Host-associated > Plants > Roots > Rhizosphere > Soil | place: USA...
GCACAAGCGCGGCTCTTGCTTTCTCGGTCCTCGCGGAATCATGGGTGTTCATCATCGCCTCCCGTGTGATCGGTAAAGGCAAGGATAAAGTCGGCCGCCTTGCTCGCGAGGCTCGCGGCACGGAAGATCGCCTTGCTGTCCTCCCGCAAAACGGCCAGCCATGAACCGATATAATCGGCATGACGGACGGTCGGCACTATCCCCAGCTCCGCGCAGAGGAAGGCGCTGGCCATCTCAGCGCAAAGCTCTTCCCTTGCGTAATCCTCACTGCCAAAATCCGCGCCGGTCAGCCGGTCCAATCGGCTCTGATGCCCAGTCCAGTGCCCCAGCTCATGGAAAACGGTCCGATACCAGTTTATGCGATCGTGATAGGCGCTTTGGGGCGGCACGCGGACATAATCAGGGCCGGGCGCGTAAAAGGCTCGCTCTCCCCCGATACGCACATCTGCGCCGCTCGCTTTGATGAGACGATGCGCCAGCGGCACAATTTCCTTGACGTACAGCGCGACGGGTGCGGCAGTCAATTCCTCCGGCAGTCCCTCGCACTGCTCGACATTGAAAACCGTGAAGCGTTTGAGAAAAGCAACCTGACGCGCATCGCGCACCTCATCCCGCGCCCTCTCCTCCTCACCCTTCGGCACGAACCGATCAGCATAGCAAATCGTCGCGCCCTCCTCGCCACGCCGTACATGCCCACCCAGCGCCTGCGCCTGCCGGTAAGTCAGCCAGCGCTGCGCGCCATATCCCTTTTTGAAAAGACGCGACCACAGGATCAGCACATTTATACCCGAATAGCAGCGCCCGGTTCCCGCATTGCGCGGCAGGCCGATCGCCGCCCTGCCGCTGTCCCACGGCTGAGCCCAGGGCAAGCGCCCCTGCTCCAGTTCCGCGATGACACGATCCGTCACCTCCGTATAGAGCGACCCATGATCCTTGCGCATTTTCACTTCTCCCTGCCGTCACAGCACCGGCCGCCGGAAAGGCGGGGTGGGCGGCAGGAGGCGCACGGAGGGTACGGGCTATGAGCCGGGTCGCATCCGAAGGACCGGAACGCAGAGGAGGAGCCGGAACGGCTTGCGGCACGGCGGCACGCCCCAGAGAAAGCCGACGCCCACCCCGCCATTCTGATGGCCACAAACCAACCAAACGTCAGCGCGCCCGAAGGCGGGATGGCTATCGGTGCTGCAAAGTGGCACCCTGCGTCAGCGATCGTCGCCCGAAAGGGGCGAGACAGCATCGCTGGCTCGATGGAGCGCAGCGGAACAGAGCGCGCTGCTCCGTCAGGAGGAGACGCCAGGCCTGATGTCCGTCCAGCGTCTAAAATTTTACATGTTCAAACGACGTAGAAAGAAAATGGAGAAATCTTTACACATCGGACCATCGGCGCCGCAATGTGACGCCCAGCGTCAGGGACGGTCGCCAGGAGGGGGCAAGGCAAACAGCACGCGAAGCTCAATGGATCAGAGCGGCGCAAAGCAAGGTCTTTCCAGCGGAAAAGGCGCCTGCTCCTCCTTCCCCGCAGCCATTCAATCTGCGACCTTACGTTGCGTGAACGGCGAGGCCGTGGCACCTGTCCCGAATGAATTCGGATGAAGAAGAACTCGACCCTGTGATGTCCCGCCTCAGAGCGGAATATGATGTGTTGCCATTCTTGCAGCAGATGGGTCCGGCAAACGAGATGAGCTTCCGCCCGCTCCCGGCAGAAATGGAAGCTATCCTTCAGCGCTCGGGCGATTTCCAGACTCCTGCCCCTGGCAGCGGACCGGTCTGGCTCCAGATCGGAACGGGAAACGATTCTGCCGAACTGGTAATCTACCGGGCGCGATCGGGCGTTCTTTACGTCGCAAGCCCATCCATCTGACGCCAGCCTCATCACGACCGACAAAACGATCCCGTAATTCAAGATGTTGGATTCCGGAACCAGACGCTGCATTGGGCGGTGAGGCAAACGAATCGTGAGACATGATGAAGCCGCATTGGGATGAGATTTTTGAACACCACGGCGTAAAGGTGGTGTCGAAGACCGACACGGAAAAGAAGGCCTATGTGCTGAACAAGGCGCAGAGGCTTGCATTGTCTGCCGCAGGCCATGCGCCGAGAGGAAACAAGGATGACCCGCCTCTCGAAATTGAGATTCTGTTCGAGCCGGGCGTCGGCTCCGTCCACGCGAGCTATTACGAATCCATACGCGAGCCATCCGAACGTCCGCGCAAACCGGAGGCTCGCATGGGTCTGGCCTTCATCAATGAATGGGCAAAGACGGGCGATACGATTGTTCTGGGCACAATCGGCAAGCGCATCTATGCATCAAGGCTTGATCCAAAAAATCTCGAACTGGATGATGTGGCCCGTGAGCTGATTGCAAAGAGCAATCCGGCAGATATTTTTGCCCGCGCCGCAAAAGCCAACGGCCGGCCGGAGAAAACTTTCCGGACGGTGGCGGCGTTCCGCCGCGACAGCTTCGTCGTTGCGGCGGCTATCCTTCGGGCAAACGAGAAATGCGAAGTGCCACAATGCAACCGCGAGCTTTTCAAGCGCGAGAACGGCACCACTTTTCTGGAAGTTCATCACGTAACCCCTCTGGCGGAAGGAGGTGACGATGAGGTTGCCAACACTGCGGCCGTATGCCCCGCCTGCCATCGCGAACTTCATTTCGGGGCAGAACGGCACACGAAGAGAAAGATTCTGGCCGCACATCTTGCGGCCACAACTCCTTAAGAGCGGTTTGATTCTTTTGTCAGTCAAGGACAAATTTTCGCCTTTTGTTCTTGTTTTATGGGAATCCTCAGGCCATGGTGGTACAAATATTCCCAGAGGTGCCCTTTGCATTCGACCATATCAGAGTTTTCCCGCCTTCGGGTCAGCGCCGGACTCAGCGTTGACGCCTTTGTGGAAAAAGCGGGGTTCTCACGTAGCACGGTCTATCGCTGGGAACGTGGAGACGGCGAACCCCACAAGGCGGCTGTCCAGCTTCTGGAGGGGATGGTGCGCCTGCGCAAGGAGCAGGAAACGGAAAAGCCCAAGCTGTTCAAGTTCATTGACCTGTTTGCAGGAATCGGGGGGCTGAGGCGAGGCTTTGAGGAATGGGGCGAGTGCGTCTTCACAAGCGAATGGGACAAATATTCCCAGATCACTTACCTCGCCAATTTCAATTGCAACCATAAGGTGGAAGGCGACATCACCAAGGTTCCGGTCGAGAGCATCCCCGCTCATGATCTGCTGCTGGCCGGATTTCCCTGCCAGCCGTTCTCGATTGCCGGTGTATCCAAGAAAAACGCGCTTAACCGTCCACACGGGTTTCTTGATGAGACACAGGGCACCTTGTTTTTCAATGTCGCCAAGATCATCGAGCATCACCAACCGAAGGCTTTCCTGCTGGAGAACGTCAAGAATCTTGTCAATCATGACAAGGGACGGACGTTCGAGGTCATCCACCGGACCCTCAAGGAACTTGGCTACCAAGTGCATTGGAAGGTCATAAACTCCAAGTCTTTTGTACCGCAGCAGCGGGAGCGCATCTTCATTGTCGGCTTCCGCGAGAAAAATGATTTCACATTTGCCGATCTTGAACTGCCGGACGCGCTGAACGGTCCGAAACTCGGAACCATCCTTCATCCGGAAGACGGTACAGAGGCTCCGGACCAGCATTACACGCGCGGCAACATCGCCTCGGTATCGAGCAAATATACGCTGACTGACCATCTATGGCGCTACCTCCAAAATTACGCCGAGAAACATAAGGCGGCAGGAAACGGCTTCGGCTTTGGACTGGTCGGCCCGGATGATGTCGCCCGGACCCTTTCTGCCCGCTATTACAAGGATGGCTCGGAAATTCTGGTCGAGCAAAAGGGACGCAATCCGCGCCGCCTGACGCCGCGCGAGTGCGCTCGGCTAATGGGTTTTGACGGGCCGGACGAAAGTGATTTCGTCATTCCAGTGTCCGATACACAGGCCTATCGACAGTTTGGCAATTCGGTTGTCGTGCCGGTAGTGAAGGCGGTCGCGGATCATATGCTTCCGTGGATAGTCGGCCACGACGCTCTGGGACCTGAGCGGCTACAACGAAAGCTGGCACTTGCCGGGTGATGTGGTGGATGCCGCCACCCGCAGTCGTATGATGGCGGGGATCAAGGGCAAGAACACCAAGCCTGAAATGACAGTCCGGCGCGGCCTCCATGCGCTCGGATTCAGGTACAGGCTGCATGAGCGGAAACTGCCTGGATTACCTGATCTCGTGCTGCCCAAGTGGCAGGCCGTGATTTTCGTGCATGGCTGCTTCTGGCACGGTCACGATTGCTCACTGTTCCGTTGGCCGGGATCGCGACAGGAATTCTGGCGGCAAAAAATCAGCCGCAACCAGCAGAGAGATGTCGAGGTCGAAACTGCCCTCGATAGCCAAGGTTGGCGCGTACTGAAAATTTGGGAATGTGCCATGAAGGGACCATCCCGAATTGGAGAAGAAGCGACTATTCTAAACGCTTCCAACTGGTTAAGGTCAGGTGACAGGCGGGGTGAGATCAGGGGTATCCAAAGTGCCGATGGGCGATCTTCTTGAATGGCTGGACGAATATGGCGGTCCTGATTTCATCTGGTATGTAAAGCGACTTTCGGGCAACGACACCCTTGCCAATCAGAGCCATCAGGCAGGCCCGTACATACCGAGAGACTTCCTTTTCGGCATTTTTCCGGCGCTGAACCGGAAGGATATCAAGAACCCTGATATTCGGTTCGACCTCTATGTGGATTCCCATGCTGATTATCGGGAAGCACGGGCGATCTGGTACAATAACCGCTTTCATGACACTACAGTCAAACGGGGACGAGACGAGACAAGGGTCACGGGCTTCGGCGGAAATTCGTCGGCCCTCCTCGATCCAGAAAGCACTGGCGCGCTTACCGTGTTTGCGTTTCGGCGCGTTGCTGAACCGGAAGTAGCTGATTGCCATGTCTGGGTTTGCCGCCACGAGACTGAAGAAGACCTCGTGGAAGATCGTGTCGGCCCGGTCGAACCTGGGAAATGGCTTGTCTGGCCGCACGAGCAGCCGGGTCTTCTTTCTCTTCTCTCACCTGTTCCCCCAGCCCGGACAAGCTGCTGGCTGAAAGCCGATGAAATTCCCGCAGGCTGGTTAAACCGCTTTCCATCCGGAGCCGAAATTATTCGGAAGGCAGTGGAAATGCGGCCTGACGCGAGTCTTGATCCTGATCGCAGACTGATACGTCGAAGGGAATGTGAGTTTGAAATTTTTCGAAGCGTCGAACAGGCAATCGAAATTCCTCATATCTCGGCGGGTTTCCCAACGATCGACGCATTCATTGCCCGCGCTCAAACGATCCTTCAGCGCCGAAAAGCTCGTTCAGGGCATTCGTTAGAGTTGCATGCACGCGAGATTTTTCTTGAAGAACGTTTGGTTGAGAAAGTGCATTTCGAACATCAGCCAATTTCAGATCCTGGAAAGAAGCCCGATTTTCTCTTCCCATCAGCTGAAGCCTACCAAGATCAATCTTTTCCAACCGAAAAACTCCGGATGCTTGCGGTAAAAACCACATGCCGCGACAGATGGCGACAAATCCTAAATGAAGCAGATCGTATTCCATGCAAGCACCTATTAACACTTCAAGAAGGAATATCAGAAAATCAGTTCTCTGAAATGACGAGTTCTGGTGTTCAACTTGTTGTTCCAATTGGAATAATTGATAAGTATCCTAGATCGATCCAGCCTCACATCCAGTCTTTGGAAAGCTTCATCGCAGATATTAGGCTAAATCACCTTTCATCTGAGAACCTATGATATTTTGCATTTCTCCGTACGAAAAGAATGTTCCAACGAGTTTTTGAGCAGGCAGCCATGAGCGAAAAATTTGATACCGCTAGCTTTAGATCGCGCGCCCGGCTGCTACAGCATCTTGGCGATCAGCTAATTGGCACCCCAAGGCTGGCAGTTTTCGAACTTGTGAAGAACGCCTACGACGCAGATGCAAGCCTTGTCCATGTGACCATCGACGGCATCGGCACCGGCCATCCGCAAATAGTTGTGAAGGATAATGGATCCGGCATGTCGCCGGAGATCATCCGCGATGTTTGGCTCGTCATTGCTCACGACCACAAGGAAAAACAGTTAGAAAGCGGACGGCGCACGTCTAAAGGTCGCCTTCCGCTTGGATCAAAAGGACTGGGTCGACTTTCGGTTCACAAACTAGGCAATAAAATCGAGTTAATCTCTCGTGCAGAAAATGAAAAGGAGGTCGTTCTCCAAATCGATTGGGAATCTATGATTTCAAACGAGTTTCTTGACGATGCCGAGATTGATATAGAAGTCCGGAAGCCAGAGGTATTCTTAAATAATTCTACAGGTACTTGTATTAAAATCTCAGAGCTAAAAGAAAGGCACTGGACGCGCGGAGAGATAAGGCGACTTTATCGCCAAGTGACGTCGATTTCATCGCCGTTCGGCAAAGCGAGCGGCGATGATTTTAGCGCTTCCCTCGACGTTCCTGGGTTTTCCCAATGGATTGAGCGGCTTCCAGACCCGGAGCAGATTCTCAAGCGCGCTCCATGGAAATATACCTTCACCTTCGATGGTCGTAGCTTTGCGTATCGATACGAGTTTCGAGGCATTCCCGGTGTTGCTCGCGAGCGACGGAACGTGGAGGAGAGTGAAGTTCGCTTGCTAATTCCTGCGGCGCCAGTTGACGACGATGACCCGCTATTTAGCGGTTCAGCACCTAGATCGACATTACGTAAGATAATCGCCGATCCAGAAATCTTAGAAGGAATAGGTCCTATTTCAGGCGAGATCTATGCCTTCGACCTTACTCCAAAAATCACTAGCAAGATGGGCGAGTCAAAACTATTAAAGGACTTCCTTGATGAAAGTGGCGGGATCAGAGTTTATCGCGACGGCATGCGAGTCTATGACTACGGCGAAAGAAACAATGATTGGCTTGGACTTGACCTAAAGAGAGTCAATAACCCAACTCGGGGCCTTAGCCGAAACATCGTCGTTGGTCACATCTCCTTAGATCTAGAGCACAGCTCACGTCTTGTTGAAAAGTCCAACAGAGAGGGATTCATCGAGAACTCTGCCTATCATATTCTTCAACGGATCGTATTAGGTGCAATAGATCCGCTATTACGGGAACGCGAAGTTGATAGGAAAGCAATCAGAGAGTTGCTTGGGGAGGCGCATGACCCAGAAACTAGAAGCATCATGCAGCCTGTTCATAAGATTCGTTCAATTGCAAGCAGGCGTGGTTTATCAGGACAGATTGATCCGTTGCTAGATCGGATTGAACATGAATACACTTCCATGAAAAATCGGCTGCTAGCCACTGGGATATCTGGCACTAGCTTGGCTGTAGTTTTTCATGAAATTGAGCAAGGTGTCCGATCGCTTTATCGGAACTTGGAAGGCAACCCTGAAATGGCTGAGGTTGCTGAACAGGTAAAAGAAATGATGCGCCTGCTTGACGGTTTTTCCGATCTGCTAAGGAAAAAAGATCGAAAGCCGGTCGATTTGAAGCTTTTGGTTCGGCGTGCCAGAGACCTAAATAACCTTCGTTTTAGGCACCATAAGGTTCGGCTCGAATGTCCAGCGGCTGAAGCTGATGCACCTGAAATCGTTGTGTCGTGTTCCTACGGCCTGACTTTAGGAGCGATTACGAATATAATCGACAATGCGATTTTCTGGCTAAGGACTAGATGGCCAGAGGAGGGAGATACGGGGCGATCTATATATCTCAATGTCGAGGAAGATTTTGAAGGCGGACCTGCTATTGTAATTGCTGATACTGGCCCTGGCTTTCTCGATACGCCAACTGAGCTTGTTCGCCCATTTTACTCACGGCGACCCGACGGAATGGGAATGGGTCTTTATTATGCAAATATGGTTATGGAACTTAATGATGGCCAGCTGGTCTTCCCTGACCTCGATGACACAGACGTTCCCGAGCATTACGACGGCGCAGTCGTAGTCTTGAAATTTCCTAATTGATCGGCAAAATGATGCTTATTCACTCTCGCTTTGTTGTTGTGGACGATAAAGAACATCATATTTCTGGCATAAAACAGTCGCTGGACACCCTAAGGCTCGACTGTCATTCGAAGCTATATAGTGATGAGGCGGTTGCAGAGTGGGTGAAATTACCGGGAACGAGAATTTTGTTCCTAGACCAAAACCTCACGACTGGGGCAACGTTCGGCACAACGAATAATGTTGCATTCGCAGCTATAGCGGATGTTATTCAGAAAGTAATTTGCCCTAACAGTGGACCTTATGGATTGATACTGTGGGCAGAAGAACCCGAACTTGAAAGCCTCAGAATCAACATGTTCGAGCGTTTCACTGGGGATGACGCAAAACTTTTGCCCGTGTTTTTCGCGGCGCTTCAAAAAGGTGACTATATCGATACAAATTCAGGAAATATTTTAAATCCGGACAAACTTAAGCAGGATATAATATCTCGTATATCCGAAAGCCCTCAACTTAAAGCAATTCTTTCTTGGGAGGCTGATGTAAATGCAGCGATGGACGCTGTTCTTCGCTCAGTGGTTGATCTGGTTGATGAACAAGATCGGGCATCAGAAAATTTTTCCAATGAGCTTGGGAAGGTTCTTTACCGCCTGTCACAAGCTGGGGCAGGCATTAGCCGTGCCACTGACAACCCTCGTGAAGCGATAAATAGAGTTTTGGTCCCTATTTTGGCGGACCGAATTATTGGTCATGATCCTGATAGCGGTGCAATCGTTGAATGGAATAGTGCGTTGGTCGAGCCGACTATGGCAGCCTCAGTAATGGCACAAGGATCAATTAACAGCTCCATCCATTTGTCGCTCCCCAATTCTAACGGTGAAAACCCGCTATCTCCCACAGAGTTAGGTGCAGTGATCCAATTTCCATTTGAAGATGTAGAACAGTGTTTGATAAATAATTTCGGTATCACACAACTCGAACTTCAGCAAAGTCTTAAATTCAATGAAGCGGAGTGGCAGGATTGCCGCTTAAAGCTTGTCCAAATTGGAGCAACCTGCGACAACGCTCAACCCAAGATCGGGCCGCTGCTCTACCTTCTAGGCGTGCAGTGGCCGTTTGCTGCTGCGGACGGCTCACGAACAGATCAGAAACCCTCGCTCAAGAGCAACAGGAAGCCTGGGTCAGGTCAAGAATGGAACTCGCCCATACTTAAGATTCCAGAGTTCGAGAATTCAGGTGTTATAACTGTCTTCAAAAATATGTCTATCAGCGTTCCTAGAAATAGAACTGAAGGCTGGACAACATCCTATCGCTTTCGTGACGAACTCATCTCAACCCTTACCCAAGAATATGCACGCCATATATCGCGTCCGGGCATTGTAATATTTCCAGAGAAAAATTAATTGATCGCCTTTCAATTGTTTTTCCATTGCGACGATACCCGATTGATCGCACTACTAGGACTTTCTTGAATCTCCAAAATCCTATGCTATGCACTCAACTTTGTATCGCATCCGGACGGGGCATGTCAGCATCATCGTTTATTCGGTGGTTTATTTGTTGATCTGAAGTTCAAAGCCGCTGAGAGGTGATGATGGAATTGATTTTTGAACGCGAGCATGCCGAAGAGGCTATTCGTCAGACCTCTGAGAATGCACGCGGCAACGACAAGGGGCTAGGCTGGCTTTACGAAACTTATCGTAAGCCGGGAGGCCAGATGCGGAAATCGAGTACAGGTTTTCTCATGCATAAAGGCGTAGCTTATCCGGTGAAGCCCCTTGGCCGCTTTGCAAACGCGATTGCTGGACAGCCGATGAAAGGCAATCCTATAACCAATGTCTTCCGAGAACGGTTCGCGAAACTCAAATTTCAATTGATTGAAAGCCCGGAAGCTGAAGCCGAACAAACGGTTGAACGTCAGCGCAAGCTTGCACAGATACTTGCACGGCCTCAACAGGCAAAGTTTCGGCGCGAAGTCCTAGCGTTGTGGGGCGCTCGCTGTCTGATTTCCGAGTGTGAGACGCTGCCCGCGCTAGAAGCGGCTCATATTCGCCGTGTATCTGATGGAGGCGTAGACCACGCGTGGAACGGCGTTCCGCTCCGCGCAGACATTCATCGCCTTTTTGATGCGGACTTGATCAAAATATCCTCGGTCGACTGGACCGTATCTGTTAGCAATGCCGCGCAATCTCAATACGGTGAATTCCATGGGCTGTCTTTGGCAGACCGCATCGCGAAAGTCGGAAAAGCGGTTGATCTTGCTGCAATGCTCCACGAGCGGACCCTTCGTTCAGATTGACATCTTTTAGAAGGCTCGCACAAAATTCTAGACGATAAAATCGTGGCTGGCTTGTCGGCTTTTGTAATGTAGGATGGCACCCTGCTTTGGAAATTCCTCTTGCTATTTCGTTCTCGAATTTACAAAATGTGTCCTAGCGTGTTTTGAGAAAGCTCATAACATGCTGAAATAAGCCGATTTATTGGCAGCACCCGTGCGTACGGTGCATTACAAATTACGCCTTCAGGCGTGCGTCGTTACTTCGCATGAGCTTTGCGAATGCGCCCGCTCGAATCAGCCGAAGGGCGGCCCTTCTCGGGCGATTCGGGTGG
>Ga0307412_10002301_pt1 | contig 10575 bp, 10 predicted proteins | sample DK1Cmetagenome_3_FD_203823 | JGI IMG/M metagenome (GOLD analysis project Ga0307412, IMG submission 203823) | Maize rhizosphere microbial communities from greenhouse at UC Davis, California, United States - DK15-C-1 | ecosystem: Host-associated > Plants > Roots > Rhizosphere > Soil | place: USA...
GTTTCGACGTCGCGCCCGACGACTGCGCCATCATCGAGCAGACTGCGGCTGCACTCGCGTCGGGCCAGGCGGTCGGATGGTTTCAGGGGCGCATGGAATTCGGTCCGCGCGCGCTGGGTGCGCGTTCGATCCTCGGCGATGCCCGCTCGCCGTCGATGCAGAAGACGCTCAACCTCAAGGTGAAATACCGCGAAAGCTTCAGGCCGTTTGCGCCCGCGGTGCTGCGCGACGACGTCGCCGAATGGTTCGACTTGAACGACGACAGCCCGTATATGCTCCTCGTCGCTGACGTGAAGGACAGTCACCGGCGCACGATGACCGACAGTGAGCAGCGTCTGTTCGGCATCGACAAGTTGAACGTCGTCCGATCGACGATTCCCGCGGTGACGCATGTCGACTACTCGGCACGTGTGCAGACGGTTCATCGCGAGACGAACCCGCTCTTCTATCAGCTTCTCGAGGCCTTCAAGTCGGCCACCGGGTGTCCCGTGCTGGTCAACACCAGCTTCAACGTACGCGGCGAGCCGATCGTGTGCACGCCCGAGGATGCGTTCCGCTGTTTCATGGGCACCGAGCTCGATCTTCTGGTGGTCGGCCGCGCGATGTTGCGCAAGGATCAGCAGGACCCTGGCCGGAAACAGGATTACGCGAGCACTTTCACGCCAGATTAGCGGATGCCGAAGGGCCGCCTCTCCCTCGTTGCGATCAACGTGCTGGTCTTTGTCGTACTGGCGGAGATTGCCGCCGTGGCCTTCTACTACGTGCAGGACGGAGCTTTTTTCTACACTGCCGCCAGGGAGAGTCCGCCGCCGCTCCCCGAAACGAGCCGCGGCGAGCTGAGCGCCGACGTCCTGCACCCGTACTTCGGCCCGATTCACCGGCCCGGCGTTCGGCCGCAGACGAACAATATCGGGTTTGGGTCGAAACAGGCGTTTCCATATACGCGCGGGAACGGCCGGCAGTATCTCGTCGGCATCTTTGGCGGATCGGTGGCGCAGGCGTTCTGCGATCGCGGTACGCCACACCTTGCTGCGGTGCTGAAGCGCGATCCCGCGTTCGCGACGCGTGAAATCGTGCCGCTGTGTTTCAGCCACGAGGGATACAAGCAGCCGCAGCAGTTGCTCGTGCTGGCTTACTTCCTCTCGCTGGGCCAGCAGTACGACCTGGTGATCAACATCGACGGATTTAACGAAGTGGCGCTCGGCTCCCGGAGCGACGAGCGCGGCCGCGACATCTCGATGCCGAGTCCGATTCATGTGGATCCGCTGCTCAATCTGATCGATCAGTCGACGCTGACCCCGGCGCGCGTGCAGGCGCTGGCGCGTATCAGCGTGTACAAGGCGCGGCTGAACCGGCTCAGCGAGCGGATGCATCGCAGCCGGGTGGCGGCGGTTCACTTTGCGCTCGATCGGTATTACGTGTTTACGATGAACCGGTATCAGGAAGAGGTGGACGGCTACGACGCGCTGCCGTCGAATCCACCCGCCTCGTCCGTTCTGCTGCTCACACCGCCCGTGAAGAAGCGTGAATCGGCGACGGCGGTGTACTCGGATATCGCCGCGGGCTGGGCCACCGCGTCGCTGCTGATGCGGGACATGCTCGCCGCACGCAGCGTGCGGTACCTGCACGTGCTGCAGCCGAATCAATACTTCACCCGCCGCGTCTTCAGCGACGAAGAAGCGCGGGTCGCGCGGAACGCCGAACAGCCCTTCAAGCAGCCGGTCGAGCGCGGCTATCCCGTCCTGGCGCGCGCCGCGGCCGCGTTTGCCGGGCGGGAGGAGTTTGTCGATGGCACCACCGCGTTCGACAGCGAAACCGCCGCCGTGTACGAGGACGACTGCTGCCATTACACCGATCGCGGCTATGAGATTCTGGCCGAATTAATCGCGTCGAAGATAAGGCACCCTTGAAAGGGTGCCCTACGCAGGAGTGCGTGAATGCCCCCGTAGGGCACCTCTTCAGGGGTGCCGGGCTTGAGAGAGGGAAGAAGCAGGGAGCTCTTACGTGTCAGTCATCGATATCACCGATCTGGAATTGCATCGTCCCGCGCTCACCGGCCACTGCTACCGGATGCTCGGATCTGCCTTCGATGCCGAGGACGCGGTCCAGGAGGCGATGGTCCGTGCGTGGAAGGGTTTGAATCGCTTCGACGGCCGCGCGTCGCTGCGGACCTGGCTCTACCGAATTGCCACGAACGTGTGTCTCGACGCGCTGTCGGCGAAGTCGCGGCGCGCACGGCCGATCGAGGAAGGCCCGGTTGGGACGGTGGACGACGACCTCCAGACACGGCCGCGAACGCACTGGCTCGAACCGATTCCGGACGAGCGCTTCCTGTCGGCCGACGCGGACCCCTTCGAGAAGGTGGCGCTTCGCCAGAGCACGCGGCTGGCATTCGTTGCCGCGTTGCAGCATCTGCCGCCGCGGCAACGCGCTGCGCTGCTCCTTTCCGAAGTGCTCGGCTGGTCGGCCCAGGAGGTGGCGGCGTCGCTCGAGATGTCGGTCGCCGCCGTGAACAGCGCGTTGCAACGGGCGCGGGCGACCCTGGCGGCGAGGAACGTCTCCACGGAGGGCGAGCCCCTCTCCGAATCACAAGCCGAGCTGCTCGAGAAATATGTTGACGCCTTCCACCACTACGACGTCGACGCGCTCGTCGCCCTGATGCGCGAGGACGCGACCTTGTCGATGCCGCCGTACACGCTCTGGCTGCAGGGCCCGGACGCGATTCGGGCATGGCTGCTGGGGCGGGGCAATGGATGCCGCGGCTCGCGCCTCGTCCGGACACAGGCCTGCGGTTCGCCGGCATTTGCCCAATATCGCCGCTCCGGCGACGGCAGTTACCACGGCTGGTCGATGACGATCCTCGAGCTCCACGGCAATACCATCAAGGCCTGGAACGCGTTCCTCGACACAGAGCGGCTCTTCCCGTTATTCGGCCTGCCGTTGACGCTGCCGGCCGCGGAACCCGGTTCGGGGCAAGCCTCTCGTCCCGCCGCGGGCCAAGCCGACCGATGATTTTCCCGCCACCGCGGAGTCTATGTCTGCAAAACCTTTGAAATAGAGGGCGTCGAACTTTTACGATCTCGACCGGCACCATTGGGAGGTCATCTGGATGGATCCGGCGGCGGCGCAGCAGGAGGCGCGATGAGCAGCGTTCGAATTCTCGTGGGCACCCGCAAAGGCGGCTTCATTCTCACGGCCGACGGCACGCGCGATCGGTGGAACGTGAGCGGACCGCATTTCGGCGGATGGGAGATCTATCACATGAAAGGATCTCCCGCGGATCCGAACCGTCTCTACGCGTCACAGTCGAGCGGTTGGTTCGGGCAGGTCATTCAGCGATCGAACGACGGTGGCGAAACGTGGGAGCCGGCGGGGAATCAATTCGCTTACGAAGGCGTTCCCGGCACACACCAGTGGTACGACGGCACGCCGCATCCGTGGGAATTCAAGCGTGTCTGGCACCTCGAGCCGTCCCTGACGGATCCCGATATCGTCTACGCCGGCGTGGAGGACGCGGCCCTTTTCCGCAGCACCGACGGCGCAAAAACGTGGCAGGAAATGCCGGGCCTTCGCGGTCACGGCTCGGGTTCGAAGTGGACGCCGGGCGCCGGCGGCCTCTGCCTGCATACGATCTTGCTGGATCCGACGAATGCCAACCGGATGTTCATCGCCATTTCCGCGGCCGGCGCCTTCCGCAGCGACGATGGCGGGACGAGCTGGACGGCGATCAACCAGGGCCTGCGCTCGCAATACATTCCTGACCCCACAGCGGAGGTTGGCCACTGCGTCCATCGCCTCGGCATGCACCGGGCGCGTCCGAACGTGCTGTTCATGCAGAAGCACTGGGACGTGATGCGCAGCGACAATGCCGGCGACCTGTGGACGGAAGTCAGCGGCAACCTGCCGACCGACTTCGGGTTCGTGATCGACGTGCATGCACACGAGCCGGAGACGATCTACGTCGTGCCGATCAAGAGCGATTCAGAACACTTTCCGCCCGATGGGAAGCTGCGCGTGTATCGCAGCCGCACAGGTGGAAACGAGTGGGAACCGTTGTCCAAAGGATTGCCGCAGGAGAATTGCTACGTGAACATTCTGCGCGACGCAATGTCCGTGGACGCGCTCGATCCGTGCGGTGTCTATTTCGGGACCACCGGCGGCCAGGTGTACGGATCGGCAAACGCCGGCGACAGCTGGAACGCGATCGTCCGCGATCTGCCGCCGGTGTTGTCGGTGGAGGTTCAGACGATCACATGATCCGCGTTGCCCTGCCTCAGCACCTGCAGACCCTCGCGCGCGTGGGCGCGGAGGTCGAACTCCATGTGTCGGGCGCCGTGACGCAGCGCGCGGTGCTCGACGCGCTCGAATCGCGCTATCCGGCGCTGCGGGGCACCATCCGCGATCAGGCGACCTTCAAACGCCGTGCGTTCGTTCGCTTCTATGCGTGCGAGGAGGACCTGTCTCACGATCCCCCGGATACCCAGCTCCCCGACGCCGTTGTCCGCGGCGTCGAGCCGTTTCTCATCATTGGCGCGCTCGCCGGAGGATAACCACGAAGAACACAAAGGATCGAAGACCAGGATGACGTTCATCGTGAGCCTTGACGTTCAGACGGTTGCGGACTGGGTGGATGCCGTGTCTTCGATTGTGGCACTAACCGGCGCCGGCATCTCGACCGAGTCCGGCATCCCGGACTTTCGCGGCCCGCAGGGCGTATGGACGCGCGATCCGAAGGCCGAGCGCTTGTCGAACATTCACGATTACATGGCGGATCCCGACGTCCGAAGGCTGTCATGGCAGGGACGTGTGAACCATCCCGCCTGGCAGGCCCGGCCGAACCCCGGGCATCGGGCGCTGGTCGCGCTCGAGCGACGCGGTAAGCTGCGCGCGGTGGTGACGCAGAACATCGACGGACTGCACCAGGCCGCGGGGCATGCATCCGCCCGCGTCATCGAGGTGCACGGCACGATGCGCGACGTCATCTGCATGGCCTGCGGCCGGCGGGGGCCGGCCGGTCCGGTGCTCGACCGCGTCCGCGCCGGAGAAGACGATCCACAGTGCCGCGACTGTGGGGGCATTCTCAAGAGCGCCACCATTTCGTTCGGCCAGGCGCTCGTGCCGGAGGTGATCGAGGCGGCCTCGCACGCCGCGCGGGAAACCGATCTGCTGCTCGCAGTAGGGACCAGCCTCCAGGTGTATCCGGTCGCCGGCCTCGTTCCGCTCGCCAAATCGTCCGGCGCGCGTGTCGTCATCGTGAATGCCGAACCGACGCCGTTCGACGACATCGCCGACGCGGTGATTCGCGCGCCAATTGGCGACGTCCTGCCGCGGATTTGTGCGGGCCTGGATTCGCTTCGGTAGGAGCCGACTGTAAGGTCGGCTCCTCCCCCTTCGCTAGAATCTCAGACGTGGCCGCGGGATGGGAGTGTTACCACTGCAAGCAGTGGGTAGAGAAAGATGAGCCGCACGACTGCTGGACGACGACCGAAGCGGCGTTGACCGCGGAACTCTCCGACGACCTGCGCGAGGCCTGGGTGCGGTTGCGCGAGACAGCGATCGATTTTGGCGACCAGCGCATCTACGCGTCGCACCACTCGATCATGTTCTCGCGCAAGGCCTGCTACTTCTTCGTCCGCCCTAAACGGAACTTCCTCGAGGTCTGCGTGTTTCTGCCGCGCACGCTCAAGGCGCCGCAGGTGCGCCGGGTCGTCGGGGCCTCGAAATCGAAAGTTGCGCACCTGATTCAGGTCCGCCATCGAGATGAAGTCGAAACGCCGATGACGGACTGGTTGCAGGAAGCTTACGAGTTTGCGGCGCCGGCGCCACCCTCAGCGCGCCGCGCGAAGGTTCGGGCGTCAGCGAAGACCGGCCCGTCGAAGAAAAAGAGGGCCACGCGGAAAGCGGCCAAAAAGAGGTAGGCTCACCACTCGTCAGCAATACATCTGGAGGTCACATGAGGAATCGATTCCTGGGCGTGTTCTCTGTCGCAGTTGCCATCATCGCCGCGGGCGTCGCAGCTGAAGCGCAGGCACCCGCCGCAGGCGCGCCCGCGCCGGCGCAGAGCGTGGCGGTCGCCAACCCGACCTACACGAGCATCGTGCTGGAGATTGCGGTGAATCGTCCGGCAGCGGAAGTCTGGAAACGCGTCGGCAAGTACTGCGACATTGGCGAGTGGATGCGCATCCCGTGCACGATCACCGCCGGCAAGGACGGAGAAGTCGGCGCCGTCCGATCGGTCGTGAACGAGGTGCTCGTCGGCAAGACCGAGCTGTCGTACACCTACACGCAGCCCGTACGGGAAGGGCGGCCGTACGATCTGTACCACGGCACGCTCGAGGCGCGTCCGGTAACGCCGACGACGTCGAAGCTGATTTACACCCTGATGTTCGACAACTCGATGCTTGCCGACGACGCTGCCCGCGAGCGCAACAAGGCGCAGCGGACGGCGACGTTCACCACCGCGCTCGAGAACATGAAAACCCTCGCGGAGGGCGGCACGCTGGCGCCGGCACCACCGCGCGGCGGTGGCGGCGGACGCGGGCGAGGAAACTGAGATTTCACCAACGAATCTGTAATCGCGTCACAAATCGACACACTTAGGCGGCGGTGCCGCGGCGTGCATTCCGTGGTACTGCCGCGCATCGCCGTGCAGAAACGCCGGTGGTGACTTCAGGTACGGAAGTCGCACTCGGCTGCACCGCTATGAGTGCAGCCGGAACGGCATTTCAGGACGGTTTGGGAGAGCGCCGTCAGACGACGGGCGCGGGAAATCAGCTCCTCGATCTGGTAATCGTCCACGAACCGCTGGGTGGCGTCGCCGGGTTCGAAGCGGCGCTGCGCCAACGGGCGGGAGAGCTTGCGTCGTTCCAGCATGCGGCGTTCCCGCGGCTCAAGGGCGTGGGTCGCCTCTCCAAGCCCCCCTCGCGAATCGTTGTCGCCACTGATCACGTGGCAGGGGTCCGGTTGTCGGACCTGCTCGCCATCGCCGAACGCCGGCTGATTCCACTCGAATACGACGGCGCGATCGGATTGATTCGGCAGCTTCTCGACGCAGCCGCCGCGCTGCACGAATCGGTGCCGCAGGCGAACCACGGTGCCCTCGCCCCCGAGCGTCTGATCCTTGCATCCGACGCGCGGCTGATCATTGCCGATTACGTGTTCGGCTCCGCGATCGAACGTCTGGGATATGACCAGGAACGTTGTTGGCGAGAGCTCCGCGTTGTCCTCCCGATGGTTGACGCCAAGCCCGCGAGCGATCGCCGCGCAGACGTCGCGCAGATCGGCGTCGTCGCGCTGTCGCTGCTGCTCGGCCGGCTGCTGAACGAGGACGAGTACCCCGGCGGCATCGCCGACATGATCGAAGGGCTCAACGCGGTCTCGCCGAATGGCCTGGAGATGCTGCCGTCGGAAACAAAGTCGTGGCTCCGCCGCGCGCTGCGGGTGGACGGCGAACGCAGCTTCGCCACCGCCATCGACGCCAAGGCTGAGTTCGACAAGACCATCAAGGTCAACGACGTTCGCGCCAAAACGGTCCTGACGGCGTTTCTGACCGAGTGCCAGACATTCGGAAAGGGCGCGGCGCCGGCCGCGGCCTCCGCGACAGCGGCAGCCGCACCGAAGATCCAGGCGGCGTCTTCGCCGAAGAAAGCCGAGAACCCGCTCGATTCGTTCGCGCCGTCCAGGCCGACGGCCGCTACGGCGGCGCCGAAGCCGCCCGCGTTCACCCCAATCGCGCCAGCGGCGGCGTCTCCAAGCTCCCAGAAACGGCACGAGGAGCCGGCACTGCAAGTGCGCCGGCGGATTCCGTTCTGGAATTCTGAATGGCGGAATCGCGTTGCGATCGCGGCCGCCGTCCTCGTGGCGATCGCCACCGCGGGAGTCTTTGCCGTCCGGAGTTATGCGACCGCGCCGCCGACCGGCATGCTCGCGGTGAACACCAATCCCGATGGCGTGCAGGTGTTCATCAACGGCAAGAAACGCGGAATGACTCCGCTCACGCTGGAACTTCCGACCGGCGACCACAAGCTCGAGCTGACGCTGGGCGATCAGACCCGCGCCATTCCCGTGAAAATCACGCAAGGCGGGCAGGTCTCGCAGTTCGTCGAGCTGCCGGCCGTCACGGCGGCGGAAGGAAAGCTGAGCATCCGCACCGATCCGCCGGGAGCGACCGTGACCATCGACGGCCAGCGCCGTGGTGTCTCGCCGCTCCTGATCGAAGGGCTGATGCCCGGCACGCACGTCGTCGGGCTGCAGAACACGCTCAGCTCGGTCACCGAGCAGGTCACGATCCAGGCCGGCGCGACGGCGTCGCTCGTCGTGCCGTTGTCGGCGCCGCAGGGCATCCCGGTCTCCGGCTGGGTGTCGGTGAGCTCGCCGGTCGAAATGCAGCTGTTCGAAGACGGCCGCATGGTCGGCACCAGCCGCGCCGAGCGCATCATGATGTCGGTTGGCGATCACAATCTGCAACTGGTTAACGAGACACTCGGCTATCGCCTGAGCCGCACACTGCAGGTGGCGCCAGGTCGCGTGTCGCCGATCCGTATCGATCCGCCGAAGGGCACACTGGCGCTGAATGCGTCGCCCTGGGCCGAGGTCTGGGTCGATGGCGACCGCGTCGGCGATACGCCGATGGGCAACATCTCGCTGCAGATTGGCAGCCACGACGTCCTCTTCCGGCATCCGGAGCTCGGTGAACAACGGCACACCGTCACCGTGACGATGAACGGTCCGGCGCGCCTCAGCGTGGACATGAGGAAACGGCAGTGAAACGCAGACTCGCCCTCGCCGTGGTGTGTGGATCCCTGGCACTCGTGTGTGCGGCCGCACCCGCACAGGCGCAGCCCTCGCTCGGCAAGGCCAAGGAGCTGTACGCGTCGGCCAATTACGACGAAGCGTTGACGATGTTCAACATGCTGGGGTCGGGACTGTCCGGCGACAGCGCGCAGACGGAAGACGCTGCCTCGATTGCAATGTACCGGGTGCTCTGCCTGGTGGCCGTCGGGCGCACCGCGGAAGTCGACGCGGCAATCGATCGGCTCGTGGCACAGCATCCGCTCTATCGGCCGCCGTCAGACGAGCTTTCTCCACGAATCAGGACCGCAGTCAGCACTGCCCGCGTCCGCGTGCTGCCGGCGCTGGTGCAGCGGCGTTATGAGGAAAGCAAGACCGCGTACGACCGCGGTGAATTCGCCACCGCGGGCGCTGGTTTCAAGTGGGTCCTGAGCGCACTGTCCGATCCGGACATTTCGTCTCTGGCCAGCCAGCCGCCGCTCCTGGACATCAAGACGCTTGCGGCAGGCTTCGTCGACTTGAGCGCCAAGGCGCTTGCGCCGCCGCCGCCGCCGAAGGTGGCGCTGACCCCGGCGCCGGTCACGCCGCCGCGCGATTTCAAACGAGTGTTTACGAGCGAGGATTCGGACGCCGTCGCGCCCGTGACCGTGCGTCAGAACATGCCGCGATTCCCAGGCGCGCTGACGACTCCGGCCGCCGGTGTCATCGAGCTGGTCATCGACGCAACGGGCGCGGTGGAGACGGTCCGGATGCTCGAATCGGTTCACCCGCAGTACGACTCGCTCGTCATCTCTGCCGCGAAACGGTGGCAGTACCAGCCGGCGCATGTCGCGGGCACCAATGTGCGTTATCTGAAGCGCATCCAGATCAGCCTGGCGCCAGGGAACGAAGGGTCGTCCTCCAGACGGCCGTAGCGGAACCCGCGTTACAGCCGGCGTCGGTTTGCACCGTTCTCAGGTGCCGCTGCCGCCGGATCTCCTGTCCGTACCCGACCCGCTAAGCTCTGCAACGCAACCTCTTCCTTAATTTGCGTCGCTCTTTTTAATCCTGTAGCGTGGGACGTCTGACCGCTTTGTCGTCGGCCGCAACATGTGCCGGCGTTCAGGAGAGAAAAGCATGCGTCTACGTTCGCGAATTGCGTGGCTTGCAGTAGGGCTATTCCTGTCGACCGCCGTTTCTGCATACGCGCAGGCCAAGCCTGCACAGCCAGGACCCTACCCTCCGCCGCCACCGCCATATCCAAGGTTTGAAGTCACCGGGACCTATCAGGTGTTAACGGTGCAGGAACCCGCCTGCGACACCGACTGCACTGAGGTCTTCCCGTTCGGCCTCAATCTCGATGGCGCGATCAACACGAGTAAGTCGTTCGGTGTCGTCGGCGAAATCGGCTGGGCGACGAAGAGCATCGACGACGTGCGGCTGCACGTCTGGAACATTGGCGCGGGACCCCGGTTCAACGGACGGCCGATGGGTGGCCGTGTGTGGCCGTTTGCGCAGGTCCTGGTCGGCGCCGAGCTGGTCCGCGCCTCGGGCGAGTCCGATACCCACCTGATGGTTCAGCCCGGCGGCGGCGTCAACATCAACGCTGGCGACGGCTGGGGCGTCGTCATCGGCGCCGACTATCGGCGGACGTTCCTCGATGAAGAGGAGTTCGGCGAGTCAGGCAGGAACGCGTTCCGGGTTGTAGCTGGAATCCGGGTCCTTCTCGATTAGCGCCCGAACCCGTTCGAAACGTTCGAGTCGTTCTGGACCCTTCGCCTGGAACGACTCGAACGATCGGAACGG
>Ga0307412_10002303_pt1 | contig 10570 bp, 12 predicted proteins | sample DK1Cmetagenome_3_FD_203823 | JGI IMG/M metagenome (GOLD analysis project Ga0307412, IMG submission 203823) | Maize rhizosphere microbial communities from greenhouse at UC Davis, California, United States - DK15-C-1 | ecosystem: Host-associated > Plants > Roots > Rhizosphere > Soil | place: USA...
GCGCCGGGCTGGTGGGCGATGTTCATCACCATGATGGCGGACGCGACGGCTTTTTCCGGCCTCGTCTTCGGCTATTACTTCTTCTGGACGGTCCACCCGACCTTCCCGCCGCCGGGCATGCACGGGCCTGGCGTCACCTGGCCGATGGTTGCGCTGGTGCTGATGGCGTCCGGCTGGGCGGCGACGGTGGCCGCGCGCGAGACCAACCGGCGCGGCAGGGTCGGCGCGGCGCGGGCCTTGTTGGCCGTTGGTGCGCTCTGCGGGCTGGCCGCCATTCCGGCGGGGCTGGCAGGCCCCTGGCTGTCGGCGCTGGATCCGACGCTGCACAGCTATCCGGCGATCGTGTGGACGCTGACGGTCTGGACGGTTGCCCATGCCGGCGTGGGCGTGATCGGCCAGCTCTATGCGCTCGCCCGCAGCCTGGCGGGCTATGCGACCCCGACCTACGATGCCGATATCCGCAACGTCACGCTGTACCAGCATTTCCTGCTGTTCACCGCCGTCGTCGCCTGGGCGACGCTCGGCCTGTTCCCGGAGCTGCTATGATTTCGCGGCTGCGCCAGCGCGTCCGGGGCCTGCAGGTCACGCTGTGGACGCTGATCGTGCCGCCCACCGTCTGGGCGGTGCATTTCCTGTTCTCGTACCTGTGGGCGGCGGTGCGCTGCGCCAAGCTGGGGCGGTTCGCCGAATCGCCCGCGGTGTTCTGGGTCGGCACCGGCGTCGCGCTGGTGGCGATCCTGGCCTCGGGCTGGGTGGCGTGGGTGCAAGCGCGCACCCCCGGCGGCCATCCGCCGCACGAATCCGGTACCGACGTCGATCGGCTGCGCTTCCTGGCCTATGCCACGATGCTGCTCGCGGGGCTGAGCGTGATCGGCGTCGTGTTCACTGCGCTGCCGGTGCTGTTCCTGCGGGATTGCCGGTGAGGGGCGCGGCACTTGCGCTTGGCGCCGTGCTGCTCGCTGCGGGCTGGGCGGTGGCCGGGCAGGGGATGACCGGGCACATGGCCGCGCACATGATCGCGGTTGCCGTCGCCGCGCCGTGCGTGGCGCTCGGGCTGTCGGGAACGGCCGCGGACCCGGCTCGCCGCTGGCCGCGGATCGTCACGCCGCTGGCGATGAGCATGGTCGAACTCGGGGTGGTATGGAGCTGGCACCTGCCCGCGTTGCGCGCCGCCGCCGCGCACCTGCCGCTGCTGCTGGCGCTGGAGCAGCTCAGCTTTCTCACCGCCGGCGTGCTGCTGTGGAGCGCCGTGCTCGCCCGCACGGCCGCTGCCCGTGCGATCGGGGTCGGCGCGCTGCTGCTCACCTCGATGCACATGACGCTGCTGGGTGCGCTGATCGGGCTGGCGCCGCGGCCGCTCTATCCGGCCATGGCGCATATGGCGCCTGCCGGGCTGACCCCGCTGGCCGACCAGCAACTGGCCGGCGTGGTGATGCTGCTCGTCGGCGGCGCGGCCTATTTCCTCGGCGGGCTCGGTGTGCTCGGCGGGTTGCTGCGGCAGGAGGCGCGGGCATGACGATCCGGATCACTTGGAAACGGATAGTACTGGCGCTGTCCGGCATCGTCGCGCTGGCGCTGGCGGTCGGCTGGTCGGGCGCGGTCAACGTCGCGGCGTCGAGCGGGCATTGGGCGATCACCGACTGGTTCCTCCACTGGGTGATGCGCAACTCGGTCGGCACGCGCAGTGCTTTGCAGAGCCCCCAGGCCGCCGCGGACCCGCAGGGGCTGGTCAGCGCCGCGGGGCATTTCGCCGCGAGCTGCGCCGCCTGCCACGGCGCGCCCGGCATGCGCCCGCGCGCCGTGTTCCAGGCGGCCACGCCGCCCGCACCCGATCTCGCCCGCACCGCTGGCGAATGGAGCGACCGCGAGCTGTTCTGGATCATCGACCATGGCGTGAAGTTCAGCGGCATGCCCGCCTGGCCTGCGCGCGATCGGCCGGACGAGATTCGCCGCATGGTCGCCTTCGTGCGGCGGCTGCCGACGATGACCCCCGCCGAATATGCCGGGCTGACCGGCGGCGTCGCGGGCATTGCCGGCGCGCCGCAGTTCGAGGCCTGTGCAGGCTGTCACGGCGCGGACGGGCGCGGGCGGCGGCAGCGCGATATCCCCATCTTGGGCGGCCAGAATGGCGGCTATCTCGAGGCGGCCCTCCGTGCCTATCGCGACGGGCACCGGGAAAGCGGCGTCATGGCGAACGCCGCCGCGCTGCTCGATGACGCAGCAGTTGCCAAGTTGGCCAAGCGGTTTGCCGCGATGCCCGGACTGGGAAGCGCGCGAAATGCCGCCGATGCCGATGCCGAGCGCATCGTTCGCCTCGGATTGCCTGATCGGCAGCTGCCCGCCTGTGCGAGCTGCCACGCGCCGGGGAAGCCGTATCCGGTGCTTGCCGGGCAAAAAGTGTCCTACCTTGCCGCACGGCTGTCGCAGATGCGGAGCGGCGACGAGAAGGTCGATGCCCGCAGGTCGCAGGAGACCATGCCGGTGATCGCGCGGCGCATCCCGGGCGGGATGATCGACCGATTGGCGGCGTATCTCGGGACGCAAGCCGAATAGGGGCGGCGTCGCTGGCTGCGGGGCTGGGGGCGCCGCCACCGGCTCTGCCGTCCGAGGCACCATTTCCGGCTAATGAATGCAGCCTGTTAGGATCACGCTAACGTTTTTCCCGCATCATTGCTTAGTGCCTCCACCGCTATTGGCAGCGTAGTGCTGAGGGCGGAAGGGGACACGATGCCATTGCATTGCCGCTCCGACGGTGTGCCGTTGGTGGGTTGGGAGGTGAGGTCGCAATGCGGTCGCTGAAGACCGTTACGCCGGGGGAAGTCCGCCTGGGGATGTTCATTCACGGCTTCGAGGGCTCCTGGTGGGAGCACCCTTTCTGGCGAACGCGCTTCCTTCTTACCGATAGGGAGGATCTCCAGAAACTTCGCCAGTTTCGCGGCGGCGTCATCATCGATGTCGCCAAATCGCAGGCAGCCGACTCCGCAGTCCACTACGCCGAAGGTGCGGCGCGGACGAAAGAAGGCGCGCCGATCCGGTCGGGGGCGTCGCGATCCGCAATGTCGCCGAGACCGGTCCAGTTGCAGGCGCAGCAGGTGCAGGCGGCCAAGGTCATCGCAGGTGGGCTGGATACCGTTCGCGGCACCTTCGACGATATACGGCTGGGCCGCGCGATCTCGCAGGAAAAGGTCGCGGCACTGGTGACCGATATCTCGGCGCAGCTCGATGGAAACGCGCAGGCGCTGCTGCGCGTGCTCCAGTTCAAGAGCAAGTATCAATATACCTATCTCCACTCGGTGGCGGTCTGCACGCTGATGGTGAACCTGGCGCGGCACCTGGGTCTGGGAGATGCGGAGGTACGGTCCCTCGGCCTTGCCGGACTGCTGCACGATGTCGGCAAGGTCGCGATTCCCGATTCCGTGCTGGACAAGCCAGGCCGGTTGACGCCGGAAGAGCTCGTGCTGGTCCGCACCCATCCCGAGGAGGGCGTGGCGCTGCTGCGCAAGGACCCAGCAATCCCGGAGCTCGCGATCGATGTGTGTATGCACCACCATGAACGGTGGGACGGTGCCGGCTATCCGCACCGCCTTGGCGGCGAAGGGATAACCCTGGCGGCGCGGATGGGTGCGATCTGCGATGTCTACGACGCGCTGACCTCGCACCGCGCCTATAAGCGCGCCTGGTCGCCCACACGGGCGCTCGCCGAGATGTGGAGCTGGGAGGGGCATTTCGACCGCATTTTGCTGTTCCGGTTCATGCAGAGCATCCAGCTCTACCCACCCGGCCTGCTGGTGCGGCTCGCCTCCGATCGGCTGGCGCTCGTTCTGGACAATGGCAAGCGGATGTCTCGTACCCGCCTGCTGGTCTTCTATTCCTTCGCCGAAGGAAAGGCGCTGGTGCCGAGCACGGCGGTGCTGGCCGGCGAGGCGGGGGACGACGCGGTAACCGGGTTCGTGCGGGAAGAGGATTCGCCGGCACCCATTCCCCGGCCAGACCTGTACCCGCCGGTGACTGTCACAAATTAGGCATAATACCGGAACGGCACACGCGGGCGGATCGTCTATAACAAAATAAGGAAGAGGATCGCTGGAACGGAGTACCGCGTATGCGTGCATTGCATGAATTGCCGCCGGAGCAGGTCGAAGGCCGGGGTGTGGACCCCTCCGCATCGGGTAGCCTGCTGATCATGGCGATGGGGAGCGTGCTGTTATGGGCCAGCGTCGCGGTGTGGATTCTGCGCTGATCGCGCCCAAGTTCGTCTTGGTGGCGTGACAGCAATCTTGTTCCGGTACGGCGTTGCACCCACTGCCCGCGACGCCATGTTGCTTCCGACGATGCCCTGTCTCTAGAAGCGGCATCGAAGATTCGTCGGAAAGCAGAGCATGACCGCCACCCATTCTACCCGCATGTTGATCCTGGGCTCGGGCCCCGCCGGCCTTTCGGCCGCCATTTACGGTGCCCGCGCGGGCCTCGCTCCCATCGTCGTCCAGGGCATTCAGCCCGGTGGCCAGTTGATGACCACCACCGATGTCGAGAATTATCCCGGCTTTCGTGAAGTGATCCAGGGCCCTTGGCTGATGCAGGAGATGCAGGCCCAGGCCGAGCATGTCGGCGCCCAGATGATGTGGGACACGATCGTCGAGGTCGACGTCACCCAGCGTCCGTTCCGGATGGTGGGCGACGGCGGTACCGTCTATACCGGCGACACGCTGGTGATCGCCACCGGCGCGCAGGCCCGCTGGCTGGGCCTCGATTCGGAGGAACTGCTCAAGGGCAAGGGCGTCAGCGCCTGCGCGACCTGCGACGGCTTCTTCTTCCGCGGCAAGAAGGTCGCGGTGATCGGCGGCGGCAACACCGCGGTCGAGGAAGCGCTCTACCTCACCAATCACAGCCACGACGTCACGCTGATCCACCGCCGCGACACCCTTCGCGCCGAGAAGATCCTCCAGCAGCGCCTGTTCGCCAACGAGCGGATCAGCACGCTGTGGAACAAGGAAGTGGCCCGCTTCATCGGCGGCGGCCAGCCCGAGGGGCTGGTTGCGATCGAACTGAAGGACACGGTGACAGGCGAGCTTTCGACCCTCGAGGTCGATGGCGGCTTCGTTGCGATCGGTCACCACCCGGCGACCGAGCTGTTCCGTGGCCATATCGGGCTCGACGACGATGGTTATATCCAGGTCGAAAAGGGCACGACCAACACCAGCGTGCCGGGCGTGTTCGCGTGCGGCGACGTGATGGACAAGCATTATCGCCAGGCGATTACCGCCGCCGGCACCGGCTGCATGGCTGCGCTCGACGCCGAGCGCTTCCTCGCCGCAGCGGATTTCGAGACGGTGGCCCAGGCCGCCGAGTAAGTAGGCTGCCGAATGACCGGTCAGGGCGCTAGCTGTTCGGCGAGCGCCTCGATCACGCGTTCGTAGAGCCAGGCCTTGTCGGCAGTGCCGGCGAACACCCGGCTGGCGGTATCGAATTGCTTGCGGCGGATGCGGGTGCCGGCGGCGGCGAAGGCGGGCTTGTGCAGGAACTCTGCAAAATCCGCCGCGACCCTGTCGCGGGTGGCCAGCAGCACGGTGGTCGGTACCTCGGCCTGGGTAAGGGCCGTGGCAAGCTCTCCGGTGAGGCTGGGCGCATCCGCCCGGCGCACCCCGGCCCGCCCGATCATCTGGCGCATCCAGCTGCGCGGCGCGGCCTCGGGTTCCTCGCGTTCCTCCGGGGCGGGGGGCGGCCCGATGAGCACGGGGTTGGCGAGCAGCAGCGCGTCGATCCGCGCCTGGACGTGGAACAGCGCGAGCGCCGTGGCACCGTCGCCGTTGCCGAAGGCGACCACGCGGCGCAGCTTCGCCTCGCGCCGGAAGATGCCCGTGGCGGCGGCAATGTCCGGCGCGCTCTCCAGAAACCCGCGATCGGCGCCGGCCGAATCGCCCACGCCGCGCCGATCGAAGCGGAACACCGGGTAGCCCGCGGCCGCGATGCGGTGGGCGAGTTGCGCCGCGCTGCGGTGGGGGCCGCTGCGAATTTCTGTGCCGCCGGAAACGATCAGCAGGCCGGTGCTGCCTGACGCGCTATCCAGCGTGCCCACCATCATTTCCCCAAGGCAGGGAAAACTGATCAGGTTTCGCACGCGCGAATCCAGGCGGCGAGATCTTCCGCGAGCAGCACGGCGAGGGCGGTGTCGTTCTCCGGCACGGGCTCCCGCCACAGCGCTCGACCGGGCACGAGCCGATCGGCCGGGCGCGTGTCGCCCTCCAGTCGGATCGTACGGGCCGGCTCGGCATGGCATTCCGGCAGTTCGTCGAGAAACGTGTCGGGCAGGCGGTGCCCGCCATAGCCGGGTGCGTGGTCCGTGCGATGGATGCGGCGGAGGGCCCGGAGCAGTGCGTCGCCGGGTTGCGGCGCGAAGTGCCAGCGCCGGCGGATCACGACGCTGCCGTCGAGCAGCGCGCCGCTGCGGATGCCCATCGAATAGGCCCGGCCGCCGGCGGTGCGCGCGGCGGCGGCAAAGCCCGCGCGCAGATCGGAGATGGCGATGCGCTCGCTCGGGATCAGGCTCTCGCCGGTACCGGGAAGCTCCGGCAGCACCCCGGCGATGCCATGACGCTCGGCCAGCGACCGGAGGATGGAGACGGCGAAGGCGCGCATGCGGTTCGCTTCCTCGAACAGCGGAAGTGCCGCGATGACGACCGGGCCGCTGCCGGGGCCGAAGCGCAACATCGCTTCCCGGCCGCCTGCCCAGTCATAGGGTTCGATCACCCCATTGCCTTTTGCGCGGCGAAACGCGTGAGCGTGCCGAAGCTCTCCAGCATCTCGCCATCCACTTCGTCATCCTCGATCAGGATGCCCAGGCGATCCTCGATCTCGGTGAGCACGCCCGCGACGGCCAGCGAATCCAGTTCCGGCAACGCCCCGAACAGCGGCGTTCCTTCGTCGAACGCCGCGACGCGGTCGTCACTCAATCCCAGCACGTCGCGCAATACGCCGCGCACGGTGGTTTCGACTTCGAGCATGCCTTCAGGCCGCAATGGGGATCCCCTGCAATAATTTTGCGCTTCCGTAAGGCTTGGCGGCGGCGCTGCCAAGACTATGGGTGGTGGCATGATCGCGCTCGATCCTGCCCCGCATCTTATAGACGCACTGCCGCTGCGTGGCGCGGCAGACGCCATTGCTTTGGAAGACAAGGCCGGCACGCTGACCTATGCCGCGCTGGAAGCGGGGGTCGGCGAGATGGCATCTGCGCTCGCCGCGCACGGCCTGGCGGCGGGCGAGCGGGTCGCGAGCTGGCTGCCCAAGACGCGCACGGCCTGCCTGTTGCCGCTCGCCGGACCGCGCGCCGGACTGGTGCACGTGCCGATCAACCCTGCGCTCAAGCGGGCGCAGGTGGCGCATATCCTGTCAGACAGCGGTGCGCAGCTGCTGGTGACGCAGAAGGCGCGGCTCGCGGCGCTGGCGCCAGGCGACGTGCCGGCCGACTGCCGAATCGTTACCGAAGAGGAATTGGTCGGCACAGATGCGCTCCCGCCAGCCTCGGGAGATCCGGACGCGCTGGCAGCGATCCTCTATACCTCGGGTTCTACCGGTCGACCCAAGGGGGTGATGCTCAGCCACGCCAATCTGTGGCTCGGGGCGATCAGCGTAGCGCATTATCTGAAGATCTCGCCCGAGGACCGCGTGCTGGGCGTGCTGCCGCTGAGCTTTGACTATGGCCAGAACCAGCTCTTCTCGACCTGGGCGGCGGGGGCGCGGGTGGTGCCGCTCGACTATCTCACCGCGCGAGATGTGGTGAAGGCGGTGGAGCGGTTCGGCATCACGTCGTTGGCGGGCGTGCCGCCGCTATGGGTGCAGTTGCTGGAGGCGGAATGGCTGGCCGAGACGGCAGATCGGCTGAAGCGGCTGACGAATTCGGGCGGGGCGCTCACCCGGCCGCTGGTGCAGGGCCTGCGCGCGCGGTTTCCGCATGCGGATCTCTACCCGATGTACGGCCTTACCGAAGCGTTTCGTTCCACCTATCTCGATCCGGCGCTGGTCGACGCGCATCCGGAGTCGATCGGCCGGGCGATTCCGTTCGCCGAAATCCTGGTAGTCGACGCCGAGGGCAGGCGGGCGAAGCAGGGCGAACTGGTCCATGCCGGGCCATTGGTCGCCAAGGGCTATTGGCGCGATCCGGAGCGGACGGCGCTGCGTTTCCGCCCGGCGCCGCAGTTCGCCGAGCATCCGGGCATGGCGGTATGGTCCGGCGATACGGTGGCCGAGGATCCCGATGGGCTGCTGCGCTTCGTCGGCCGCGATGACGAGATGATCAAATCCTCCGGCAACCGCATCAGCCCGACCGAGATCGAGGAAGCGGTGGTCGCCGGCGGCGAAACCAGCGAGGCGGTGGCGTTCGGCGTGCCCGATGCGCGGCTGGGGCAGGCGATACTGGTCGTCGCGCGTGGCGACGGTAGCCGCGAGACGGAACTGCGCGATCGGCTGCGGCGGGAGCTGCCAAGCTTCCAGCAACCCGCGCGCTATGTCTGGCGGGAAAGCCTGCCGCGCAACGCCAATGGCAAGCTCGACCGATCCGGGCTGAAGACGGAGATTCTATGAACGCGAAGCCGATCGGCCCGATTCCGGCCGACTATGCCGGGCAGCCGGTGCTGCAGGTCGCCGGGCGTAGCGCCGCCGACTGGGCAGAGGCGGGGACGCCGCTCTATCTGTATGACATGGCCAGCGTGCGGGCGCGGATCGCCCGGTTCCGCGCGGCGATACCGGCACGGGTCGCGCTGCATTATGCGATCAAGGCCAACCCCTTTCCCCCGCTGATCGCCGCCATCGCGCCGCAGGTCGACGGGATCGACGTCGCCTCGGCGGGCGAGATGGCCAAGGCGCTGGCGGTGATGCCGGCAGGCGCGATCAGCTTCGCCGGCCCCGGCAAGCGCGATGCCGAACTGGAAGCGGCGATCACGGCGGGCGTGACACTCAACCTGGAGTCCGAACGCGAGGCCGAGCGCGCGCTGGCGATTGGCGACCGGCTCGGCATCACGCCGCGCCTCGCGGTGCGGGTGAACCCCGATTTCGAGCTGCGCGGATCGGGCATGAAGATGGGCGGGCGCGCCTCGCCCTTCGGGATCGACGCCGCGCGCGTGCCCGCGCTGGTACGGCGGCTGGTCGCGGCCGGGGCGGACTGGCGCGGCTTCCATCTCTATGCCGGATCGCAGGCGCTTTCCGCCGAGGCGGTGATCGAAATGCAGGCCGCCACCATTACCCTGGCGGCGCGGCTGGCGGAGGAGGCAGGCGCGCTGCCGCCGCTGGTCAATCTGGGGGGCGGCTTCGGCATTCCCTATTTCGCGGGCGACGTGTCGCTCGACGTCGAGGCGGTCGGCGCCGCGCTGGCCGGCGAACTGGACCGGCTGGACACGCACTACGCGATCGAACTCGGCCGCTGGCTGGTCGGCGAGGCGGGCATCTATCTCGCGCGGGTGGTCGACCGGAAGGAAAGCCAGGGCGAGACTTTCCTCGTCGTAGACGGCGGGCTCAACCACCATCTCGCCGCGACCGGGAATTTCGGCACGGTGGTGCGCCGCAACTATCCCGTCGCCGTCGCGCACCGGATGCAGGACGCCGCCGAGGAAGTGGTGACCGTCGTCGGCCCGCTTTGCACTCCGCTCGATCGCCTCGCCGATCGCGTGGCGCTGCCGGCTGCCCAGGTGGGCGACCTGATCGCCATCTTCGCCTCGGGCGCATATGGTGCCAGCGCCAGCCCGCAGGCGTTTCTCGGCCAGCCGCCGGTGCGCGAGGTTCTGGCCGATTCCTGACGCCTAACGCTAAATTTACGCGTCCCGGGGCATAGCTCGCCGTCCGGCAGGGGCGCGCGGAATCGCCCGCCCGCTGCCCATCGGAGGCACGGGAATGGCGGTTTCGTTCGGGTACAAGGCGGCGGCGACGCTGGCGCTGGCAGCTTTGCTATCGGCGTGCGGCGGCCAAGGCGCGCGCCCCGAACTGCCCGCCGCGGGCTTTGTCGGGTCCAAGGAAGCGCCGAGCGACGAATATGTCATCGGCCCACTCGACCAGCTCAGCATCTTCGTGTGGCGCAACCCCGAAATCTCCACCAAGGTCCAGGTCCGCCCCGACGGCCGGATCACCACGCCCTTGATCAACGACATGCCGGCGGTTGGCAAGACGCCCGCGATGCTCGCCGACGATCTGAAGCTCGCGCTCGGCGAGTTCATCAAGGATCCGATCGTCTCGGTGATCGTCGAGAATTTCTCGGGCACGTTCAGCCAGCAGGTGCGCGTGGTAGGTGCCACCGAAAAGCCGGCCTCGCTGCCCTACCGCGCCAACATGTCGATCCTCGACGCCATGATTTCGGTCGGAGGCCTGTCCGAATATGCCGCCGGCAACCGCGCGCGGCTGGTCCGCTATGATCCGCAGACCGGCAAGCAGCGCGAATATAAATTGCGCCTGTCCGACCTGCTCAAGAACGGCGACACCTCCGCCAATGTCCGGCTGGAGCCGGGCGATGTGGTCATCATCCCGCAGAGCATGTTCTGATGGGAGGCCTGTTCGACGAGGTTCGCAGCGCGATCCACGCGGTGTGGAT
>Ga0307412_10002304_pt1 | contig 10567 bp, 8 predicted proteins | sample DK1Cmetagenome_3_FD_203823 | JGI IMG/M metagenome (GOLD analysis project Ga0307412, IMG submission 203823) | Maize rhizosphere microbial communities from greenhouse at UC Davis, California, United States - DK15-C-1 | ecosystem: Host-associated > Plants > Roots > Rhizosphere > Soil | place: USA...
CCACGGTGATCCCGCCCGACATGAACGTGGACGACGCGGTGCTGCTCACCGACGCGCTGCCCACCGGCTACCAGGCCGCGGAGATGGGCGACATCGAGGAGGGCGACACCGTCGTGATCTTCGGCGCGGGGCCGATCGGCATCTTTGCGGCCAAGTCGGCGTGGCTGCTCGGCGCGGGCCGCGTGATCGTGGTCGACCACATCGAGTACCGGCTCGACTTCGTGCGCCGCTATGCGCAGTGCGAGGTGGTCGATTTCAAGCAGGTGGGCGACATGGCAATCCACATCAAGAAGATGACCGACGGCCTCGGCGCCGACGTGTGCATCGACTGCGTGGGCTGCGAAGCCGCGGGCAGTTTCGCGCACACGCTGCTGGGCGTGAAGCTCAAGCTGCAGGGCGGCGCGGCGACCGTGCTGCACTGGTGCATCAACTCGGTCCGCAAGGGCGGGCGGGTGTCGATCGTGGGCGTGTACGGGCCGACCTTCAATGCGGTGCCGATCGGCAACGCGCTCAACAAGGGCCTCACGCTGCGCATGAACCAGGCGAGCGTGAAGCGGCACCTGCCGCGGCTCATCGAACACATCCAGGCGGGGCGCATCCGGCCGAGCGAAATCATCACGCACCGCATCGACCTGCGCGACGTGGCCGATGCCTACCACCTGTTCTCCAGCAAGCTGGACAACTGCATCAAGACGGTGCTGGTGCCGCCTTCGGCACTGGCTGGTTGACGGCCTGCCAACGACCGGCTGAAGGCCGGGATGCCACCCTCATTGGAGCGATCCGCATGATCATCACAGACGCACAACAGAACCCGCCGCGCAGCCAGGCCGAGCGCCATGCGCACATCGTCGGCTGGGGCGCCGACCTCGACCACGCCCATCGGCCGGCCTACCCGATGGAGCGCACGCCGCCTCGGCTGCCGCATGCGGTGCCGCCGCCCGAGCAGCAGCATTCGCATGCCGAAGTGCTGGTGTCCACCGAGCGCCCGCGCATCACGCCGATCTACGGCACCACGCTGCCGCCCAAGGGGCTGAGCGGCTGGCTGCGCCGCCAGGCCTTCAGGCACTCCGAGAACGACCTGCGCCACTGGATGATGCTGTTGCTGGCCGACCGGGTGAACATGGGCGAAGGCCTCATCGAAGACCTCTCGCGCGGCCATGTGCCCAACCTCTATGCCGAGATGGGCGGGCGCGCGGAGCTCAGGCACAACCCGATGGGCGCGGCGCGCAAGGCCGCGATCGGCATCACGGCGCTGGCGCTGATCGCCATCGCACTGAAGAGACGGCGCTGAAGGGAAGAGGGCGGGCGCGATTACCGCGAGAGGCCGACCGCGGCCATCAGGAAGCGGAAGACCAGCGCCACCACGAACATCACGCAGACGCTCGCGAGCCAGATGCCCGCGAGCCAGCCGAAGCGCCGCCGCCAGGTGCGCGGGGAGCGTGGCGGGCGCGCGGCGCCTTCAGTGGTATCCGTCGCCATGCCGCACCTTGCCGCGAAACACCCAGTAGCTCCAGGCCGTGTACATGAGGATGACCGGAATGATCAGCAGCGCGCCCACCAGCGCGAAGCCCAGGCTCTCCGGCGGCCCGGCCGCCTGCCAGATCGAGATGTCCGGCGGAATCACGTTCGGCCAGAGGCTGATGCCCAGGCCCGTGTAGCCGAGGAAGAGCAGCGCGAGCGTCAGCACGAAGGGCGCGGCATGGCCGTCGCCGCGCAGCGTGTGCACCAGACGCCAGGTGACCACGCCCACCAGCAGCGGCACCGGCAAGAAGTACAGCAGGTTCGGCAGCGTGAACCAGCGCCGCGAAATGGCCTCGTGCGCGAGCGGCGTCCAGACGCTCAGCACGCCGATCACCGCGAGCATTGCCCACACCAGCGGCCGCGCAAGCGCGCGCATGCGCTGCTGCAGTTCGCCTTCGGTCTTCATCACGAGCCAGGTGGCCCCGAGCAGTGCGTACGCGGCCACCAGCGCGAGGCCGGTGAAGATCGAGAAGGGCGAGACCCAGTCGAACGGACCGCCCGAGAAGTTGCCGTCGACCACCTTCAGCCCGTTGAGAAACGCGCCCAGCGTCACGCCCTGGAAGAAGGTGGCGGTGAACGAGCCGCCGATGAACGCCGCGTCCCACCAGCGGCGCTTTCCGGCCCGCGCCTTGAAGCGGAACTCGAAGGCCACGCCGCGAAAAACCAGCCCGACCAGCATGAGGATGAGCGGCAGGTAGAACGCGCTCAAGATCACCGCATAGGCCAGCGGAAACGCCGCCAGCAGGCCCGCGCCGCCGAGCACCAGCCAGGTCTCGTTGCCGTCCCACACGGGTGCGACGGTGTTCATCATCACGTCGCGGTCTTCCTTGGCGGGCACGAACGGAAAGAGGATGCCGATGCCCAGGTCGAAGCCGTCCATCACCACGTACATCATGATCCCGAAGAGGATGATCACGGCCCAGATCAGGGGAAGGTCAATGCCCATGGACAGCCTCCGGTGCGGCGAGATCGCCTTCCGCATCCACGCCTTCGCGCGCGGCCGACAGCGGCCGCATCGGGTGGCGCGGCTCGCCCGGCCCGCCATGCACGGGCGCCTCGGGCGGTTCGTGGTCGTCGTCGGGCGGACCCTTGGCGATCAGCCGCAAGCCATACGCGGTGCCGGCGCCGAACACCGCGATGTAGACCAGCACGAACAGCGCGAGCGTGAAGCCCACCTGCGACGCCGAATGCTGCGGCGAGACCGCGTCCGCGGTGCGCATGAGGCCGTACACCACCCAGGGCTGCCGGCCGATCTCGGTCGTGTACCAGCCCGCGAGGATGGCCACCAGCCCGGCCGGCGACAGCAGCAACGCGAAGCGCAGGAAGAGCCGGTTCGAAAAGACGCGCTCGCGCCTTCGCAGCCACAGGCCCCAGAACGCGAGCGCGATCATCAGCACGCCCAGGCCGACCATGAGGCGGAAGGTCCAGAACACGATGGTGGAGTTCGGCCGGTCCTCGGGCGGAAAGTCCTTGAGTGCCGGGATTTGTCCGTCCCAGCTGTGCGCGAGCAGCAGGCTGCCGGCACGCGGAATCTCGATGGCGTAGCGCGTCGTCTCGGCCGCCATGTCGGGCCAGCCGAACAGGATGAGCGGCACGCCTTCGCCCTCGGGCGTGCGCTCCCAGTGGCCTTCGATGGCCGCGAGCTTGGCCGGCTGGTGCTCCATGGTGTTCAGGCCGTGTTGGTCGCCGATGAGCGCCTGTATCGGCGCGGCCGCCAGCAGCATCCACAGCGCCATCGAGAGCATCGTGCGCACCCGCGTGTTGTCGCGTCCGCGCAGCAGGTGCCAGGCCGCCGCGCCGCCAACCATCAGCGCGGTCGCGATGTACGAAGCGACGACGGTGTGCGCGAGGCGGTAGGGGAACGACGGGTTGAAGATCACCCGCAGCCAGTCGACCGGCACCACCCGGCCGTCGATGATCTCGTGGCCCTGCGGCGTCTGCATCCAGCTGTTCGAGGCGAGGATCCAGGTGGCCGAGATCAGCGTGCCGATCGCCACGGCCAGCGTCGAGACGAAATGCAGCCCCGGCCCGACGCGGTCGCGCCCGAAGAGCATCACGCCGAGGAAGCCGGCTTCGAGAAAGAACGCGGTGAGCACCTCGTAGGCGAGCAGCGGCCCGGTCACGCCGCCCGCGAAGCGCGAGAAGTTGCTCCAGTTGGTGCCGAACTGGTAGGCCATGACGAGGCCCGACACCACGCCCATGCCGAAGGCGACTGCGAACACATTGATCCAGAACTGGTAGAGGTCGATGTAGACCTTGCGCCCGGTGCGCAGCCACAGGCCCTCCAGCACCGCGAGGTAGCTTGCGAGCCCGATGGTGAGCGCCGGAAACACGATGTGGAACGAGATCGTGAAACCGAACTGGATGCGCGCCAGCGTGAGGGAGTCCATGGCTTGTGCGTTTTCGTGGGTTGCGGCGCATCGGTTCTGTGCCTGACGTCATTGGACGCTTGGCAGCGGTCGTTGGGAATAGGACAGTTCGCCCTTGGACATTTCGTCCTGCCGCGCCTGCGTGGAACGATCTCGTCGCATCCGGCGCGGCGACAGATGCGCGAGCGACCTGGCCGCGCTAGTTATTTCCGGGCGTCTTTCCAGGCTTCAGGAAGCCGGGCGCGTTCTCGCCCTTGCCGGGTCGGGATTCGTCATCGCTGCCGTCAGTGTTCCCGTCCGGATCGGGCGAGGGCGTCTCGAGGTCTTCGGTCCGGACCTGGGCTTCGTCCGGGCGAACCGGGGAGGGCGAGGTGGCCGGCTTGGCATCGGTGGGCATGGCTTCTCCTTGTGCGACGGGGACCGCGAATGGCGGAACGTCGGCGCACCTTGCACAAGGCCGCGCTTGCCCGCTGTAGTCATTGGGCGCACGCCATGGTGCGAAGCCGGCTTGTCGCCGGTCTCAAGCCGCCGGCGCAGCCCCGCCATCCCCGGCCTGCGTCGTCACCTTGTTCTGGATGACGGCCAGCAGCTCTTCCGGATCGAAGGGCTTGATGAAATGCGCGTCGAAGCCCGCGGACTTCGCGCGTTCCTTGTCGGCCTCCTGCCCCCAGCCCGTGGCGGCGAGCAGAAACGCCTGCTGCCCCCACGGCGTGCGGCGCACCGCCTGCGCCACTTCGTAGCCGGTGAGCTTGGGCATGCCGATGTCCAGGATCAGTACCGACGGCTGTACCGCATGCGCCACGGCCAGCGCCTGTGCGCCGTCGGTGGCGACGTGCACGCGATGGCCCTCCATGCGCAGCAGCTCGGCCAGCAGCGTGACCGCGCTCACGTTGTCGTCGGCCACGACGATGCTGAGCGAAGAAGTCGCCGCGCCGGCGGGCAGGGCATTGCCGGCCGCGGGAACGTCCGCGGCGTTCCCCCTGGGCAGCCGCACCACGAAACGGCTGCCTTTTCCGAGGCCTTCGCTCTCGGCCACGATGGTTCCACCGTGCGCCGTGACGATCGCCCGCGCGAGTGCAAGGCCGATGCCCAGGCCGCCCTCGGGCCGGTGCAGCACGGTGTCTTCCTGCGAGAACATCTCGAAGATGCGTTCGAGCGAGCCGGGCTTCAGGCCCATGCCGTTGTCGCTCACCACGAACTCGCAGGCCTCGCTGCCGGCGGCGGACGCGGTGATGCCGATGAGCCCGCCCACCGGCGTGTACTTCGCGGCATTCGTCAGCAGGTTGGCGATGACCTGCGCCAGCCGCACCGGGTCGGCCTCCAGCGCGAGGTGCTCCTCGACCTGCACCGTCGTCTTGTGCTTGCGGCTGCGCAGCAGCGGGCCGGCGTTCTGCAGCGCGAGCTCGACCGCCGCGCGCGCCTGCACACGCTCCTTCTTCATGTTGAGACGGCCGCTCTTGATGCGGCTGGTGTCCAGCAGGTCGTCCAGCAGCCGCGACATCTGGTGCACCTGCGAGCGGATCAGCTCGGCGGTGCGGTGGGTGGATGCGTCGGGCGCGCGCTTGAGCAATTGCGCCGCCAGGCCGATGGGCGCGAGCGGGTTGCGCAGCTCGTGCGCCAGCACCGCGAGGAATTCATCCTTGCGGTGATCGGCCTCCTGCAGTTCGAGCGCCTGCACGCGAAGTTCGTGCTCCATGCGCTTGCGCTCCGACGATTCCTGCAGCACGCCGAGGATGCCCACCACGCGCCCCGCGTCGTCGGTCTGCGGCGTGCCCCACACCGCCAGCCAGCGCTGCGGCGCCGTGCCGGCCAGCCGGTATTCCTCGCGATAGGTTTCGCCGCTCTGCAGGCTCGCCTCGACGGCGCGCACCGTGCGTTCGCGGTCGTCCTCGTGGATCAGCAGGGCCAGCTCGCGCCAGGTGATCGGCGCCGCCGGAATGCCGAAGAGCGCCGCCGCGCGCGGCGAGAGCGTCACCAGGTCGGTGGCCGAGCTCCAGCTCCAGTCGCCCATCTGCGCGGCGGCCAGCGCGATGCCCAGGCGCTCGTTGGTGAGCTGCAGCGCGTGCTGCGTGCGGGTGCGCAGCAGGCTCTCCCAGCAGCGGCTGCCCACCATCTGCACCAGTTCGATGTCGCTCTCGTGCCATTGCCGGGGCGTTCGCTGGTGCACCGCCATGGCCGCGACGAAGCGCCCGTCCTTGTGCAGCGGAATGCAGATGACGGCCTGGATCGCGGTGAGCCGGTAGGCGTCCAGGTCCATGCCGGCGGCGCGCGGGTCGGTGTCGATGTCGTGCACCACGTAGGGCTCGTTGGCGCGCATGAGGCGCAGGCAATCGGCGCCGAACTGCGAGAAGCTGTAGCGGCCCACGATGGAATCCACGCCCTGGCTGTAGTCGCCGGTCAGGGTGAAATGGTCCTCGTCGGTATCGACCTCGGCGTAGGCGCAGCGGTTCACGCCCATGTGCGCTCCCAGGAGGCGCGCGGTGAGCTGCATCACTTCGGCCGGGTCGCTCAGCGGCTGCGTCGCCTTCGCGAGGCTGTCCAGAAATTCGATCTGAAGGCCCGGGCCCGGGCGTGCCGCGGCGGCGCCCCTTTCGGCAGACTGACGGGGCGGGACTGCATCAAGGGTCACGGCATGGCCTCGAAAGCTCGGAAAAAAGAGAAAACTCAAGCGGGGCGGGGCATTCCCACTGTTGAGTCGGGACTGTCGCCGCCGTGGACATTGCGACCCTGTCAGCGAACTTCGCCCGCCGGGGGCGGCGGAGTTCCCGCGCCCGCGTGCGCCGTCTGCCCATGCCGCCACCTGTGCGCATGGGCCGGTGACTGACACCGCATCCCATGATTTGCCGACCCTGCCAGCGGTCATCGGTGCAAGGGTGGCGGCGATGTCGAACCCACTCGACCTGCAGATACCGCCGCTCGCGCAGCGCCCCCGTTCCGCCACGGCCCTGGCCGTCGGCGCGGCGGCGCTGGCGTTGTGCGCGGCCGCCGCCTCCAGCACGCTCGTTCAATGGGCGCGCGTGCGGAACGCCTTGCACACGGCCCCGGCGAAGCGGGCCGAGGCGCACGATGCGCCGGAGCCCGCATCGACGCCTTCGATGCGCCTCCTGCTCGTGGGCGACAGCGCCGCGCTCGGCGTAGGCGCCGGTGGCCCGCGGCATTCGCTCGCCGGACTCATCGCAGCCGATTTCCCCGATGCAGAGGTGCGCAACCTCGCCCGCAGCGGCGCGATGCTCGCCGACGTGCAGGCCCAAGTGCAAGCCGCCGGCGCCGGCTTCGATGTGGCCGTGATCGTCGCAGGCGGCAACGACATCCTGCGCCGCCGCCGCATGGCGCAGATCGCGCGCGACGCCGATGCCGTCATGGCCGACCTCGCACCGCGTGCGCGGACGGTCGTGTGGCTCGGCGTCGCGAACATGGGCCTGGCGCCGCTTTTCGTGCCGCCCTGGTCATGGTGGATCAGCGCGCGGGTGCGCCGTGCGCGCCGGCTGTTCTTCGCGGCGGCGCAGCGCCACGACGGGTGCTATCTGGACTTTTTCCGCGAAGCGCGCGACGACGTGTTCTCGCGCGACCCGCTGCGCTATTTCGCCGCCGACGGCATCCATCCGAGCAGCAGCACCTACCGCCACTGCTACGAGGTGCTGCGCGGCAAGCTCGGTTGGAGCGAAGCATTCACGGTGTCTCCTGTCCCTGCGCCTGCATGCGCCACAAGCCCGCATACACGCCGTCGCGCGCAATGAGCACGCCCGGCGGCCCGTCCTCGACGATGCGTCCGTCCACCAGCACGATGATCCGGTCGAATGCCGCGACCGTCGAAAGCCGGTGCGCCACCGCCACCACCGTGCGACCCAGCATCAGACGCGCGAGCGCGGCCTGGATCTCCGCCTCAGAGCGGCTGTCCAGCGCCGAGGTGGCCTCGTCCAGCAGCAGCACCGGCGCGTTCTTGAGCATCGCGCGCGCAATGCTGATGCGCTGGCGCTGCCCGCCCGAGAGCCGCGCGCCGCGCTCGCCGACCACCGTGTCGTAGCCCTGCGGCAGCGCCATGATGAAGTCGTGGCACAGCGCCTCGCGCGCCGCCGCATGCACCTGTGCATCGCTCGCGCCGGGGTTGCCGTAGCGCAGGTTCTCCAATATCGAGCGGTGCAGCAGCGTGATGTCCTGCGGCACCACGCCGATGGCATCGCGCAGGCTGTCCTGCCGCACGCTCGACACGTCGACGCCGTCCACGGTGACCGTGCCGCGCGTCGGGTCCATCACCCGGCCGATGAGCCGCACGAAGGTCGACTTGCCCGCGCCCGATGGCCCGACCACGCCCAGCCGCTGTCCGGCCGGAATGAACAGGTCCAGGTGCTCGAACACCGGCCGGCCGTCGTCGTAGGCGAAGTGCACGTCGTGAAAGGCGATGGCGCCGGGGCCCGCCACGAAGGGCGCCGCATCCGGCCGGTCGGCCACCTCGTGCGGCACCGCCACCACCTTCAGCATCTCGGCGATCACGCCGAAGTGCTGCGACGCATCGACCAGCGACAGCGCGAGCTCGCGCGAGCCGTGCAGGATGCGGAAGGTGAGGGCGCTGATGAGCACCACATCGCCCGCCTCGTTGAGCCCCGCGCGCCAGGCTTCCACCGCCCAGATCAGCATCGCACCGGCCATGAGCCAGAGGCACAGGTCGTGGAAGGCGCGCGCCTTCTCCAGGTAGAGCCAGCTGCGCCGCTGCGCGCGGGCCTCCAGCCCGAAGGCTTCGCGCAGCCGCCGGTGCTCGCGCTCGCGCGCGGAAAAGGCCATCACCGTGAAGATGTTGGCCACCACGTCCACCAGCTCGCCGCCCACCTGCGAGGCACGTTCGGCAAAGGCCTGCTGCAGCGGCCGCGCGCGGCGCCCGAACGCGAACATGAAGGCCGCCACCAACGCCACGAAGCCGATGAGCGTGAGCGCCATGCGCACGTCGATCGTGCAGAGCACCACCACTGCGCCGACAAAATCGACGCAGGGCGGCAGGATCTTCCAGATCAGCGTGCCGAAGATCGCGCCGGTCGCACCGGCGGTGGCGGTCACGCGGTTGCCGAGCGAGCCGGCGAGGTGGCGCGAGAAGTAGTCCAGCGAGTGGCCCGAGAGGTGCCTGAAGAGATCGAGCCGCACGTCCACGCCGCTGTTCACCACGGTGATGCAGCCCAGCCATCCGCTCAGGCGCCACAGGGCGCTTTCGGCGGCGATGAGCACGATGAAGAGCGCGAGCCAGTTCCAGATGGCACGCGAACTTCGGTCGTTGCCGGCCATCGTGTCCACGATGAGCTTCATGCCGTACTGCACGCCCACCGAGCAGGCGGCCGCCGCCACGATGAGCGCAAGCAACCCACCGAACGCCACGGGCCGCCGGCGCACGTAGTGCCAGAGAAAGGGAGTCGGCCGGTCGGGCAGCGGGTCGGCGCCCGCTGCCGGCTTGGCGTTCAGGCGGCCACCGCCACGTGGGGCGGCACGGCGTTCGCTTCGGCGTTGCGCTGCAGCGCCGCTTCGGCGGCCTTGCGGCCGGCAACGAAGGCGTGGTCGGAGTTGTAGTAGGCCCATTCGCTGTAGCGCCCGGCCAGCAGGATGCCGGCCGCCGCGAGCCAGTTGCGGATGGTCTCCACATGCGCCGCGCGCGCATGGTCGTACACCACGTAGGCGCAGGGCATGTCGACCTGGTTGGCGCAGACGATCGCATCGTCGGCGCGCAGCAGCCCCACGCGCACCGCGTCGTCGATGCAGCGCCGCACGAGCGCATCGCCCTCGGCCGGCAGCGGCTTGGCGGGCGAGTAGGTGATCTCGCAGGTCAGGCCGAAGCCGCCCGGCGCATTGCAGTGCGGGCTCGCGTTGCCCTGCACGAAGATGCGGTGGAACACCGTGTCTTCGGGGTAGTAGATCCAGTGCTTGTCGGTGATGTTCTCGCGGCCCACGCCCAGGTTCACGCAGCGCACCGACACATGGCGCAGCTGGCGCGCCGCCTCGCGCACGAAGGCCGGCGCCTCCGCGCCGATAGCCTCCACCAGCCGGGGCAGCGGCATGGTGCTGATGAGCGTCTGGAAGCCGACCGTGCGCCCGTCGTCGAAGGTGACGGTCTTGCGCGAGGGCGACACCGCGGCGACGCGCGTGCCCAGCGAGAGCGGGCCTTCGAGCAGCGGCAGGAAGCCGTTCATCAGCGCCTGGAATCCGCCGCGCAGCGGATAGCCGAAACGCGCATTCGGGCCGATGGGCTTGCGCACCGGCTGCAGCGCGCCGTCGATCATTTCCTCCAGGTCGGGCAGCGGCACGCGGCCGCCGAGCCAGGAGGTTTCCATCTCGCTCAGCGGCACGGCCCAGAGCTTGCGGTTGTACGGAATGGCGAAGTGCCTGGCGACGCCGTCGCCCCAGACCTGGTAGATGAACTCCTCGAAATTGCGCGGAGCCACCGGTGGCGCAAGTGCGGGGGCGGACGCGGGCGCCGGTGCTGGGACCGATGCAGCAGCAGGTGCCGGCGCGGCGGCGCGCGACGGCCCGGTCGGCGACACGCGCAGCGCCGGCTTGCCCAGGCTGCCGAAGCGCGCCTCGATGGCGCCGACCAGGCACTCCTTGAGCACATCGGGCGGCAGGCCGTGCAGCGCCGACTGGAACGGATAGCGCGTGTACACCGACTTGCTGTAGATCCACGCCTCCCGGTCCTGCCAGTG
>Ga0307412_10002306_pt1 | contig 10562 bp, 5 predicted proteins | sample DK1Cmetagenome_3_FD_203823 | JGI IMG/M metagenome (GOLD analysis project Ga0307412, IMG submission 203823) | Maize rhizosphere microbial communities from greenhouse at UC Davis, California, United States - DK15-C-1 | ecosystem: Host-associated > Plants > Roots > Rhizosphere > Soil | place: USA...
GCCCCGGCGCAGACCGCGACGCCAAATCCCGCGATCCAGCCGCAACCAAAGACCGCGCCCCGCAACGACCAAAACGTCGCGCCCTCGTCTGCCACGGTCGAGCCGGCGACGCGTGACCGCGCCTCGGGCGACGTGTCGCCGCCGGTCGAAACCCAATCCGCCCAAGACAATCCGCGGGACGCCGGGCGGACCAGCCCCGATATCGCGGCCGCTCAGGACGTCATCGTGGTCGGCACCCGCGCCTCATTGCAGTCGGCCATCAACCGCAAACGCAACGCCGGCACGGTGGTCGATTCGATCGTCGCTGACGACATTGCGAGCTTTCCCGACAAGAACGTTGGGGACTCGCTGTCGCGTATCACCGGCGTCCAGCTCAGCCGCGATTTCGGTGAAGGCACGCAAGTCTCGATCCGCGGCGTCGAGCCGGATCTCAACCGTGTCGAGATCAACGGTGTCAGCCAGGTCTCAGCCAGCGGCAGCCGCGCCGGCGATTTCCGGGAGCTCGCCACCGAACTCGTCAAGTCGATCGACGTCTATAAGGGCTATGCCGCCGACCTGACCGAGGGCGGCATCGGTGGCACGGTGTTGGTCGAAACGCGCAAGCCGCTCGAATTGAAGAAGGCGCTCGGCAGCGTCGTCTTGTCCGAACAGTATCTCGAGACGACGCAGGACTGGCGTCCACGCGGCACGATCGTGCTCGGCACCCCGCATTTCCTGCTCGACGGTCTCGGCGTCCAGCTCAACGTCACCTATGACGACAAATCGACGCGGCAGGATTACGCCAGCAACACCAATTACAGCCGCCTTGCCGACTTCGATCATTCGGACAAGCCGACGGTCGCCAACGCTGCGTATTCTGCCTTCCCCACCTATGCGAGCTGCGCCAACGTCGGCAGCACATCGACCGCCACCTTCGCGACGCGTCGGGCTGCGTGCGAGAACCAGTTCTTCGACTGGGCACCGACCGCGCCGCGCTATCGCAACCTGGTGCGCCGCGACAAACGCCTGTCGGGCGACTTCACGGTGCAATATGAATTCGCGCACAATTTCCGCGCCTATGCCGAGGCGCAGATCAACAATCGCGACCAGCGCCTCTTCGACACCAACTACGCGCTCGATATGGGCCGCTACCAGCGCTACCAGCTCGATCCATCGTTGGGCACCAGTTCGACCCCGCAAGTAAAGCTTGGCACCGCCACCGTGAATGCGGACCATGTCGTCACAAGCTATACGACGGCACTCAATTCGGTGGTGGTAAGCAGCACCGTCACCAGCGGATCGAGCAATATCCTCGGCGTGCAGCGGCGCGACTTCCAATACGATCAGAAATCACAATATTTCCAAAGCGGCTTCGACTGGAATCTCGATCGCTTCCAGATCAAGGGCATGGTGTCCTACGCGAAGGGCAAAACCACAGGCGATACCAACCTCATTTCGATCAACACTGGCATCGCCGGCGTGAAGGTCGATACAGCCAATGCGCTTGGTATCCCGGTCTTCACCTATCCGAGCAGCGTCGACCCCGCTGATCCCGGCCTTTACACCGATCTGACGCGCCCCGGCAACGTCGCGCAATCGGGGCCGACGGTCCAATACCGCCCGTCCCAAACCTCGAACAGCGAGAAGCAGGCAAAGCTCGACGTCGATTGGCAGGTGGATTTGGGGCCGCTCAAAACCATCGAATATGGCGGCCAATATCGCGATCAGGATTATGTGTCGTACAACGGGGGCGGCGCACGTCTCCTGAGCGCCGTCGGCGTGGTGCCGCAAGTCTATCAGGACACCGCCAACGTGTCCTATTCGACCAACATCGTCTCAGCGGTGACGGCGCGCACCACCAAGACGGGCAACGGCACTTACACCAATCAATTGACGCAAGCGGAATATGCGTCGCTGATCAGCGCGCTTGGCGCTACCAGCGCCGGCGCTCCGCTGTTCACCGGGCTGCAGGGCGCGCCCGGCGGGATTCCCAGCCGCATCGCCTTTGCCAATTTCAACGCAAGCGAGATTGCCAAATATTTTGATCTGTCCGGCTTCGATCAGGATTTGACGCTCAATGCCAATGGTCTGCCGCAAATCCCGGCCTATACGATCACGGAGACGATCGCCGCCGGCTATGTCAAAGCCGATTTCGAAACGCGCGTTCTGGGCATGCGCCTGACCGGCAACGCCGGGGTGCGCTATACCTATACGCGCGACAACGGAACGGGGGTCAACATCAGCCGGGTGACGCGCTTTACCTCGACCGGTTCGGTCGAAACAGTGGTGCTCAACGCCCAGCAATCGACTCTCAAGAACAGCTATGCGGATGTCCTGCCCGCGTTCAACGCCGCGCTCGAATTTACGCCAAACCTGGTCATGCGCGCGAATTGGGCCAAGAATCTTGCGCGTCCGAAGCCGTCCGATCTGGTGGCGACGATCACCTGCACCGATGACGCCACCATCGCCGCAGCGGACGATACCTGCACCGCGGGGAACCCCGAGCTGGTGCCGTACCGCGCCGACCAGTGGGAGGTTAACCTCGCCTGGTATCCCAACCGCGATACGCTGATAAGCGTCGATTATTATAAGAAGTACGAAAGCAGCTTCGTCGTTCCCGGCGTCACCCGCTCCGGCGTCGACCTGTTCAAGGATGGCGTCCTGTATACCGTGCGCCAGCCGGTCAACGGGTTCGGCGCGTTGCTCGACGGCATCGAAGGCAGCGCGCAGACGGCGTTCACCTTCCTGCCCGAGCCATTCGATGGCTTCGGCGCCTCGGCCAACGTCACCTTCGCGCGCGCGATCAGGACCAATTTGACCAACGCCGCGACCGGTCAGCCGCTGCTCGAATATCCCGGCCTGTCCAAATGGACGTACAATGCCAGCATTTTCTACGACAAGGGCTTCCTCAACGCGCGGCTGAGCTACAATTATCGCTCCGACTGGCTGGTTACGGCGGCGGATTCGAACAACGGCAATTTGCCGATCTACCGCCAGGGCGAAGGGTATCTCGACGGGAAGATCACGCTACGCTTTCCAAAATATCATACCAGCCTGTTTGTCGAAATGCAGAACATCAACAACGCTTACTCGCGCTCCTATGTGAAGGGGATCGGCACGTCCGAAGTCTATTATGCAGGGCGACGTCTATTCGCTGGCCTCCAGCTCAAATTTTAGAGTTTGAATGGATTGGAATTTTTCAGCCTTGAATATGTGCATGGCCAGTCGCTGAGTCACCCGTTCAGATGAAGGCCAGTTCACCGCTACAATGCCCATCCGGAAAGATTGACCGGCGTTTCCGCTGCCACCAGGCCTCCCTGCTCCGAGGCGGCACCGGATCAGACCGAAACCGCTTTGGGAACCGCGCACGATTCCATCAGGTCGGCTTATGCTCTGGGATCAAAGCAGCTTGTCGAGCGTGATCGGCAGCTCCCGAACCCGCTTGCCGGTGGCATTGTAGATGGCATTCGCCACCGCCGCGGCGACGCCGGTGATGCCAATCTCGCCGACGCCGTGCGCGCCCATCGGGGTGTGCGGATCGGGGATGTCGGTCCAGATCACGTCGATTTCCGGCACGTCGAGATGCACCGGCACATGGTATTCCGACAGGCTGGGGTTCATGATTCGCCCGTTGCGCTCGTCGAACTGGGTTTCCTCCATCAGCGCCATGCCGAGGCCCATGATGATGCCGCCGCGGAACTGGCTGGCAGCGGTCTTCGGGTTGAGGATGCGGCCGCAATCGAACGACCCCAGGAACCGTCGTATGCGCGTCTCGCCGGTGACGATGTTGACGCCCACCTCGCAAAACAGCGCGCTGTGCGAATGCATCGACCAGTGCATCGTCTCGAGCGGCATCGACCCCGCCTTGGTCACGGAAAGGCTGTCGCGCTGTGCCCGTGCCAGGATGGAGGCATAGCGCTCGCGGCGCGTGGGATCGGCGAGCGCCGCCAGACTGCCGTCATCGCAACCGACCTCGCTCGGCGACAGGCCCGCGAGCGGCGAGTCGTTGCCGGCCAGCTTGAGCAGCGCGCCGACCAGTTCGCCGTGCGCGGCGATGACGGCCGCGCCGATTGCGGCGGTCTGTTGCGACCCGCCCGCCATGATCGCGCCGGGAATGGCGGAATCGCCATAGACGACTTCGACCTGCTCGATGGCGAGGCCAAGCCGCTCTGCGGCGACGATCGCGGTGGTGGTGGCCGTTCCCATGCCCATTTCGGCGGCGGCAACCTCCACTTTGGCCCGCACGTCCTCGCCGTCGCGCGACAGCGTGATGCGCGCTTCTGCGCCGGGCATCCGGTAATAGGGATAGGTGCCGGTCGCGCAGCCCACGCCGATGCGCCACTCGCCGTCCTGGCGCGTGCCGGGTGCCGGGCGATCGGCCCAGCCGAACCGTTCCGCGCCACTACGCCATGCCTCGGCGATATGGCGGGAAGAGAAGGGACGGCCGTTGACGGGGTCCTTCTCCGGCTCGTTGCGCAGGCGCAGCTCCACCGGATCGATGCCGAGCTGCACGGCGAGTTCGTCGATCGCAGATTCGAGTGCGAACGTCCCCACGGCTTCGCCCGGCGCGCGCATGAAGGTGTTGGCGAGCGTGTGCATCCGCGTCACCTCCACCTTGAGCAGGATGTTGGGCGCGGCATAGGCCGCCTGGCTGCCGAGGATGAATGGCTCGGGCATGTTGTTGTGTGGCGTCATGACCGACAGGCCGGTGTGGATGAGCGCTTCGAAGCTGCCGTCGGCACGCGCGCCGATCGCCACCCGCTGCTCGGTCAGCGACCGTCCGCCGACGATGCGGTACACCCCCTCGCGCGAGAGTGCGATGCGCACCGGCCGGCCGGAAAGCCGCGCCGCCGCTGCCGCGATGATCTGGTGGTCCCACAGGCCCTTGCTGCCGAAGCCGCCGCCGACATAGGGCGAGGTGAGCCGCACCTGCTCCGTCTTCAGCCCGAAGACGTCGGCCAGCGTCTGTGCCTGCTGCGACACCATCTGGCTGGCATCGTGGATCGTCAGCGTGTCCCCGATCCACGCCATGGTGGCAGCGTGCGGCTCGATCGCATTATGGTTGTGCCGCGGCGTGCGATAGACTTGGTCGACCATGTGGGGCGCCGCCGCAAGGGCCGCCTCCGCGTCGCCGACCTCGTTCAACAGCGGATGGCCCATGAAGAGGCCTTGTTCGATCCCCTTCGCCTTCGCTTCCGCCAGCGAGGTCGTCGATGCCTCCACGTCGTAGGTGATCCGCAGCAAGGTTACGGCATGGTCGGCTTGCTCCTGGGTGTCGGCGAGGACGCAGGCGATCGGCTGACCGTTCCAATGGACGCGATCATCCTGCAGCACGGGCAGGTCCGCCGGACCCACGCCCGTGGGGGACGAGCCGAAAATGGGCGGCGTCGCCATGCGCGGCGCGTTCCGGTGGGTCATCACCAGCACCACGCCGGGGGCCGCCTCCGCCTCGGTGCTGTCGATCGCGGCGATGCGGCCGCGCGCGATCGTGGCATAGGCCAGCGCGGCATAGACCATGCCGTCGAAGCGATACTCGGCCGCGAAGGCGGCGGTGCCCGTCACCTTGAGCGCACCGTCCAGTCGCGAAACGGGCGTGCCGATCAGGCCGTGTTTGCGGGCGATCAGCGGGTCGGGCACGCCGCCCGGAATCCAGCTGTCGGGCGCGAGCGGTACCAGCTTTTCCATCGCGCTCTGCACCAGCCCTTGCGCCGCCTGCTTGGCGTTCTCGATGATGCTCACGCCGTCTCTCCCGTTGCGAGCGCCTGCAGCACGGCCGCGAGCGCGCGGCCGGCGAGTGCCGGCTTGAACGCATTGTCGCGGAGCGGCTGGGCCGCCGCGAATTCCAGCGCCGCAGCGTCCAGAAAGGCCTGGTGCGTAGCCAGCGCGCCACGCAGTGCCGCCTCGGCCTTTGCCGCGCGCCACGGCTTGTGGGCGACGCCGCCGAACGCGATCCGCACGTCCGCAATGCGATCGCCCTCCAGCTTCAGCGCTGCCGCGACGGAGACCAGCGCGAAGGCGTAGCTCGCCCGGTCCCGCACCTTGCGGTAGGTAGACGTCGCGCCGAACGCGAGCGGCGGCAGTTCAACCGCCGCGATCAGTTCGCCCGGGGCCAGAGTCGTATCTCGGTCAGGCGCGTCGCCGGGGAGACGATGCAGATTGCCGAACGCGATGCGACGATCGCCTGCGGCCCCGGTCACGTGCACGATGGCATCCAGCGCCGCCAGCGCCACGCACATGTCCGAAGGGTGTGTCGCAACACATGCCTCGGATGCGCCCAGCACCGCGTGGATACGATTGAAGCCCTCGCGGGCGTCGCAGCCCGATCCGGGCACCCGCTTGTTGCAGCGCGATCCATCGGTGTCGTAGAAATAGGTGCAACGGGTGCGCTGCAGCAGGTTGCCGCCTACCGTCGCCATGTTGCGGATCTGCGCCGAGGCGCCGGCCAGGATCGCCCGCGCCAGCATGGGATAGCGTGTCCGCACCGCGCGATGTTCGGCAAGCGCGGTGTTCCGCACCGCCGCGCCGATCAGGAGACCGCCGTCTTCCGTTTCCTCGATCGTCGCGGGAAGCGCGCTCACATCAACCAGCCGTTCGGGGCGGGCCACCGTCTCGCGCAGGAGATCTACCAGGTTGGTACCGCCGCCGAGATAGGCGGTGCCGGCCCCCGCGCCCAGGCGAAGCGCCTCGGCCGCATCGGCGGCGCGCAGATAGGTGAACGGCGTCATGCCGGAACCTCCGCCGCGAGGGTGTCGCGGATAGCATCGATGATCCCGTTATGCGCGCCGCAGCGGCACAGGTTGCCGCTCATGCGTTCCTGGATTTCCTCGCGCGTGAGCGTCACGTCGGCGGAGAGGTCGCTACTCACATGGCTCGGCACGCCTCGCGCGGCCTCGGCAGCCATGCCGATCGCCGAACATATCTGCCCCGGCGTGCAATAGCCGCACTGGAACCCGTCCTGTTCGATGAACGCGGCCTGCAGCGGGTGGAGTGCGTCCGCGTCCGCCAATCCCTCGATCGTCGTGACCTCGCGGCCCTGCACCTGCACCGCCAGCGTCAGGCACGCGAGGATGCGTTCGCCATCCACCAGCACCGTGCAGGCGCCGCACGCGCCCTGGTTACAGCCCTTCTTGGTGCCGGTGAGGTGCAGTTCCTCCCGCAGCAAGTCGAGTAACGACGTGCGAGGATCGGCGGGTGCCGACACCTTCGCCCCATTCACGATGAGCGACATCCAGATCCTCCGACGGTAGGTCTTTCATGGCGGTAACGACAGGCGCAGCGATTGGTGCCACGCCGACTTTTCTTCATTCGGATGCGAAATGCAGCGCTCGATCATCGACTGGGCTGAACGAACGTATGGCCCGGCCGGTGTACAAGTAGGACACGGTGTTCTGGTCAGTCTGTGTGAACGTATGCAGTTTGATGGGCAAGCCCATGGCCAAGATGGATATCCATGCGTCCGGGGCCTCATAGTGGCCGCGGCATCGAGTGCCAAGTCGTTCACCGGGGTTTCCAGGCGCCGATCGGCCGCTCCCCTCGACAGCGCGGTGCTCTCCCGCTGTTCGATACGGATATCACGTATATTGTTCATGCGCTGCGGCACCTTGTCGCCGACGCCAGAGGGCTCGCGCTCGCCTCAATGCCCACCGCTCGTATCGATCGGACCTTTCGGCTTCGGTGCCAGCCAGATCAGCGCCCCGGTGAAGGCAAGGCACAACGCCACCGCCGCGAACATGTTGAGTGTGGCGAGCATCACGCTCTGGCTTTCGACGATATTGGCCAGCACGGTGGTCGCCGTTTCGCGCGACAGGCCCGATGCCACCATCGCCTCGATCGTGGAGGGCCCCTGTTGCATGGCGCCGACCAGTTCGGCCCGGTTGGCCCGCGCGGCGTTGATCCAACCCGTCTGGACCAGCGACGCGGCGAAGGCGGAGGTGAGCGTGCGCAGAAAATTGGAAATGCCGGCGGCGTCGGCCTGTTCGTGCGGATCGACGCTGGCGATGCACAAGCCCGTGACGGGAATGAAGAACATCATGAGGAAAGGGCTTGTCAGCAGCATCGGCCAAGCCATCTGCAGAAAGGTCATGTCAGGCGTGAAGCCGGTGCGCCAAAGCGAGATGAGCGCCATGCCTCCGATCCCGGTCGAGATGAGCAACCGCACGTCCATTTTGGCGGCCGCTGCCCCGATGGCCGGTGAGGCGAGCACCGCGAAAATGCCCATGATGCCGGTCGCGTAACCGGCCCAGGTCGCGGTGTAGCCCATGTTCTGCTGGAGCCAGAGGGGGATAAGAACGACGGTCGCGAAATAGGCGCCGAAGGTCATGGCATAGGTAACGGATGCCACGCCGAAACCCCGGTGCCGAAAGACGCGCAGGTTCACAATAGGGTGCTTTTCGGTCAGTTCCCAGATCAGAAACGCGATGAAGCCGATTGCCGCGACAACGGCCAGCACGCGAATCTCGGTCGCCGCGAACCAGTCGCGGTTGCGCCCCTCGTCGAGCACGATCTGGAGCGCTGCGACCCAGATGACGAGGAGGACGAGGCCGACCACGTCGATCGGCGATCGGGCCGTTGCCTCGCGCCGTCCACGCAGCAGATAGAAAAGGCCCGCGGCGCCGACGGCTGCGACAGGCACGTTGAGGAAGAATATCCACTCCCAGCCGGCGTTGTCGGAGATGATGCCCCCCAGAATGGGGCCGGCAATCGGCGCTACTGTGGTGGTCATCGCCCAGATGATCGTCGCGAGCGTCGCCTTTTCGGCAGGAAAGACGCGCAGCAGCAGCGTCAGCGACAGGGGTATGATCATGCCGCCGGCAAGACCCAGCAGAACCCGACCCGCGATCAGTATTTCGAGCGAGCGCGACAGGCCGCACAACAATGAAAAAATGCCAAAGGCTATAAAGGCCGAGATGAACACCCTCTGCTCGCCGAAGCGCCGGGCCAGAAAGCCCGCCAGCGGTACCGTGATGGCGTCGGCGACGGCATAGGAGGTGATGACCCAGGTCGCCTCCGTCACCGACACGCCGAGCGAGCCGGCAATATGCGGGATGGACACGTTGGCGATGGTCGTGTCGAGAACGACCAGGAAATTGCCCAACCCGATCAGCAGCGCGGCAAGAATAAGCGTCGCGCCGGTGAGTGGCCTCGCCATATTGGGTCCGGTGGCAGTATCCGTCATATCCTGGTTCCGCCTAGTTCGAGAGATCCACGGTGACGTTCATCGAGAGTCCGACCCGCAGTGGATGTTCGGCCAGTTCCTTTGGATCGAGCGTGATCCGCACGGGCAGGCGCTGAACCACCTTGATCCAGTTGCCCGTGGCGTTCTGGGCGGGAACCACCGCGAAAGCAGCGCCGGTACCGCCCGAGAAGCCGATCACGCGGCCGTGATATTCGACATCCTCGCCATAGAGATCGGAGGTGAGGGTGACGCGCTGTCCCGGCTTGACGCGGGCGAGTTGCCCTTCCTTGAAGTTGGCGTCGACGAATGCGGCTTGGACGGGCACCACCACCATCATCGTTGCACCCGCCTGGACGCGCTGTCCGACCTGCACCTGGCGACGCGAAACGATGCCGTCGACCGGCGCCCGCACCACCGTGCGATCAAGGTCTACTCGCGCCTGATCGCGCGCCGCGCGCGCAGCCAGCACTTCCGGGTTTGCTTCGGGGGCGGCGTCCGCGATCAGGGCGCGATTTGCGTCGCGGGTTCCGGCTGCCGAGGTCCGATTGGCCTGCGCCTGCGCATTCTCGGCCTGGGCCACCTTCAGGTTTGCCGTGGCCGTGCTGTACGCGTTGCGCGCGATCGTCAGTTCATCGCCGGAGACGGAACCTGATGCCGCGAGCGCTTCGCGACGGTCGAGATCAATCTTCGCCTTGGCGAGATCGGCGCGCGCCGCAACCATCCGTGCTTCGGCGCGTGCCTGATCGGCAGCGCGCGCCGTCACCTGGGCGCCGAGGCCACTATCGGTGGCGAGCAGGCCACGAACCCGGCGTTCCGTCAACGCAAGCTCGGCTTCGGCACGCGCGAGCGCCAGGCGGGCGTCCGTATCGTCCAGTCGCACGAGGATGTCACCGCGCTTCACGCGCTGTGCGTCGTCGACCAGCACCTCGCGCACCGGGCCACCGATCAGCGGCGTCACCTGGGCGACATTGGCGCCGACATAGGCATTGTCGGTAGAGACCTGCTGCGCCGCGATAAAATGGACATAGACCCAATAGAGAATGCCGAGGCCAACCACCGTCATCGCAAAAATCGCGAACAATTTGCCGCGCTTGGCTTTCAGGGCAGCGTCATTCTTTGGCTCTTCGTCGGCCAGGGGCATGGGATCTGTCAGGGCTTGCGTGGACATCGGGAGATCCTTCAGGAACGGAAGCCGCCGCCGAGCGCGCGGACAAGGGCGACATTGAGGACGAGCCTGCGGTTGCGGAGCGTGGCGAGGTTGCGCCGCGCATCGATCAGGGCGTCTTCGGCCACGAGTACATCGAGAGACGTTGCAAGCCCGCCGCGGTAGCGATTGTTGGACACTGTCCAGGCCGCTGTTGCGGCGCGCTCGGCTTCATCGGCCCTGCCGATGCGTTCGGTGAGCGCA
>Ga0307412_10002307_pt1 | contig 10561 bp, 9 predicted proteins | sample DK1Cmetagenome_3_FD_203823 | JGI IMG/M metagenome (GOLD analysis project Ga0307412, IMG submission 203823) | Maize rhizosphere microbial communities from greenhouse at UC Davis, California, United States - DK15-C-1 | ecosystem: Host-associated > Plants > Roots > Rhizosphere > Soil | place: USA...
CGATCGTCGGCCGGATTGTCGAGGCCTATGAGGGCAAGGATGCTTGACATCGCCGTTCAGAATGACGGCGTCTGGCCGGGCGATACCGATTGGGAAACCCTCGCCACCCGCGCGGTGACCGCCGCGATCGGGCACAGCCCCTATGCCGAATATATCGGGATGGACGCCATTTTCGAAGTCGCGGTCAAGCTGACCAGTGACGCCGAAGTGCAGCAACTGAACGCCCAATATCGGGGCAAGGACAAGCCCACCAACGTCCTGTCCTTTCCGATGGTCCAGCCCGACCTGCTGGAGGCGCAATCCAATGGCGACGACGGCGAAATATTGCTGGGCGACATTGTGCTGGCGCGCTGTGTTTGCATCCATGAGGCGTCGGAAAAGAACATTTCGGTTGCCGATCACGCCACGCACCTTATTGTTCACGGGACTTTTCATTTGCTCGGCTATGACCATATGGAGGAATCTGAAGCGGAAGCGATGGAAGAACTGGAAATCGCGGCGCTTCGCTCCATCGGCATCGCCGATCCCTATGATGACAGACAAAGGACATAAGGCACTCAATGGCTGACGACAGTAGCCAGTCCGGTCAGAAAGAACCGGACAGTAGCGAAGGCGGGCGAATATGGCGGGGGCTGCGGTCCCTGCTTTTCGGTAATGAGGGCGAACAGACGCTTCGCAAGGAGCTGGAAGACGCCATCGACGAGTATGACGAGGATGAAGGCGCGAAGCCGAACAATGGCGACCTGTCGCCGGTCGAGCGCCAGATGGTCAAGAACCTCCTCCATTTCAGCGAACATACGGTAGACGACGTCGCGGTTCCCCGCGCCGACATCATGGCGATCGAGGAAAGCGCCAGCTTCCAGGATCTGGTCGCCCTGTTCGCCGACGCCGGGCACAGCCGCATCCCGGTTTACAAGGAAAGCCTCGACACCATTGTGGGCATGATACACATTCGCGACGCCTTTGCGATCCTGGCGAGCAATGAGCCGCCGCCCAAGAGCCTCTCCAGCCTCATCCGGCAGCCACTCTATGTCCCCGAAACCATGGGCGTGCTGGACCTGCTCGCCGAGATGCGCGCCAAACGTACGCACCTAGCCATCGTGCTCGATGAATATTCAGGCACCGAAGGTCTCGTCACCATCGAGGATCTGGTCGAGGAAATCGTCGGCGATATCGAGGACGAGCATGACGAGGAACCCGAGGCCCATCTGATCCCCTGCGAAGACGGCATCTGGGAAGCCGACGCCCGCGCCGAACTGGACGACGTCGCCAAGGACATCGATCCGGCATTCGGAAAAGTGGAGGAAGACGTCGATACGCTGGGCGGACTGGCCTTCGTCATCGCCGGCCACGTTCCCGAACCGGGCGAGGTGCTGCTCCATGAAGAAAGCGGCTGGCGTCTGGAAATATTGGAAGGCGACATCCGCCGCGTCACCCGCCTGAGGCTGCACCCGCCTGTGAAAGAAGCGGCGGAGGAATAAGGCTGGACGGACTGGTCGTAATCCACAGAAATTGTTGAATAAATCGATTCAAAATTCTCCTGTCCGACACGCATATGCGTGAGGTTAGAGAAGTTATCGTCGCTCGGTTCGAGGAGAGCTATTCCGCCAGCTTCCGCGCCCTCTCCCGCCAGGCGTCAGCAAGCACGGGCATCTCCACCAACGCCCGCACCGCCGCCATGTCGCCCTTTGCGCCGCCGCCGATCAGCAGATGGAACAGCCGCCTTATGCTCCAGTCGGGCTGGCTGCGATCGACAAGGCGCATCGTCTCACCCGCCTCCGCCTCGCCCGCTTCGATCACGCGGAAATAAAGGCCGCATTTCCCCGTCCGCACCACTGTTGACATGATGTCCTTCCGCCCGAAGCGGTGGTCGAGCTTCCAGCAGGGCTGGCGGCCGTGGCTTACCTCCAGCAGCGCGGAGCCCAACCGGAACCGGTCGCCCAGGCAAATCGTCTCCTCGGTCATGCCAGACGCGGCGATATTCTCGCCAAAGGCTCCGGGCCCGGCGAACAGGTCATGCCCGCCGGTGAATTCCCGCCAAAAGGGATAATGGTCCTGCACATAAAGGTGCACCGCCTTGTCCGGCCCGCCATGGTGCACGGGGTCCGCCTGACTGTCGCCCGCCAGCCCCAGAAAGCCGATACGCACGGGGCCGTTGACCGGCTGCTTGGCGATCGCACTATGTTCAGCGCCTCGAAAGGGCTTCGGAGTCCCGGTAAGCAGCGCTTCTACCTGCATCATCATTCCCGTCCTGCCTGCTCCCCATTTTTCCCGACGATCCATATATGTCACGCCGCTCCCGCGAAAGCGAACATCTGGCCATCCGCCTTTCTTGTCCTTCGTCCGTTTCGCTTTTATGGGAGAGCGGATGGACATTACCGGCCTGCGTATCGCTCTCTTCAGCGGCAACTATAATTATGTGCGCGACGGCGCGAACCAGGCGCTTAATCGGCTTGTCGGCTATCTGCTGAGGCAGGGAGCGCAGGTGCGCGTCTATGCCCCCGTGGTCGCGGAACCGGCGTTCCCGCCGACGGGCGACCTTGTCGGCGCGCCTTCGGTGCCCATACCGGGCCGGGGCGAGTACCGCATTCCGCTTGGCCTCTCCCGATCCATGCGGAAGGATATCGGCCGTTTCGCGCCGAACCTTATCCATGTGTCCAGTCCCGATCCGCTGGGTCATGCCGCCGTCAGTTTTGCACGCAAGCGCGGCCTGCCCGCCGTGGCGTCGGTCCACACGCGCTTTGAAACCTATCCGCGCTATTATGGCCTTGCCTTTCTGGAGCCCACGATCGAGGCGATGCTGCGCCGGTTTTACCGCCGCTGCGACGCTATCGTCGCCCCATCGGAAAGCATGGCGCAATTGCTGCGCGAACAGCGGATGAGCTATAATGTGGGCATCTGGTCGCGCGGTATCGACCAGGAGATATTCAATCCGGGCCGCCGTGATCTGGAATGGCGGCGCAGCCATGGCATCGCCGATGATGAACCCGTGATCGGTTTCATCGGCCGCCTGGTAATGGAAAAGGGACTGGATGTCTTTTCCGACACTATCGACCGGCTGGCCGCTGCTGGCGTTCGCCATCGTGTTCTCATCATTGGCGATGGCCCGGCCCGTGAATGGTTTGAAAACCGCCTGCCTTCCGCCATTTTCGCTGGTTTCCAGATGGGTCCAGACCTTGGCCGGGCCGTCGCCTCAATGGACATGCTGTTCAATCCGTCGGTCACCGAAACCTTCGGCAATGTGACGCTGGAGGCCATGGCCTGCAACCTTCCCGTGGTCGCCGCCAAGGCGACCGGTAGCGAGAGTCTGGTGTGCGAGGGCGTCACCGGCCGCCTCATTCGCCCGGGCGCGATTTCCCAGTTTGCGAGCGCCCTCCAGCATTTTTGCGAAGCGGCCGATGCCCGCCATGCCGCTGGCGCAGCCGGCCGTCAGCGCGCCGACCAATATGGCTGGGATCAGGTCAATCAGGCGCTGGCCGACACCTATCTGCGCGTGGTGCAGCAACGCGGCGCGGGCGCTGGCCTGCCCCGGCATAGTCCTGTACCCTGACCATATGGCAGACCTGTTCGGCAGCGACGAAGCGAAAGCACCCGAACCGGGCAAGGACGCACCCCTCGCCGACCGGCTGCGGCCCCGAGCCTTGTCCGAAGTCGTCGGGCAGGAGCATCTGACCGGACCCGAGGGAGCCATCGGCCGCATGGTCGCTGCGGGGCGTTTGAGCTCCATCATCTTCTGGGGGCCGCCGGGCACCGGCAAGACCACCATCTCCCGCCTTCTCGCAGATGCCGTCGGCCTCCGCTTCGAAGCAATCTCGGCGGTCTTTTCGGGCGTGGCGGACCTCAAGAAAGTCTTCTCGGCTGCCCGCGAATATGCCCGGCTGGGGCAGAAAACCCTGCTGTTCGTGGACGAAATCCACCGCTTCAACCGCGCGCAGCAGGATGGTTTCCTCCCCTATGTGGAGGACGGCACGGTAACGCTGGTGGGCGCAACGACCGAAAACCCCAGCTTTGAGCTTAACGCGGCGCTCCTGTCGCGCGCGCAGGTACTCATCCTCCATCGCCTGGACAGCGCGGCGCTGGGCCAGTTGCTCGCCCGCGCCGAAGCGCTGATGGAACGCCCGCTTCCCCTGACGCCGGACGCGCGCGACGCCCTTGTCGCCAGTGCGGATGGCGACGGACGCTTTCTGCTCAATCAGGCCGAAACGCTCTATTCGGTGGATCTGCCTGAGCCGCTGGACCCTGCCGGCCTGTCCGCCCTGCTCCACCGCCGGGTCGCGGTCTATGACAAGGACCGGGAGGGGCATTACAACCTCATCTCCGCGCTCCATAAGTCCCTGCGCGGCTCCGACCCGCAGGCCGCGCTTTACTATCTCGCTCGCATGCTGGTGGCGGGCGAAGAGCCGCTTTATGTCCTTCGCCGCATCGTCCGCTTCGCCAGCGAAGATATCGGCCTTGCAGACCCGCAGGCGCTGATCCAGTGCCTTGCGGCCAAGGATGCCTATGAATTTCTTGGCAGCCCGGAAGGCGAACTCGCCATTGTACAGGCCTGCCTCTATTGCGCCACCGCGCCCAAATCCAACGCCGCCTATGTGGCGCAGAAGGCTGCGTGGAAATCCGCTCGCGACACAGGTTCGCTGATGCCGCCGCCCAACATCCTGAATGCGCCCACAAAGCTGATGAAAGACATCGGCTATGGCAAGGGCTATGCCTATGACCATGACAAGGAAGGCGGTTTTTCCGGCGACAATTACTGGCCGGAGGAGATGGAGCCGCAGAGCTTTTACCAGCCCGTCGATCGGGGCTTTGAAAAGCGCATCGCCGAGCGCATCGCGTGGTGGAACAGCCTGCGCGAAAAACGGAATGCCGAAGAATAATCGCTTCACCCATTTTGCGGCTATCGACTGGTCCGGCGCGAAGGGCAGCAGGCACAAGGGGATCGCCGTCGCACTATGCGGATCAGGGAGCGCCGCGCCCGAAATCGTCGCCGCGACCGGCAAAATATGGTCGCGTCAGGAGGTGGCGGACTGGGTTCTTGCACAGGCCCGACAAGCCCCCACCCTCTTCGGTTTCGACTTCAGTTTCGCTCCGCCACTTGTAGAGCGGAGCACCTATCTGCCTGGTGAGAATGTCCCGACCGCCGCCCGTGCCTTTTGGGCCTATGTCGATCATGTCTGCACGGATGAAGACCTCGGCGCGGCCAGCTTTCTGGAGCAGCATCACCGCCGGCATTTCTATTTCGGCAAAGCGGACGGTGTGAAGGCGGACTATATGCACCTGCGCCGGTGCGAGGCCCATTACAATGCGGGCGGCGGCGGCAAGCCCTCCACCGTCTATGATGCCATCGGCGCGGCCCAGGTTGCAAAAGCGAGCTTTGCGGGCATGCGCCTCCTCCATCGCCTTGGCCAGCATCTGCCGATTTGGCCTATAGACCCGCTCATGGCAGGTAAATCCGGCATCGTCGAGATCTATACGAGCATCGCCGCGCGTGCGGCCGGCCGGCCGAAGGGGCGTACCAAGATCAGGGACGCCGTCACGCTGGACGCCGCGCTGGCTGCGGTCGGTAGCGACCCGCACCGGCCCCTTGCCGCCTATGACGACCATGCGACCGATGCGATGCTGAGCGCCGCCTGGCTGCGCCGGACCGCACCCGACCCGCTTTATTGGTCGCCGCCGGACCTCACGGTACAAATTGCGCGAACGGAGGGCTGGACCTTTGGGGTCATATGACGGTAAAGGGCGCAAAGCACCCCTGTGCAGGCCGCTTTAGCTCAGCTGGTAGAGCAACTGATTTGTAATCAGTAGGTCGTCCGTTCGAGTCGGACAAGCGGCACCATTCCACCAGAAATGACAATTGCCGGTCGAATCGGCCACAGTTCCCCTCCCGCAAGCGAGAGGGCCTGTAGAGATAGGGCGGTGACATGCCCACCCCTAACCCCTCCCGCCAGCGGGAGGGGAACGGCAGCAATGCACTTATCCAGGGCGGGCTCAATGCATGCGTTCAGCCCGCAGCGGCGTGAAGCCTCATGATATTGTCCACGCGGGGCCGCTCAATGGACATTGCGCCCGCTTCGGCGGCCTTCCGCCGGTATTCCGCCGCCATCGCCTGATGCATCTTGCGTGCGGGGATGTCATCTGTACCCGCCGCCAGTTGCTCATGCATTTCCGCGCGTTCCAGATAGATGGCCGGGTCATCGGTGTTGAGCATGAAGAAAACTCCTGCCGCTTGCTCGTTTCAAAGCCGCCAAATTTGCAATCATGATGGACACGACCCGTGCGGCCTGCCTTCCGGGCGGTGCCTTTATCCATCAGTGATTTCCAAAAATTCGCCTTAAAAGGTTGGCTTTAAAGACTTTTCCAGTCGCTTGTCGGGCCACACCCCAGGCTGAGCCACTCCGATCCAAAATTGGTATAACCTGCGCTATCTAGCGCAAATCGGCCCGAAAGGGAAACGAAATCACGACCGGGTGGTCGGGTTCAGCTTTCGGCTGGTCGCGGCGATGCGCGATGCTGTTTGAGGACCCGGCCGCCCTCGCCGTCCACCTCGTCCATCACGACGTCATAGCCCCACAGGTCGGCCAGATGCTGCAAGACCTGTTCGGCGTCCGACTGGGCCAGTTGAATGCCGTTCGTGACCTTATGTTCCAGCATCAGGTGCCGGTCCCCCGCCATATCGACATCGACGATCTGGATGTCGGGCTCCATCCAGCCAATATCATATTGGCGCGCCAGTGACCGGCGAATCTCCCGATATCCCCGTTCATTGTGGATGGCATCAACGGTCAGCGCCGACTCCTTCTCCTTGTCGTCCAGCTTGAACAGTTTCCAGCTCCGGATCATGTGCGGGCTCAGAAATTGGCCGATGAAGCTTTCGTCACGGTAATTGGCCCAGATGTGCTTCAGCGTCTCGTCGGGATTGCCTGATCCGGCGATATCAGGGAACCAGATGCGGTCCTCGGCCGTCGGATCGGTGCAGATGCGGCTGATGTCCTGCATGATCCCGAAGCCCAGCGCATAGGGGTTAAAGCCCCCATAATGGCCGGAATCGAACATCGGCTGATGGGTTACATTGGTGTGCGACTGCAGGAACTCCATGAACGCGCCGTCGGTAATCTGCCCTTTTTCATGCAGGCGCGTCATGATGCGGTAATGGCAATAGGTCGCGCAGCCCTCATTCATCACCTTGGTCTGCATCTGGGGGTAGAAATATTGGGAGATCAGGCGGATGATGCGCAGGATCTCCCGTTCCCACGCCTCCAGCCGGGGCGCGGATTTCTCCAGGAAATAGAGGACATTTTCCTGCGGCAGATTCAGGGCCTGCCGCCGGTAGTCCGCGACCGTGGGTTCCTGCTTCGCCTCTGCCGGAAGCGTTCGCCACAGGTCGTTGTAGATGCGCTCCTGGTGCGCATGCCGTTCCGCCTCCCGCACCGCTTCGGCCTTCAGGTCCCGAACCTTGGCGCGTGGATAACGGTGGACGCCCTGGTGCATCAGGGCGTGCGCCGCATCGAGCAATTTTTCGACCGCCTGCTGCCCATGCCGCTCCTCGCAGCTCATGATGTAGGCTTTGGCGAACTCCAGATAGTCCAGTATCCCTTCCGCGTCGGTCCACTGCTTGAAGAGATAATTGTTCTTGAAGAAATGGTTATGGCCGAACGCGGCATGCGCGATGACGAGCGTCTGCATCATCGCGGTATTCTCTTCCATGATATAGCTGATGCAGGGATCGGAATTGATCACCAGCTCATAGGCCAGCCCCCGCATCCCCTTGCGGTAGAGCATTTCGTTCGACAGGAATTGCTTCCCGAACGACCAGTGCTTGTAGAAGAGCGGCATGCCGGTCGATGAATAGGCATCCAGCATCTGTTCGGCGGTGATGACCTCTATCTGGTTGGGATAGACATCCAGCTTCATCTCGTTGAGCGCGATATCCTCGACCGCGTCGTAGATGCGCCTGATCAGGTCGAAATTCCAGTCGCCGCCTTCGAAAAGGGTGGCGCCCACGCGATCGATCATCGGTTCAGCACCCCTACGCCACGCCGTTGGAACAATTCGCGGAAGACCGGATATATCTCGCGGCGGTGATGGACCTTTCGCATCACGAACCGCCCGGGCGGGGCGGCCACGCGTTCATAGGCCTGCCATAGTTCGCTGCCGCTGGACAGGGTGCCTCCCGCCATCGGATCTTCTTCCCGGCCGACTTCCAGATAGGCGACATATTGGGAGATGGGGATGATCTCCTCCTGCATCAGGCTGACCGACCTGGGATTGTCACTCGCCATATTGTCCCCGTCGGAGGCCTGGGCGACATAAATGTTCCAGTCTGCGGGATTATAGCGGTCCCGCACCACCTCCAGCATCTTTTCCAAGGCGCTGGACACCAGCGTGCCGCCGGTTTCCCGGCTGTAGAAGAAGGCCTGCTCGTCCACCTCCTCCGCGCGGTCGGTATGGCGGATGAAAACAACTTCGACATGCCGGTAGCAACGGGTTAGGAAGAGGTGGAGCAGCGCATAAAAGCGCTTGGCGAGGTCTTTCATATGCTCGCTCATCGATCCCGACACGTCCATCAGGCAGAACATCACCGCCTGCGCGATGGGCTTGGGATGCTGTTCGTAGCGCCGGTAGCGCAGATCGATCGGGTCGATATAGGAAATGAGCCGCCGCCGCCGTTCCAAACGATCGCGTTCCTCCCGAAGCCGCAGAAGCTGGTCTTCATCGACGGGCGTAAGGCCTTCCAGCCGCGCGATCTCATCCTCCAGCGCCTTGAGTTCTTCTGACTTCGGACGCTTGAGGGCGATGCGGCGCGACATGGCGTTGCGCATCGTTCGTCCCACCGACAGGCTGGCGGGCGAACCGGAGGTCGTGTAGCCCGCGCGACGAAGTTCAAAGGATGTTCCGCCGATAAGCCGCTTCTTGGCCAGGTCGGGCAGTTCCAGATCCTCCAGGAACAGGTCCAGAAACTCCTCGCGGGTCAGGACAAAGCGGAACTCGTCCTCGCCCTCTCCCGTTCCGGCTTCGCTGCCCCCGCCCTGGCCTTCGCCTCCGGGCGGCCGGGGGATCTTGTCGCCCTCGACATATTCCTTGTTACCGGGAAAGATATGTTCGCGGTTGCCGCCGGAACTGGTGCGGTGGAGGGTGGGCTCATGCACCCCCTTGCGGACGATGGACACCTCCCCTTCCTGGTCGATGTCCTTGATACTGCGATCTTTTAAGCTATCGCGAACCGCCCGCTGAACCAATGATCGCGCCCGACGCAAGAAGCGCTGCCGGTTGACGAGGCTCTTGCCGCCGGGGTTCAGGCGTCGATCGATTACATACATATCCAGTGCGCTAGCCCGCCTCCATCATCCTGCCTGTTTCACACGCATATACCATTCGACGAGGCGGCGGACCTGGCGCTCGGTATAGCCCCGCGAGATCATCCGCTCGACAAATTCGTGATGCTTCTTCTCGGTCTCGGTATCCTTCTTCGATCCGAAGCTGATCACGGGCAGCAGGTCCTCGACCTGGCTGAACATGCGCCGTTCAATGACCTCCCGGATTTTTTCGTAGGAGGTCCAGGACGGATTGCGTCCATGATTGCTCGCCCGCATGCGCAGCGCGAACTTCACCACCTCGTTCCGGAAATCCTTGGGGTTGGCGATGCCCGCCGGCTTCTCGATCTTGGTGAGCTCCTGATTGATGAGTTCCCGGTCGAACAGCTGGCCGGTATCGGGATCCTTGAAGTCCAGATCCTCGATCCAGGCGTCGGCATAGGCGACATAGCGGTCGAAGAGATTCTGGCCGTAATCGTGATAGGATTCCAGATAGGCCTTCTGGATTTCATTGCCGATAAATTCGGCGTAGCGCGGCGCAAGCTCGCCCTTGATGAATTCCAGATAACGCGTCTCGGTATCGGCGGGATGCTGTTCCTGCCGAACCATCCGCTCCAACACGTACATGAGGTGGACGGGGTCCGCCGACACCTCAGTCGGGTCATGGTTGAATGTCGCCGACAGCGCCTTGAAGGCGAAGCGGGTGGATATGCCGTCCATACCCTCATCCACTCCGGCCGCGTCCTTATACTCCTGCATGCTCTTCGCCCTGGGATCGACCTCCCGCAGGCTTTCGCCATCATAGACGCGCATCTTGGAATAAAGATTGCTGTTCTCATGCTCACGAAGGCGGCTCAGCACGCAGAAGCGCGCCAGCATGTCGAGCGTGCCGGGCGCACAAGGCGCGGCCGACAGTTCTGACCCGTTCAGCAGCTTTTCGTATATCATGCGCTCTTCGGTCGCGCGCAGACAATAGGGCACCTTGATGACGTAGATGCGGTCGATAAAGGCTTCGTTATTCTTGTTGTTCTTGAAGTTCTGCCATTCCGATTCGTTGGAGTGCGCCATGATGACGCCGGAGAAGGGAATGGCGCCGATATTCTCGGTGCCGATATAATTGCCCTCCTGCGTCGCGGTCAGCAACGGGTGGAGCATCTTGATCGGCGCCTTGAACATCTCGACGAATTCCAGAATGCCCTGGTTCGCCCGATTGAGGCCGCCCGAATAGCTGTAGGCGTCGGGATCATTCTGCG
>Ga0307412_10002308_pt1 | contig 10558 bp, 9 predicted proteins | sample DK1Cmetagenome_3_FD_203823 | JGI IMG/M metagenome (GOLD analysis project Ga0307412, IMG submission 203823) | Maize rhizosphere microbial communities from greenhouse at UC Davis, California, United States - DK15-C-1 | ecosystem: Host-associated > Plants > Roots > Rhizosphere > Soil | place: USA...
AAAGGCGATTGGCTCACCCGGCGCATATGCCGGATCGATGCTCGGCCTTGCCAACGCCAAACTCGATCAACCATCCGGCCGGCCAGGCACACCGCCTCCACCACCGCCGATCAACGACAGTAAGTGACGGAACGCTACAGAATGGCCGGACAGAATATTCCCGATAATCCCTATGTTGCTGCTCGCAACGAATGGAACGAGCGTTATGGCTCGTACGTAAAAGCGGCCGCCGCTTGGCGCGTCGTCGGTATAGCCGGAATGACCATGGCCGTTATCGGATTTGGTTACGCGCTCTACCAGAGCACGCAGGTCAAGCTGATCCCTTACATCGTCGAAGTCGACAAGCTCGGCACATCAGTCAATGCCGGGTTCCCGCAGCAGATCGAGTATGCCGATCCGCGTGTGGTGCGCGCGACACTCGGCAGTTTCGTGTCGAACTTCCGCTCAGTGACGCCCGACGCGGTTGTGCAGAAGCAATATATCGACCGCACCTACGGACTGCTGCGCACTTCTGATCCCGCCACAGAAAAGGTCAACACCTGGTTTCGCTCGAATTCGCCCTTCGAGAAGGCGAAGACCGCAACGGTGGCGATCGAGGTCAACAACATCGTCGCTCTATCAAACCAGAGCTACCAGATCGACTGGACCGAGTTTGAGCGGGATCGCCGCGGCAAGGAGACCGCCACCCGCCGCTTCCGCGGGATCGCCACCGTGACTTTGACGCCGCCCCAGGACGAGGGCGTCATCCGCCTCAATCCCATCGGTCTCTATCTCCGGGACTTCGACTGGACTGCACAGCTTTGAAAGGCATGGCCCCGAACATGAACAGAACGCACGAACTATCGCGGGTCACGATGAGCGCCAGCATCATTGCTATCGCCGTTGCTGTCTCTTTAACCCTTCTCCCGTCTGCTTCGCTCGCCGCCGATGGTGTCACCGCCAATGAGGCGAAAGGCATGGGGATTTCGACACAATGGCGCGGAAGCCGCGGCCTCGTGACGAAAGGAGCGGATGGAAAGGTCATTTTCCTCTATGGCGAAGTGCAGCCCTCAGTCGTCTGCTCGCCACTGCAGGTCTGCGACATCGAGCTTCAGGGTGGCGAGGTCGTTCGCGATGTGCTCGTCGGCGACACTGTGCGCTGGAAGGTGGAGCCTGCGACATCTGGTGCGGCCGGTGGGCAGGCGATCCACCTGATCGTCAAGCCGTCGGAACCGGGTCTGGTCACGTCGATGGTCGTGACCACTTCCCGCCGGACCTATCACATCCAGCTGAAATCACATGCCACGCAGTATATGGCGCGCGTCGGTTTCGAATATCCGGAGGACGTTTCGGCAAAGCTTGCAGACGTCAACGCGCGGCTGGAAGCCAGCATGGTTCCCGGCGCCGGCGTTCCGGCCGAGCAATTGAGCTTTGCCTATTCCGTCTCGGGCAGCGCTGGCTGGCGGCCGACGCGGGTCTATTCGGATGGGCAAAAAACCTACATCCAGTTTCCGCGATCAATCTCCGGTCAGGATGCCCCGGTTCTATTCGTCGTCTCCGGCGGACAGAACCGCATCGTCAACTATCGCATGAAGAACAACATAATGGTGGTAGATTACAATATTGATCGTGCTGTCCTTGTCTCAGGCGTCGGCTGGAAACAGCAGAAGGTGAAGATCAGCAGGGGAGGGCGGTGATGTTGAAGCTCCTCCGTCGCACAGGAAACCGTCTGGGCCCGATCCGGTGCTTCGCCGCAACGACTGCCCTCGCCATCCTCGTTTCCGGATGCCAGTCGATGGACGCCGACGTCCTCGCCTCCGGCGCGGCACCTCCAGAAATCTCCGGACCCGCGGCGGGTGCCATTGCGGGCGATATGGTCAGCCGTCTTGCCGAACAGATCGGACAGGGGAAGGCAACCGTTGCGCTCAAACAGGATGGTTCTCCATTCGGACAGGCGCTTCAAGCAGCCCTGAAGGGATGGGGCTATGCCGTTGTCACCGATCAGAAGACGGATGGCGGTGCGGCGATCGTTCCGCTCGCCTACGTCATCGTGCCTTACGAAGGCCAGGTGCTCGCGCGCCTTTCGACGAGCAGCATCGAACTCGGCCGGGCCTACACAGTGACGACATCGGGTGCGACACCGGCAAGCGCCCTTTCGCTCATGCGGCGCGGGTGAGGGGGAAACATCATGGTGCAGTCTCTCAAGCTTGGTGGTGCCGCGAACAGTCAGGCCACGTCCGGCATCAAGCGGGTGAACCGTCTGCCGGTCATCGTCGTGATCGTGCTGCTCGTCGCCTTTCTTGGCATAATCTTCTTTGGGCTCGCCTCGCGCGGGCTTTACTTCGGCAAGGATAACGGTCCGGACACCAGTTCGGGCAATCCGGCGTCAACCTATGCCGACCAGATCAAGCGGGGCGTCACCGACGGTATCATTGGCGAGCCGCAGCAGCAGACGACGTTCCAGCCGACGCCAGTCGATACGAAGCAGGCCGAAGAGAAGGTGGCCAATCCGTTCACGCAGCCCGAACAAATAGAGGAGCAACGGCGCGGATCGGAACTAGAGCCCGAAGAGATTTGGCGGGCGCGGCTCGCCCGTGAGCAACAGGAGCAGGTTCTGCGCGAGCAGCAACGCCAGCGGATGGCCCGGATACAGGCGCGGGACTCCGCCTATGACGCGCCGCTTGCCATCGATCGCGGCAAGCTGGATACACGGTCGGAAAAAGATGATACCGCGGCGGCCCGGATGACGACCCCAGCTGCCACGAACGGAAACGCGTCCGATCTTTACGCCGCGGCCTTGCGCGCCGGTCTGGGCGGACAGAACGTCGATCCCAACGGACAGAGCTCCAAGGAAGACTTCTTCAATGCCGATCTCAAGGATCTCGGATACCTGCCGAATCGTGTCGTACCCCAGCAGTCCCTATACGAACTGAAACGCGGCTCCGTTATTCCGGCGACATTGATCACCGGCATCAACTCCGACCTGCCAGGGCGTATCACTGCCCAAGTCAGCCAGAATGTCTATGACAGCGCAACAGGCCATCGCCTGCTGATCCCCCAGGGCACGAAACTGTTCGGCCGTTACGATAGCAAGGTGTCGTTCGGCCAGAGCCGCGTGCTCGTCGTCTGGTCAGACATCATCTTCCCAAACGGGTCGACATTGCAAATCGGCGGCATGGCCGGCACGGATGCTGAAGGGTACGGTGGCTTCAATGACAAGGTGAACAATCACTATCTCAAAACCTTCGGCTCGGCCGTCATGATCGCGTTGATCGGGACGGGCATCGACATGGCGGTGCCCCAGAGCTCGACGCTTGCCACCCAGGATACGGCCTCCGACGCTGCGAGGCGGAATTTCGCCGAGACCTTTGGGCGAGTGGCCGACCGGACAATCCAGCGGAATATGGACGTGCAACCGACGTTACAGATCCGGCCCGGCTACAAATTCAATGTCTTGATAGATCAGGACATTGTCTTTCCAAGCCAATATCGATGAAGCGCTGACAATCAGATCGGCAATGTCTCGCCTTTACATCCGCCCCCATTAAATATCAACCATAATGATACTGGATGACGATGCAAACTAGACCGGCTCGTCAAGTGTGAGGCCGACATGCACATGGATCTGCACGGCGCTTCCCTCCTTCTCGAAACGCCGTTGCTGATGGACAACCGCGCGGCCAACTCGGCCGGCTCGCTAGCTTCATGGGTCGGCGTCACGGCCGACAATTCCGCGTAACTTTCACGTAATTTTCGGCGGCCATACGTTTTCCGCGTTAGTGCGTAGCAACGATTGACGGACGCCCTTGCAGCTTTGAATCGGAGGGGCGGCCGGGCCATCCTTAATTTCGGCGGGAAACGTCAGAAATGATCGCGTCTCATGCTCTATCCATGTCAATTTTGTTTGGCGTGCGCTCAACTATGGGGAGCTGCTCTCCATCGAAACTTTTTGCGAAACTGTGGTCGTACCGTGTTGCGCTCGTCCCTTGAGGGCCAGGTCTATTCCGTTGACGACGAGATCCAGTCGAACTTACTGGAACTCAAAATGTCCCGCCTGCGCCGAAAGTTGGCGAAGCGGAGGCCGAGATTGCTATCAAAGACATTCGTGGAATAGGCTACTATCATCATGAGCACAAATAAGGCGGCCGGATCATCCCTTCGCTGGCGTTTCACTTTTGGTTTTATTGTCCTGCAGCTCTGCGCGGTTATCACCTCGCTGGGCCTGGTTTTTTATCTCCTTTCCGGCCTCAAGCCTGATGTCGCTATCACATCCATCTGGCTGTCTCAGGAAATCGCAAACTCGGTCCGTCTTGAGCCGAATGGCCGGACCCATCTGGCGCCGACGGCCAAGCTTCAGGAGATTATGGAGGACGCTCCTGACCTGTGGTTCGTAGCAGATCTGGGCAAAGATATTGTTTTCGCACACGGCGCGCCTCCCCGGAAAATTGCCGACAACATGCCATTCTTGCGGACGTTCAAAAGTCTCGAGCTCCATGGCGATCTGAATGATCCGTTGAGTGTCGCCCGCATGCAGCGCTTCGACACCCCTGCCGGTGAGGCAACAATTTTTGCTGGCGGCGTTTCGATGTCCCAATATGGTGTGACTGTGCTGTTGGGGAACCTTGCAGTCGGCGTGCCGGCGCTGATCCTCGTCGCCATTTCCCTGATTGGCGTCCCGTTTGTCACACGCTGGGCTTTGCGGTCTTTCAGCGATCTGACGACGCGTCTTGACAGGATTGATCTCGACACACGGGGCGCCTTGGTGGAAGAGCGTGGCTTGCCCAATGAGGTGCTTCGCCTGGTGCGCGATATCAACAGGGCGTTGCGCCGTCTTGATAGTGGCTTTGAGGCGACGGAGCGCTTCTTCGTCAACGCGGCGCATGAACTTCGAACGCCCATCGCTGTCCTGCAGGTGAGGATAGATACTCTTTCACCAAGTTCTGACAAGACCCACCTGCAGACGGCAATCAAGCGACTGACAGCGATCGCAAACCAGCTTCTCGACACCGAGAAGTACCGGCAGAAGCCCCACCAGAATGCACCTGTCGATCTCAACAGCGTTGTGTCGAAGGTCGTCGCCGACCTTGCTCCCTTGGCGATCGCCGAAGGCTACGAGATTTCGTTCGACAGCGACGCGGACGACGTGTTCGTCCCTGGTGATGCCGAAGCTTTGGAGCGGGCGTTCGTCAATCTGGTCCGGAACGCAGTCCAGTACGGAGGTGGAAGAGGACAGATATCGGTCGGTATTGAGGCTGACGGCAGCGTGACCGTCGCCGATCAGGGTTTTGGAATTGCCAGCGATAAGCATTCGCGCATATTCGAGCCTTTCTTCCGGGTCAACCCTCACGGCTCAGGTGCGGGACTGGGGCTCAGTATGGTCAACGAGATCGTGACCCGCCATGGCGGTTACGTCGAGCTTTCTTCCGCGCCAGGCAAGGGCAGCACCTTTATCGTGCGCTGGCGCGAGAGGCGCGTTCTTCAGCAGCGATAGGGCCCGTCTTCATCCGTCGATGTTGGCTGGGCACGGCCGCGATTTCCCGACGTCTGACGGGCAATCTCTGGCACGTCATCCACATTGCAAGCACTCTTGTCGATCGGTTGATTTTCCAGCGCGTGCCTACCGGGCCAGGCGCGACGGCAGCTACACGTAATTTTGCGGTAACTCTCGTGACAGAGAAAGCCGGCAGATTTGAATAGCGTGGACCAAGACCTGATGACACGACACATTACCCGCAAGCGTCTGATCCTGGCGGCAGTGACCCTTGTCGGCCTACTGGTTGTCTGGCTCGTGTTTATGCGTCCACCAGCGAAGCCTGAACTGGTGACCACACAGGCGAGAACGGGTGACATTGAAGAGGTCGTGTTGGCGACAGGGGTCCTCGAACCGCTCGAGCTGGTGCGTGTCGGCGCCCAGGCCTCGGGTCGTATTGAGCATCTGGCTGTCAAGATCGGTGACATCGTCGAGGCTGGCCAATTGGTGGCCGAGATCGATTCCCAGACACGGCGCAACACCTTGAGGGACCGCGAGGCGGCTTTGGCCAACATCCGCGCCGTTCACGCCGCGCGTAGGGCCGGTCTGGTGAAAGCCGAGAAGGATTTCGAACGCGAGCGTGACCTGCTGGCAGTTGGCTCGACGCCGCGTGCCCAGTATGACGCCGCGGTCGCCACGCGAGACAATGCGCGGGCGGAGGTCCAAGCACTCGAGGCTCAGATCACCCAGGCGCAGGTCGCGCTCGAATCCGCGGGTGTAGAGCTGGGCTATACCCGTATCACCGCCCCGATTGCCGGCACCGTGGTGGCGATCGTCACTGACGAGGGTCAAACCGTGAATGCGCTGCAGACCGCGCCGACCATCGTCATGATCGCGCGATTGGACACAATGACGGTGCGCGCAGACATCTCCGAGGCTGACGTCGTGCGTGTAAGCCGTGGCTTGCCGGTCTGGTTCAGCATTCTTGGCGATCCGAAGCGCCGTTTCGATGGAGAGTTGCGGCAAGTCGAACCGGCCCCAGCCTCCATCGCCAACGAGGGCAACGCGGCCGCGAGCGGAGTTGGCTCAACCAACGGGGCTGTCTATTACACCGGGCTGATCGACGTGCCGAACACGGACGGGGTCCTGAGGCCTTCGATGACGGCGCAGGTGTCCATCGTCTTGAGCCGCGTCAGCGGCGCCGTGCTGGTTCCGCTCAGCGCAGTGGAAGGGGCGCCCCGGGCAGGCGATACGGCGCGTGTCCGCATATTGGACGCGGTGGGCGAGGTCCAGATCCGGCAGGTACAGGTCGGTATCGACAACGGCGCGGACATCCAGATCCTTAGTGGTCTTCAGGCGGGCGAGACCATCGTCCTGGGAGCATCCACGGATAAACGCACGGATGGTCAGGCTCAACTGGCCGCAGCGAAGCGGTAGGGCGCGCTATGACGGAACCACTGATCCGCGTACGTGGGGTATCCCGCGCTTTCCCCGCAGGCGACGAGATGGTGCGGGTGCTGAAAGACGTCGACCTCGACATCGAGGCCGGCGAGATGATGGCCATCATCGGTGCTTCTGGCTCCGGCAAGTCGACGCTGATGAACATCCTTGGCTGCCTCGATCGTCCGACGCACGGCAGCTACTGGATCGAAGGACGCGAGACCTCGAAGATGTCCGTGGACGAACTGGCCGCGCTACGCCGTGAGCGTTTTGGTTTCATCTTCCAGCGTTATCATCTGCTTGGCGATCTCAGCGCGGCCAGCAACGTCGAGGTACCGGCCATCTATGCCGGACGCAGCCGATCCGACCGGTACAAGCGAGCGCTCTCCTTGTTGACCCGGCTGGGCCTGGCCGAGCGGACGGGCAATATTCCGGGCAAGCTTTCGGGCGGCCAGCAGCAGCGGGTGTCGATCGCCCGCGCCCTGATGAATGGCGGCGAGATAATTCTGGCCGACGAACCGACCGGAGCGCTGGATACGCATAGTGGCGCCGAAGTCATGAAGATCCTGCGCGAGCTTCACGCCGAAGGACACACCATCATCCTCGTCACTCACGACAAGAAGATCGCCGAACACGCGGATCGGGTTGTAGAGATCAGCGACGGCGTTATCATTTCCGACGAGCGAAATGTATCCAAGTCCACGACGGCCCGTCCCGTCCGCGAACACGCACCGGGCGCTGGCTGGCGTGGTGCAATTGACCGGATGACTGAGGCCTTTCGTATGGCGGGTGCAGCAATATGGGCGCACAAAATCCGCTCCCTTCTGACCATGCTCGGCATCATAATCGGTATCGCCTCGGTGGCGGCTATCTCGGCACTGGGAGCCGGCTCGCAGCAGCAAATCCTGAACAGTATCAGTTCGCTCGGCACCAACACGATCGAGGTGCGGGCCGGGAAAGGCATTGGCGATCTGGAAGCGGGCAAAATCCGGCCCCTGGTTCCCGCCGACGCCGAAGCACTGATGAACCAGCCTTATGTCGACAGCGTGACGCCAACCGTCTCAACTAGCGTAACCGTCAAACGCGCCGCCGTGGCCGTCAATGCGTCAGTCACCGGAGTTGGCGCGGACTTCTTTCGTGTGCGGGGCCTTGAGTTGGCGAATGGACAACTGTTCGACGCCCAGGACGTCACCGCTTACAGCCAGAATGTGGTGATCGATGCCAACGCCGCGCGGGACCTGTTTCCAGACCGCGTTGATCCGGTGGGACAGGTCATCCTTCTGGGCACGATGCCGGCAAGGGTGGTGGGGGTGACGAAACGGGAAAACTCCTTCGGCCCGGCGGTCGATACGTTGACCGTTTATGCGCCTTACACGACCGTCATGGGCCGCATGCTGGGTCGTCCGAACGTCGACGGCATAACCGTCCGTATCAGCGACGATGTCGATCCAGGCAATGTCGAGGCCGCAGTTTCGCGCCTCATCGAGCGTCGGCATGGCGCGAAGGACTTCTTCCTCACCAACTCGGCGACCATTCGCGAGACGATCGAGGCCACCACGCAGACCCTGACCTTGCTGATTTCGTCCGTCGCCGTGATCTCGCTGATTGTCGGCGGTATCGGCGTAATGAATATCATGCTGGTGTCCGTGACAGAGCGCACCAAGGAGATCGGGGTTCGTGTGGCCGTTGGCGCTCGCCGCAGCGATATCCTCTCCCAGTTCCTGATCGAGGCCATTCTGGTCTGCCTTGTCGGTGGCGTTATGGGAGTGATGCTCGCCCTCGGGATCAGCGCTCTTTTCAATTGGCTGAGCCCCGACTTTAAAATGATCTTCTCTTCTGGCTCCATCATTGTGGCCTTCGCCTGCTCCACCCTGATCGGAATCGTATTCGGCTTCCTTCCCGCCCGCAACGCTGCAAAGCTAGATCCGATCGAGGCCCTGGCGCGTGATTAATGGCTGGAAAGCATGCGTGATGGCCTAGTGAAGGAAGTTCCGACTGGAAATCAGCCTCGCAAGTAGCTGGAGAACTGGCTGCTTCTGAGTTCATGGCCTGATTATCGGCGGTGTTCACAGTCTCGTCCAGCGACACTTCTCACTCGAACCGCTGCCTCCGATTCGTTTCCGTTGTGGATGTCCGTTGGAGATTGCGAAGTGTTCGGGCGAACCGTCTGATGCCGGCCGGTTGCTGTTCGCTGACGCTCAAGGAGCCCGCAAGCGGCCTCCGCCTCCGGTCACGCCCCTTTTGCAGGCCGGACAAACCGGCATGCGGTCGCGCCTTCAGCGAGAACCCTCTGCTGGCGGTTGAGGACCATGGTCAGGCCCCTACAGGGTTTCAGAGATTGGTGTTGACTTGGCGGGATAGGACAGACGTTGGCGATGACCCGTTTCACTGGCCTTTGTGATCGCCTCGAGCACCCGGTGACGATCGAGTGCGACCGCGAAGTCCGGCGCATCTGCGGTTCCGTCGCGGAGGTCGGCGGCGAGCTGGGCGTAGAGGCGGGCGACACCCGCCGCGGGCGCCTCGAGTTGCAGGTCCGGAGCCGCATATGCGGATGGGACCCGTAGCTGCTGGACTGGCTCGCTGCCGCGGCGCAACGTGATGGTCACATCGCCGAAGTGGATGTAGCCCGACGCCGTCTCCACGAGCAGACTGCCTTCCGTGCCCTGGATTTCCCACACCAAGCCGGCGGACTGCCCGGCACTGTAGTGCAGCGAAGTGACGATCCCGCCTTCGAGAACGCCGGCGACGATGATCTCGTCCGGCGCGTCCTTCAGGAGGGACGTGCCATCCGAGAGGCGGACGCCGTCGCCGCGCTGATTTGCCGCGACGGCGGACAGGCTCTCGAACGAGCCGAGTACGTGCGCGAGCGGTTGGAGTGCGTGGCCGAGCATGATGCTTTGAAGCGTGGCGCCATTCTCTGCGCGCGCCATGTATTCGAATGGCGGGTCATATCGGCCAACCCACATTTCGTCGTTCAAATGCGCCCGAACGCTCGTGCTGAGCGGCATGCCGATCACACCCTGCCGGACGAGGTCGCGGAGATAGCGGATCGGCGGGTGCAGGCCGCCCTGCAACCCAATGACCGTGCGCAGCCGCCGTTCGCGGGCAACCCCCTCCAGCGCTTCGGCTTCCGATAGGGTTCGCGCGAGCGGCCATTCGCAGTAGACCATCTTGCCCGCGGCGAGCGCGTCGGTAACGATCTGCTTGTGATCAGGCACCTTGACCGCAACCACCACCAAGTCGACCTCCGGCCGCAGGACTAACGCCTGATGTGTGTCAAAGGCAAGATCGGCGCCCAGGAGGCTGGCGGTCGCGTTCGCACTCTCCATACGGGTCGTGCTGACGGCGCGGATCTGGAATGCATCGAGCGCCCGCAGCGCGGGGACGTGGGCAATTCCGCCCCAGCCTCGATCGGCACTGGCGCCGATGATGCCGACGCCAATCCGGGTGTTTGCTGAGTTTGCCATGTAGGCGTGCTCCTGTCTTGTGCAGCCCGGGCAATGCTCGCCGTGCTGCTTCACCATGGTTTCGTTTTCGGACAAATGCTCGGGTGCTTAGTGACCAAGCATTGCCGTGCGTTGCGGCTGCGTGGGTTTGAGCCCACGTGATGCAAGCGCAGGGAGTTAAACGTGAGCCCAATGGGCCTCGAGTTCGCGCGCGACATCGGCC
>Ga0307412_10002310_pt1 | contig 10555 bp, 7 predicted proteins | sample DK1Cmetagenome_3_FD_203823 | JGI IMG/M metagenome (GOLD analysis project Ga0307412, IMG submission 203823) | Maize rhizosphere microbial communities from greenhouse at UC Davis, California, United States - DK15-C-1 | ecosystem: Host-associated > Plants > Roots > Rhizosphere > Soil | place: USA...
CATGGATCAGCCATCCGCCATAGGAGAAGGTTTCGAGTTCGATCGGCCAGCGATGCGCCAGCCAGTTGGTCCGTTCGATCGCATCCATCGCGCGGGCGTCAGGCGCGCGCCTGCTCTCTGAACAGGGTCGGTTGTACCGCGCGATCGTGCAGCGCCCGACGCGCCTGCAGCGCCGCGCCGACCGCCTGGCGATAGTGGATGGTCCTGAAGCGCTCCGCCTCGTCGAAGCCAAACGGCGCCCATTCCTCGCTCGGATAGCAGGCGTCGTAGATCGCACGCGCAGCAGCGCGCAACTGGAGGTCGTGCTCCATGCCGAAGCTCCCAATGATACCGAATCGACGCATCGGCAGCGGACCGCCAGCGATCCTCATCGATGCACCTGCCGGGTTGCACCGAACAGGACTGTCTCAGCCCCAGACGAACCCTTCTGCTGGCAAGCCGTTAGGGTCCATCTTTCATTGAAGCGCTCCACCAACCCCGAACGATGCAAGGTGATAGCAATGCACTCCAAGGCAACGAACCGCATTCTCCGGCTCAAGGCCGTCCTCGCTCCAACAGGCCTCACGCGTTCCACCCTTACCGGAAGATGGAAGCAAGCACCTTGCCCGCTTGCACGCAGATCAGCACCCACTGCATCGGCTGGAGCGAGTCCGCTGTTACCTGCTGGCTTGATAATCCGCTGACATATGAGGCTGCTCCGACCCGGGAGCGATGAGGTAACGATTGACCGGGCGTGGGACAGTTCTGCCGCTCCCAGGCGGCATGTCGAACGGCAGCTCTTGTCAGGAGCCGACAGGGGTGACTCCGCCGCGACTTCTCCACCACCTATCGCCCCTCGGTCGAGCAAAGGGCCGGGCGGCAACGCTGCCGCCCCACCACCTCGCCCGGTTCAGGCTAATGCGCGAGGGCGCACCGTTGCGTTGCTCCGCTCGCGCGGCGAGCTGCGGGCCGCCCGGGACGCCGGACCGCCCTTGTCTACGGTGAAGCTCGCCGCCTGTTCGCTCAGCGCCATCACTTCGCTGGAAAGGTTGCGTGCCGCCGCCGATGTTTGTTCGACCATCGCCGCATTCTGCTGGGTGGATTGGTCCATCGCTCCCAGTGCCGCGCTGATCTCGGTCATCGCCGCCGATTGGGCGCGGCTGTCCGACGCCATGGTGCCGAGCAGGCCGTGCACAGCCTCCACATCCTGGGCGATGTCAAGCAGCGCGGTATCCACCTTGCGAACGGCCTGCACGGCCGATGAGATGTCGGCCTGCGTCGCGGTCAGCTGGTCGCGGGCCACGCGTGCCTCTTCCTCGGCGCGCATCGCGAGCGCAGAAACGAGGTCAGCGACCACCGCGAAGCCACGCCCGGCATCGCCGGCCCGGCCGGCCTCCACCGCCGCGTTCATCGCCAGCACCCGCGTCTGGAACGCGATCTTGTCGAGGCCCTCGATCACGTTGTCGATGCCTTCGGCGCTGCTGCTTACTCGGCCCATCGCCTGCATCGCCTCGTCGGCAGTCGAGCGGCCACCGCTGACCGTCCCGATCGCCTGATCGGCGCGCTTCAGCGTCTGGTCGGACGACGTCGCGGTGGCGCGCAACCGTCCGTCGATCTGGACCAGCGCCGCACTCGTTTCTTCCAGGCTGGCGGCATTGGATTCGGTCCGGCGGGCAAGGTCCTCGGAAGCCTGGGCGATCTCCTGCGATCCGGTGCGGATCGTCAGGGTGCTTTCGCTTACCGCACCGATCAGGCTCCGCAGGCTGGCAAGCGCGGTGTTGAAGTTCTGCTTTAGCCCCTCGTAATCGGGTGGGAACGCCTGGAGGATGTCGACGGTGAGGTCGCCCTTGGACAGGCCACCCAGGCTGGTCGAGACGGTTTCGACGACGAACTCGGTCTTGGCCTGCTCGTCGATGCGGCGGGCGAGATTGCCCTTGATGTCTTCCTGCATCTTGCGCAGCGCCTCGGCCAGCTTGCCGACCTCGTCCGCCTGGTGGATCACCAGCGTCTGGTCGAACTGTTCGCGCGCGATGCCGTTGGCGAATTCGGCGCATTTGCTGATCGGCTGGGCGATCCGCTTGGCGGCGATGCCGACCGCGAAGACCGCGCCCACTGCGACGGCGACGCCGATCAGCAGCTGCAGCATCATGCCGGTGATCGCCTTCGCGCTGAGCGAGTTGCTGAGCGTCTCGGCCTGGGCCATCACCAGTTCGCGGGGCACCGAAATGACGACGGACCACGGCGTCTTGCTGCGCCCCATGGTGATCGGCGAATAGACGTCGATATTCTTCTGCTTGGGATCGTCGATCACCTTGGCTTCGCCGGTCTTGACGATGTCCGCCAGCTGCGACCAGTGCGGATCGGCCGATCCCGCTGCCTTGCCGATCATCTCTGGTGCGGCGCTGTCAGCGGCGATCAGGCCGGTATCGTTGACGATCAGCACGACGCCCTTGCCGGAGAAGAGCGACGCGTTGGTCTTGGTGGCGACCTTCTGCAGGAAATCGAGATTATAGTCGGTGCCCGAAACGCCGACGAACTTGCTATGGACGGTGATCGGCACCGACATCGTGGCCAGGAATACCTGGTTGCCTTGGACGATATAGGGCAGCGGCCCGAGGATGCTCTCCTCGCCGTTCGCCTTCGGCCCCAGATACCAGCCGCCTTTTACCAGCCCGTTCGGATGGCGCTCGGCGCTGTCATATTCCACCAGCGGCTGGATCGCGACATTGCCGTTCGCGCCGCGGGTCCAATAGGAAAGGAAGCGGCCGGTGCCGTCCGAACCCATCGCGCGATTATTGGCGAAGCCACCGTCGGCGCCGTCGATCGCATTGGGTTCCCACGCCGAATAGGTGCCATTGAAGCCCGGATTCTGTTCGAGCACCTGGCGCAGCAGCGCGTTGAACTGGGTACGGCGCTGGCCCGCGACGGTGCCGCCAGCGTCCCCGCCGGCCAGCACCGAAAACGTGTGCGCGTTGGTCCGCGCGGCGTCGAACGCTACGTCGAGCGCGCCCTTGATCCCCTGCGCCTCCACCGACGCGCGGTTCTGCAGCACGTTCTTGGCCTGCTCGCTGACGATATTCCCCACTTCGCGACTGACGAAGCTGTGCGCCCCCCACGCGAACAGCGCGCTCACCGCCACCAGAATTACAACTGTCGCCGTCAAGAAAAAGCCAGCGATCAGCGCGATTTTTCGCTGCAAAGATTTCAGGTTGTCCAGGTATTTAACAATCTGCATTGCCGAATCCTCTGCTCGACGCCCTATTGTGACGACGGCCATGTGAATAATATTTGATATTCGCATGATAGATGGAGAGCGGTTGCCGTTGCACATCTTGATGTAATTATACAATAAAACCGTCTCAATTATGAGACTGGCGAGCATAGTGCATATCTCGAATAAATACTGGAAACGTTATTCCTTAGGTTGGGCAAATGAATTTTGCCCTCTGAATCTAAAACGCTGGAGGCAGGACTTCCCGAATTTGCCGGCGTGGCGGGGCCGGGCAACCCGCGCGAAGAAGGGCCGGGAGCAATCCCGCCCCCGTCCTCGGAACCGATACGACAGGCGGACGTAGTCGAACGGCCAGGTAGGTCGTGTGAAAGGATCCAAGGTCGCGCTGTCGCAGCAAGGTAGCGAGCGATCGAACAGGTTATTTACGTCCACCGTCAAGCCGCGCGCGGTTGTTCATCCACCCCATCACTATTCGGCGGATCGCCCCCCCAAGAACCAACGTCGGCTTCCAGGATCAGCGACAGACGCGCCGAAATGGCAGCGATGGGGGCACAGCCGTCTGGCTGCGGCATCGCGTGCGAATGACCGGTTCTGGCTTGAGCGGACGTTCAGGCGTCGACCGCGGAATGGCTTGAACTGGTCGGGTGCCGCCGCCCTGGGACGTTGCCACCCGAGCCAGACCCGGGAATGGCGGCTTTGGCGGTCAATAGTCCTGCCAACCGGACCGACCATGCGATGAAGTTTGGCCCGACCTGCGGGACGGTGACAGTGCGGCTGGCTGGCGACGCCGACATTCGACCGTCACCGTCGCGGACAAGGCGCGGGGTACCGCCCCCAGATCAGCCGTTCCCTGGCAGTCCCCTTCCTCAGAACTTCACGCGCATGTCGACCAGGAACGCGCGCGGCGGCAGGAAGCTGAACTGGTCGCCCTGGCCATAGCCGGTCTGATAGGCGGTGCCGTTCACCGTGGTGGTCGGCGCGCCCGATGCGCTCGTCGCGATCGCGGTGATCGCCCGGCTGTTGAACACGTTCGACACCGTGGCACCCAGCCGCAGATGCTGGCCGATGTCCTGGCTCACTGACGCGGTGGCGATACCATAGGGGCGGATGCGATAGAGGCGCGGCCCCGGAGCACCGCTATACTCGCTCGCATATTGCGGCCCGGTGATCTTGTGATCGAACGAAAGGCGGAAGCCGCCGCGCCGATAGACGAAGCCCGCCGCCGCCGTGGAGAACGGCGCCTTGGCAATCTGCGCATCGGTCGTGACGCTATGGGCATCGTTGTACGAACCGTTGGCGAACAGCGTCAGCCCGTGCACCGGCATCACGCTCGCCCCGCCCTCCACGCCCTTGTAGCGCACCTGGCCGATGTTCACGAGCAGCGACGTGTCGCAACCCACGGTAGTGCAGGTGCCGATCTTGTTGCTCACATCGATGATATAGGCATCGGCGTCGAGCGATACCGTCGCGCCATGCCACACGGTACCGACCTGATAGTTGGTCGTGGTCTGCGGCTTGAGCGCGTCGAGCGCGGTCGAGAGGCTGCCCGAGGACGAATAGAAGCTCGACAGATCCGGCACATACATGCCCTGCGCATATTGGCCGTAGAACGACCAGCTCGGCGTCACCCGCCAGCTCGCCGTGAGGAACGGCAGCGCCTTGGTCCAGGTCGCGCTGGTGTCGAGCGGGGCGCGGGTCTTCTGGTTGAGCGCCGCATCGACACCGCGGGTGAAGTGGACATATTTCACGCCGGGCGTGATCGACACGCCGTCGACCGGCCGGATCTCCAGCTCGCCGAACAGCTGATACTGGTTCCAGGTCGAATGCTGGACGAAGTTGATGTTCGCCTGGGCAATCGTCGGCAGCGCGTTGGCGGCGGCGGTGCCGCTGCCGTTGTTGAACTTCTCGTTATAGCTCGGCAGGCCGGTGGTGCGATCGAGATCGAAATTGTGCCGATCGGTGACGGCATACTCGTACCAGCCGCCGACGCGCAGCTTGCCCAGCCCGAAGTCGTAATCGACCTGGCCGATATAGCCGAACACGCGATATTTGTTGAGCTTGTCGTACCCGAGGATGTCGGTCGTCGGTCCGTTCACCCCCTTGTAGGGAGAGGCAGCGGTACCGGCCCCGGTGAAGCCGGTCACCACATTGCCGGTGTTCCCGGACAGCGTGTTGTTGGTGTAGCCATACATATAGGCGCGGTTGTCCATCGACACGCCGGCGCCAAGCTGGGTCTGCAGGCGCAGATAGGAGAAATCGGTGGTCTTGTCGGTGCGGTTGTAGCGCCAGTAATCCTGCTGGGTGGGGTCGTTACTCAACCCGTAATTCTTGCCATAGACGCCGATCTGCGAGCTGGCCGCGCAATTCTCGCCGGTCAGCTGGGCGAGCGGCTTGCCATCGGTGCCCAGCGCCGCATTGGCGAACCCGGTGACGCCCTTGGTGGCGCTGCCGCAGGTGGCGCCTTTCAGCACGTCCGACTGATAGTAGAAGTTGCGGTTCCAACTGCTCATCACCGTCAGCGTGTTCGCGGTGCCGATCGGCACCACCGCCTTGCCGAACAGATTCTTCGAACCCACCGGCGAATAGGTCAGCGCGCCGTCGGATTCGAGATACTGGCCGGCCAGCACGAAGCGCACCCCGCCCAGCTTCTCGATGCGGCCGCTCTGCACTTCGGCGCGGGCGATGAAGCTGTTCCAATTGCCGAGAATCGCCTCGGCTTGGCCGCCGGCCGTGTCGCTCACTGCGCGCGAATAGAGATTGACGTTGCCGCCATAGGTCGCCTGGCCGAGCTGGCTGGCATTGCCGGGGCCGCGATCGACCACCACCGTCTCGATCGTGTTCGACGGGAAGAAGGCGGTCGAGTGGTGCGTCGGGTTGTTGGTGTCGGCGAACGGGATCGAATCATAGGTGACGTTGTATTCGCCGTCCTGGAAGCCGCGGATCGTCACCTTGGTCTCGGAAAAGCCGAAACCGTTGCCCGCGCCGGACAGCGAGACGCCGGGGGTAAGCAGCACCAGCGTGTTGAAGTCGGCGGTCGGGACCGCATGATCGATATAGTCGCGGCCCACCGCCGATTGCGGCTGGGTGGTGGCGAGCGACACGGTCAGCGGCGCGGACTCGGCGGTGTGCGAGCCGGTGACGATGATGTCGGACGAGGTGAGCGACTGCTTGTCGTTCGCCTGGCCGGCCTGGTTGGCGCTGCTGGTCTGGTCGTTGCCAGCGCTGGGGGGCGGGTTCGTGTCCGGCCCGGCATAGGCATGGGCCGGCAGGACGATCGCACCTGCGGCGAGCAGGGCGGAACGCAGCGAGAGCATCTTCATGGTCTTCCTCATCATCGGCTGAAGGGCGTGGACTGGGCACGGCCGTTCCGCCGCTGCAGGGCTGGCACGATGGGCGCGCGTCGGCACGCGGCGATCCGCACGCGCGGCCGCCGCCAGCAATCTGGCAATCATCGATGCTTCCCCTTCTTCCCCAGATCCCGGCCGGTCGGGACCGCCGCCGGGTGCCCCCTCCGGCTAGGTCTGGCCGATGACGGCTCTGTTACGCTTCGGCGTGTAACGGGCCGGAAAGCGGCTACATTGCAAACTTAGAATGTTGCCATCATCCCGCTGTCACCGTCGCCATGCCACAAGCGGCGCCGTAGCCGGCATCGGGCCGGTTTGCTCTTACTCGTCTCGCAGGAAAGACCGCCGATGCGCCGCTGGCACAAGTTTCTCGCTCCCTGGTTCGCGCTGATCCTGTTCGTACTGGCGCTGACCGGCGTCGCCACCCAGACGACCTCGCTGCTCGATACCCGCCCGGCCGCAAGCGCCCCTGCCCCGGCTGTCAGGGATGGCAAGCCGCCGCAGAAGCAGCCCTCGGCGATGCGCAGCTGGAACCGCTGGGTGAAGCATCTGCATTCGGGCGAATCGCTGGGCCCGGTGGGCATCGCGCTCAATCTGGCAGGCGGCCTGGCGCTGCTGTTCTTCGCCGGCTCGGGCTTCTGGATGTATCTGTCGATGGCGCTCAGGCTGCGGCGGGGGCGGCGGACGCGGCTGCGCTGAACGCTTCGTTCGCCGGGATCCGCACCCGAACCTCTAGGCCCGGCGCCGCATCGCCCAGCTCCAGCCGGCCCTGGTGAAACCGCACGATCGCCTGCGCGATGGCGAGGCCCAGACCGCTGCCGCGCGCATCGCCTGCCGCCGCACCGCGCTCGAACGGGCGGACGAGGCGGGCATGGTCGCCGGCCGCCAGGCCGGGGCCATCGTCGCGGATCGTGATCAACGCGCCCTCGCCGTCGCGCTCCAGCGAGAGGCGGGCGCTGGTGCCGGCAGGCGTATGGGTCGCGACATTTTCGAGCAGGTTGATCAGCAGCTGGTTGATCAGGTCGGCATCGCCGGTGATGGAGACGTCGTCGAGCCGGCCGACGTCGAGCCGCCCGCCATGGTCGGCCAGCACCGGCTCCATCGTATCGGCGACATCCTCGATCAGCGGGCGCAGCGGCAACGGCGCCATCGCGCGCGGCAGCTGGCCGGTCTCGATCTCGGCGAGGCGCAGCAGCGCATCGAAGATCGCGATGATCGCCGCGCATTCGCGCTCCGCGCGCTCGAACGGCACCGGCCGCCCCTGGGCACCTTGTGCCAGCAGCGTCCGCAGCCGGGTGAGCGGCGTGCGCAGGTCATGCGCCAGGTTGCTGGAAAAGAGCTGCTGCGCCCGTACCAGCTCCGCCATCCGATCGAGCATGCGATTGAGGCTCTGCGCCTGCACCGCGAACATGCCGTCCAGCCGATCGGTCGGGATCCGTCGGCTGAGATCGCCTGCCGCGATCGCGTCGGCGGCACGCTGGGTCTCCAGCAGCCGGTTGGCGGTGAGCCGCGCGAACAGCAATGTCGCCGAGACGCCCATCACCACCGCAACCAGCGAGATCAGCAGCACGACGCTGGGCAGCAGCGCGTGGAGATTCTCCGCCGCCTCGCTGTGCTGCACGATCACGAACAGGCTGCCGCCGGGCGTTTGCGTGGCGATCGCCCGCCCGGTCTGGGTGGAGCGGCCGCCGCCGTAGAAATGCACGTCCGACAGCCCCGGCGGCGGCGGCATGAGGTCGAGCCGGCCCGCCATGCGCCGGCCCTGCCGATCGAACAGCAGATAGGTACGTTCGCTCAGCACCTTGCGACGCTGCCAGTCGGTGATCCTGGCGATCAGCTCGCCATCTGCGACGGCATGCCCGTCGGGCGGCGCGAGATATTTGGCGGTATGGTAGCGCAACGACGCGTCGATCCGGCTCGACACCCAGGCATCGGCGGCACTGAAGGCGATCATCCCCACCGCCGCCATGGCGAGCGCGAAGGCGATCCCGGCCTGGATCGCCAGCCGGCCCACCCCGCCCGGCGGCGCGGCCAGCCGCGGTGTCAGAGGCATCGTTCGGACCGCAGGATATAGCCCGCGCCCCGCTGCGTCTCGATCGGATCGCAGCCCAGGTCGAGCAGCGCGGCACGGAGCCGGCTCATATTGCTCTCGACGATGTTGGTGGTCGGCGAGAAGCGATAGGCCCAGACGCGTTCAAGCAGCATTGATCGGGTGACCAGCCGATCGGCATTGCACATCAGATGGGCGAGCAGCGAATACTGCTTGCGGTTGAGCACCAGCGCGTCCTCGCGGAAGCTGGCGCGATGGCTCGCTGGATCTAGCTGCAGACGCCCCACTTCGATCATCGCACCTTCAGGGCGCGAATGGTTGCGCCGCGTGATCGCGGCCAGCCGGGCCGCCAACTCGTCGATGTCGAACGGCTTGGTAAGATAGTCGTCGGCGCCGACACGAAGCCCCTCAATGCGATCGTTCACCGATCCCAGCGCGCTCAATATCAGCACCGGCACTGTGCTGCCCTTGCGCCGCAACCGGTCGAGGGTAACGAGGCCGTTGATATCTGGCAGCAAGCGATCCAGCACAATGGCGTCGTGCGCGTTTGGTTCGAACGCGGCGAGCGCTTCCCCGCCGCTGCGTGCCAAGGTGGCGTCATAGCCATGCTGATGAAGGCCGGTCAGGATGTGATCAGCGATCACCGGATCGTCTTCTACGACGAGAATATGCAAGGCGGGGCTCCGAAAGTACATCGGTGCGCCCCGAATGTTACGCTTCTATGGCTTGTTTCGCCGCACTGGATGCGCTCCTGGAACCGCATGGGCCCTCGCCAAGAGATTGGGGGACAAGTTTGGGCCCTCCGAACGGCGACGATTTGGGCGGGCGGTGGCGTATTTCGCTAACGTGGTTGACTGTGTCGGGACACCTTCTTGCGATCCGCGTGGATGCCCACTGGCTTTCACCGCCGGAGGACCCAAGGATAGAGGCTGGGCAGCAGCACCCGCGTCAGCAGCGTCGAGGTGACGATGCCGCCGACGCCACCGTGGCGAGCCGGCGCGGCACCTCCGCGCCCGCGCCGCTCGCGATCGCCATGGGCCGGCCGGACGTCTCGAACTCGACACCCTCGGTGCCCGGCTGCTTCTCCAGGATCGCCTTGGCCTGGGCCGCCTCGCGTTCGAGCACGTCGGAATCGTCGCCATAGATCTTGACCGCGACGTCGGCGCCGACACCCGCGGGCTCGGCCGCGCCGACGCACTGCAACCGTCCAACCGGTCGGGATAAACGATGGACCGATCGGCGACTTGGGCGCGTTTGCAAGAACATGATTTCTTCAAACCGTCGATTCCGCTGCATCGTTGCAGCCAGCACTGCCTTGTCGTTCATTCCGCTCTCCGCGCCGGCCCGTGCTGCGCCACAGAGCACCACGACTGCTCCCCCAAGCCCGATATCGGAGGCGCTGCTCCGATCGGCAGCGTCTGACGCCGATGTACGGCGCTTCTACGATCGCGTCGGCTGGCGACCCGTCTGGACGGACACTGCCGCGCAGGCCCTGGAGCAGACCGTCGCCCGCCGGTCCGAGCATGGGCTGGACCGGATCCGCTTCCTTCCGGATCCCGATCCTGCCGCCGCGCCCGCAACGCGCGAGGTGATGCGGACCCGTGCGGCGCTCCGCTACGCGCGGGCGCTGGGAATGGGCTTGGTCGACCCGACGACGCTACACGAAGTCTATACGCTGCCCCGCCCCGAGGTCGATGTTGTCGAGGGGCTGGCAAAGGCGCTCGGGCGCGGAGACCTGCAAGCCTGGTTCGGCGGACTGGCACCGCAGGATGCGGACTATGCCAGCTTGTCCGAAGCCTATCGCGCCGCCGTCGCCGAACAGCGCCAGGGGAGCGGCCGCGCGCCCCGGATCGCTGCGGCGGGTCTGATCCGCCCCGGTGATCGCGACGATCGCGTCTCCGCCATTGCGCAGCAACTCGCCGCCGAGGGCTATCTGGTCGAACAGATAGC
>Ga0307412_10002311_pt1 | contig 10553 bp, 7 predicted proteins | sample DK1Cmetagenome_3_FD_203823 | JGI IMG/M metagenome (GOLD analysis project Ga0307412, IMG submission 203823) | Maize rhizosphere microbial communities from greenhouse at UC Davis, California, United States - DK15-C-1 | ecosystem: Host-associated > Plants > Roots > Rhizosphere > Soil | place: USA...
TTTGTTTCGTTAATTGAGTTGGTACTTGTTTTTGCGGAAGATGATGTAGAGTTTGCCGACAGAAGTGCTTTGAATCAGTTACTTGATAAAATTGAATTAAAATTAAATTCTCTGATCGAAAGTTTCCAATACGGAAATGCCATTAAAAACGGAACCGCGGTTGCCATTATCGGAAAGCCAAATGCCGGAAAATCGACTCTTCTGAATGCTTTGTTGAAAGAAGAAAGAGCGATTGTCAGCAGTATTGCCGGAACGACGAGAGATACAATTGAAGAAATTCTTCATATTAAAGGTCATGCTTTTCGTTTGATCGATACAGCCGGATTGCGTGAGACAATTGATGAAATTGAGGCAATCGGGGTAAAAAAAGCAAAAGAAAAGGTTGAAAATGCCAATATTCTGGTGTATCTGGCGGATGCTGCGACAGAAGATTTTTCTGAAGATATTGAAATGATTAAATCATTGCAAAGAGATGATTTAAAATTAATTATCTGTGCGACAAAAATTGATGAAGTTTCTCCTGTGACCTATGAAAAAGTCGAAAATATTTTCAGAAATGAAATTTCTCAGGAATTTGACTTTATCAAAATTTCTGCCATCGAAAATCAAAATATTCAGGATCTTAAAAATGAACTGTCTTCTTATGTCGAACAATTAAAATCTGCAGAAAATAATGTTGTAATAACCAACCAACGTCATTTTGAAGCTTTAGGAAAATCTAAGGATGCCGTGAACAAAGTAAAAGAAGCAATTTCTTTCCAAATTTCAACAGAACTATTAGCTTATGAATTAAGAAATGCTCTTGAATATCTTGGAGAAATTTCTGGTGAAGTGACAAATGATGAGGTACTGGGGAATATTTTTTCGAAATTTTGTATCGGAAAGTAATCGCCATTTTCTAAGTACCATAATACAACTATACAACCCGCATTAATAAAGGAAATACAGAAAGTGTTAAGTGGCTTTTCTGACATTTGTTGACATATTTTATACCACTAATTGTGATACTCCGTTGTTTTTAATCTCTAAAAAAATGGATTTTAGGATACTCTAAGAGAAATTTAAACGGTAAATAATCGTAGATACACGCAAATACCGCTAAATACTAAGAGAGATTATTAACATATAGAATATCCAAGTAATTTAACAATGGAGTAAAGGCAATAAATCATTGATTATAGTATTTGAAAATTAATATTATTCAACTCGAATTATAGAATTGTATCACAGAAAATAATCTCACCTATCTAGGAGACTTACAATGCAAGAGCGAAAATATATAAGTTTTTATATTTATTACCTATCAAGATTTGACTGAAGATATTTCATTGATAAAATATTTTAGATCTTCTATTGTATATTCATTTGGCATCAATTTTTGAAGAAAAATTTGAATGGGGCTATAATTTAGATCATTGTTTTTACACCAGTTAAAATGTGAAATAATAATAGCATTTACCTGTTTAGATATACCAATTCTATATTTTTTTCTAAACTCCTCCAGTGGAATTTTATTAATATGCCAATCTATTAATATCTCTAGTGCTGGGCTATTCCCATGAGAAATATATTCCTGAATAATTGTTTTTACTACTAACAAGTAAGGATTATTTTCGTTTTCGGGATTTATATTAAAATAGATTGAGAGGTTTAATTTTTCCGGAAACTTCTGGTATAGATGATAGGCTTCTTCAAAAGCTTTATGACAGTATCCACAGGAAGGACTTAAAAATAAGTCTAATCCAATTTTCGCTTTAGAGTTACCAATTTGTATTTTTTTTAATGTTTGTAATTCTTTATAGTTTATTTTTTTTGTTACATTCAAAAGTGCATTAAATGTGTTTGGATTTCGTTTAAATTTTTTATTTTGAGTATCTGAATTTTTTAGTTTAAAATAACCGTTTAGCAGTGGTTTGATATACATCCATACAGATGCCGTCAGCATTAAAGTAATAAAAAAGAGTGAAGTGGATTTAACCATAAAAACTATCGGTTGAAATGGTAAAAAATAAACGGATAATATAGAAAGGCTTAATAGGATACCACATATTGCAAGGCAAAAAGGGCACCATTTTTTTACCCGATATTTTTGTAACCAAATGGAGTATACTATTACAGGTAAAGAAATAAAACTGGTTATAAAAAAGAAAAATTGTAAAGCAGGATAGATTGTTAATAAAGATATTGCAGTAAAAAAGATAAAACAGAGGTCCGAAAGAGTGACGTTTTTATAAATGATAGCTTCGTTTGAAGATAAAACAGCGTGACAACTTCCTTTATCTGTTTGAGTTATTCCGCAAATTTTGGAAGTGATCTCACTGATAATCCCAAAGTTTTCCTGTACTATTAGAATACTGAGATAAAGTCCTGATAGGGAAAGAATTGAAAATAAAAGAGAAGGCCAGTAAAAGCCTGCTGTTATATTTAGGAAAAGTACTAATCCTAAAACTATAAAAAAAATGATGTTCCAATGGAATATATTTGGAGAGATTGTCTTATGTTGTAGCGGATTTTCATTCTCATCTATCACCAGAATAATTTCTTTCCATCGGGCAAGAAATTCTTGTTTTGTAAGCGAAACTGATTTAGAGTTTTCATCCAGATAATGTATAGATTTGTTTTTTGCTGTAATATAAACAAATTGATCTCCTTCTTCAGTCTCTATAATGCTGATAAAATGTTCAGGTAAATCGTCGAAATGATCTGGTGAGACTTTAGCAGCAATATTTTCAATTTTAAAAAAATTAAGGGTATCTGTCACAGCAAACAGGCTTGGATAATCAGGATGCGAATTATAATATTCATCAAATTCTTCAATATCAGGAAGATAGTTGTTGGTATTTAAATATTTTTTTACAAGTTTCAGCATAACAAATTGTGGATTTCGGAGGGCGGTAAATAGTTTAAGGAATCCGCCTGGAAGTTCTTTCCAGACGGATTTTCAACAGATTAGTACTGCGATTAACCAGGTAATTCTGGCCTTAAGCAATAGGATTGTGCACATTGTGGTCCTATCTGTTCACAGATGTGATCCCTATTGGTATCACAGTCTAATCTTCCACCTTGGATCATTTTTTGGGCATGCTTTTCTAAGATCTGAATATTTTTCAGGTTTTTAATATTTTTCATTTTGTAAGATTTATATTTTATAGAGGTAGTGTAGGAGATTTTTGGCACCTGTTACCATTGGGAGTATCAACGCATTGTTGCCCCGGAGGACAGCCGCCTTCTCCATCACCGCCACCTAGAAAACATTTGTGGGCAACAGGATAAGAGCCTCCTAGAATTTCTTTTTGTTCACTACTTTTTAATACATGAACATCTGTTAGATTTTTTAAATTTTTCATTTTAATAATTTTATAATATTTTATCTCAAACATTTAACGACAATTGAGATTTTTGTCTACGGATTCTTGCAAGAAATCTGAGACAAATATTGACTATCAGGAAGAGATAATAAAACAAAGCGAACTGTTATTTTAAAATAGATGCTCATTATTTTAAAATAATGAGAGTATAATGAAATGTTAAATGATTGGTTTTTAACTGTTTATTTTTTTAGCGGAGGCTTGCAACGTGGATAGTACTATTTTGCCAGAAAATAATAAATACTTTAGCAGGGTAATAATAAATACTATTTACAATGAAAAAGAATAACCTCATTAAGTTATCAAAAACATCTTTGAAAGAAATTAAAGCTGGTCATGGAGGACAGAGTTTAAGTAATCCTGTAACGTGCGGAGATGAGCCTGCAAATCCAAAATCTATAGAACATGCAAATTGGTTAGCTTGTGTAAACTCACAGAATCCAGCTGGAGCCACCGATTTCTGTCCTTTTGGATGATCGCTCCGTTAAAATTACTCTTATTCTTTAGTTTTTAGTTTCTCAATAAACTGGAAAGGAGTAATTCCTGTTTTATCTTTAAAAATTTTGGAAAAAGAAGATCCGTTTTTGTACCCTATAAGTTCTGCTAAAGATTGTACGGTATAATTGCGGATTTTTTTATCACTAACTAATAAATCCAGCAGATAATTTATACGTAATTCATTAGTATAATCATTAAAAGAATAATTTTTATAATTCTTCATTACCCTAGTAAGATAGGTGGTATTAGTTCCAATTTTTTTCGCTGTATTGTAAAGATTAAACTCTTGCTTTAAAAAGTATTTTTGCTGTTCGAGCTTTATAAGTCCGGTGATTATTTCTTGCTCTTTTTCGTTTGTTATAGTTAGTTTAGAAAAAGGTTTTTCTTCGATACCATTTTTATTTTCAATTTTTTCAAGCAGGATTTCTATATTTCTTTCTGCTTGTTTTTTCTTTTTTCTTTGATGATAGATAACCGTAAACAACAGGAAAATAAATCCTATGATTATACTTCCTGAAAATAATGAATTGTTTTTTAATGCAGAATTTTCTTGTCTAATGTTTTTAATTTCATCTGTGAGGTTTTTATTTTCAAGATTTTTATAAACTTCTGCAAATTGTTTTTTTTCAGCTTCCGTTCTTTTATCATACAATTCCAAAAATGTGTTCAGGTAAAAATCAGCGGAATCTTTTTTATTTTCAGCTATATAAATTTTCGCTAAATATTCATGAGAAAGTACATAATCGAAATTGTTTAAAGTATCCTTTTTATTTTCAATAATGGAAGAGAAATATTTTTTCGCGGATTTGTAATTGCCTTGTTCAAAATAATTGTAGGCGAGATTATATTTTGTGCTGGTTAATTCGGCTACCAGCTCCAGATTAGAATATAGCGCAATACTTTTTAGAAAATAATCTGAGGCAGTATTGTAATTCTTCTTTGCATTATAGGCATTTCCCAAATATTGAAACATCCTGGCCTTAGATATGTTGTCTAAATCGTTGTTTTTTAGCGTTTTGATTATTATAATTGTTGAATCAGCAAACTTTTTATTGTTTTCTTTCTTTGTTTTTTGTAAATACAAAACCCCTATGGATAAGGTATTTAGGTTGTAATTGTTGTTATAATAATCTTTTGGTAAAATTGATTTGTTCTTTTTTAATAAAAAAAGAATGTGTTTTTTCTCTTTTATTGCGCCATCCATCAATCCGATATCTCCTTTTATCGAAGCAATATTTCCTCTTACTTTAATAATCTGTTTTATATCATTTTTCTTTTCTGCAAATTCACTTGACTTTATAAAATGAATGAGGGCATCATTTAATTTTCCGTTTGCTTTATCTGTATTGCCTAAAATGTTGTATATATTGGATAAATCTTCAAAATAAGGATCGGTTTCAGGAAGTTTTTTTAAGTTAAGACTGATATTTCCAAGATAGCTTTTTTCATCATTATTCTTTCCAGTGATGGTCAATAGATGTCTTTTCGCAGTATAAGCAAATGCCAGATCTACAGGTTTTTTTGAAACAAAAATTTTATTCACATAAATAAGTGCACTATCTGTACCTATTGTTGGATAGAGAAAAAATTTAGCTTTATAGAATTCGGGTTCGTGGGATGTTTGGGAGAATAATAAAGTTGGGAATATCAATAACAGTAAAAAGAATTTCATTTATTCTATTTTTAACAAATATAATGAAAATCATTTGTTAAAATTATTTGCTTAAGTATTAAAATACTTGAGTTGTTAGTGTTTTTTTACCTTGATTTTCAATATATCAACCGTCTCAAAATGGAAAAATCGAGATTTTATTCAAGATTGCTCTTGTAAACGTAATTCAAAAAGTAAACTTAAGTATCAAGTAAAATCTAAATGCGCAAAAAAAAATACATCAGACCTAAGATCTGATGTAATGAGGATGAATTTGAAGAACAATATCACCTAATTCTAGAAAATATGTTAAAAGTGTTTTAGAATTTGTATATTTTGTATTAAAGACTTGCGGGGCTTTGATTTATTCTAGACTATAATTTTATCCTGATTTCTCCACCAGCCGTTTTATATAGTTTTCCGGATGTGAGACCGCCAGCTGCTGCTAAAGAATCATTTTCATAAGTTGGAAGTGAACTGAAATTAAAATCTGCCGCAGAAAGCGAAGCTGTAGCCACCGTTTTTAAGACCCCTGTAGCGTCGGCTACAACTATGCTATCGGTTGCTGAACCAGTTTTTAAACCTTCAAAACGAACAGGATTAGTAGTGCCACCAGAAATATGTAGCGTATTGGTTGGAATAATTGCAGATCCTAAACCAATTTTACCGTTATCTCCAAAAATCCAGTTGCCTATATTTAATTGATTAGATCCGGTTGGCGAAACTTTTGCTTCTGCATTTAAACCTATTAAAATATTGTTTTTACCTGATCTGAGATTATTTCCAGAATTATATCCCAATCCGATATTACCTACACTATCAGTATTATTATCACCAATAAAATTGTAGAGGGCATCAGTACCTATTGCTGTATTCCCTACTCCTACAGTCATGCTAGTAAGGGCCTCAACTCCTATAGCTGTGTTCATTATCCCTGTCTTGTTTTGCCCCATTGTCCAGAGTCCCCCTATTGCCGTGTTATAATTTCCTGTTGTATTTTCAAAAAGTGAAGCACCACCTATAGCAACATTATATTCACCACTAGTATTGGCTGTAAAAGAATCTCCTCCTAAAACAAGGTTATAATTACCTGTAGTATTGCTGCCACCGCTGCTTTCAAATGTACCATCACTATTACTGATAACTAAATTTCCCCTACCGGTAGTATTAGATTTAAGAGCATTTACTCCTATAGCAATGTTTTGTACCCCAGTGGTATTTGACATGAGTGCATCTTTCCCAATAGCAATATTATTTAAACCAGTACCGACACTAGTTCCATTACTACCATTCCCGGCATCTTGGGTAATGTGGTTGGTCCCTACCAAGCGCAAATCCGCTGCCATTTTTTGCCAGGTACTTCCATCGAAATAGAAATAACCCAATGCTGTTACGTTTATGGTTTTGGAAGTCGTGTCGGCTGGTGTCAAGGCCTCTGTAACATATACAATTGCACCAGTTTGCAGTGTGGTATAATTTGCATCTTTTGCTTTCAGCTCAGACCCTTTTAGTCTTGGGGGAATGAATCCATCAGTTTTGGTAAGATCTGTCGGAATTGCCATGACATCAAATGTTGCTCTAGGTGAATCCGTATTAATGCCAACTTGAGCATGAATTAGCCCTGCAATAATAAGGGCAATTAAAGTAATAAATTGTTTTTTCATTCGATTATAAAGTTTTATTAAAAGTAAAATATATGAGGTGTTATAAAAAACCGTGAACAAATATATTTATAAAAGCAGGTAGCTCCTTAAATTATCTGCACTGTAAAACAACAAATTTTCAATTATAATTAAAAAATTAAAGTTAATACCATGTTATTGTTAAAAATATTCAATTATCTACATGCCAAAGAAACAATAATTGTATCATAAAACATTTATAATACCTGTAGATATTTATCAATATGCATATAGATGTTTATCGGATCTGTCGAACTTTTTAATTGTAAAATATTGATATTAAGATATTTGTTTTGTTAGAACTGGTCAATTGGTTCAATTCTGGACAGGTTCGTTAAGAATGTCCCATGATACTGGTCAGGCATGGAAATTCAATTTGTATATAAATAATTGCTTATTTTTAGATAACCTATTTATTTGATATGTCTTACAACTTACCTGAAGGTCTTAGAGGTCTTACAAACGATGAAGTGGAAGCTTCCAGACTGCAATATGGATATAATCGCTTGGAGGATAGCCGTAAGAATACATGGTTTGATTTGCTTATTGGTATTTTAAAAGAACCTATGCTGATTTTGCTTATCATTATTTCCCTCATTTATGTGATTGTGGGAGATTATGGGGAGGCTGCTTTTATGTTGATGGCAATTGTGGCGGTGACCGCTATATCCTTTTATCAGGATAACCGCAGTAAAAAAGCTTTGGAAGAACTTGAGAAACTCAACGAACCTTTAAGTACGGTTATCAGAAACTCAGAGGCAGTACAAATTCCGACACATGAGATTGCTGTAGGTGATTTATGCATCACCGAGGAAGGAAGGATTATCAATGCTGATGGAGTAATTGTACACAGTAATGATTTTTCTGTGAATGAATCTTCGCTTACCGGTGAAAGTTTTTCAGTTTTTAAAGATAACAAATCTGAGGATAATCTTGTTTATAGCGGAACTGTGACGGTTTCGGGGTTGGCTGTTTTTAAGGTACAAAAAATAGGAAAAGAAACACGTGTTGGTAAAATTGGAGAATCAATACTGAATATAAAAGAAGAAATTTCGCCATTGCAGATCCAGATTCGGAAGTTTGTACAATGGATGGCAGTTATCGGTATCGTTATTTTTTTGATGGTTTGCATCTTCAGTTATAGTAAAACCGGAGATCTGGTTACGAGCCTGCTTAGTGGATTAACACTGGCAATGTCAGTATTGCCTGAAGAAATTCCTGTAGCCTTTACAACTTTTATGGCTTTGGGTGCGTGGAAACTGATGCGTCAGGGAATTATTATTAAGCGGAGCAGTATTGTAGAAACCCTGGGAAGTACCACCGTCATCTGCACTGATAAAACAGGGACTATTACTGAAAATTCAATGAAGCTTCAACATTTGTATGATTACCATTCCGACAGGATTTATGAAGAAAAGGAATTTAAAAATGATGATTTAAATGAACTGATTGATTATGCAATGTGGAGCAGTGAGCCAGTTCCTTTTGACCCTATGGAAATAAGTTTACACAAAACGTATGAGGAAACTCAAAAGAATGATGTAAGAAAAGAATACAAGATGTTTCACGAATATCCGCTTGAAGGCAAACCTCCTATGATGACGCATCTTTTTGAAAACACAGGTAAAGACAGAATCATTGCAGCGAAAGGAGCTCCCGAAGCTATTCTTGGTGTTTCCAGGCTTTCAGAGACGGAAAAAAGTAAGATTAGAGATATTATAAAAACATTTGGACAGCAAGGCTACCGTGTATTGGGAGTTGCGAAGTCCCATTTTGAAGGAAACAGTTTTCCAAAAAACCAACAGGATTTTAATTTTGAATTTTTAGGGCTGACTGTTTTTTATGACCCTCCCAAAAAAGGAATAAAAGAGGTATTTCAAAGTATTTATGAAGCCGGGATTAAGGTAAAAGTCATTACCGGTGATAATGCAGATACAACGAATGCGATCGCGCTTCAGGCAGGAATTAAAAATGAGGCTCCTGCAATCAATGGCAGTGATATTATGGGACGTTCTGAAGAAGAGTTGATGCAGATCTCAGAGAATACGGTTTTGTTTACCAGAATGTTTCCCGATGCCAAGCTTGCGGTAGTGAATGCCCTGAAAAAGAAAGGTGAAGTGGTAGCGATGCTTGGAGACGGTGTAAACGACGGTCCTGCACTGAAAGCCGCCCATATTGGTGTGGCAATGGGAAATAAAGGAACCGAAATTGCCAAATCAGCTGCCGCACTGGTTATTACAAATGATGATTTAGAAAAACTAATTGTTGGAATTGCTGCAGGAAGAAGAATTTATGCTAATATAAAAAAAGCGATTCAGTATATTATTTCCATTCATATTCCTATTATACTCACGGTTTCTTTACCTTTGTTTTTAGGATGGATATTTCCTCACATATTTACCCCTGTTCATGTCATTTTCCTCGAGTTAGTAATGGGACCGACTTGTTCTATTGTTTATGAGAATGAGCCTATGGAAAAAAACACCATGAAACAGCCTCCAAGAGCTATGGGAGATACTTTTTTAAGTTTGAATGAGCTGGGAATCAGTATTATTCAGGGATTTGTAATTACTCTTGGAGTTCTTTTTGTGTATCAGTTTACCGTTCAAAACGGTGGTAGCGAAGAAAAGACAAGGGCAATGGTATTCAGTACATTAATCTTTGCCAATATATTACTGAGTTTTGTCAACCGGTCATTCTTTTATAGTGTGTTGGAAAGTTTCAGAAACCGTAATCCTTTACTCATCGGCATTTCTGCTTTAGTACTGACGATGCTTTTAGTCATATTATATGTAAAGCCGATTTCTTTATTCTTTAAAGTAACAGCGCTCAATATAAGCGAATTGGGGATGACTGTTTTCATCGCAGCGGTTTCTGTTTTGTGGTTCGAGATCTATAAATATGTAAAAAGAATAGGAAAAGCAAAAGCATAGTGATGACCATCATTTTTTTGTAATACTATATTCTTGAAATTTACAATAATAATATTAAGAACAATTAACGCTAAGATAATGATAGGAAACCAACACCCATGGCATGACATCTCACCAGGAGAGCATCTGCCACAAATAGTTACAGCAGTTATTGAAATACCCAGTGGCAGCCATACAAAATACGAAATAGACAAACCTTCAGGATTAATAAGATTGGATAGAATTCTTTTATCTTCCATGTATTATCCTGCAAATTATGGGATAATACCACAGACTTACTACAGTGACGGAGATCCGTTAGATATTCTTGTTTTGTGTTCGGAAAGTCTTGTTCCGCTTACGGTGGTTAATGCGAGGGTAATAGGAATATTGGAAATGACAGACGAAGATAAAAAAGACCACAAAATAATAGCTGTGGCTG
>Ga0307412_10002312_pt1 | contig 10552 bp, 7 predicted proteins | sample DK1Cmetagenome_3_FD_203823 | JGI IMG/M metagenome (GOLD analysis project Ga0307412, IMG submission 203823) | Maize rhizosphere microbial communities from greenhouse at UC Davis, California, United States - DK15-C-1 | ecosystem: Host-associated > Plants > Roots > Rhizosphere > Soil | place: USA...
TGTGGAGGGGGGAAGGCACTAAAACCAGAACCCACCTTAAAGAGCAAAGCGGATTCTGGTGATGTGTAATTAGAATGCGATATAGAAATGCATTCGTCTAATAATAAAACTAAGCTGATTGCTTAAAAATGAATTCCGAAATCTGCCATCTCTACTCAAGAGCAGCAACAGTCGAGCTACCGTAGATATTAAAATGAATATTAGGATCTAAAGCGTACTCGGATGGAGAATTTGGGTCCTCATAAAAAATAGACCAGCCGGTCCATATATCACATTGCGACAAATCACTAACACCAGATACATCAATAACACCATAGTAATCGGTACCCGACATGGAGGGAAATGATTGTGCATCGAAATCAATATATAATCCTCCAGCTAATGGAATGGATGCATTCGCATTCAAATCGAATATCTCGAAAGCCACCCAGTTATCCGAATGGCCAGGATCAGCCAAATACGCGCTGAATGGTGTCACACGAACGTGGTAATAAACGCTATCGCCAATCCGTGAATACTCTGAGAGCGTGTATTGATTATTTATTAACTGATGAGAATAACTTGATAGCACTTGCGCTTTTGCGGCAAACGACAAAACAGCTAGCAACAAGCCGGTAAAAATTTTTTTTAGGTTCATGTTTTTAAATTAGTTGATTTGAGGTGTAATCATAAAACTTGAATATTCTGCTTGTGTATCTTCCCAGAACAGGGTATCGAACAGAATATCGTAAACGGAGTTAGGCTCTGAAGAGAGCTCGAAGCTTCCGGAATAATTCCTCCCCTCTGCATCGGGATAGTCATCATATTCAAAACCAGTTGGAGCATAGTTAAACCCTATTTTTCTTTCTGCCACAACTCCTGCACTTAAATCATACACCAGCATTTGGAACTCGCCAACTTTCCCTGCCCCGAAATACTGCGGTATATTTTTAAGTTGCGCAGAATAATGCATTGTGTGCCCGTTGCTATCCTTCCAAAGCCTTACATACATTAAATCGCTATCATAAGTAAATGAAGCACTGTCTGTTGTTACGCTATGAGAACTAGTGCTATTATAATTTGCTCCGTTACTGTTTGCATTCCAGTTGAATTGTGCTTTTCCAGCAACAACGGTAAATAAGAAGATAGTTATTAATAAATTTTTCATTGAATAATCTTTGAGGAAGCTATAATGTCTGAGTTTCCATCGGCTTCCATTTAAGGTTTAAATTAATTGCCTACTCTATCGGATTTTCGGCAGACTCCTTTGGCTAGTTTTAGCAAATTGTTATTAATTCATAGGCATTAAAATTTTAAGGTTCAGCCCTACTCTTTTCCAGATTTTCGGTTTACTCTCCCGATAAGGGATACCCCCCCTGTCGTTAACTAAAAGTATAACAACAAAACCCTCACAGCAACCTGCGGCATCCTGAACGAAACTATGAGAACTTAAAAGAAAACAGACAAATTCCATCATGTTAACAAGGCACGAAAACGATACTTAATACCATTGCCATTTTCCAAAGCCTACACACATTAAATCGCTATCATAGAAACGTATTACTGTCAGTTGTTACACTTGGAGGTATAGTCAAATTATTTAGATCAGGATAGTGCAGGTTGCCTAAAAGCTTATATGTCCCCACATTAGTTGCAACCCAATTATTGACAATTGCCCATGAAGCGTTTTACCTTATCTCTAATTTTTAACTTAATCTTTTTAATTTCTTATTCCCAACCGCCTAAGCCGAATCAAAGTGGCTCGGGATTCAAATTATTCTTTGAAAAAGTCTATTTATCTACCGATAGAACATTCTACTTGGCCGGAGATAATTTATGGTATAGTGCATTCTTGGTTAATGCACAAACAAACCTTTTAACTAACACAAGCGAAAACTTATATGTAGAAATAATTTCTTCCAACAAAACTTTGATTGGCCAAAAAATAATTCGCTTGAATAATGGCATAGGTAGTGGAGATTTTAATTTAAGCGATTCTATCGCCTCAGGAGTATATCGATTGAGAGCATATACAAATTGGATGAGAAACTTCGAGGATAACTTCGTTTTTGAAAAAGAAATAACAATTGCTAATACAAATGGAAGTTTAATTTCAAGTTCAAATACAAAAACGGACAAGACAGCCACACATGCTAGCTATCCAATTCAAAATTCTCAGCCAATTCACCAACTTACCTTTTTTCCTGAAGGTGGCTCAATGATCACAGATGTTTCTGGTTTGATTGCCTTTAAAGCCGAAAACAAAACAGGTAAAGGGATTAGTTTGAAAGGCAATATTTATTCCGAAGACGGAACACTTATAACGGCCATCAATAGTTCTTTTCAAGGTATGGGAAGATTCATCTTAAAACCAGAGCCGAACAAGCACTATAGGGCAAAAGGCTCTTATGCTGATGGAACCGTTTTTGATATTCCTTTGCCAAATGCATTAAGTAGCGGTTACGGATTGTATATAAAGCAAAGGGATTCATCTTTTATGGTAGTTGTTAAAACTAATGATAAAACTTTATCAGAGATGAAAGAAAAAGCTTTATCTGTAATCATTAGAAACAAAGGTAAAATTTGTTATTCTTCCAAAATCCCTTTTACAGCATTAGAGGCTGCTTTACAAATACCTAAATCAGGTATCCCGGGCGGAATATCATGTATAACAATTTATGATGGCCAGGGACGCCCTACATGTGAAAGACTAGTCAATATAGAAGACAACCAAACCACATTTTCAATATTTACAGATAAGGCAATCTATAAGCCAAAAGAAAAGGCCTCTGTAAATATTACAGTTGTTGATAAGGAAAACAACCCAATAAAAGCTAAGCTAACACTATCTGTGGTAGATGCAGGAGTTTTACCGAATGACCTCCAAAGTAATATAGTCTCTTATTTAAATTTAAAATCAGAGTTACGTGGTAGTATCGAAAATCCAAATCAGTACTTTGATTTAAAGAACGATAATAGAAATGAACAATTGGATCTTCTATTACTATGTTCTGGCTGGAGAGATTTTGTATGGAAACACCTATTAGAAAAGCCATTAACTATCAAACATAATATTGAAAAAGGTTTCACAATTTCCGGCAGGGTATCCAACAAAGCTGATAATAAAGGAATACCTAATTCGAATATTACTTTAACAGCATTTGCTGCGATAGGAAATAAAACTTTTTTTACCCAGACCGATTCTTTAGGCAAATTTAATATTGATGGAATAAATATCTATGGAAAACACCCAATCAAAGTAACTGCCGTAAATAGTAAAGCTGTAAAAAAAGGGTTTGTCTATATAGATGCTCCGAATTCTGATATTTTACCGATATCGAATAAAACAAATACCATAAATGAACCTATTAAGGAAATAGACCCTGAATTTATTCGTAGAAAAGACCTAGAGAAACAACTAAATCATTCAGACACTATTAGCCTTAAGGAAGTACGTATTTCCGCAAAAAAGTCAATCAGATTAAGGGACATTCAACTTAATGAATTTGGATATAAAACAGAAGAGTTTACAATCACTAAAGCTGACTATGACTATACCGACCTGGAGCATTTCTTAAGACACCGGTTAAATTATCATACTGCGATAGTTACTCCTAATATTAGAATGGATACATCAGGAGATTATAATTATAAACCGACTTACCCCAGGTTAATAGTTAATGGCCGGGAAATGCCTTACACAGACGAAGATCCACCAGAATTAATTCAAGATTATATCAACGTTTACTATGGCTTAAGAATGGATAAAATTAAGCATCTGATGGTAAAAAGACTTGTTGGAATGGATAATACTAATGGTAAAGCAAAGGAGCTGTTTGTACTATTTATAACAGCTGATGTAAATGGTATTCGTTCCATGGAAGAAGGGATTAGCAGTGTTGAGATGCAGGGATATCACGAAACTCGTTTATTTTACAAACCTCTCTACGCGGAAAGCAACGACACTCGAACAGACATTCGCACAACTATACACTGGGAACCTTTTATAAATACCGATGAAAAAGGACAAGCTAACATAACTTTCTATAATGCTGATCCGAAAACCAGGATTAAAATAATCGCAGAAGGCATAACAAATAATGGCAGCCCAATTGCCGCAACGGCTAATTATGATATAAAATAATGTAATTGGAGTTTAAATAAAACAATTTCTTCATAGACAAACAATAGTATTTTATTCTTTGTCTATTGTACATTTTATCAACCCAAAGTTTCGCAAAAAATTGAGAGGCATTTTTGCGAAACGCTTACTGCGATATTGCAGTAGTAGGGGACTTTTCTCACCCTTCTATGGGAGAACTGACTGAAAGGAGCTCCATGACACCTTTTAAAAACAAATTAAACTCATTAGATGCCGAAGCCAGAGAGGACGATACTATGTGCTTATTATCACCTCACCCTATCCCTCCCGAATAACTCGGGACAGATCTCCCCAAGGAGAGGGAAAAACAAAGTTCTTATTTTGAGGCACTTACAAATTGAAAACAATTCTATACAACTCCATTTACTACACCTGACTATCAGTCCATAAACTAAGTTGTTTTCTCTTGTTACGCGGCTGGGCGACGTAGAGGGGGGAATCGAACTCAGGTTAATAAACAAATGTGCAGTTTAACCATGCAATAGCCTATTGTTCAACATGCATTGGATTAAACACAACAATGGGACGGCTACACAAATCAATCTGATTTGTATTATTACAAAACCATCGTAATTGAAAAAGGAGAGGTTCTTTGGTTCCTCTCCTATAATGTAGTTGTTTTAAAAATTATCCCTTCATTTAAACTCAAAAGGCAAATACCATTTAGTAGGATCCATCAACTTCGCCTCGATATCTGCTGCAGTTGCATTATCTCCCGCAGCTCTGAATTTTTCTGCAACTCTTTTCGCTAAAATCGAAGGATCATTTCTTCTTCTTGCAATCCTCACAAGATCTTGCCATCTATGGCCTTCAAAAGCTAATTCAAGAGCACTTTCGTCTAATATTTTATCCTCCATATCTTGCATTAATTCTTCCGGATTAAGAACAGGGCGTTCTTTTATTGGCTTGGAAATTGAAACGAACCGCACACTTGAAGGCACGGTCATATCAAAGTATTTTGCAGAATCTATTCTTAAAATAGGCAAGCCTACCCTTTTACGAATACCAATATGATTTGCAAATTGAGCACGAACCTGTCCTGGAAAATTATATTCCCCTCCATCATAATCAAAAGGATATTCATAAGGGGTTCTCATTACTTCGCTCAAGTCTCTTTTTGCGGAAGTATTAGGCCAATCTGAAGTAAAGGAACGGCCCGGAAAATTCTCAGCATAAAGAACAGTCCCCTGGAAAGGATCGAATATATACTTTAGTTCGTAAGAAAGTAATGAATAGGCCAACCTGTTCTTTCCATCTCTGTTTGCAGCTTCCGCAATACGCATATGCAAATCGGCTGCCCTGTTAATATACCATATACCAACTTTCTCCAATGGTTTCGATGGATCAAAAATCCCTAAAAACTTCTTTACAACAGGTTGCCCACCCTGAATTGTGTACGAAGCTCCGACCCCTCTTACATCGAATGGAGAACCATCATCCCGGGTTTGTTTCATCCAATTATTAATCGCTAACTGTGATGGCTTTAACTGATATGCACCATTTGTATAAGAAAATAAGTTAATAAGTGGATTTTGTGGTTGAAAATTTTTATGGAACGGTATAGACCATACCCATTCCTGGTTATAACCCGGGCTACTTACTGAACCCGTATTATAAGTGTCTGTAAAAATCTTCGCCCAATTAAAGCCATTATAAGCACTATAAGAAATAGTCCATTGTGTCCTGTTCCCCCCGGTAGTTACAAGCTCCGTATCGTTCATTATTTCTCTATACTGGATAGCAGCTTCTTTATATTTGTTCTGCCAAAGGAATAAATCACCCAGTATTATTCTACGGTAGATAAAGATTTTAGAAAGCACCACGCCATCGCTAACAACAGATGCGCCTGAAGGAAGGGTCACTGTACTAGTACCATCCTGATATTGCTCAAGCAGAGGTAATTTACTTGTAAACTCCGCTAATTTCCCCAATAATTGATCGAAAGTTACTTTAGGGAAAAGAGCAGTATTAGTCAAATCATTTATATTAGTAAGCGGCTCTGTAATATAAGGGATATTACCATAGTGAATACCTAATTGTAAGTACACCCAAGAACGTAAACATCCTATATCAGAATATCTTTCATCAAAATCAAGCTGGCTTATCTTACCTCCAGCACGCATTATACTCAAATTACTTAATACGTCATTACAATTAAGTATCACTTCATAAAAAGGCTTCGGATTTATGTAAGGATTATTACTGGAAACATTATGTGAATTAATTTCCTTTAAATATGGATTCGATTTAAAGGTCACATCCATTAAATCAGCCCTTAATTCATTAAGGATCACGTAACGCTCAGCTAAATTTAAGAATTTACCGTACACGCCATATACTGCAGCATCTGCATCGGATAAGCTTTGATAAACCTGGCTTGATTCCAAAACGTCCTTGGGCGTGATATCAAAGGCATTTTTACAAGAAAAAGTACTTAATGATAAAGCCGCTGGCAGCACTAATTTATATAGTAGAGAAAATTTACTTTTCATATTTTTTAATTAAACTAAGTTTATAACCCAACTCTTATACCAAATTGTATTGACCTGAATTGTGGTTCCAAACCAACATCGACTCCTTGAGAAAACGCACTTGGGGTAACGCTGAACTCGGGATCGTAGCCCAGGTATTTAGTTAGCGTAAATACATTATTTGCATTTCCATAAACTTTAAGTGTTTTAAAATATTGAGATTTAATAGGGAAATTATAGGCTACAGAAACCGTTCTTAAGCGCATATAAGAGCCATCTTCGATCCATCTGTCAGAAAAACGGGAGTTTTGAGTAGGATCTCCAAATACTGCACGAGGAGTATTAGTAATTTGGCCTTCAGCTCTCCAGCGGTTATTAACGCTAAGAAGCTGATTATTGTACCCGCTCATTGATTCCAAAATGTTGCGAGTTCCGTTATAAATATCGTTGCCATAACTAAAAGTAAACATTGCATCAAATGACCAATTACGATAGCTTAAACTATTTCCAAACATACCCGTAAAGTCAGGGGTTGGATCTCCAATTACAGTTCTATCCCTATCATCAATCACAGAGATTCCCGCATCTCTATTTTCTTCGCTGTCATAAGTATTTACAAACCGTACATCTCCCGCTGAAACAGGAGTCAAGATGGTACCGCTTGTATTTAAATACGTTTTAGATTCCGCCGCTTCCGCTCCTGTAGAATACACTCCATTTGTTTTATATCCGTAAAATAAATTTGTAGGCAATCCTACCTGGGTTAAAATAGTAGCGCCCCCATAATGGGTTTCTATTCTATCGCCATGAAGTTTGGTCACCTTATTTTTGTATTTACTTAGAGTTAAAGACATATCCCACTTCACAGCGGAATTTAACAATCTGGAATTAACAGAAATATCAAAGCCATTGGTTCTTATCGATGCGGAATTTGACAAAGAGCCATCAAATCCTGTTGTTGGATTTACCTCATCAAAAGTTATCACGTCTGTTGCATTATTACGATACACATCCAATGAGATGTTAAGGCGTTCGTCCCAAACTGAAAGATCAACCCCTGCATTCAGTTTTTCAACTGTTTCCCATTTAAGATTAGTATTACCAACATTTCCTCTGGCATAACCTTGCATGCCATATAAATTCTGAGAAACGTAATAGGATTTCGCTGCATAATTTCCAATATCATCATTGCCCGTTAAACCCCAACTAGCTCTAAGTTTCAATAACTCAATGTTTTTGAAGTCAGCAAAAAAACTTTCCGATGAAATTATCCATGCTGCTCCAATTGATGGCATTACCGCAAATTTATTCCCATTAATTGTTAATACATCTGGTATTGTCTTTCCAAATCGTGAAGAACCATCAACTGCTGTATTTAATGAAACGTAGTATTTATCACGATAAGAGTAGTCCAAATTTGCATAAGTATTTAGCCAGCGCATATCGCTTAAACTACCGCCGATATCCCGTAAATTGGCGTTTCCACTATTCAAACTTCTATAATCATCAGTGGATGAATTGTATGTTAAGCCATAGTCGGATTCGTATTTATCCTCTTTGTATCTTATCCCTAACCTGGCTGTTACACTGTGAGCGTTAAAAACATTGGAATAAGTTAACCTTGAATCGTTAAACAAAGCAAATAATCGGTTTGTATTAGATCCTAAAGTATTATTTACTACCGCCGTAGGCAAAGTATCCCTTTCTACCCCTTTGCCAGGTATAAATAGCCTATCTCTTATCTTGTCGTAGGTCACTCCTACCTGACTTTGTATTCCTAATTTTGAATTTAACTGGAAAGTAAGAGTTGTACCTGCAATAACCCGGTAATTAGTGTTTACAGCATCCATATCATCAACAATGGCAGAAGGATTAGTTAGTCCAAAAATATCTGAATCTGCAAAGTTCGGTGATACCTTGCCTTTCTCCCCAACCGCATAAGGATACATAAATGGCGACTTAACTAAGCCCAAATAGATAGGAGATGTATTATGTGCCGCTCCCTGGTTGGCAAGATTGTGGCTGCTGCTAGAAAAAGAAAGGTTTGTTACCGCTTTAAATTTTTTAGAGAAGTTAAAGGCTGCATTGAAACGGGTAAAATATCTGTTTACGCTGGTATTATTTATACCCCCATCATTATTTAAATATCCCAGAGACAAGTTATATCGGGCGATATTATCCCCGCCGCTTACATTCAAATGATAATTTTGATTATAACCACTTCCCAATACTTCCTTTTGCCAATTAGTATTTCTCAAAGTATGATCTAAGGAATGATACATAAAATCAGCATTTCCGCTACGTTCATCATTCATATAAGGCTCTGAATAAATCTGAGCCGCTGTACGTCCGGAACTTTGAAGAATACCCGATAGATAATTCCGATAATCATGTGCGCCCATCAAAGGAAGTTGGCGCATAGTAGAATTATAGGCTCCGTAGGCTGCAAAATCAATTTTCGTTGCTTCTGAGTTCGCGCGTTTAGTTGTTATTAATATAACTCCATTAGCGCCCTTTGTTCCGTATAGAGAGGCGCCAGCATCTTTAATTAATGTAATTTCTGCTATATCCTTTATATCTATATTTTCTAAAGAATTATTTGAGTATCCAGAAAATAGGGAGGAAACAGTCGCATCATTATTATATATCATACCATCAACTACAATTAATGGTTGATTAGTAGTATATAAAGAATTAACTCCCCTTAAAAACAAATTAGCACCGATAGATGGAGTTCCTGAGCGCCTTACTACATTTAAGCCACTCATCTTTCCCTGCAAATACGTATCCGGGGTCTCCTTTGCACTTGAAGCCCAGGTATTGTTTAACTTTATAGAAGACACAGCAAAAGGAGACCTGCTTTGAGAAGTCTCACCCAATGGAAGATTCGCCTTGTCATAAAAAGAAACAAAATCTTCCTCATACAACTTTACGTTAACAGATTTCTTGCCTTTTAAGTGAACTTCCTTGTATTGAAATCCTGCACCTGATATCTGTAAAATAGAATTGAAATTTCTTGTTGAAATCTTCGCACTTCCGTGATCGTCTGTAATTGCAGCCGAATACCCTGCAATTACTACGTTTATGCCAGATAATGGCTTACCGGTTGAAGCATCATAAACGGTTACAGATACTTTGGGGCCAGTTAATTTAGAACGTGATATTGCCGCTATTGAGTCAGTTTGAGCCTGAGTCAAAGAATCGGTTTCTTGAGCAAATATTGAATATGGTACAGCTAGAAATAATCCTGAAACCAGAATTATCTTGGCGGCTTTTGTAAATATGTACATAACTATTAGGCTATTGGGAGGTAATCTATTTTATAACAGGAACAAGCTTGATATAATCAAGAACAATTGAGTTTAAACCCACCGTATTTACTGTATTACTTACAATAAATACATTTTCTTTCCCGTATTTCGAAACCGTGTATTCTCCAATATAAGTTTCATCATAATTGGGCACAAATACACGTGGGCCGGTTGCCGGAGCAGGAAGAACTTCCTTAGCTGCAACATCCATATAAGGCAAATCTGCAGCATCAAATGTTTTAAATGCAATGCGCTGAGGAAAATAAGTTGGAGTTCCTGACGGGCCTGGGGCGAGGTCGAAATCTCTGATCGCCCTCCAATAAACTTTGTATGTTACACTATTTAATGTCGCTGTATATTTATACCAAGACTTGGCAGCGGCAAAATTCAACCCGCGTACCTGTCTATAAGTGCTGATGCCATCGGTATCTCTTCTTGTATAAAAACCAAATGCTAAAGTCGGTATAGACAAAGCACTTAGTGACTCGCCCTGTATAATCACAGGTTTCAATTTCGCCGAAACATTGTAATTAACACGCTTCATTACATATACAATTCCATTACTAACCCGATGACTGGAAACGATAGCGCTTTTATCTAAATGAACATTTACACTATCAATGGATTTC
>Ga0307412_10002315_pt1 | contig 10546 bp, 6 predicted proteins | sample DK1Cmetagenome_3_FD_203823 | JGI IMG/M metagenome (GOLD analysis project Ga0307412, IMG submission 203823) | Maize rhizosphere microbial communities from greenhouse at UC Davis, California, United States - DK15-C-1 | ecosystem: Host-associated > Plants > Roots > Rhizosphere > Soil | place: USA...
CCGCACGATTTCGCCTGGTCTATTCACATCTTGATCAAGGGGGTCATCGTCGCCGCGGCCGAGGGCGACTCCCGCGCCGCTGGCCGCGCCAGGACCATGGCCAAGCTGCTCATCGACCACCACCGGTCGCAGAAGTAGCTGCGGGAGCTCCCGGACCTCGGAGAAACCAGAGCGCCCTTTGCTAGTGGCACTCTCCCAACCCGGGACAGCCATGCTTGACGAAAGGTCGGATACCTACTCACAGGACATTCGCCTCTTCCAAGATGGAGCCTCAACGGCGATGGAATGACTCGCACGCCCCCACGAGTCCCGAAACGCCGATACCCGTGATTTCGTAAAGCTAATTGCTACGGCGTACGAGCCCTGCAGGCAGGGGAGGGATTTACTCCAACTTGGCGTGGTGGCGCAGGTACTGGTAGACGGCCTCCCTGCTGATTCCGTAATCACGGGCAAGGACGGATTTGGGAACACCGCTGCCGGTGCGTTGGACCAGCTCGAACCGAGGGCCTAAGGGCGGCGACGCGGACTGCCGGCAGGGCAGTCAGATCTCTTTACGGCCTTACTGCACACCTGTGCAGTAACGCTCTAGAATGGGTTCATGGCACAGTACGGACGCAGTCAGGCCCGCGTGGCGCGGAGAGGATCGACCGATCCTCGGGCGAAGGCGTCCCAACGTCTTCTGGTGGAGGCGCTAACGAAGGTAGTAAAGGCTGAAGGCTTCGGTGCTGCTTCCGTGACTCGCATCGCGCACGAAGCGGGGCTTAGCCGGAGCGGGTTCTATGAGCAGTTCGCCAGCGTCGAGGAGCTCGCGTTATTCATCCTCGATGACCTGGTCACCGAGATCGCTGCCCTCGACATTGAGGCCCGCACCGTGCACGGCGCCGACGGGCACGCCGTCTCGGAGTTCGCTCTCGAGCTCATCCTCCAGACGGTCTTCGAGAACCGGGAGCTCTACGAGCACCTGCTGCTCTCCGAGCACGCCGGCGGCACCGTTGCGAGAGCCATCCAAGGGTTCGCCCGGGGCTGCCGCCCGATCATGGCGATCGCCAGGCCTCAATGGCCGGACGCGCGAATCGATCTCATGGCGAGCTCGTTCGCAGGGCTGATTGTCAGTGGAGTGATGCACGCCTTCAGGACAGGCGAGCCTCGTACTGCACACGACCTTGCACGTGAGCTCATCAGCTTCATGCCGCCGTGGCTCTTCGTCCCGGACGGCAGCGGCCGCCCAGACTGAGCTGTCCCCGGGTTGAACCGATGCGACCCGAACCAGCTCGGCCTCACAGCGCGCCGGGCAACCAATCCATACGGGGCCGTCGGCAGGTGCCGGGCCCGTGAACCCAGACCCAAGAGGAGTACCGCGGCATGACCACAGTTACCAACAAACCAGGCATCTCGGGGGACGCTGCCGCGCAAGACGGTGTCCCCACAAGGAAGGCGTCGGGTGTGGTGAAAATCCGGCCCGGTGCTCTCGCCGAGTCCGGCGGCCCCACGCGCCGGCCCCCGTCCGCGGCGCACCTCTCGGACGAGCAGGTTGCCGAGCTGGGCCGCGAGCTGGACGCCATCCGTGACGAGATCCTGGCAGAACGAGGTGCCTCTGATGCCGCGTACATTCGCCGCGTGATCAAGATCCAGCGTGGCCTGGAGATCTCCGGCCGGGCCGCGCTGTTGGTCAGCAAGAACAAGGCGGCCTGGGTTACTGGCGTCACCCTGCTGAGCCTGGCCAAGATCTTGGAAAACATGGAAATCGGGCACAACGTGCTGCACGGCCAGTGGGACTGGATGCGGGACCCAGATATCCACTCCACCACTTGGGAATGGGACTTCGTCACGCCCTCACGTGCCTGGCAGAACACCCACAATGACTCGCACCACCGCTGGACCAATGTGGTGGGCAAGGACAACGACGTCGGATTCAATCTGCTGCGGATGGACCCTGAGCAGGAATGGACGCCGTTCAACCTGGGCAACCCGCTCTACAACGCACTTCTGGCCCCGGTCTTCGAATGGGGCATTGCCATCTACGACCTCGAGCTGACCGAATACAAGGAAGGCAAGAAAAGCAAGGAAGCCCTCGTCAAGGACCTCAAGGCCCTGGCGCGCAAGGCCCTCAAGCAATTCACGAAGGATTACGCCGCCACTCCCGCCGTGGCCATGCTCACCGGCTCCGGCAAACAGGCGCTCTACGGCACACTGACGGCGAACGCTGTCCGCAATCTTTGGGCCCACGCCGTCATCTTCTGCGGACACTTCCCCGAAGGCACCGATACCTTCACGGAAGAAATGGTGGATGGCGAGACCCGCGGCGACTGGTACGTCCGTCAGATGATTGGCTCCGCAAACATCTCCGGGTCCAAATTCTTGCACCTGATGACCGGAAACCTCTCACACCAGATCGAACACCACCTCTTCCCGGACCTGCCCTCCAACCGGTACGCAGAAATCGCTCCAAAGGTCCGCGAGATCTGCCAACGCTACGGGCTCATCTACACCACGGGCCCCATCTGGAAACAGGTCGGCTCCACCTGGGCCAAGATCTACAAGCTCGCACTACCGCCCAAAAAGAATAGGTAGTACAGACTGCCTGGCCCTCGATCCCGGTTTCAACCGCAAGAAATCCGCAAACTCGCAGCGACAACGCTGGCCGTGTACTCGGTGGGCAGCCGGTTGACTAAGTTGCAGGCGGCAGCGAAGCATTACGGGCACGATGTCTCGGCCAATATCGAAGCGGAACCCCAGGGTGTCACCGCCTTGGACCCGAGCCTCGTTGCCGTGTGGGAGCTCGCTACGCCTTTGCCGGTGTGCGCGACAATGACACCTTTTGACCGTGCCTTGCTGGCCATCCCGCCACGAACCCTGCGCTGGCTGAGCAGTTCTGATGCGAATACGGAGTCACGGAGAAACGCCACAAATGAGGGCACGAACAGGGCCCTTTGCGGGCACCCCCCATCTATTTTAGAAAGCCGATAATCGACCTTATGTAAGGCTGCGACCGAGAAGGGCCTTCCCTTTATCCGGAAATCCTCTAAGGAATGACCTTGCACTGCTGTCGAATACCGAGACAACTGAGTCATCGGCAAGGCAGACAGTGTCGCCCGTACGTGGGACGCTTCACTCCTGCCCTTGGCACCAATTGACGAGCCTCCGATCAAATGGCTGTTGACCGGAGCTTCGGTCCAGTCTATGCGCCGAAAACCTAAGGATTACTTGTCAGCGAGATGGCACCCATTCTGATCCGGCTTAGAAAAGTTGGGACCCGGAGACAAACCTCCGGGTCCCACTCATGTTCAGTCCCGCGCTCTACCAGACTGAGCTACAGCCCCATGAAATGGTGGAGCTGACGGGATTCGAACCCGCGACCTTAGGATTGTGAGCAAAACGGCAAACGAGCCGAACGAGGAACTTTGAATTTCCCTTGCCCTGTTTATCTATTATAGCACATAATTCGCGATAAACCAACTTACGCTAAGGGCGCCAAGAGTAACTGACTTTAGAACTAAGAGGATTTAGCGGCACCTTTACGATGCTCCTAAAAGCGATGGTTTACTTGCCCACAACACGAAGGACTGCGACTGATGATTACTCGAAATACCCCAGGCGCTGATCAACCTTAGACACCTTTCATTCGTTCTCCTGACGCAACTGCCGGCAATAGAGGATTTACTCCGATTTGCAGTTACTCATGCATTCTTCCCGCGTCTCGAGGACTCGAGCCAGCTTGAACTGCACTGGTTGAATTCAGGTAGTAAAAATGTCTCGTAGCAGCGGTGCTCCTATCGCGCTGGTGCAGGCAGCCGAGCTGGCCCCGTGCCGGCCGCGGTGTTTCAAAAGTCGTTCTAGCCCACGGGGCAGCCGGAAACCATTACCAGGACCTGTGTCGCGCCGTGTTTGCGACAACCCCGCCTCTACACTGCGCTAAATTGGTGACGGGGTTACCTTCCCCCCGAAGGGCCCATGCAGGCGTAGGTTACTGGGGAGCAGCGACATGCGCTGGTGCACGCCAGATGCGCCGCTCGAGGGCAGAATAGTAGTGCATCTCGACTCGCGCACAGAGCCGGAGGTGAACTACGAAAGTATGGGGGCCTGGCGAATTCCAGGGGTCGATGCAACACCCGAGGTCAGTTGGCTATCAGTAAATCACGAAGTGACTCGGCCGGGGTTTTCCAGCCGAGTGTTTTGCGGGGGCGGGCGTTGAGTTCCTGGGCGACGTGTTCGAGGTCCTCGGGGCCGTAGGTGTTCAGGTCGGTGCCTTTGGGGAAGTACTGGCGCAGTAGCCCGTTGGTGTTCTCGTTGGATCCGCGCTGCCAGGGGCTGGCCGGGTCGCAGAAGTAGACGTCCATGTCGGTGGCGATGCTGAACGCCTTGTGTTTGGCCATTTCGACGCCTTGGTCCCAGGTTAGGGATCCTCGCAGGTGCGCCGGCAGGGTCGCCATGGTCTTGATCAGCCCGTCGCGGACTGATTCGGCGGTGTGGTCCACCGGCAGGTGCACCAGCATCACGTAGCGGGTCGTGCGCTCGACCAGCGTCGCAATGGCCGATTGGTTGTGTGCCCCTGTGATGAGGTCGCCCTCCCAATGGCCCGGGATCGCGCGGTCCTGGACCTCTGCGGGGCGTTCGGAAATGTTGATCATCGGGTCCCGGAAACGACTGGTGCGTTCCTCGGGGCTTTTCTGCTTTTTGCGGCGTGTCCTTCCGGTGCGCAGGGCCTCTTTGACCTCGCGCTTGAGTCCTCCGCGGGCCTGGAAGTAGAGGGCTTGGTAGATCGTTTCGTGGCTCACGCGCATCTGCTCGTCATCGGGGAAGTCCTTGATCAGCAGCTTCGAGATCTGTTCCGGGGACCAGCGAATGCGCAGCTTGTCCGTCACGTAGTCGCGCAAGTCCCCGGCTGCTGCCAGCTTACTGTCCTTGGGCCGTGCCCGTGCCGCCGTGGCGGTGCGGTGGGCACCGTATGGCTGGTAGCCGAGTACCGGGTGGCTGTTGCGTTTGATCTCCCGGCTGATGGTGCCCACCGATCGGCCCAGGGCCCTGCCGATCGCCTGCATGGAGGTCCCTTGGGAACGCAGGTCCGCGATCTTCTCCCGCTCAGGAAAGGACAAGTAGCGGGCGCTAACGGGCTGCTCCAGGGCTTCCAACACCACCGGCGCTGCCGACGGTGGTGGCAGCGCCGGCACCAGCTCCGTCGGGGCTTCCGGTGCCGTAACGGGGGCCGACGGTTCGGCTAAAGCAGTAATCACTTCCTGTTTATACGGTATTTCCGGGGCGTTGGAGCCAATGGCGCGGCCCTTGGCCACACCCGCTCGTTCTCCCACAGATACCCGCTTTTGCGGCTTGCACCGGCCGTGGCAGCCGCTTCCATCCGGCCGACGCCCGCTTCACGCAACCGTAGGAATTCGGCGCGTTTCCCCACCCCTGGGTGGATGGACCGGATTCCGGCGTGACGGGCCCAGCTCACGCACTGCGACCTCGCCAGGCCGAGCTCCCGGGCGGCCACGCTGACGCTGCCCACACGAGCGAGGACGGCGAAGAACTCGTCCTTCTGTTCCTGGGTGGCAGACTGCTTGGCCACCGGATTTGTGCGGGGTTTGCGGGTGACGGCGCCAGCCTTGTAGGCCCAATGGAAGCAGGTTTGGACGTTGATGCCCATGGTCTTGGCCGCGAGGCTCACGCTTCCCAACCGGTCCAGCAAGACAAAGAACTTGTCCTGCTCAGCTTGGGCATATATTTGGCCTGGTTTCCTGCCGGAAGGTCCCGCCCAGGCGCGGCAGGTACTGAGGTTGAATCCTAATTCCCGGGCGGCCAGCGGAATGCTTCCCAGACGCTCAAAGGCCAAGAAGAAATCCGCCCGATCGGACGCGGAGTATCTTCGATAAGCACGCTTCAGGGCCGGCGCGCCGGACGGAACAGGCCTCTTCCTCTGGGGTGATTTTTCCGTTAAGGAAGAACTATTCATCAATGGTGTTTCCAAGGGTGTTGCAACTCCCGGTTTTCAGGGGGTTTTGCAACGATCACTGGAACTCGCCCCTTGTGCGTCTAGTAGCTATTAATGTCAGCAATTACTCGCGTCTGGGTGACTTGGACATCAACGTTCGGCGGCACCTAGTGCTAGTCGGGGCGAATGATGTTGGCAAGAGTTCCTTGCTCAGAATACGAAAGAGATGGCGCAGCCATAGGAACACCAGCCCAGATTGCAGGCGGCTAGTCAGAGGTTGAAAACTGCTTACGAAAGGTCAAATATCGGCGTTGGAGTAGGACGAGTTCAAACACGTGTGAGAACCAGTCGCAGCGCGTTTCTGCCGCGTTTTCGCGTCTGAGGCACAGTAGCTCCCAGGTTTCCTTCGAAGTCGTTTCTCCCGGGATTTGTGCCAGGACATTGGCGCCCCGTCATCAGTCAGTCTGGGAGTCCTGAGCGCATAAAGTTCGAACAAGTCATCATGCCGTGCCCAACCGACGACGTTAGCCCTGACAAGGCAGTCCGAAGAGAGCGACTCAAACGGACCTACCACTCATGGCCCCTCAGCAGACGAGAAGCGGCTCCCCAGTGCGGGGGCCGCTTCTCACAACTACATGTCCGCTGGTGCCTCGCAGGGAGAATAGCGACATTCATCGAGACGGACAGCTCGGAAGCGTAGGAAAGCTTCTCGAAGATGCGAAGTGAAAGTTTTAGGTGTAGGGGTCGGCTATGCCGATGTACTGCGTGCTGGTGTATTCGGCGATGCCTTCGGAGCCGCCTTCACGCCCCAGGCCGGACTGCTTCACTCCGCCGAAGGGTGCCGCCGCGTTAGAAATGACGCCGGCGTTGAAGCCGACCATGCCGAACTCGATCTGCTCGGACACGCGCAGGAGGCGGTTGAAGTCAGACGTGTAGAGGTAGGCGGCAAGGCCGTACTCGGTAGAGTTGGCCATGGCGATGGCCTCCTCCTCAGTGCTGAACGTCGTGATCGGTGCGACGGGACCGAAGATCTCGCTGCGCAGGATCTCCGCGGTGTTGGAGACGCCGGCTAGGACGGTGGGCTGGTAGAAGTAGCCTGGGCCATCCACGGGGGCTCCGCCGGTGACAATCGTCGCACCGGCGGTCACCGCGTCCTCCACCAGGGCATGCACATCCTTGCGCGCGCTGCCGTCGATCAGCGGGCCGACTGTCACGCCATCCTCGGTGCCCCGCCCGGGGCGAAGTGCCTTCATCGCCTCGGCGAACCTGGCTGTGAACTCCTCCGCCACGGACTCGTGCACGAGGAACCGGTTAGCGGCGGTGCAGGCCTCGCCCATGTTCCGCATCTTCGCCGCCATCGCACCCAGCACTGCTTTGTCCAGATTGGCGTCCTCGAACACGATGAAGGGCGCGTTGCCGCCGAGCTCCATGGACGTGCGCAGCACGTTCTGGGACGCCTCGCCAATCAGCTGCTTGCCCACCGGCGTCGAGCCCGTGAAAGAAATCTTCCGCAGCCGGGGATCCTTCAGCAACGGCGCGGAGATGGATGAAGCCGACGACGACGAGACGACGTTCAGCACACCGGCCGGCAGGCCCGCTTCCATCATCACTTGCGCGAAAAGCTGGGAGGTCAGCGGCGTGAGCTTTGCCGGCTTGAGCACCATGGTGCATCCGGCCGCCATGGCAGGGGCAACCTTGCGGGTGGCCATCGCCAGCGGGAAGTTCCACGGCGTGATCAGCAGACACGGCCCCACCGGCTTGGGCTGCACCAGGATCTTGTTCTTGCCCTCTGGAGTGGTCAGGTAGCGGCCGTAATCCCGCACCGCCTCTTCCGAGAACCACCGCAGGAACTCGGCGGCGTACGCCACCTCGCCCCGGGCCTCGGCCAGCGGCTTCCCCATCTCCAAGGTCATCAGCAGGGCAAAATCCTCCGCCCGTTCGGTCACCAGCTCGAAGGCCCTGCGCAGGGTCTCCGCCCTTTCACGCGGCGCCGTCCGTGCCCAGGACGCCTGGACGGCATCCGCTGCATCGAGCGCGGCGAGAGCGTCCTTGCTGGTGGCCGAGGCCAGTGTTGCCAAAACCTGGCCGGTCGCCGGATCCTCCACGTCGAACGTGCCTCCGCCGGAAGCGTCACGCCATTCGCCGTTGATCAGCAGCCCGGTGGGCACTGACGCCAGCAGTTCGGTCTCGCGTTCGGTGATCACAATGGTTCCTTCAGCCACTTCGGGCTCCTTACTATCCGTAGCTCATGAGAAGAACGAGCGTGGGTATCGGGCGGCCAATCACGGTTCTGCTGGACATCCTGGTGCAGTTGTTCAGTCAGGGACGGAGAGTCGGCCGATTTGGGACGGGGCGGTCAAGGGGTAATCCTCGTGCTCTTTGCGCCATGTGCCGGTTTCCAGGAAGCATCCCGAGCACTCAGCCGCACCGAGAATGGGTCTAGCAAGGGTCAGTTGAATGACCCGTCGATGGTGATGCCGCCGTCAACCTTCAGCGTTACTCCGTGGACAAAGCGAGAGTCGTGGCCCAGGAGAAAGGCAATTGCGGAAGCGATGTCATCGGTCTGTGCCAGCCTTCCCAGCGGCGTGCGCCTGAGCAGTTCGGCTTCGTTCAGTGTGCCTTCGCGGAATCCGCTGCGGATCATCTCGGTGTCCACGTATCCCGGGGCCACCGCGTTGACGCGCAAGCCGTGTTGCCCCCACTCCACAGCGAGGGTGCGGGTCATCCCCAGGATTCCCGACTTGGCGACGGTGTAGGCCAAGCGGCCTGGCAGGCCCAATGTCGACCCCACGGATGCGATGTTCACGATTGACCCCTGCGCCGCTTTGAGCAGCGGAAACAGCTCCCGCGACATCAGCATCGCGCCATTGAGGTGGGTGTCGAGAACGGCCTGCCAGCCGGGTAGGTCTGTGTCCTCGGCCGGCTGTCGTCTGAGAATCCCGGCGCAGTTGACCAGCCCGTCCAGGCTGCTGCCCAGCCCGTTCACTGCATCTGTGGCGGCCAGGACGCTCTCCTGGGACGAGACATCAACAGCGATTGCCTGGTGGCCCCCGTCCGCTGGCCACTCGGCTTGGAGTTCCTCGGCCACAGCCCAGGCTTTGTCCAGGTGCAGGTCGGCGAGCAGCACGCGCCAGCCCCGCTGTGCCATGGTGCGGGCAGTTGCCGCGCCGATTCCCTGGGCCCCGCCGGTAATCAGCACCGATTTCATTTGGTCCCGCTTTCACTCTTGGCATTGAGTACATTGGCCACTGCATCCGCCACCTTGGCTGGGGAGAGCCCGTACTTGTCCAGCAGAAAGTCGTTGGGGGCCGACTCGGACCAGGCATCCGCCAGTCCAAGCCTGGTCACCGGCTTGCCCAGCGCCGAGCTTGTGACCGCCTCGGCGACCAGGCCGCCCAGGCCGCCAATGATGGTGTGCTCCTCAACTGTGAAGATGGCAGCATCCCCTGACAGCGCAGTGAGAAGCCCGGCTTCATCAAGCGGTTTGAGGCACGGAACATGGACCACACGGCACTCTATGCCCCGGCCGGAAAGGATCTCCGCCGCGTCCATAACCCGCGAGGTCTGGACACCCGTGGACACCAGCACGGCGTCGTCCCCGTCCCGGAGTACGTGGACGGCCCCCGGCACGAACTCCGGCATGGCGTCAAAAACGGGGGTGACCGCGTCCCGGGCCAGGCGGAGATAGACTGGTCCGTCGTATTCCGCGGCCCAACGGGTGGCAGCCTCCGCCTCGATGTGGTCGGCCGGGGCAATGACAGTCATGTTCGGCATCGCCCGCATGATTGCCAGGTCTTCGATGTCCTGGTGCGTCTTGCCGCTGCTGCCGTTAAGGAGCCCCGAGTAGGCGGCCGCGATCTTCACCGGTGCCCCCGTTTGGGAGACGAGCATGCGGACCGGGTCCAGCGCGCGGTGGCTCAGAAAGACGCCGAATGAGGAGAGCCAGGGCCGGTAGCCCATGGTGGTGAGCCCGAAGGCCACGCCGACCATGTTCTGTTCCGCTATCCCGATCTGGAAGAAGCGGTCCGGGTGGGCGTCCGCGAACAGATCGGCCTTGGTCGAGGTGGCCAGGTCACCGTCGACGACGGCGACGCGCGGGTCGGTCTCGCCGAGGCTCACCAAGGTGCGGCCCCAGATTTCGCGTTGGGCGATCATCGCAACGCTCCTTCCTTGTTCTGCTTGAGTTCTGTGGCGGCGAGTTTGAGCTGCTCTGCGTTGGCCACGCCGTTGTGCCACTTATAGGTTCCTTCGGTGAAGGAAACTCCCTTGCCCTTGACGGTCCGGGCCAGGATGACGGTTGGTTTTCCGCTGGTGTGCAGCGACTGGGCCCGTTCCAGGGTGTCGGCGATTGCCGGGAAGCTGTGGCCGTCCACTTCCAGCACGTTCCAACCGAACCCGCCGAACACCGCGGCCAGGTCGACACCCGACCACGGTTCGGAGCGGTCGAAGCGGTCGTCTGGAGATGCGGACGGCCAGCCATATTGCTGCAGCCCATTGACGTCCACAATGGCTGTCAGGTTGCCAAGGCCGAAGCGCTGTGCCGAATAAACGGCCTCCCACACCATGCCCTCCACCAACTCGCCATCGCCGAGCATGACCCACGTCTGAAAATCCTTGCCG
>Ga0307412_10002318_pt1 | contig 10541 bp, 10 predicted proteins | sample DK1Cmetagenome_3_FD_203823 | JGI IMG/M metagenome (GOLD analysis project Ga0307412, IMG submission 203823) | Maize rhizosphere microbial communities from greenhouse at UC Davis, California, United States - DK15-C-1 | ecosystem: Host-associated > Plants > Roots > Rhizosphere > Soil | place: USA...
CCCGCCCCCACAGACCCAGCCCGGAAATGTCCATGACCTTTGAAGTTCCCGCCCATGGTGGCAAGCCTACCGGCCGCATTCGTCAACAGAACGAAGAGACCATCCTCAGGGCCGCCGAGGATGAGTTCGCCCGTCACGGTTTCAAGGGCACCAGCATGAATACCATCGCCCTGAAGGCCGGATTGCCCAAGGCGAACTTGCATTACTACTTCACCAACAAGCTCGGGCTCTATGTGGCGGTGCTGAGCAATATCATCGAGCTATGGGACAGCACGTTCAATTCCCTGACCGCCGAAGACGATCCGGCAGAGGCATTGACCCGGTATATTCGCGCCAAGATGGAGTTCTCGCGCCGCCAACCCCAGGCGTCGCGGATCTTCGCCATGGAAGTGATCAGCGGAGGCGAGTGCCTGAGCGAGTATTTCAACCAGGACTATCGCGCCTGGTTCAAGGGCCGGGCGGCTGTTTTCCAGGCCTGGATCGATGCGGGCAAAATGGACCCGGTCGATCCAGTGCACCTCATTTTCCTGCTCTGGGGCAGCACTCAACATTACGCAGATTTCGCCACCCAGATCTGTCGCGTGACCGGTCGCAGCAAGCTGACCAAGCAAGACATGATCGACGCCGGCGACAACCTCATCCGTATTATCCTCAAAGGCTGCGGCCTGACACCTGACCTCTGACCTCTAGGATTACATGCCTTATACCCTCGTCGGTTTTTGCGAATACCGAGAAGAGATTCGCAAAAGCCGTTTCATTACCCTCGCCGCGCCCATCACCAGCCCTGCCGAAGCCCAGGCCTTTATCGAGCAGCACAGCGACCTCGATGCCACCCACAATTGCTGGGCATGGAAACTCGGTGAGCAGTATCGCAGCAGCGACGATGGCGAACCGGGCGGGACCGCCGGGCGTCCGATCCTGGCAGCCATCCAGGCCCAGGCCTGCGACCAGGTCGTGGTGCTGGTCATCCGCTGGTACGGCGGAATCCAATTGGGTACCGGCGGGTTGGCCCGGGCCTACGGCGGCGGAGCAAACAAATGCCTGCAAAACGCTGAGAAAGTTGAATTGATCAGCCGCGTGTCGCTGCAGTGTGTTTGCGGGTTCGCGGAGCTGGCCCTGGTAAAACTGCGCACAGCCGAATGCGGTGGCGTGGTGAATGCCGAGCGCTTCACTGCCAATGGTGTGGAACTTCAATTAGCGGTGGGCGAAGAACACATCGAAACATTGCAGGCGCGGCTGGCCGACTTGAGCCGCGGGCAGATACGCCTGGAGCGCGAAACCCCATGATGTACGTCCCAGACTTGCCCACATGCGCTGTGCACCCGCTTGTGGATAACCTGGGCGCATCACGCTGTAACCCTTCTGTCATGCGGCTTCCAGAGGTTTGTTCATTTTTCGTACAGGGCAATCAAGATTGTCCAAATCCACACCAAAAACAAGCGGTTGCGGCGCTTTATCACCTTTAGGAGACAGCCGTACAGGGCTTATGCCTGACGATAACGCTTGCGCACAATTACTGTGGAGCAACCTGTGGATAACCCGTTCATGGCTCCAGCATCACCAGGAGCAGCATGGCTCGCAGCCGCTTGTTCATTTTTTAACCAGGCGTTACGGGGCAGCATGGCCAAATCCGACGCGTGGCGTCACGCGTTGAAACAACGGCTCAAGAAACGCTGTCCATTAAATCCGTGACTTTTTCTTCTCAAGGAAGCACTCATGAATTCGGTAAAAAAAGCATTGATCATCGGCGCCTCCCGGGGCCTGGGCCTTGGCTTGGTGAAGACGCTTCTGAGTGATGGCTGGCACGTAACCGCCACCGTGCGCAACCCGCAGGGTGCAGAGTCCTTGATAGCGCTGGGGCCGGTACACGTCGAGAAGCTCGACATGGACGACCAGCAAGCCGTCATCGCCTTGAGCCAGCAGCTCAAAGGCGAAACCTTTGATCTGCTTTTCGTCAACGCAGGGGTCAAGGGCCCCGCGAACCAAAGCCCGGGCGGCGCAACGCTGGCTGAGGTCGGCCAATTGTTTTTCACCAATGCCGTGGCCCCGATCAACCTGGCTCAGCGTTTCGTCGGGCAAATCCGCGAAGGCAGCGGCGTACTGGCCTTCATGAGCTCCGTGCTGGGCAGCGTCACCCTGCCCGACGCGCCGGAGTTGGCGCTGTATAAGGCAAGCAAGGCCGCGCTCAATTCGATGACCAACAGTTTTGTCAGCCAACTGGACGGGCAATCATTGACCGTACTGTCGCTGCATCCGGGTTGGGTGAAAACCGATATGGGCGGGGAAGATGCGCAAATCGATGTGGAGACCAGCACCCGCGGACTGATCGATCAGGTCAATGCCTTCGCCGGCAAGGGCGGACATCACTTCGTCAATTACAGAGGCGAGACGATTCCCTGGTAAACACCACGAATTCATTGCGAGAGCGGGCTTGCTCGCGAAAGCAGACAGCCAGGTAACAAGATGTCGGCTGATACGTCGCTTTCGCGAGCAAGCCCGCTCCCACAGTAGAACTTAACTGGGCACTGGAAATGCGTCCGGCAACCTGAGTAAACTCCGAACCGCGCCCTCCCACGGCGCCCCTGGATCAGCAGACAGGGCATCACTGAGCTGGCTAACCTGAACCCATTTTCAGAGGAGCCGGCCATCATGCCTGCGACCCGTACCTGGTTGAAAAAACCCCTCGCCATTTTTACCGCCAATGATCTTGATGCCCGTGGTGGCCTCGTGCTGCAGGACGGCGTGATCGTCGAGCTGCTGGGAGCCGGCCAGCAACCTGCCCGGCCCTGCGACAAGATTTTCGATGCCCGCGAGCACGTCATCCTGCCTGGGCTGATCAACACCCATCATCATTTCTATCAGACCCTGACCCGCGCCTGGGCGCCTGTGGTCAACCAGCCGCTATTCCCATGGCTGAAGACGCTTTACCCGGTATGGGCGCGACTCACACCGGAAAAACTCGCCCTGGCCAGCAAAGTGGCACTCGCCGAACTGCTGCTGTCGGGCTGCACCACGGCGGCCGACCACCACTACCTGTTTCCGCAAGGGCTGGAAAACGCCATCGACGTGCAGGTGCAAAGTGTCCGCGAACTGGGCATGCGCGCGATGTTGACCCGCGGCTCGATGAGCCTGGGCGAGGCCGACGGAGGCTTGCCGCCGCAGCAGACCGTGCAGCAGGGGCAGGTGATTCTTGATGACAGCCAGCGGCTGATCGCTCGATACCACGAACGCGGTGCGGGCGCGCAAATCCAGATCGCCCTGGCGCCGTGTTCACCGTTTTCGGTCACGACCGAAATCATGAGCGCCAGCGCCGAACTCGCCGAAGAGCTCGATGTGCGCCTGCACACACACCTCGCCGAAACCCTCGATGAAGAAGATTTCTGCCTGCAACGATTCGGCCTGCGCACCGTGGACTACCTGGACAGTGTCGGTTGGCTCGGCCCTCGCACCTGGTTGGCCCACGGCATTCACTTCAACCCGGATGAAATCAGCCGCCTCGGCGCCGCCGGTACCGGCATCTGCCACTGCCCGAGTTCGAACATGCGCCTGGCCTCGGGCATTTGCCCGACGCTTGAATTGACGGCCGCCGGCGCACCGCTTGGCCTGGGCGTGGACGGCTCGGCGTCCAACGACGCTTCGAACATGATTCTCGAAACCCGCCAGGCGCTCTACATCCAACGCCTGCGCTACGGCGCCCAAGCGATCACCCCGGAACGGGTGCTGGGCTGGGCAACCCGAGGGTCGGCGCAACTGCTGGGACGCAGCGACATCGGTGAACTGGCGGTGGGCAAACAGGCCGACCTGGCGCTGTTCAAGCTTGATGAGTTGCGCTTCTCCGGCAGCCATGACCCGATCTCCGCCCTGCTGCTGTGCGGCGCTGATCGGGCGGATCGGGTGATGATCGCCGGTGAGTGGCGAGTGATTGACGGACAGGTCGAAGGCCTTGACCTGAAAGGGTTGATCGCCGATCACAGCCAGGCGGCGCGGGAGTTGATAGCAGCCTCCTGATCAAACCACCACCCTGTGGGAGCGAGCTTGCTCGCGATATCGGCCTAACATTCAACATCGATGTTGACTGACCCGGCGCTATCGCGAGCAAGCTCGCTCCCACAAGGACTATGAACAATTAAAGACCCAGCAACGACAACATCACAAACGTCGAAAACAACACGAAGTGGGTCATGCCCTCGATGGCGTTGGTTTCGCCATCGTTGAGGTTGATGGCGCTGACGATCAAGGTGATGAAGATCATCACCGTCTGGACTGGCGTCATTGCCATCTGGAATGGCTGGCCGGTGTAAAGCGCCATCGCTTCCATCACCGGCACGGTCAGAATCACCGTGGACAGCGACGCCCCCAGTGCGATGTTGACCACCGACTGCATGCGGTTGGCCAGGGCTGCCCGCAGCGCAGTGAGGATTTCCGGCGCGGCGGAAATGGCCGCCACCAGGATCGCCGTGACGACCGGCGGCGCGCCGGAACCCTCCAGCCCCAAGTCGATGGCCTTGGACATGATCTCGGCGAGCGCACCGATCACGATCACACCAAATACCAGCGCACCGATTGAAAAGGCCAGGCTGATGGGTTTTGGCTCGGTTTCCACCGGCTCTTTCCTGCGGCGCTTTTCCGGGTAGCTGTAGCTGAAGAAATAACTGTGGGGGCCCACCTGCATGCGCAGGAACAAAGCGTACAGCACCATCATCGCGCCGATGGTAAACGCCGAGTAGGTTTTCCAGCTTTCCCGCGGAATGAACTCCGGCACCACCATCGACACCCCCATGGCCGTGAGGATCATCACACTGTAGGTCCGCGCCGAATCGTCGTTGTAAACCTGCTCGCCATGCTTGAGCCCGCCCATCAGCGCCGCGAGTCCGAGAATACCGTTGATGTCGAGCATGACCGCCGAATAAATCGTGTCACGTACCAGGGTCGGCGACGCCTCGTTGCTCATCATGATCGCCAGGATCACGACTTCCACCAGCACCGCCGACAAAGTCAGGATCATGGTGCCGTAGGGATCGCCCACTTTTTCCGCGAGCAATTCCGCGTGATGGGCCACACGCATGGAGGCCGAGACGATAAAACCAATCAGCACCAACCCGCCCATCAGCGCAACGACCTGCCCGCTGCCCAGCAGCCAATGTTCAAGTGGATAGGCGGCAAATGCAGCGAGCAGCGCCAGCAATAGCAGTTTTTCTTGCTTGATCAACGAGAGCATCGCGAGCCTATAACCATGGACGGGTCATGAGCTACTAGACTGTGACGGACCGGGAACGTTTCGTCCGAATGTGGCGTAGCCGTTGTCCGAGGATTATTGCCGGGACGAGGCGGTAGTGGATCAGCCGGTCAGGTTTTACTCAGACATCGGCGCCCGCCCCTGTAGAATGCCGCCATCGATTCGCTGATGAGAAAAGAACATGTACGACTGGCTGAACGCCTTGCCCAAGGCCGAACTGCATCTGCACCTGGAAGGTTCGCTGGAGCCCGAACTGCTGTTCGCCCTGGCTGAACGCAACAAGATCGCCCTGCCGTGGAATGACGTGGACACCCTGCGCCAGGCCTACGCCTTCAACAATCTGCAGGAATTTCTCGACCTGTATTACCAGGGTGCCGATGTGCTGCGCACTTCCGAGGATTTTTATGACCTGACCTGGGCTTACTTGCTGCGCTGCAAGGCGCAGAACGTCATCCACACCGAGCCGTTCTTCGATCCGCAGACCCACACCGATCGCGGGATTCCATTCGAAGTGGTGCTCAACGGCATCGCCGCCGCGCTCAAGGACGGTGAGCAGCAACTGGGCATCACCAGCGGCCTGATCCTGAGTTTCCTGCGTCACCTGAGCGAAGAACAAGCCGAAAAAACCCTCGACCAGGCGCTGCCGTTCCGCGACGCATTCGTCGCCGTCGGCCTGGACAGTTCCGAAATGGGCCACCCCCCGAGCAAGTTCCAGCGCGTGTTCGACCGCGCTCGCAACGAAGGCTTTCTGACCGTCGCCCACGCGGGCGAGGAAGGCCCGCCCGAGTACATCTGGGAAGCCCTCGACCTGCTGAAGATCCAACGCATCGACCACGGCGTGCGCGCCATCGAGGATGAGCGATTGATGCAACGGATCATTGACGAGCAGATCCCGCTGACGGTGTGCCCGCTGTCCAACACCAAGCTGTGCGTGTTCGACGACATGTCGCAGCACAACATCCTCGACATGCTGGAACGCGGCGTGAAGGTCACGGTGAACTCCGATGATCCTGCTTATTTCGGCGGCTACGTCACCGAGAACTTCCACGCACTGCACACACATCTGGGCATGACCCAGGACCAGGCCAAGCGGCTGGCACAAAACAGCCTGGATGCGCGACTGGTAAAACCTTAAGCCCGGTGTTACCCCCGTGTGGGAGCGAGCTTGCTCGCGATGGCGGTCTACCAGTCGACATCAATGGTGAATGTCAGACCGCTATCGCGAGCAAGCTCGCTCCCACAAGGGATCGTGTTCAATCAGCGACTGCGCCTTCGCTCAACTCCTCCAGCGTCTTGCCCCGCGTCTCCATTCCAAACAGCCAGACCACGCCCGCCGCCACGGCAAAGCACAAGGCGCCCAGGGCGAACACGCCACCCTGGCCGGTGATGGGAAAAACCAGCCCGGTGACCAGAGGCCCCAACAGCGAACCGATGCGACCGACCGCCGAGGCAAAGCCCGATCCCGTGGCCCGCGCCGAGGTGGGATACAACTCCGGCGTATAGGTGTAGAGCACTGCCCACATGCCGAACAGGAAAAACTGCATCAGTAGCCCGGTGCCGACCAGCAGGCCAACGTTGCCGCCAAATACCGCGCTCTGGCCATACAGAAACGCCATGCCTCCACCGCCGAGCAAAGTGATGACGCATACCGGCTTGCGCCCCCAGCGCTCCACCAGCCAGGCCGCCATCAGGAAACCGGGAATCCCGCCCAGGGAAATCAGCACGGTGTAGTAGACCGACTGCGTCACCGCGAACCCGGATTGCTGCAGCAATGCACTGAGCCAGGACGTCAAGCCATAGAACCCAAGCAACGCAAAGAACCAGACGCTCCAGATCATCACCGTGCGTTGGCGATATAGAGGAGACCAGATCTGCGCCAGGGCGGAAAAGAAATTGCCCGGTTGGGTCGCCAGCCTCGGCAGGCGTACGGGCTCGGGCAGATCTCGACGCCCCAGCGAGGCCCGGACCTTCTCTTCGATCCGTTGGAGCACGGCATCCGCTTCATCGCCTCGACCGGCCTGTTCAAGCCAACGCGGCGACTCTGGAATGAAAAAGCGAATCACCAGGACGAAGACGGCCGGCACGGCCAGCACCAGGAAGATGTCACGCCAGCCGATCACCGGGAGCAAGAAGTAAGACAGCACACCCGCGGCCACGAAACCCAAGGGCCAGAAGCCGTCCATCAAGGCAATGTAGCGCCCGCGACGCTTTGCCGGGATCAGCTCCGAAAGCATGGATTGGGCAATCGGGAACTCCATGCCCATGCCGATGCCCAGCAGTATGCGAAACAGTATCAGTGCTTCGATGTCCTGGGCGGTGGAGCAGAGATAACTGGCAAGTCCCCACAACACGATGCTCCACTGGAACACCGGCTTGCGGCCGAAACGATCGGCCAGCATGCCTGACAGCGACGCCCCCAGCACCATGCCGAAGAAACTGGAACTGGCCAGCAACCCGGCCTGGGCGGTGCTCAAGCCGAACTCGGTTTTGATCGAGCCCAGCAGGAACGTCATCATGGCCAGGTCCATGGAGTCAAAGAAAAACGCCAGGGCAATGATGATGAAAATGAGCCGGTGATAGCCGCTGATGGGCAGCCGCTCCAGGCGCTCTGCCGCACTGTAGACGTGAGTGTCCATTTGCCTTCCCCCAATCCGATAGATCCCCGGACCGAGTGTGCGCGAACCACGCTGGCGACGATTGCTGATTGCGACCTGTCTTAGCTCTAGAGCGCCATTTCCAAGTCTTCCTGCCTGGCGAAACGATGAATTTCCTGCTGACCTAGAGCCGTCACCTGCAAAGCCCTGGAATCATTAGGCAAGCTCAGCCAGCCCGACTGCATGAAAAGTTGCAGCAATCCGGCCCCCAAGGCTCCCCCCAAGTGCGGGCGACGCTCACTCCAGTCGGGGCAGGCGCACGCGATGCGAGCGTTGCGATGGGCCAGCGCCTGGATGAACAAGCCGCGCCCGGCGAACTCATTGGAGCCCTTGTGGGTAACGATCACGCGCTGCTCGCATTGCTCGAGCCAACCGGAATCCAACAGTCGCTGATACAGGTCCGCCGCCAACAGGCCACCCAGATGGTCATCGCAAAGCCTTGCCCGCATCAGCGAGGCGGGGGCCGTCGGCGCTTTGGTCGGCATGAAACCGCGTTTGAGAACCTCTGGAACCTGACGCGGTGTACTTGCCAGGGTTGCGCTCGCCAAGGCCTCGACGGCAGCACCGATCTCGGGGGCCGCCAGGCGGAAAAACCGTTTGCGGCCCCGGGTCTCGACCTTCAACAGCCCACCGGAGCACAGCCGCCCCAGATGGGCATTGGCCGAGGATGGCGACAATCCGGCCAGCAATGCCAACTCATCAGCCTGTCGGGCCGTACCGTCCATTAATGCCCACATCATTGCGCTGCGCTTGGGGTCAGCCAGCAGCGTGGCGATCTGGCTGATGCAAGGTGCATGTTCCATGTATTCACTCCCTGTTGAATCATTCGTCTACCGCTCTGGGGCATAGTGACTCCGGACCTCAAGTACCGCCCGAACGAACGGCATGCCCGCTTGTGCCGCAGCCATGTATCAGCGCAGTCGGCAGGATCCAAGACCGTTGAAACCGCACCGATACGTGCGGCCGCTAGTATAAGCGTGCGGCGCACGGTTTCCTGTCCTCCGGAAACCTTTGGAGGCGATAGTTCCTGAGGGAAAAATCTCTATTTGCCAGCGACTATTGCCCGGCACCATTCCTTGAGTGAAAACAGCAGCCTTGATTATCAAAAAATCATTGAAAGAGCCTGTTGTTCCAGGCGCTTTTATCAAGGCCATTAATCGCTAAACATGGGCGCCATCGAATTCAATCACGGAGCCGCCCCATGAAAGCCATCGCGTATTACCAATCGTTGTCCATCACCGATCCAACATCGCTGCAGGACATCGACCTGCCCGCCCCCATCGCCGGCCCCCGGGATTTGCTGGTGGAAGTCAAAGCCATTTCCGTCAACCCCGTCGACACCAAGGTCCGCCAGAACGTGCAGCCCGAAGGAGGGGCCGCCAAGGTGCTGGGCTGGGACGTGGCCGGTGTGGTCACGGCCGTGGGCAGCGAAGTCACCTTGTTCAAGGCAGGTGACAGGGTGTTTTACGCAGGCTCGATTGCCCGGGCAGGCGGCAACAGCGAATTGCATGTGGTGGATGAGCGCATCGTGGGCCACATGCCAAAGACCCTCGGTTTCGCCGAAGCGGCCGCGCTGCCGTTGACCGCCATCACTGCTTGGGAATTGCTCTTCGATCGCCTGCAAGTCAAGGAAGGCCATAGCAACCAGGACCAGAGCCTTCTGATCGTCGGCGCCGCCGGTGGCGTGGGTTCGATCCTGACGCAACTGGCCAGCCAGCTCACCGGTTTGAAAGTCATCGGCACCGCCTCCCGGCCGCAGACGCAGGAATGGGTGCGCGGCCTCGGTGCCGACCTGGTGATCGACCACAGTCAGCCACTGAGCGAGGCCCTCAAGAAAGCGGGACAGCCCCAAGTGACCCATGTGGCCAGCCTGACCCAGACCGACCAGCATCTGGATCAACTGGTCGAGGCCCTGGCGCCGCAAGGCAAACTGGCGCTGATCGATGATCCGCAGTCGCTGGACGTGACCAAGCTCAAGCGCAAGAGCCTGTCGTTACATTGGGAGTTCATGTACACCCGTTCCCTGTTCGAGACGGCTGACATGCTTGAACAGCACAAATTGCTCAATCGAGTGGCCGAACTGATCGACGCAGGCACGCTGAAGACAACGGTTGGCGAGCACTTCGGCACCATCAATGCCGCCAACCTGCGCCGGGCTCACGCCTTGCTTGAAAGTGGAAAGGCCAGGGGCAAGATCGTGCTCGAAGGGTTCTGATCAACCTGGCTTGTCGATTGTGACGAGGGAGTTTTCCCTCGTCACAAAAAATATGCGCCGTCAGTCCGACAATTGACCGTTGTCACAATTGCGCTTGCATTCCGGTCTACACTCGAGGCCTTTGCAACGCAGTCTTTTACGTGAGGAGGTCAGCAATGAAGATCCTGATAAAAGAAGTGGCAAAATCGCAATGGCAAGTGCGCCTTGACCAGCACGTCGTGACTTTTCGCACCGAGGCCGAAGCCCAGGCTTTCGCCACCACCCTGCAAGCGCGTATTCACGCACCGCATCATTTCCCCGAATATCAGCAACGCGCGGCTGGATGAATCATTCCTGCCGACCCGCCTGAGCAAGCGCCCGGGCGTTTTGCAGACGGCGGGTCAGCATCGCGGCGCTCACCACCAATAACCCACACAGGCTGATGACGATTGCCATC
>Ga0307412_10002320_pt1 | contig 10540 bp, 10 predicted proteins | sample DK1Cmetagenome_3_FD_203823 | JGI IMG/M metagenome (GOLD analysis project Ga0307412, IMG submission 203823) | Maize rhizosphere microbial communities from greenhouse at UC Davis, California, United States - DK15-C-1 | ecosystem: Host-associated > Plants > Roots > Rhizosphere > Soil | place: USA...
GCGCCAGCCGCACATTCGGGGTGATTGCAACGTCTAGAAAATGGTAGGGCATGGAGTCTCCAAATCCGGGTCTGCGCTGCTGCAGTGAAGGTGCGACCTTAGCTTACCCGAGCTTTGGCTGCACCTTCACCGGATTGTCGCTGCCTTCACTTACTCTCGATATTGCGATCTAGGAAGTTGTTGATCAGCGGTGCCGCGACGTCCAGTTTCTCCTCGAGCAGGAAATGACCGGAATTAAGGATGTGAACCTCGGCATCTGGAAGGTCCTTGAGATAGGGATGGGCGCCCGCTTCAGGGAAGATGTAATCGTTCTTGCCCCAGATGATGAGCGTCGGTGGTTTGTGCTCGCGAAAGAAGCTCTGGAAGTCGGGATAGAGCGGCACGTTGGTACGGTAGTCGTAGAGCATGTCGAGCTGAATGTCGCGGTTGCCCGGACGATCCAGCAGAGCCTGATCGTGAACCCAGTTGTCGGGGCTGATGCGCGATACGTCTTCCATGCCGTCGGTATACTGGAACTTCGTCGTCTCCAGCGTGACGAGACCATTGAGTGCGTCGCGGCTCTTGGCCGATCCGTCGGACCAGTAGGTCTTGATCGGATCCCAAAACTGCTTGAGCCCCTCGTCATAGGCATTGCCGTTCTGGATGATTAGCCCACTGACGCGCTCCGGGTGTTTCAGTGCCAGACGGTAGCCCACCGGCGCACCATAATCCATGACGTACATCGCGTAGCTTTTGACCGCCAGATGATCCATCAGCTTGTCGACGATGTTGGTGGTTGTGGCAAAGGTGTAAGCAAATTTGTCATGATCGGGAGCAGCGCTCTGGCCGTAACCGGGGTAGTCCGGCGCGATGACATGGTAGCGATCGGCGAGCAACGGTATCAGGTTGCGGAACATGTGTGAAGACGTTGGAAAACCGTGCAGAAGCAGCACGACCGGAGCGTTAGAGGGGCCAGCCTCACGGTAGAAAATCTCGATGCCTTCGATAGTCGCGGTTCTATAATGGACTGGAGTTGGCGCTTTGCGAGCGTCTGCGGTTGTTGTTGCGGGAACGGAGCCAGCTGCTGCCGTGGTCGTCATCGTGCCTGTCGCCAGCATCAGACATAAAATCAAGCTACGCATAGTAATCTCCCACTAATAAAGATGGAACGAAATCTGATTCAAGCGGACCGCTTGCTCATGCTGTCGGACTGTTACAATTCCGACAACCGCGACCAAGGCATTGGAAATTTTGGCACGCCGAACTTCGATGCGGATTGGTGCAGCTCAAAGGATCTAGCCCCTTGGCCGATCCGGCTTCGTCAAAGCTGCGATACCCCAACGACTATGCGGTATTGGGATCACCCTCAATTGCGATCTACGTCCGACGCAACTAGACCATGGCATTGTCGCCATAGACCTTGGTATATCGATTAGTTCTTACGTAACCAGTGGAAAACCCGTAAGAATTTCGAATGATTGATTGGCAGTTATGGAAAACTGCGCGGAGCATGTTGTGGATATAAAATCGCAAGCCGATCCCATTATCGACCTGATACCCGCGATGGTTTGGTCCGCGACGTCGGACGGAATGCTGGATTTTGCCAACCAGCACTTTCTGGAATTCATCGGTGCACCGCTAGAGACAATATCGGGTGTAGGCTTTTATCAAATCTTCCATCCCGACGACACCGCCCGTCTTGCCTTTGAATGGCATGCCATCATGGCGTCTGGCCGCGCGCGAGAAGTTGTTGGCAGGATCCGACGTAAGGATGGCCAATATCGCTGGTGCACGCTGCGACAGAAGCCGCGTCTCGATGCCAGAGGCGACGTCGAAAGGTGGTATGGTGTGGTGCTCGATATTGAGGACCGCAAGCAGGCAGAAGATGCCTTGCAGTCGACAAAGACGGCACTTGCTGCGAGCGAGGAAAATCTCAGCCGCATCATCAACTCGCTGCCGGTACTCGTCTGGTCCGCCCGCCCTGACGGGAGTGCCGATTTCGTCAATCAGAGTTGGCTAGATTATGCAGGTCTCCCGGCGGAAAAAGTGCTCGGCTGGGGCTTTCTCGATCTCTACCATCCCGACGATGTTCCAGGCATGGTGGACATCTGGAAACGAGATCTCGCTCATTCCGACCACACGGTGTTGAAGGGGCGTATTCGCGGGGCCGATGGCAAATACCGTTGGTTCTACTTTTCGGGGCGCAAGCTCATCGACGCCACTGGAACTGAGCGCTGGTTCGGGGTCAATATAGATATCGACAAACTCCAATCCGCGCAGGACGCATTACGTGAGGGCGAGGCGGCCCTGCGGGAAAGCGAGCGGAAGCTCAATCTAATCGTCAACACGATACCAGCCATGGCCTGGTCTTGCACGCCCGATGGCGCCTTGGAATACTGGAACCAGAACCTCATTGATTTTGTGGGTTTGCCCTTCGAAGACATCGCGGGGTTTGGCTTTTATAGAATGTTTCATCCTGACGACGTCGAGCGGATGCGGGCGTCCTGGGAAGACATCCTCCGATCGAAACGCGGTTGCCCCGTTGATGCGCGGATCAGACGCGCCGACGGTGAGTACCGGTGGTTCAATCTGAGGCAGAATCCGCTTATGGACGCTGATGGAAACGTTATCAGGTGGTATGGCGTGGTAGTTGATATCGAAGATCGCAAGCGGGCGGAAGAATCGTTGCGGCAGAGCCAAAGCGAGCTGGCCCACGTCACGCGGCTGACCGCCGCGGGTGAACTTGCCGTGTCGATTGCCCATGAGGTCAACCAGCCACTGATGGCGATCGTTACAAACGCCGGTACCTGCCTGCGCTGGCTGCAGACCGGCAACATTGATCTGGAGCAAGCCCGATTGGCAGCGGAGAGAATTGTTAAAGATGGCCACCGCGCGGGAGACATCGTTGCCAGTATCAAGGCAATGGCTCAAAAACTCCCTGCAAAGATCGAGCGGACTGAACTGGCCTCCGCGGTGTGCGACGTCCTCGATCTCCTACGAGGAGAGCTTTTCAGACGAGCCATCGAAGTCGATCTGGATATGCCTGATCTCCCTGTCGTAGTCCTTGGGGACCGAACTCAGCTACAGCAGGTCATGTTAAATCTGGTCATGAACAGTGCCGAAGCAATGACAACGTCTTCAGGAGAACGACGTATTCATATTCGTTTTGTACTCGAAGAGCCTTGTCTCGTCACAGTAAGTGTATCGGACACCGGACGCGGCGTCCCTGTGGGCGACGTCGATCGTTTGTTCGATGCGTTCTACAGCACGAAAACCGACGGCATCGGGATGGGGCTGTCGATATGCCGTTCGATCGTTGAGGGCCACGGGGGGCGTATCTGGGTCTCGGCACCATACCGCGACGTTGGCAGCGAGTTCAGGTTCATCTTGCCAACGGTGGAGGTCAGGCCCGATTATGATCGATGATCGCAAAAGAGGACAGCCAACGGTCATTATCATCGATGACGATGAAAGTGTCCGGGATGCTCTTAGGGGACTATTCCAATCCGTGGGGTTGATTGCCGAAACCCATGGTTCGGTGAGCGAGTTTTTAGCCGCTGACGATCCTGATCGAGCAGGATGCATTGTACTTGATATACGCCTGCCGGGTCAAAGTGGTCTGGAGTTCCAGGAGGCGTTGGCGAAAAGCAGGAATCCGCGGTCCGTAGTGTTGATCAGCGCCCATGTCGACGTGGCGATGGCCGTTCGTGCCATGAAAGCAGGAGCCATCGATGTGCTGACCAAGCCGGTGCGCGAGCAAGACCTGCTAGAAGCGGTGAACCGCGCGCTGGCTAACGATCAGGAAAGGCGCGATAAGGCAAACGATGCAGCTGCTCTGCGCCTGCGATATTCCAGGCTCACGAGCCGCGAGCGGGAAATCATGACCTTGGTCGTCGCAGGCAAGCTCAACAAGCAGATCGCCGCCGAGGTCCGGCTCGCCGAAGCGACCGTCAAGCTCCACCGCGGCCACATGATGCGCAAGATGCTCGCGGCCTCTGTTGCTGATCTTGTGAGGATTGCAGCTGTTCTCGATAATTAGAGACCATTCGCTCTCCGTCGCAGACCCGTACTCGCTCAAGATCATCTGAAATGCAAACGATCTCGTCACAGATCGAACACGCGTTGCGAAATCCGCGAAGCACCGGAGGGTTTTGCTCCGGTGCTTCAGGTTCATGTCACCAAACCTTTGGTGAACTCCAGTGCCTGACGCTCGAACAGGCGGCGATAGATGCCGTCAGTCAGGCGCACGAGAGCCTGGTGGTCGCCTTCCTCAACGATCCTGCCCTTGTCGAAACAAGCAAGCGGTCCAGTGCCTGGGGGTCGACAAGCGGTTCGCAGTGACCAGCGTCGTGCGCCCCCAGCGTTCTTCGTCGGTTACTGGCGAGACGTCAAGTCGTCCGGCAATTCGGCGTTATGGTAGTTGCGGTAAATGTCGCGCAATACCTTGTTGTCGAAATTGGTCTTGACCCACTGATCGAGCCAATCCTTCAAAGCCGTTTCGCCCTTGGGGATGCCGATGCCGAGATTTGTTTCCTTCTGGGTGAACTTCACCTGCAATGGATTGGCGGCCATCTTTTTGTTGATGCCGTTGATGACGGCAGACTGGCTGGACAGGATATCGACCTGCCCGGATACGACTGAAGTAATCAACGTCGCATCATCCTCGAAGCGAACGATATCAGCGCCTTTGGCCTTCGCGGTGATGTCCTGGTCGTTGGTGGTGGCACGGGTCACACCGATGCGTTTGCCCTCGAGATCGGCGTAGTCCTTGATTGCAACGTCAGCCGGGCCGGCAACCACGAGAGCGAGCGTCGCGTAGGGAACCGAATAGTCGATAGCCTTCTTGCGCTCCTCAGTGATGCCGAGCGATGAGACAACCATGTCGGCCTTGCCCGTCTGAACCGAAGGTACACGGGCAGCGTTCGTGATTTCCACCAGTTCCAGCTCGACGCCGAGATCCTTAGCAATCAACTTGGCGGTTTCCACATCCGAACCCGTAGGCTTCAGGTTTTCGTCGACAAAAGAATACTCCGGAATACCCATCGCCACGGCGATGCGGACTTTCCCGGCCTTCTTAATGTTCTCAAGCACGTCGGCATTGGCGACTGCTGCAAAGACCAGCAGGCTCGCTCCGGCGATAAGCGCCAGTTTCGAAATCATTCTTGTCGGCATTTGAGGCTCCTCTCTCGTTTGTCCGACCCTGCGGTTCTCCACAGGTCCTCCTCCCAAGCTCACAGTTCTTCAGCCATGAACTCCTTCAGTTCCGGGGTCTGCGGATTGGAGAGGATGTCTGATCCTCCAGTCTCCCAGACTTTGCCGGTATGCATGTAAATAACGCGATTAGCGGCCCGCTTGGCGAAGCCCATCTCGTGTGTAACGACGATCATTGTCATGCCACCGCGGGCAAGATCCTCCATGACACGGAGCACTTCACCAGTCAGTTTCGGATCGAGCGCCGAGGTCACTTCGTCGAACAGCATCACCTTCGGCCGCATGGCAAGCGAGCGCGCGATTGCCACGCGCTGCTGCTGGCCGCCAGACAGCTGTTCCGGATAGTTGTCGATCTTCTCCGACAGACCGACATTGGCCAGAACCTGCTCGGCGATCTCATAAGCCTGATCCTTAGGCATGTTTTTCACGCGGCGCAGCGCCAACATGATGTTTTGGGCGACGGTCATGTGCGGGAAGAGATTGTAGCTTTGAAACACCATGCCGATATCGCGGCGTAGCGCCCTCAGATCGAGCTTGGGATCCTCGACGCGGTGGCCGCAAGCTTCGATTGAGCCATCCTGGATCGCTTCCAGCCGGTTGATGCACCGCAGCGCCGTGCTCTTGCCGGAGCCCGACTGGCCAATCAGCGCCACGACCTCGCCGGTATTGATCTCAAAGGACACGCCCTTCAGCACCTCTAGGGCGCCGAAACGCTTGACGACATTGGTGAGTCTAACGGCGGCCGGCATTGAGTTTCCTCTCAAGCGAACGGCTCCAGACCGACAGCGGATAGCAGACGCAGAAATAGAAGAGCGCTGCGAAGCCGAAGACCAGGAACGGCTGGAACAGGGAGTTATTGATGACCTGCGCGGCGCGCGTCAGCTCTAGGAAGCCGACTACGGAAGCGAGCGAAGTATTCTTAACGAGCTGGACAAGGAAGCCGACAGTCGGCGGCGTCGCAATCTTGAGTGCCTGCGGAAGGATGACGTCACGCAGCGCCTGCCAACGGGTGAGACCCAGGCATTCGGCTGCCTCGAATTGCGTCTTTGCGATCGATTCTACCGCGCCGCGCCAGATCTCGCCGAGATAGGAGCTCGAATAAACCATCATGCCGAGGCCGGCAGCAACGAGCGGCGGAACTGCAATGCCGAAGACGCCGAGGCCAAAATATAGCAGAAACATCTGGATCAGTAGCGGCGTGCCCTGAACGATCTGAATGTAGACGAGCGCCGTCCGCCGCAGCCAGCGGAAGCGCGAAACGCGCGCCAGCATTACGAAGAAGCCAGCAATGCCACCAAGAACGAAAGCGAGCGCCGATAGAACGACGGTCCAGAGCAAACCATTGAGCAGATAGAAGAGATGATTGGTCGAGAACGCGCCGAGCATTGTCACCTCACAGACCTAGCCCGAGCCGGCGGCGGCGCGGGAATGCAATGAGGCCGAGCCCGAAGAAGGCGGCGCGCATCAGGTAGGTGATTGCGATGTAGATGAGTGCTACGACGAAATAGGTTTCCAGCGATCGGAAGGTGTTCGACTGAATATTGTTGGCAACCCCGGTCAGCTCTTCCGCCGAAATCTGCGAGCAGATTGACGTTGACAGCATCATCAGGATGAACTGGCTCGAGAGCGAGGGATATACGCGTTCGATAGCTGGCAGGAGGATGATGTCGCGATAGATCTGGAATCTCGAGAGGCCAAGCGCCTCGGCCGCCTCGATTTGGCTAGGATGGATCGAGTCCATCCCGGCCCGGACGATCTCGGCGGTATAGGCGCCGACGTTGATGACCATCGCGAAAACCGATGCGGCGATGATCGGCAAGCGGAAGCCAATCGAAGAGAGCCCGAAAAAAATGAAGAAAATCTGCACGATGAAAGGCGTGTTGCGCACCGTTTCGATATAGACGCCGACGATGCCGCGCAGGATGGTCAAGTTCGAGCGGCGGGCAATCGCGCAGGCCACACCGATGCCCATCCCGATGATCACCGAAAAGAGGGCGATCTCGATCGTCGTCAGTGCGCCGGATAGGAAATCCTTCCAGTAGGGCACGAGTGCCCCGAAATCGAACTGATACTGCATAACTCCTCCGTGCGCGGCGGGTCACGCCGGCCCAATGCCTTATCGTGCGAGCCAGCCGCCATCGACGGGGATGACCGTGCCGTGAACGTAGTCGGATGCTGCCGATGCCAGGAACACGGCAGTGCCGCCAAGCTCCGATGGCATGCCCCAGCGTCCGGCCGGGATGCGCGCCAGGATCGCGGCATTACGGTCCGGGTCTTGACGCAGTGCCGTTGTGTTGTTCGTGGAGAAATATCCCGGCGCGATCGCGTTGACATTGACGCCTTTACCGGCCCATTCGCAGGCAAGGAGCCGGGTGATCCCGGCAAGGCCGCTCTTCGACGCCGTATAGGACGGAACCCGGATGCCACCCTGGAACGACAGAAGCGATGCTATGTTGACGATCTTGCCGCTACCCTTTTCCAGCATGTGTCGACCCGCCGCCTGCGACAGGAAGAATGCCGTCTTCAGATTGGTATCGATGACAGCGTCCCAATCTTCCTCGGTGAAGTCGATCGCATCGGCGCGGCGGATGATGCCGGCATTGTTGATCAGAATATCGAGGCCACCGAAAACCGAGATGGTTTCGGCAACGATATCCTTGACCGGGGCGATCGTGCCGAGATCCGCTTTGATAGCGTGGAAGCGTCCACCTGTCTGGGTGACCAGCGCTTCGGTTTCCTCCATCGACGAGCGGCCGACGGCAACGATCGAAGCGCCTGCCTCTGCAAGCGCAACGGCGATGCTCTGACCGATACCGGTGTTGGCGCCGGTAACAATGGCGACCCGGCCTGAAAGATCGAAGGAAGTTGCCATCGTCCTACCTCAGATCCACGATGGCGATATGGTCCATATCGGTGAAGCTTTTGTTGTCACCAGCCATCGCCCAGATGAAGCTATAGTTCTTGGTGCCGGCTCCAGAGTGGATCGACCAGGGTGGGGAGAGGATTGCCTGTTCGCTGGCAACCAGCATATGGCGGGTTTGTTGCGGCTCACCCATAAAATGGAAGACGCGTTGATCGGCTTCCAGATCGAAATAAAGATAGGCTTCCATGCGCCGGTCGTGTGTATGAGCTGGCATGGTATTCCAGACGCTGCCGGCATCGATCATGGTGAAGCCCATGGTCAGTTGGCAGGACCGGCAGACTTCCGGATGGATGAACTGGTAGATCGAACGTTTGTTGGCGGTCGCCGCCTCGCCGGGTGTCAGATGCCGCGCTTTATCGCGCGTCAGGAGCACAGTCGGGTGAGTTTCATGCGCCGGCGTCGAGACCAGATAGAATTTGGCGGGCCTGGCAGCATCTACGCTTTCAAAGCGAACATCTCTGGCGCCCTTTCCGACATAAAGGCAATCGTATTTCTGGAGCTCGTAGTCTTTGCCTTCGACAACGACACGGCCGGCACCACCGACATTCAGCGCGCCGAGCTCGCGCTCGGCAAGGAAGGTCTCTTGACCGATTTCCTTCGGTGCGCCGAGAAGAAGGCCTTGGCCGAGCGGCGTCGCGCCGCCTACAACCATGCGGTCATAGTGCGAATAGGTGAGGCGGATTTCGCCGGCTGCAAAGACCGTCTCAACCAGGAAATGGCGGCGCAGCGTTTCAGTGTCGTAACCGCGAACGGCTTCCGGATGAGAAGCGTGACGAACATCGATCTTCATTGATCTTTTCCCTTTTCTTCAATGGATGCCGAGGGAGATTTTGCATCCTCAATGAAATAGTTTGAATCCCAGATCGCGGCGTTCTCGACTTCCCCAAGCAGCTTGCCGAGGTGGAAGCCCATGGCGGCAGCAGCCCCGGTTTTGTCGCCGGCCTTCATGCAGTCGATCACCGCCGAGTGTTCCTCGATGACACGAGCAAGACGTCCTTCCTGCGGCAGCGTTAGAAGGCGGTAGCGATCGGAATGAATTTTTACTTGCTGAATAATCGTCCAGATGCCAGGAAAACCTGAGACATCACTGATCAGCTTGTGAAAATCGTTGTCCAGCACGTGAAAAGCAGCAACATCGCCATCGCGGACGCAGGCGCTGAGATCGGCCAGATTGCGCTCAAGCAGGCGAATCCCAGTCGGCGTGATCTTCTCGACGGCGATCGAAACCGTCGTATCTTCCAGCGCCTTGCGCACCAGGATCGCCTCATAAAGCGCCCGCCGCGGAATCCGAGAGACAAAGGTTCCCGACTGCGGAAACACGTCCACCAAGCCGTCGTCAGACAGACGTAGGATTGCTTCGCGGATAGGCGTACGGCTGACACCGAATTGCGCCTCCAGTTCCTTCTCGTTGAGGAGGTCCATCGGCTTGCGGCGCAGTGAAATAATATCGTCACGCAGCGAATTATAAACAAGAGTCGCGGCACGTGGGGCGGCCGCGCGCTGATGGGAGAGATGGGTGACGCCGGCAAGCGAGCGCTTCTTGCGTGCGTCGCTCACTGCGCTGCACTCCTGTTTCCAATGAAGATGCGCCCTACCGTTTTTCCCACCTATCACCACCTCCCGCTGGCCAAAAAAAGTAGTATATTAGTATCCAACTTCGCGCAAGAGGAAGAATCGGCACTGCCGATCCGCGGCTTGGCCGGGAACCAGATAAGGCTCTTGGACTGGGTGGATGATGCACGCCGTTGATGCCGGACGTTGTGCCTCGCTCGAGCCACCGGTAACTGAAACTAAACAACGATGGCGCCTCGGGCAGGTAAGTCGCGAAACGCGACTTGAGTGGTAGTCGGAGCCAAAACGACACGGTCATAGCGTGGTTGAAAGTGCTGTCGACTAGCTTGGAGCGCAGAAAACAAGCCCTATATAACCGCGCGGAACGCTCGCCGTTTCAAATTTACTCGCGCCTCACGATGAGGTGGATTTGAAGATGAGGGCATCGTGAGCAATACGCAAACCAGCACGCTGACACTGAGCGACGTTACTGTCATTGAGGATTCAAAGCTGAAGAAGGCGATCACTGCGGCTGCCCTTGGCAATGCGATGGAATGGTTTGATTTTGGCGTCTATGGCTTTGTCGCAGCCACTGTTGGCAGGGTGTTTTTCCCGGAAGCTTCACCTGCGGTTCAGACAGTTGCAGCACTCGCTACCTTCTCTGTGCCATTTCTCGTGCGGCCACTGGGTGGTGTGTTCTTCGGCTCCATGGGTGACAAGTTTGGACGACAAAAAGTCCTCTCGTTGACGATTGTAATCATGGCGGTGAGCACCTTCTGCATCGGCCTCATCCCGAGCTATGCTGTGATCGTCCTGTGGGCTCCTATCCTGCTTCTCATGTGCAAGCTCGTTCAAGGGTTCTCAGTTGGTGGCGAA
>Ga0307412_10002321_pt1 | contig 10533 bp, 10 predicted proteins | sample DK1Cmetagenome_3_FD_203823 | JGI IMG/M metagenome (GOLD analysis project Ga0307412, IMG submission 203823) | Maize rhizosphere microbial communities from greenhouse at UC Davis, California, United States - DK15-C-1 | ecosystem: Host-associated > Plants > Roots > Rhizosphere > Soil | place: USA...
CTGGTCGGCGAGGTGATCCGCGCGCGGATGGCGGCTCAGTGAACGATCCGGTGTCCGCCCGCTGCGTGCGGTCGGCGTCAGCGCCGGGATCGCCGCTGGATCTTCGCAGCAGCCGTGTTCAGGCGCTCATCGAAACTCGAGAAGCGTGCCTGCGCAGTGCTGGTCCGCCGCAGTTCCGCAAACGACGCCAGATGGACGGCATCGAATCCGCGGAGGGCGTAGCGTTCGGCGAGCGCTCCGGCCTCCCGGGCAAGCGCCGCGCTGACGTCGAGAGTCAGGTACGAAGGCCAGTCCGACTCGAACTCGCGCTTCGCGGCTGCCAACGTGGCGCTCGTGAGTTCGCCCTCGCGGCGCAACCGCGCGAACGCGGCACGCGTTTCCGGGTACGCCACGACCGAGGTGGCGACGACCGCCGCGTGATCGACGAGCGCCCGGACATCGTCCGAACCGGTCTCCTGCACGTACAGCTTTACGAGACTGCTCGTGTCCAGGTAGAGAGTCACCGGCGATCTTCGAGCACGACGGAGGACGCCGTGCGGCCGGTCACCTTCGCCGGACGCGCCGCGCCCTTTGGCTTGCCGCCGTTCCACCGTGCGCGACCTTCGGCAACCAGTCGGTGCGCCCAGCCAACATCGGCTGGTGTCTCGACCGGGCTGATGGTGGCGATCGTGCGCCCGCGTTCCGTGACGGCGAGGCGCGCGCCGGCTCGCACCCGTTTCAGGTGTCTGCTCAAATGCGCCTTCAGCTCACGAATGCCAACCGTCTCCATGTGACCACAAGTCTAGCACAATGTAGTCACAACGGTGGCAACCGGCCAGACGTCACACGCACGATCACGCCGCTCGAACTCCGCTCCTGCGGAGAATCGCCATCATCGGGCACCAGTTGGTGAAGGCGGACTGAAACAGATTCAGACCGACGAACAGTGTGAACCACAGAAAGTTCTGGTTCACGTAGATCCCGAGCAATACGCTGAGTGTGACAAGGGCTCCGGCGATCAACCGAAGCGCGCGTTCGACTGTCATGATCGACCTCCTTCCGCGCGGGCGTCCGCCGGCATCGACGGCACGGCCTGCGCTGAGCTCTCGGCTCTGTGCCGATGACTCATGTAGTAGAGAACCGGGACCGTCACGCGGGACAGCAGCAGCGAGGCGACCTCGCCGGCCATCAGCGCAATGGCGAGCCCCTGAAAGATGGGGTCGAAGAGAATCACCGCCGATCCCACGATGACGGCTGCCGCGGTCAACGCCATCGGGCGGAAGCGCACCGCGCCCGCGTCGACCACGGCCGCGGCGAGCGGCATCCCCTCACGAAGCCGCAGCTCGATGAAATCGACGAGGATGATCGAGTTCCGGACGACGATGCCGGCCCCGGCGATGAAACCGATCATCGAGGTGGCGGTGAAGAAGGCGCCCATCGCCGCATGCGCCGGCAGAATGCCGACCAGCGAGAACGGAATCGCCGCCATGATCGTCAGCGGCACGCCGAACGACTGGAACCACCACACGACGAGGACGTAGATCAACACCAGGACGGCGGCGAAGGCGATGCCGAGATCGCGGAACACCTCGTAGGTGACATGCCACTCGCCGTCCCACTTCATCGCGTACGTCGTGGTGTCGGCCGGCTGCTGCGTGCTGTAAATGTCGAAGGCGTACCCCTCCGGCAGCGCCATTCGGGAGATGAGCCGGTTCATACTGAGGATCGCGTAGACGGGACTTTCGGCCTCGCCGGCCAGGTCGCCGGTCACATACGTGACGGGGCGCAGGTTCTTGTGATAGATGCTGGCATCTTCGACCCGCGACTGCTCCGCGGTAAGCTCGCCGATCGCCACGCCGCGCGCCCCAAGCCGCAGCGCGCGAACGGCCTCGAGCGATCCACGGTCGGTGCGCGGGAGCCGCAGTACGAGAGGCACCGGTTCGCGCCAGCGCTCGTCGTGCAGCAAGCCGACAATGGACCCCTCGGTCGCCAGTTGCACTCCGGCGGCGACGTCGGCGACGCGTAACCCTGCCGCACTGGCACGCGTCTCATCGACGACGAGCGCCGTCTTTGGCTGCGGCGATTCGACGTACCAATCGACGTCGACGACGCCATCGGTGCGTTCGAAGATCGACTTGACGTCGAGCGCCAGCTGTCGGCGCCGCGCGGCGTCCGGACCGTAGATTTCAGCGACCAGCGTTTGCAGCACGGGCGGGCCCGGCGGCACTTCCGCGACTTGAATCGTCGCGTTGAACCGTGCGGCAATCGGCACCAGCCGAACCCGAATCCGTTTGGCGATGGCATGGCTCTGCTCATCACGCTCGTCCTTCGGCCGTAAGTTGACCTGCAGATCCGCAAGGTGGGGGCCCTGTCGCAGAAAGTAATGGCGGACCAGTCCGTTGAAGTTGTACGGCGAGGCCAGGCCGGTGTAGCTCTGCACATCCTCAACACCCGGGTCATGCAGCACTTCCGAGGCGAGCGCGGCGGCGACGCGCGCGGTGTGCTCAAGCGGCGTGCCCTCAGGCATGTCGACAATCACCTGAAACTCGCTCTTGTTGTCGAAGGGAAGCATCTTGACGGTGACGATCCTCAACGGCACCAGTGCGATCGCCGCGATGAGCAGCGCGGCGACGCCGCCAAGAAAGACCAGGCGCGCGCGACCGCTGGCGATCAGCACCCCCATTCCGCGGCGGTAGAACCGCGTCGCCGCGTCTTCCGCCGCCTCGCGGTGTGGCGCGGCGGCGCGAAGCAGGCGGATGGCCGCCCACGGCGTCACGATGAACGCGGCACCGAGCGAAAACAGCATGGCGGCTGAGGCGCCAACGGGGATCGGCCGCATGTACGGTCCCATCAGGCCGCCGACGAACGCCATCGGCAGGATCGCGGCGAGGACCGTCAGCGTCGCGAGGATTGTCGGGTTGCCGACTTCGTCGACGGCGCGGACCGCCACCGCGGCCAGGCTGTCCGCAGAGTCGGCGGCGCGCATTCGCGCGTGCCGGACGATGTTCTCCACCACCACAATCGCATCGTCGACCAGGATGCCGATGGAAAAGATCAGGGCGAACAGGGTGATGCGGTTGAGCGTGTAGCCGTAGAGCAGGAACGCGAACAGCGTCAGGGCCAGCGTGACCGGGATTGCGAGCAGGACGATCGCCGCCTCGCGCAGTCCAAGGACGACGGCGATCAGCGCCGACACGGACAGCACGGCGAGCAGCATGTGGTAGAGGAGTTCGTTCGATTTGTCCGCCGCGGTCTCGCCGTAGTTGCGTGTGATGCTGACCTCGATGGTTGCGGGCAAGAGCGCCGGACGAATCGCCGCCAGCCTGGCCGCGACCTCTCTGCCGACGGTGATCGCGTTCGCCCCTTTGCGCTTCGCCACCGCAATCGTCACGGCGGGGTTAGCGCCGCGGCTGCGTGAATGGAAGCGCACGTAGGACGTCGGATCGCCGCCGCCGTCGGTGACCTCCGCGACATCGCCGAGCACGACCGGATGGCTGTCGCCGGCTTTGACGATCACGTTACGGACGTCACGCTCGGTCGTGAGGTGACGGCCGGTCTCGAGCCGCGAGAGGGAGTCGCGAATCGGGCCGGTGCCGGTCGAACGCACATTCGACCCGGCAAGGGCGGCGGCGACCTGCAGCGGGTCGACGTGTGCGCTGGCCAGTCTGGCGGGATCGAGTTCGATCGCCACCTCGCGCGGCCGTCCGCCGATGATCGTCACTTCGGAAACGTTGGCGACCTCGGCGATCGAGTCGCGAAGCTGCGCGGCGACCAGGCGCAACTGGTGGTCGTCGTGGCCCCCGCCCCACAACGTGACCGACAGGATCGGGACGTTGTCGATGGATCGAGCCTTGACGAGAGGAGCGGACGCCGCCGGCGGCAGCCGATCGACGTTCGCTGCGAGCTTTTCATTCAACCGGACGAGGGCGCGCGCCTCGTCTTCACCGACGACGAAGCGGACGATGATCGTGGACTGCCCTGGACTCGAGGTGGAGTAGACGTACTCGACCCCCGGGACTTCCCAGAGCAGCTTTTCCAGAGGCCGCGTCACTCGCTGTTCGACCTCTGCCGGTGCCGTGCCCGGCAGCGCAACGAAGACGTCGACCATCGGCACGACGATCTGCGGCTCTTCTTCGCGCGGCAGTGTGGCGACGGCGAAGAAGCCGAGCGCCGTCGCCGCGGCGATAATGAGCGGCGTCAGCTTCGAGTGCAGGAATGCCGCGGCGAGCCGCCCGGCGAGCCCGGTCTGCGACGGCACGGTCATCGTCCCGTTGCCGCGGGGGCGATGACGATTGTCACTGCCCGCCCGTCCGTGAGATCCGCCGGCGGATCCACGACCACCGATTCACCGGCATCCAAACCGGCCAGGATCTCTGTTCCGTCGCCGTCAGCGTCTCCGGTCTGCACCAGTCTGATCTGCGCGACCCCCTCGCTGACGACGACGACGGACGTCAGCTGTCCTTGCAGTCGTATTGCGGAAACCGGAACAACGAGTGCGCGACGGGGAGCGCCGTCAAACCGGACACGCGCGTACGTGCCGGTGCGCGGGACAGTACCTGACGGCAGGGCCACCTTGATCGTGAACGCCCGCTGATCCGCGGCGATCGCGCGGCTGACCTCGACCACGGTTCCGGTGAGCCCGCCATCCTCGCCGGCTGTGTGATCCAGAAAGACGGCGACCGTATCGCCCGTCCGGACCTGGCCCGCGCGCGCTTCGTCCACACCAACGTGAACGCGACGCCCACCAGTGGCGTCGATCCGGAGGAGCGGCTGGCCCGGTGACGCCAGATTCCCGGCGTCGGTAAACCGTTCCGTCACCTCGCCGTCAAAGGGCGCTCGAATCACCGTATAGGACTCCGTGATTGCGGCAATGTCGCCACCGGCACGAAGCGCGGCGGCGTGCGCGGCTGCCTGTTCAACGCCCGCCTGCGCCGCCACCGCGCGTGCGGTTGCTGCCGCGAGCCGCGCCACCGCTTCGTCGAATTCCTGCGCGGTCACGGCATTGCGTTCGCGCAACTGCGCGATGCGGCCGTGCCAGGCCGTCGCCAGCGTCTGTTCGGCGGCTGCCGCGACCTGCGTGCTGCGCGCCGCCACCAGCGCCTCTTCGGCGGCGCGCGTCGCCGCGTTGGCCTGCAGGGCGCGCGCGGCCACCTCCCGGGCGTCGAGACGGACCAGCACGTCGCCGGCGCGCACACGGTCGCCGGGCCGGACCGCCACCACGGTCACCGGTGCGACGACGCGGCTCGAGACGACGGCAGTTTCAGCGGCGGCGACGACGCCACCGGCTTCGAATCGTTCCGGCCGATCGAGAGTCGCCACCGTCGCGACGCGGACGCTGACCGGCTGCGCTCGTTCCGCCGCCTGCTCCTGCTCCGAGCGATCGCAGCCGGCCAGGAGCGCGGTGGCGAGGACCCCGATCGTCAACCGGGGAGGCCATCGATGAAGAGCGGTCGTTCTGATCATCACAAGCGACCCACGGCGCGATCCAACGCGACAGTTTCCAGGATGACGTCAGTTTCCGCGGCGGTTGCGCGCGCCTCGGCGTCGAGGACGGCTTCTGCGGCGCGGAGCACATCGGTGACCGTCGCCAGGCCGACGTCGTAGCGGTCGCGGATGATTCGCTGCGACTCGCGGGCCTGCGTCAGCGCCGCACTCCCGGCTGTCTGGCGCGCCCGCGCCGCGGTGACGCGAGCCACCGCGCCGCGAATCTCCACTTCAATCCGTCGTTCGACCTGCTCGCGTTCGGCGGCCGCGCGCGACCGTGCGTGGCGTGCCTCCGTCACGCGGGCCCGGTCGCCGAGTCCGTTGAAGATGTTCAGCGCGACGGTCGCGCCCACGAGCCAGCCGGAGCGCTGCTCCGTCCAGGTCGAGCCGTTGAATTCCCACGATCCCTCGAGTCCCACCCGCGGCAGAAACGCCGCCCGGGCGAGGTCACGGTCGTTCTCGGCGAGCCGAAGGCGCAGCTCCGCCTGCCGCCGTTCGTTCCGGGCGTTCACCCCTTCACGGGCAAGGTCGGCGGCTTCGAGTGGAGCGGCCGGCGGCGTGGGCTTGATCAGGACGACGCGCTGATCGAGGGGAAGGCCCAGCACCTCCGCGAGCTCGATTCGCGCGACGACGAGTTCGCCGCCGCTGGCGATGCGACCCTGCTGAACATCTGCGAGGTGAACCTCGAGCGCGAGCACGTCCGCGTTGGTCGCCAGTCCCGCGTCGCGGCGCCGTCGCGTTCGCTCGAGGTCGCTTTCGGCGGCAGCGACGGCTGCAGCACGTGCGTGCTCCGCCGCCTCGAGCTGCAGGACGCGCACGAACGCTCGAGCCGCATCGAAGGCGAGATCCTGCACCCCGCCGGATTGCTCGAGTGTGACCAGATCGCGTCGCCATTCGGCACCACGCACTGCGAGGCGGGTCGTGCCCGCGTCATAGACGGCCTGGTTGATGCCGACCGATGTCCGGACGTTCGTTTCAGGGACCGGATGATTCAGACGCTCAACGTCAAAGTTTGCCGCCGTGAACCTGCGCTGCGAGAGGAGCGTGCTGAAGACGTAGACCGGCTGGTTCCCGCGCTGAATGGACTGGGTGACGTCGATCCGCGGAAAGAACGCGGAGCGCGCCTGCGTGACGCGCGCGTCGGCTGCTGCCACGCTGGCCGCCAGAACGCGCGCGCCAGGTGTGCCGGTGCGTGCCCGTGCCATCGCATCTTCCAGCGTCATCATCGTCTGGGCTGCAACGGACGCCGGCACGCTGAGCGCGAGCACCGCGCCCGGCAGCCAGTTACGCAAGGCCTGTCGCATGTTCGTCGAGCATGGTTGTCTGACGCACCGCAACGGACGTGCCGCGGCAGCTGTGGCGTTTCGCACAGTCTGGGCAGGCGCGAGCTCGGCTAAGGGTGGCGAGCGAGCCGCGAAAATTCCCCGATGTCGGGGAATTTCCCTGCGGACTTCACGCGGTTCCCGTGGTGGATGTAGGCGCTAATCGGGAGGTCGTCCGCCCCGGTCCGGATTCGTGCCGGGGTGGCTCTGCTCGAAAAAGGGGCTCACCATGGCGGCAGCGTCATGAACAGCATTTCCTTCAGGTAGTCGTCCTGGGCGGCGAGCAGTTCCGCGCTGGTGCCCTCGAACCGAATGCGGCCGTCGTGCAGGACCATGAACGCCGCAGGTGGTGGCGCGTTGTTGGGAACGGCGTCGATGCGGACCCGGCCGTTCGTCTGGCTGGCGCGATGCGTCGCGACATAGAACGCGTCGCGAATCTGGTGGGTGACGACAATACCGGTCACGTGTTCCAGGTCCCGCAGCTTGACGATTTCGTCATCCACCGTCGTCGCCACGATTGGATCGAGACCTGTGGTCGGGTCGTCGAGCAGCAGCAGCGAAGGCTTGGCAGCCATGGCCCGCGCAATCGCCACTCGCCGGCGCTGGCCGCCCGAGAGCTCCGACGGCATCCGGTCCTCGTAATCCCGCAGCTCCATGAACCCGAGCACGTCCTCGACCCGCCTGCGCACGTCGTCGTTCGGCATGTCGGTTTCCTCGTAGAGGCGGTAGCCGACGTTTTCGCCGACGGTCAGCGAATCGAAGAGGGCGGATTCCTGGAACAGCATCCCGATGTCGGCGCGCAGCCGCAGCAGATCCTGCTCGCGCATGTCGTCGATGCGTGAGCCGTGCACGTAGATCCGGCCGGAATCGGGGCGGAACAGCCCGAGAATCAGCTTCAGGACGATGGATTTTCCGGCGCCGCTGGCCCCGAGCATGATGCGCATGCTGCCGGCCGGGACGACGAAGCTGATGTCGCGCAGGACGACGTGATCGTCGAAGGCAAAGGACACGCGCTCGAAGACCACCGCCGGCGGGGTGACGTCAGCCACAGCTTCTGTCCACGATTTCCGTTCGTTTGCGCTTGAACACGCTGACCCATTCTGCAACAGTGGCAAACCCCGAGCGGACGTCCTCCGGATCGCGCAGCCGGAGCGTCACGCGCGAGACCTCGACTATCGCGGTTATTTGATCATCCGACACCCGGGACTTGCAGATCGGTTCTTGGTCCGCTCTCGGCGTAAGATCCAGTCTCGCGCGAATGGACGCCGTCTCACCTCCCCAGTCGATCTGGGAAATTGCCGGGCGCCTCGGGCTGGCGGCGCTGCTCGGCGCCGCCGTTGGTCTCAACCGGGAGTGGGAAGGAAAGCCCGCCGGCCTCCGGACGCATGCGCTCGTCGCCCTCGGCGGGGCGCTCTTCACCATCATCGGCCTCCTCCTTGCCGCTGACGACGCCTCCGCGACGAGCCGGATCCTGCAAGGCATCACCGCCGGTCTCGGGTTCATCGGCGGCGGTGTCATCATGCGACGGCCGGACTTGCAGGACGTGCAGGGGCTGACCACCGCGGCCGCAATCTGGATGGTGGCTGCAGTTGGCGTCGCCGTCGGAGCGGGAGTCTGGCGGACGAGCCTGATCGCCCTGATGTTGACTCTGGTCGTGCTGGTGGCGGGAGAGAAGATCGACGAGTGGATACACCGCCGATAGGGCGTCTCAGCGGCCCCAGCTCTGCAGCGTGCGGATGTAGCCGGCCCGTTCGGCCATCTCCGCGTCGCTATGGTGCGCATGACTTACGCGCCCCCGGACATCGTCGAGCGTCTCGAACTTGTGCCATGCCATCCATCGCTCCAGGCCGGCGAGCATTTGCTGAACGTGCGCGGGACCGTGGCGCAGGAGTCCGGAGACCAGTTGCACGGCATCGGCGCCGGCGAGGATGGCCTTGATACCGTCGTCGGGTGTGACGACGCCGCCGGTAACAACGAGCGATGGACGGACGCGGCCGTAAAGAACGGCGAGCCACCGCAGGCGCAGCCGCAGCTCCGTGCTCGTCGCCAGATCCACGAGCGGCGACAATTCCATCGTCTTGATGTCGATGTCGGGTTGATAGAAGCGGTTGAACAGCACGAGGCCATCAGCGCCCGCGGCGTCGAGTTGTCGGGCGAGGCTGGCGAAGGCGGTGAAGTAGGGTGACAGCTTGACGGCAACCGGAATGCGCAGCAGCGCTTTCAGCTCGCGTACCAGTGAGGCGATCTGGCCTTCGACGGCCGCAGACGACGCGCTGAACGACGTGACGAGTCCATAGAGATTCAGCTCCAGCGCGTCGGCCCCTGCTTCTTCGATCACGCGCGCGAACTTCAGCCAGGCTTCAGCCGATGCGCCGTTCAGCGATCCGACGACGGGAATGCTGACCGCCCGTTTCACCCGATAGACATGCTCAACATAATCGTCCGGACTCATCGGATACTCGGTGGCGTCTGGGAACTGGGCCACGACCTCGGCCGATTCCGCCTCGAGGATGTTCCTATGGTGGATGTGTCCGGCCGCCGCCGCGGTGATTTGCTCCTCGAACAACGAGTGGAGAACGATCGCGGCGCAACCGGCGTCTTCGAGCTTCTTGACGGTGTCGAGACGGTGGCCGAACGGTGACGCACCCGCGATAAACGGGTGGGGAAGGCTGAAGCCGAGGTATGACGTTCGGGTTTCCATTCTCCGGTCGCGATGCACGTCATGCGCCATTCGCGCGCCCTCAGGAACGCGGGCCGTCGACCGCGTCGTGGGCAGCCGCGGCAACAATGTGAGAGCTCTTTCGCGGCGCTGGGGGATTTGTCACACCCCGGCGACGAATTGCGCGACAAGCCTCCCGCTCATGTAGGCGACCAGAGCGACGATGGCACCCAGGGTCAGCATTTCGCTTCCGGCCCGCCACCACTGCACGCGCGTGACCAGCGCTCTCGACGCTCCCACGGCAAACATTGCAATGAGTGTGAACGCGACAGAGAGCACAAAGCGGCGGCTCGTGAATGCCGACGACATGTAGGGAACGAGCGGAACAATTCCCGCCGCGACGAACGCCACGAAGGTCGCCACGGCGTGCCGCAGCGGGTACGTCTCTTCTTCAGGGAGTTCCTGCGCCTCGAGGACATTCTCGTGCGATCGAATTGACAGGTAATTGCCGACTGCCATCGACAGGCCGTCGGCAACGAGATTCGCGGCGCCGATGATCAGGACGACACGCACTGAGAGACCACCGCCAGCCACGCCGGCGACGACGGCAAATGTCGTGATGATGCCGTCATTGGCGCCGTAGATCAGCTCACGAATGTAGTGCCGAGCGATCCCGATCAATTCGGTCGGTTCGACGTGGAGAGATGGTCGCGCCATAGACGACCATTATCGCGGGCCTCCCTCGCCACCGCACCGTGATCCGTGAGGACTGCCGACGAACATCGCTATGTGGGGGTGGACCCGCGGCGATAGAGCACGTAGACAAAACGCCCGTGCAGCCATGCCTCACCCGCCGCGTCGTCGTGCCGCGAGTCGATGCTTTCGGTAAGGACATGCGCGAAGTCGCCGCCGAGCCGGGCAATTTCCTGCACGACGCGTGCCTCGGCGTTGGCCGTCAGTTCCCGATAACACCGATCCCAGAGGTCGTCGCGGTGTGCAATCGTTCCTGCCACACGGCCGCTGGTCGCTTCAACGGTATGTTCCTCGAGCATCTCCGCGTCGATTGGCGGCAACTCGCGATGCCAATAC
>Ga0307412_10002322_pt1 | contig 10532 bp, 10 predicted proteins | sample DK1Cmetagenome_3_FD_203823 | JGI IMG/M metagenome (GOLD analysis project Ga0307412, IMG submission 203823) | Maize rhizosphere microbial communities from greenhouse at UC Davis, California, United States - DK15-C-1 | ecosystem: Host-associated > Plants > Roots > Rhizosphere > Soil | place: USA...
ATCGTACGCGCGTGGCGGCAAGGCAGCACAGAGCGCTGGTCGTCCCGGCGAGGGCGGGCCGCGGAAGGTCCAGATCGAGAAGACTGGTCTGCGGCATCACGATCGGACGGCAGGCGGCCGGTGCCTCCGGGGCCGCCGACGCCATCAGCAGGCCGCGCGCCAGCAGTCCCTGGACGTGCGCATCGTCTGGCGGTGGGGTCGCGCCTTCCGCCAGCGCCAGGAAGCTGTGCTCGGCGCTTCGCGACAGGCAGAAATAGCGGTCTGCCACGATATCGAGAAAGATGATCCGGTCGCCGACGCGGCAGAAGGAGATGCCATTGCGAAGGGTGAAGCCCATGATCGAACGCCCAGGATCGCAGCCCAGATCGGCGCGCGATCCCATCGGACCGCGCGCCGACGCCGTCAGTCGTCGGCAATGCCGAAGAGCTGCTGGCCGTTCTTGGCATCGATGACCAGGCCGGCGCCGCCCTTGGTTTCGATGCTTGCGGTGCCGAGGTCGATCACTTCGTCTTCACGTTCCATGATGCACTCCTTCGTCCTGCTGCGAAATGCAGCCATGGCAGACTATGGAGGGCGGTCGGCTATCCGAACTTTATACGGATTCTATATCGATTTTGTTCGGCAGGGCAGCGGGTGTCAGTCCGCGCGGTAGACGGCCCGCACGATGTCGGCGGCAGCGCGGCGGCGGCGGCGATGATAGCTGCGGCACAGGGTTTTCAGGTGCTTGCGTTCGGCGGTGCTGACGGCCTGCCACAGCGCCTCCAGTTCAGCGCGAGTGCCTTCGAGTACATGCTCTTCGACGGTCCGGACGGCGTGAAGGCGGGCGTTGAGCCGGTCCAGCGCGAGCGCATGCTCGCGATTGGCGGAATGGCGGGCAACGGCCAGAAACGTCGCCGCAGTCCGGTCGGCCAGGGCCGTATCGTCCGCGAGGTCGCCAAGGGGCGGAAGTGCGGCCGGGCGTCGCCATGCGTTGATGGCAAGCAGGACGAGCTCGGCCGACCAGTCGTAGATATCCGCAAGGCCCGGTTCATCGAGCGCAGGGACATGGAAGCCGCCGGCGGTACGTGTCTCCACTAGGCCCTCGCCGGTCAGCCTGTGGAGCGCGTCGCGTACGGGCGTCACACTCGCGGCAAGCGGCGCGGCCAGCGCCGCCGGATCGAGCCTGTCGCCTGGCCGGAATTCGCGGCTCATGATCCGGAGGCGCAGCGCCTCATGGACCCGTTCGGCGGTTGCCCCGGCGTTCACTGCGCTTCTCGCTGTTCCTGCACAAAGGCATCGACCAGCACCTGCTGGTCGGGCCGCAGCGCATCGACGGCGCCGAGTGGCCGGTCCGCGCGTCCGCCCAGCAGCACCGAAGGGCATTGCCCCTCGAAATTGCCGAGATTGGGCCGATGCTGGCGATAGCCGACCAGCGCCGCCAGATCGGGCGGGAACGCGCGCGCGACCTCGGGCGGATAGGCGAGCCATTGGTTTTCATAGGGCTTCAGCCAGCCCAGTGCATAGCCGATCACGATCCCGCGTCGCACCTCCCGCGTGCGGTTTGCACCCGCGCCGTGGAGCGTCGAGCCGAGAAACAGAAGCGCCGCGCCGGGAGCCATCTCGGCGGCGAGAGGCGCGCCGTCCGGCTCGGCCAGTGCGTTCGCGCCATGGCTCTCCGGCCAGATCCGCGTGGCGCCGTTTTCCTCCGTAAAATCGTTCAGCGGCCACATCACATTGACGAGATACTCAATCTCGCCGACAGGGCCGCGCCACATGTCCTGGTCGCGGTGCGGCAATTGCGCCGGGGCGCCGGGATGAACCGCGATCGCCTGGGTCGTATTGAGCTGGATGCACTCGCACCAGGATGAGAGCACCGCCTGGACGATACCGAGAATGCGCGGGTGCTGGACCAGCGCCGCGGCGCCGGCCGCGCGCGTGAGCAGGCGGCCGAACCGCTTGGTGGTGCTGCCGTAGAAGCCGCCCTGGCCGAACGGCGTCGCCGCGAAATCATCCGCCAGTTCATCGTCGAGCGCGTGGATTTGCACGGGCGGCAGGGCATCGGGAAGGATGCACCAGCCATGGTCGAGAAGGTCACGCGCGCTGCGGGCGATCTCGTCATCGATCCTGTCGATCATCGTCCTTCTCCTCGTCTCAGGCCGCGATGCGCTGGCTGTCCCGGATGGCCGGCGCCGCCTGGATACCCGCTGCGGCGAGCAGGCCGGGCGTGTCGGGGGCGATGTCGATGCGCAGCGCCGCCAGCATCGCGCCATCGACGATTTGCGGCAGTCCGAGCGGACGGCAGCGCCAGCCGAAGGCGAGGATCTGCTGGAACCAGCCCATTTCGGCGATTGCGCTGTAGCCGGTGATGCCGTGGTCCAGCGCATGATCGACGAGCGCGGTCAACAGCGTGTCGCGCACCGTACGGCGCTCGATCGCGCGCAGCCGGCGGTCGAGGCAGAAGCGGGTGATCTCGAAGATGTCCGGCGCGCGTGGCGGCGCGTCCTCGCACAGACCCGGATAGAGGCTGTCGAGGATATGCGGGCGCATGGTCGGCAGCAGACGCTGACGCCCGAAATCATGTGATGCTCGACGCCTTGATGGAGATATTTCTCGCTGAGCCGGATAATCCGCGTGGGAGGATAGAAACCGACTGGCGACCAGTCTCCGCGGCCGATCGCAACCCACACTCTGCGCGGCATCTGGTCGGTGAGTTCGTGGAATGCGAGCGCCGAAACCATGGCGATCACCCCCTTCGGGATTTTCTTCGCGGTCTCCGCGAGTGTGTGCGCGGCATCAATCGGTGCGTCGGGGTGCCGGTAGAGTCCACGCGCGACCCGCTCGATCTCGCCGGCCTTCACCGCACGCGCGATCGTTTCCGAGGCTATTCCGGCGCCGCGAAGTTCCCGAGCACGCAGAAGGGTGCTGCATTGGAGCAAGCGCGTCAGGCGATCACGCTGGTTCGTGGTGTTAATGGTCATGTGACAATTCCTATGGAAAAATTAGAATATGTCAGAGGTTTTGTCACATGGGTTTTCCCGGGCTGATTTGGTAGAGTTGTCGTGAAATTCCCGAACGGGAATAATTCGGCCCGTCGAAGATCCGTTCGTTAAATAATTTCCCGATCGGGAATAATTGCCTTGTTTAGGCGGGTGGGATGCGTTATATTCCCGATCGGGAATATGGATAGTAGCGCACTTGGCAGGATCGTTCGGGAAGAACGCAAGGCGCAAGGGTTGCGGCAGCAAGAACTCGCCGCAGCTTGCGGTGTCGGAGTGCGCTTCATCGTCGACCTAGAGGCAGGCAAGCCGACGCTGCAATTGGGCAAGGCATTGCAGGTTCTTGCGACCCTCGGCTGCGATGTTTCCATTGCAACGCCGTCAAGCATCAAATGAGCAAGCAGCTTTCCATATGGTGGGGCGGTAAGGTCGCCGGATTCCTGCACCTCAACGACTATGGCGACATGGGGTTCAGCTACGCACCCGAATGGCTCGAAGACGCCGACGCGCCAGCGCTGTCCTTCTCGTTGCCAAAGCAGGTGGAGCCGTTCGGCAGACGGGTATGTCATTCCTTCTTCGGCGGTATTCTACCGGAAGAGGGGCAGCGTAGCGCGATCGCCAGGGCATTAGGCGTTTCGGCCGGCAATGAATTCCAGTTGCTGGAGCATCTCGGCGGCGAAGTCGCCGGCGCACTGATGCTGTTGCCGGAAGGTCAGCTTCCACCAGCACCTGCCAGCGGAGCGCCTGACATTCTTGATGATGAGCATTTGCTGCAATTATTGCAGCATCTGCCGATGAGACCCATGCTCGCCGGTGAAGGCGGTCTGCGCCTATCCCTGGCGGGCGCGCAGTCCAAGCTGCCCGTCCTGCTGATCGACGATCATATCGCGCTCCCGGCACCGGGGCAGCCCACCAGCCATATTCTCAAGCCACCGATCGCGCGGTTCGAGCAGACGACCGAGAACGAATATTACTGCATGACCTTGGCCCGAGAGATCGGGCTGGACGTGGCATCGGTCACCATGCGGCGGGTTCGGGATCAATCCTTCCTGCTGATCGAGCGTTACGACCGAACTCGGGATGCCGACGGCCGATTGGTTCGCCTTCATCAGGAAGATTTTGCCCAGGCGTTGGGCGTCCCGTCACAGCGCAAATATGCCAGCGAAGGCGGCCCCACGTTCAAGGACAGCTTCGCTTTGCTACGCCAGGCCGCCACCCGCCCCGCGCGCGACATATTGAAGCTGGCGGATGCGGCCATCTTCAATCTGATCATCGGCAATGCCGATGCGCACGCCAAGAATTTCAGCCTGCTGCACATCGATGGGGCAATCCGGCTGGCGCCTCTCTATGACCTACTTTCCACGGTCGCCTATCGCGATCTGTCGCCCAAGCTGGCGATGAAAATTGCGAAGAAGGCAACGCTGGAAGAGATCGAGTCGCGCCACTGGGATCAGTTCGCGCAGGACGTCAATATTGGTGCCCCTTATCTTCGGCGTCGCATACGGCAGTTGTGCGAAGCGACCTTGGCGCAATTGGAGACACCCGACAGCAGCCTGAAACAGAGGCTGCCAGGCAGTGAGAACTTTGTCAGGTTTGCCGAACTGATTGCTGATCGGACTAGGCGCTTGCTCATCAAAGCGGGATGACTCGGCCAGCCTCTGGGCTTGGGTCGAGCTGCCTGGGACGTTCGGATTTTAGGTTATCGTGCTGCGCGGAAATTAGGTTTTCGTGCCGACCAACGCCTGGAGCGAATCACGCCGCTGACGGACTCAATTTCGGGCTTGAACATGCGCCGAGGGACTCGAACCTCCGAAGCAAAAAGTCCCAGTGTATCGATTATGGTATCGATCGATGCCGTCCATAGTAAAGCACTGAATTACAGAGATAAATATCGGGTTTTCGAGTCCTATCTACAATCCGTAGACGTCCGACGTAAAGTGACGGCAGATAGAACTTAAAAATCGTCTTGCGCGACGTTAGGGGCAGCATTGATTTGAGCGCAGTCACGGGAATGGAGCAAATAGACTTCGATCCCGATCGCGCGATGATGTAGAGTAAGGTGGGGCATCGATCGCAGTTCGTGCGCGACCGATTGTTCGGGGGAGACGGAAGATCGCCGAAGACCGTCAGGAACCACTGGCACCGGAGCCGAGTGCGCTTGCGCCCGTTCATGCGAGTGACGGCGCGCCGAAGGCGGGGATCGCAATCGCGCTGTCAGGCGGTGGCTACCGGGCGATGCTCTTCCATCTTGGCACGCTCTGGCGGCTGTTCGAACTGGACCTGCTCAAGGATGCCAGGTGCATCTCCAGCGTCTCGGGCGGCTCGATCACCGCAGGCGCGGTGGCGCTGGCTTGGGACAGGCTCGATTGGACCTCAACGCAAAGCTATGTCGAGATGGTAGTCATGCCGATCCGAGCAATGGCGAGCCGCACGATCGACATTCCCGCTGCCGGGCTCGGCCGGTTCGTCTGGCGCGATGCCGGCTTCTGGATCGAACGCGCCTATCGGCGCCATCTGTTCGGCACGGCGACGCTGCAGGACCTGCCCAGCACAACACGTTTCGTCATCAACGCGACCAACATGCACAACGGCCGGCTCTGGCGCTTCTCGCGGCCGTTCATGGGCGATTGGCGCACCTGCCGGATCATGGATCCCGACCTGCCGCTGGCGCGCGCGGTCGCGGCATCCTCGGCCTTCCCGCCATTCCTCTCGCCGGTGACGGTCGCGTTTGATCCGGCCAGCCTCGTCGGCGGCGACGGCACCAACGGCAGCCGCGCACATGCCCGTCTCACCGATGGCGGCGTCTATGACAATCTCGGGCTCGAGACGGTCTGGAAGAACTACCGGACGCTGCTGGTGAGCAACGGCGGCGGCGGACTCGGCGACCAGGCCAGGCCGAGCCGGCTGTGGACACTTCATGCCTATCGCGCGCTCTCGATCATCCAGGATCAGGTCGGCGCGCTTCGGACCCGTCAACTCATCGGCGGTTTTAAGGCGCCTGAAGACTCGCTGCTCTGGCGCGGCGGGGCTTATTTCGGGATCGGCGATGTTCTGGGCGAGCATCATCCCACCGACGCGCTGCCATGCCCGCCGGCACGCACCGCTGCGCTTGCCGCGACCGCGACCCGGCTCAAGCGACTGAGCAAGCGGCATCAGGAGCAACTCATCAATTGGGGCTATGCGGTCTGCGACGCCCAGGTCCGCCGCTTCCACCAACCCCATGCGACACCGCCGACCGGGTTCCCCTATTCCGAGGCAGGGGTATGAGCCTCGGGGGTTGCCTCGCTACCCGCGCCGACGCCCGGCATGCGGCCGCCCGCGTAACGTCGGTGCGGCGTTGTGCGCTCGCCAAGCGGAGAAACGCAAGTCTCCGCACGCCCGGGCCGAACGATTGCCTCCGCCGATGACCCGTTCCGCGCTTGTCCACGAGACAGATGTCCAGGGAGCCGCGACGCATGTCTTCCTTGTCGGCATCGCTGACTATCCGCACCTGAATGCGGGCAGCGGCGCGCTCGCCAAATGGCATTTCGAGCTGGGTCAGTTGAGCTCGACTACCGCATCCGCGCGCGGGCTCGCCAATTGGTTCATCACTGGCTTCGATTGTCAGGTGCGGCCACTCAAATCCGTCTCCCTCATCCTGTCGGAGCCGGGTGCCGCGGCTGCGAGCTATACCAACCCCGCCACCGGGGCGGTCTATTCGGTGCCGCAGGGAACGGCGATCGAGACGCGCGACGCGTTGATCGCGGCGCTGGCGAAGGTCGGCGGGCCGGACGATCAGTTCATTTTCTATTTTGCCGGGCATGGCCTTTCGGGCGGGGTCAACGACTTCTACCTGATGCGCGATTTCGGCGTCGACCATAATGGTCCGCTCGACGCGATGATCAACTATTCCGATCTGATGGCGGGCATGCGCAGCCAACTTCCCAGCCAGCAGCTTCTCGTGTTCGACGGCTGCCGCGACGTGAACGACAGGGTCGAGGCCAACCAGACCGGAGGCACTGGCCTCATTCCCGCCGATCCCATGATCCGGCTCGGGCTTCAGTCCGTCCTCCAGTGCGGCGTGCATTCGGCCGAGCGCGACGCGCTCTCTCCTATGGCAAGAAGGGCGCGCCGAGCGTCTGCGCTCAGGCGTTCCAGCGGGCGCTGAGCGGCGCGGCCGGCATACGCGGCATCAACGGCTGGAATATTACGAGCGGACGCATCTGCGAGGCGATGAGCGACTTCCAGACGCTCGGCTTCGGACCCAATGCAGGGATCGTTCAAAAGCCCGATCCCGCCGCTTACACTGACTTTCCGGTCCGCCGACTACCGGGGCCGCCGCGCGTTCCGGTGTTCATGCGCCGAAGCGACGGTGGATCGCTCGAAGGTGCCGCCGTCACCTGCAAGACGAACGGTGCCGTCGTGCACACGGAACCGTCGGTCAAAGAACGCTATTGGGAAGGCGCACTCGATATCGGCCGCCACGAGTTCGAAGTTGTGCTAGGGGATGGCGGCCAGTGCCAGCCGGTCACCGACGCGGTGACGCCGACCCATCTGCCGATCGATCTGGAGGTTCTGTGAGCGCCGTCCTTCAGCTTCAGCTCGATCAGCCGCCGACGCGGTCGCAGTCCGTCCATGGCACGGTGGTGACCGTCCGGCAGGTTGCCGACGACGACGGCACCTATCCCGATCAGCCGTTCGAGACCGCGCTGGTCGTCGAGGGTGGGCAGTTCGGCACGTCCATCGAGGTTCCGCACGGACAATATCGTCTTGAGGCGCGGCTGCCGAGCGGGCGCGTGCTTCGGAAGAGCCGGACGCTCGCTGTGAATGCCCATGAGCTCGTCCGGTTCGATACCGGCGGCTCCTCGCACGAATGGCTGGCCTGGCAGACGATCTCTGGCAATGTCGCCCCGCTAGATGTCTATGAGGAACGGCGCAAGGATTTCTCTGCGCGCGACAGCGACCGGAGCTTCACCAAGATCTTTCGTGGTGGGCCAGACTTCGACGCCGGGTTAAGCAGGCCGGATGGCGCCCCTGGGGTTTGGCTGCCGTCGGATTTCGGGAGCGGCGGCGTGTCGGCTGGCGGCTCGGACGAGGCGGAGGGGTATTTCGAACTCGGCACCGGCATATCGCGTCGCGTGAACCTGCCAGTCGACGCAGCGACCGATCTGTTCGCCCCCATTCGCATTCCGCCGTTATTCGTGTGGGTGAGCGCGACCATGGAATCGCTGAGCGTGCATGACCAGCTCGATGCGTTCGTCGACCATCAGGCCGATCCCATGGTCAGCCTCTGGTCGGCCCGCTTTTCGAACGACAATTCGGACTGGCAGGTGCCGGATGGGGCAGAAGGGCCTGCTCGCCGGGTCGCCGCGATCGTGGCGCTCGAGAGCGCGACATTGCTTGCCTTCCTGCCCGTTCCCTGGACCGATCAGAACGGCCATCCCGCCGAGATCGAACTGCTCCATGACCTGTCGATCCCCAATGATCGCGGACTGCGCGTCTCCGTCGTCGATGGGGAGCGCTCTGCGCTGCTCAGCTATCTAGGATCGAGCCGGATGGTTGAGGCGGCGATGGCCTTCGATGCCCGCCAGTTCGGCGAACAGGTGCTGCTCGAGATGGAAGCGAAACGCAGAAATCCGCTCGCGGCCGCCGCCGCTGCCTATGTCGGGCTTACCTTCCCGGCCGGCGACGAACGGCGCGACCGCTGGTCGCCTTGGCTCACAAACCTAATGAACTGGTTTCCGGCTATCCCGGACGGCGCGATCTTGTGCGCGCGCGACATCATCGAACGCGCCCGGACCGAAGAGCATCTGAAGCTCGCTCTCGACGCGCTCACGATCGGGTTCATGCGGGGGCCGCCTTATTTCTCAGCGGGCGTCCGTCATCTGCTCGACGGGCTTAGCCTCTTTACGGCCAAAGCCGAGCGCTTCGGCGCCCCCCGGGAGACGGTCCAGGCAATGCATGCGCAGGTGGCAAACTTCGCACTGCTGACCGATCCCAACCAGACCTTCACCGTCCTCAAACTGCGTCCGGGGTTCCTTCATGCTTGAGCTCGAGATGTTCCCCGCCCGCGACGGCGACGCACTGGTGCTGACCTGGGGCGACGACACCAATCCCAAAAGGATGCTGATCGATGCGGGACGCGAAAGCGGCTGGGCCGCGATCAGGAAGGCCTATAAGGATCTGCCCGAAGCGCAGCGAACGTTCGAGCTGCTGGTGGTCAGCCATATCGACGCCGATCATATCGCCGGCGTGCTCAAGATGCTTGCCGATCCCGATCGGCCGCTCCGGTTCAAGGAAGTTTGGTTCAACGCTTATCATCATCTGGTCGGCGGCGACTATGACACGTTCGGACCAGCGCAGGGCGAAGCGCTGTCGGACCTGTTGAAGGAACGGCCGAACCTCTGGAACACGCAGTTCGGCGGCGATGCGGTGGTCATCGAGGAGGATGCGCCGCTGCCTAGGTTCACGATTGAGGGCCTTGAGCTGACCTTGCTGTCGCCGACCCGGCCGAAGCTTCAAGCGCTTGCAGCGATTTGGAAGGCTTGGCTGCGCGCCGAAGGACTCGACCGCGATCAGACGCCGGCGAGTGAGCCGGCCCAGCCGACGATCGTTCCCGAGGGCTATGAGACGTTCGGTCCGCTTCTCGATGTGCAGGGGCTGGCGGACGGGCCGCAGCGCGAGGACACAACCGAGGCCAATGGTTCGTCGATAGCCTTCGTCGCTGCCTATCGCGGCAAGCGGGTGCTGCTCGCCGCCGATGCGCATCACAAGGTGTTGACGGCATCGCTCGCCGCATTGCCTGCCGCTGAGCGCAGGTTCGACTTGGTCAAGCTGTCGCACCATGGCAGCCAGGGCAATCTGTCGCGTCCGTTGCTCGACACTCTCGCCTGCGACCGCTTCGCCATTTCGACCGATGGGAGCCGGCATCGCCATCCCGACCCTGAGGCGATCGCGCGCCTGTTGCTGTGGAAGCTGGGCCGCAAGCGCCTCTATTTCAATTACCGCCAAGAAGAGGCGGTGATGTGGAACGACGACCGGCTGAAGCAGGCGCATGATTATGATTGCGCCTACCCACATGAAGCCAGCATGGGCCGGCTGAGAATTCCAATCTGAAAACCGATGACGACGGCCGGAATTCTCGGGGCCGCCCATCACGGATTCTAGACTTGCGACCTCTTCGGTCGGAGCGGCGATCAATCCCGGCGTTGACGCGCGCGGCATGGATCATTGTTCGAGCGCCGCCTTCGCCTCGCGCTCGGCGAGCAGCGCCTCGTAGAGCGCGCGGCGCGCATTCGACAGCTCGGCGTCGGACTTGACCGTCGCGAGTTCGGATACGGTCGGCGGCTGGGTGAGTTTGGCGAGTTCCTGCTCCTTGGTCAGCTTGTCAATTTCGAACTGAAGCGTCGCGATCTCCTTGTCGCGCGTCGCCTTCTCAAGCGCGGCAAGCTCGGTGGCTTCGGCCTCGCGCGCCTGCCTGCTGGCGTCGAGGAACCCGCCAATCTGCCCAACGGCGCCGGCCGCGGTGTTGGCGATCGCTTCACCTTGGGCCTTCAGCGTCTTATACTCAAACTTCTC
>Ga0307412_10002323_pt1 | contig 10524 bp, 8 predicted proteins | sample DK1Cmetagenome_3_FD_203823 | JGI IMG/M metagenome (GOLD analysis project Ga0307412, IMG submission 203823) | Maize rhizosphere microbial communities from greenhouse at UC Davis, California, United States - DK15-C-1 | ecosystem: Host-associated > Plants > Roots > Rhizosphere > Soil | place: USA...
AGATGATCCGCGTCATTTCGTCGCCGTCGATCTCCACGACGGGCGTTGCTACCTTGATCTTCGCCATAAGCTCGCTTTCCTGAGACAGGTGGGTTTCCCGGAGCGTCTAGGGGCAAGGGCAGGGGGGATCAAGCGCTTGCGAAGGCAAAGGGGCGCTCCGCCCACCGGGCAGCAGGTGCAGGATGTGCTGCGACATCGGGTTGCCGTCCAGGCGTCGCCAAACTGGGCACTCCGACAGCATCTTGATGGGGGCAGACCCATCGACACCGTGGGACGCGCGCGTGTTCCTCTGAGTGTGGCTTCAAGGGGCATCCGCAAGGGGATGCGAATCTCCGCCTCCGGGCCTTTCCGTCATTGCGCCGGCACGCCGCGGCTGTCTCCAATCTCCAGCCAATAGCCATCGGGATCCTGGACGTAGATTTGACGCACGCCGTCGAACCGGATCTGCATCGTGCGCGGTGTGCCGGCGAGGTTGGTCCAGACGAGATTGTGCCGGTCCAGCCAGGCCGTGACGGTAGCGAGATCGTCGACATGCAGCGCCAAATGCTCGTTTCGGTTGGAGGGCTTCGGCGCGGTGCGCCCGTCCAGGATGTGTAGCGCCAGCCCGTTGCCCAGGTCGAGCCAGCGGCGGTTCTTGAGCGGCGTCGGGATGATCCGCAGCCCGAACGCCTCGTGATAGAAGGCCGCACTGCGATCGATGTCCGCGGCCTGGATCGCGACATGCTCCGCCTGCGCGGCGGTCCCGGCCGACGCTTGCGGCGGCGCGGCAAGGACGAGCAGGGCCGTAAATGCGAGCATGGGCGAGCCTTTCCGAAGTTGTCGGCGCAAAGACTAGCTGGTTCGCGGCCAATCGCCAGCCCGCTCGGGCGAGGAAAGCCGGACCCAGGGCTATCCTGCGCTCGCTCTGCACAGCATAGATCGACGATGGCCGATCACGTCCTCTACAGTTTCCGGCGATGCCCCTATGCCATGCGGGCGCGACTGGCGCTGGCTGTGAGCGATACACGCTATGCGCTTCGCGAGGTTCGGCTTGCCGACAAGCCGGCGGCATTGTTGGCAGCCTCGCCCAAGGGGACCGTGCCGGTGCTGCAGACGGCGGATGGAACGGTGATCGACGAGAGCCTGGCGATCATGCGCTGGAGCCTCGAGGCCCGGGACCCAGAAGGCTGGCTCGGGCGCGATGACCCGGAACTGATCGCCATCAACGACGGCATGTTCAAGCATTGCCTCGACCGGTACAAATATCCCGATCGTCACGGCTCAGACCCGCACCTGCATCGCGAGGACGGCCTCCGCTTCCTGCGCGACCTGGATGCACGCCTGGCGGTTGCTGGCCAACTTTGCGGACCGGACCGAGGGCTGGCGGACGCCGCTATCATGCCGTTCGTCCGCCAGTTCGCCGGGGTCGATCGGGACTGGTTCGACGATCAGCCGCTCCCGTCTCTGAAGCGGTGGCTTGCGGACCATTTGGCCTCGGCGTTGTTCGAAAGGATCATGCAGCGGGCTGCCCCCTGGTCCGAGAACGATCCACCCGGCATCGTGAACGGCGCGAAGCCCGCGGAGCAGTCAGGCCAACCCGGCTAGCGTACCCAGGAGCTGGCGTTCGGAAAGGATCCTGATGGGACGACCGGACCGTCGAAGCTCTTCCGCTTTCCGGTACTGGGCCTCATGCCGGAGGTGCCCGAACGGCTCGTCTCCAATCACGGCCAGGATGGTGGTCGTGCTCCCCACCGCCGAGACAACGCGACCGCCGCTCGCCGCAATCCTATGGGCAAGCGGGCCATTGCGCGGCTGACCGAGGATCGCCACCCGCTCCCCGGCGAGCGGGCCGGCAGCGGCCGGTGGCGGGGCTGGGGGAACCTGCTGCCGCGTGGGCGGCGCCAGCCACGCCGCAAGCGACAGCCCCGTCTGCTCGATGGCTTTCACGACGATCATGCCGGCGGCGCGCGCGTCGCTAAGGGCGTCGTGGTGCTTCAGCGGAATGCCGAGGTGGCGGGACACCACATTCAGCTTGTGGTTCGGCAAGTCTGGCCAGGCCCGTTTCGCAACCCGCACGCTGTCGAGCCAGGTCGTGTCGATCATCGCCCGATCGTGAACGCGGCAGGCCGCCGCCACTGCGCCCTTGTCGAAATAGGAGTGCGCGACCGTGATCCGTCCGGCGAGGTGACTGTGGACGACATCGTGCACCTCGGCGAAGCACGGCTGCCCAAGAACATGTTCCGCAGCGATGCCGTGGATGCGCGTGTTGAAGCTGCTGAAATGGTCTTGCGGATCGATCAGCGTCTCATACTCGAACATGATCTGCCCGTTGCGGAACCCGACGATTCCGATCTGGCATATGCTGCTGACCCGCGAGCAGGCGGTCTCCACGTCGATGACGACGAAGTCGGGCGCATCGACGATCGGTTCCGGCGCGTGCGCGGCCGAGTTGGCGTCAACGTCGTGGTTCAGATCTGAGCGGAACATTGGGGGCCCATACAACGCCACCAGCTGGCTGTCCAAGGAGCAGGGCCGGCCGTGCCCGACGCTATTTTCGCTTGGCTCGTCGCGGCTTATGTAGCTAGACCTTTGCAATACTCCGAGCAAAGCAAGGTGGTAGATGAAGAAGACGTTCCTTCAAATGGCCCTCGCGACGCTCGGCATGCTCCACGTCGGAGCCACCGCGCGCGCGCAGAACCCGATCATCCAGACGCGCTTCACGGCAGATCCGGCGCCGCTGGTGCACGATGGCACGGTCTATCTCTATACCAGCCATGACGAGGATGATGCAGACGGCTTCAAGATGCTCGACTGGCGGCTGTACAGCTCCACCGATATGGCGAACTGGACCGATCTCGGCGTCGTCGCTTCGCTGAAGACGTTCCCTTGGGCGGTCCAGACCAACGATGCCTGGGCACCGCAGGTCATCGCCCGGAATGGCAAATTCTACCTCTATGCGCCTGTCAGCATCGCCGGTTCGCCGAAGAACGTCATCGCCGTCGCCGTTGCCGACAACCCCGCCGGGCCGTTCAAGGACGCGCTCGGCAAGCCCCTGATCGGCCCCGCGAACGGCTATATCGATCCCACCGTCTGGATCGATAAGGAAGGGCAGGCGTACCTGTATTGGGGCAATCCGGACCTCTGGTACGTCAAGCTCAACAAGGACATGGTCTCCTATGCCGGCCCGATCACGAAGATCGAGCCGAGGATCGCGGATTATCAGGAAGGGCCATGGTTCTACGGGCGCAACGGCCGCTACTACATGGCCTTCGCTTCGACCTGCTGCTCGGAGGGCATCGGCTATGCGATGAGCGACGCGCCGACCGGACCATGGGTCTACAAGGGCCCGATCATGGAGCATGATGCCCGCGCGACGGGCAACCATCCCGGGATCATCGATTACAAGGGCAGTTCCTACGTCTTCGGCTTCAGCTACGAACATAATTTCGCGCTCACCCCGATCCATCACGAGCGACGGTCGGTGTCGGTCGCGAAATTCGACTACAACGCCGACGGAACGATCCCGAACCTGAAATGGTGGGACAGGGCAAGCGCACCGCAGGTCGGCACGTTGAACCCCTATACCCGCGTCGAGGCAGAAACGATTGCCTGGACTTCACGGATCAAGCGGGACCGCGACCGCGACTATAGCTGGGCGCCCGGCGTGACCACTGCACAGGATGGTCGCACCGGCGTGTATGTCACCCGCATCACCGACCGCAGCTACATCAAGGTGGCGGGGGTCGATTTCGGCACGACCGGGGCGAAGACCTTCGTTGCAAGTCTGGCGCGGGTCAAACCCGGCTCGACCATCGAACTCCATCTCGATCGCGTCGACGGACCGGTCATCGCGACGATGTCGGTTGATGCCACCGGTGAAACCCAGTCGTGGACCCAGAAGTCGACCGGGGTCACCGGAGCGATCGGCGTGCGCGATCTCTATCTGGTGTTCCGCGGTGGAGAGGGTTCGATGTTCGACCTGGATTACTGGCAATTCGGCCGCTGAGCCGCCGCGCGACAAGCAGCTCTCCGGCAAGCGCTGCCGGGGCGTTCAGCCTGGCGGAGGCGTTGGGGGCAGGGCTGACGGATCTCGCCAGATCCATCGCAGCACGTCCGGCAGGATCGCACCGCCTTCGGCATCCGAGTGGCCGCCGGCCGTCCAGGCATATTTCACGGTGTAGCGGGGGCCGGGACGCTTCTCGGCGTCGGCATGCGCATTCGCCCATTCCAGGCTCTTCAGCATCTGCTGGTTGGCCAGGAACCAGTTGCCATGCTCGTTGTCGAGATCGTCGCGCCCGTCCTGCAGGAAAATGCGAAGAGGCCGGATCGGACTTTTGCGGATCAGGCCGGGATAGAGGTCGCCACCATAAGCCAGCGGGCTGCCGTCCCGCGCCAATGTCAGTCCGATCGACGTGTAGCTGCCGATGAAGCTGATGACGTTCCCAAAGGCTTCGGGGTGCCGCCATGCGAGCGTCCAGGAAGCGATGGCGCCGCTCGACGTGCCCCCGACGGCGCGGCGCGAGGGATCCGCCGAGACGCGCCAGCGCCGCGCCACCGCGGGCAGCAGTTCGTCGAGCGTCATGCGGGAATAGGCGTCGGACAGCGCATCATATTCCTCCACCCGGTGATCCGGGTTCTGCATCCCCAGCGACTCCGGATAATGCGCCGATCGGTTGCCTGGCGTCACGAAGACGCCCAGCGTCGGCGGAATGGCGCCGCGCTCGATGAGGGTGTCGAGGACCATCGGCACCTTGAGGGAGCCGGCCGGATTGATCGCCCGTTGCCCGTCCTGGAACAGCAGCAGGTTGGGCGGTCGCGTGCGATCATAGGCGGCTGGGACATAGACCCAGTAACGCCGGACGGTGCCGGGATAGACACGCGAATGCAGCTCGAACGGCCCCTCCAGTCGCCCGTGGAGCGGCTGAACCGCTGCTGCCTGCGGCGGGACCATGGTCGAAGCCGGGGCGGTTGCCGCCATTAGCACGCCAGCGACGATGAATGTGCGCACGCCCCCTCCTTCGATCCTGCGACGCTTCTATCAGAGATCGTGTCGGACCGCGCGCCGCTGCTTCCGCTGCGGCGTCCTGTGCCCGGCTTTTCCCGCCTGTCGTCGGCTCATCGGCTACGCGCGGTGAGATGCGCCGCCGCAGCCTCTCGAACGGCCAGCCAGCGGGTGCGCTCCGCCTCCGCATCGGCAAGCGCACGGTGCGCGACGGGGCCGCGATCCTGCATGTCGGCGTGGACGAGCAGGTCTTCGACGGTCGCGTCCAGAAGGTCGGGCGGCACTTCGTCCGCGAGGATGGCGCGCGCCGCCTCGCGATGCGCGGCGTCGCTGTCGCGCAGCCTCAGGCTATGCCGCGGCAGCCCCGCGGCGCGCAGCAGGGTGCTGAGCCACTTGCCGTCCCAGGAAGGGGCGCTCGCCAGCAGGTCATGGCCGGTGAGCTGATCGACCATCCGCCGCGCCACCGCGCCGTGCGATTCGCCCGTTTCCAGCAGCGTCGCGCGGGGAATATGGTGGATCGCCTCGGCGGCGGGATCCCAGTCTTCCCATTCCGGCGCGGGGTGGATCAGATGCCCTTCCGACCGGCCGTCCTCGAACACCCATGCCACTTCGATCGGATAGCTGCGCTTGCCGAGCGACGAAGCTTCGAAGTCCAGAAATACCAGCATGCGCTACTAACTACGGCGATGCGATTTCGCTTCAAGCATCGATTGCGCCTTTCAGCGGCGCCGCTGCAGCGCTTCCTCCATCTGCTCCAGCCGGATGCCTTTGGTTTCCGGGAAAAAGCGCCACACCACCACCAGCTGGAGCAGCGTTGCCGCCGCGAAGAACCAGAAGGGCAGGCTGCGATCGAAATTCTCGGCGACGACCGGAAATCCGAAGCTCAGCAAGGCGGCCCAGATCCAGTGGGTCGCACTGCCCAGCGCCTGGCCGCGCGCGCGGACCTTGGTGGGGAAGATCTCGGAAAGATAGACCCAGATCACGGCACCTTGCGAAACGGCGAAGAAGGCGATGAACAACACGAGCAGCGGCAGCAGCAACGCTTCCCTGCCGGTGCCGGAATAGACGCCGGCCACGCCGGCAAGCGCTATGCTGGTGCCGGCTGCGCCCACCAGCAGCAGCGTACGCCGGCCGACGCGGTCGATCAGCGTCATCGCCAGGATCGTCGCCAGCAAATTCGCCGCGCCGATCGATACGGCCTGCACGTCCGCCGACACCTGGCTGAACCCCGCGGCTGCGAAGATGTCGTTGAGATAATAGAGGATGGCGTTGATGCCGGTCAGCTGGTTGAAACTGGCCACCGCGATGGCGAGCAGGATCGGCTTGCGGTGCCGGGTCCAGGACAGCCGTTCGTCCAACGCCGCTGCCGCTGCCGGCGGTGTCAGCGTCCAGTCGGCAAGGCCGATCCGGGCCGCCACCTCCAGCGCTTCGCTCGCGCGTCCGCGGGCGGCCAGCCAGCGCGGGCTCTGCGGGATGGTGAACATGGCGACCAGGAAGATCAGGCCGGGCACGACCATCACGCCCAGTTTCCAGCGCCAGCCCTCGCCGTCGGCAAGCAGCGCCGCCACCACGGCATTGCTGCAATAGGCAGCCAGGATCCCGCTCACGATCGAGAGCTGGAACAAGCCGACCAGGGCCCCCCGTCGCGCGCTGGGGCTGATCTCGGCGATGAACACCGGCGCCAGCACCGATGCGCCCCCGATCGCCAGTCCGCCGACGAAACGGAACACCACGAAGCTCGCCAGGTCCCACGACAGCGCGCATCCCAGCGCCGAGAGGATGAAGGCGATGCCCACCCAGCGCAGCACCGCGCGTGCACCGTAGCGATCCCCGGGAATGCCGGCGCCCAGCGCCGCGATCAGCGTGCCGACCAGCGCAGCGGATACGGCAATGCCGGTACCGGTAGGGCTCAGCGCGAATGCATGGGTGATCGGCGCGGTGACGCCGGAGACGACGGCGGTGTCGAATCCGAACAACAGGCCGGCAAGCGCCGCCGCGACGGCAATCCTGCTTTGGGTGCCTGCTGCCATTATGAGGATCCTCTCGCTGTCAGGTCACCGATCGGGTTGCCCCGGATCGAAGCGCAACCACGCGCCATTCGGGGGCGATAACAATCGATTTGCACTCGGCGCGCAAGCGTCGACCGCGTGCCGCCGTTGAATTGCTAAAATTGCTGAATAAAAATGACAGGCGTCGGCGGGCGTGGGCGATCGGAGCAACGGCGTAGCAGCCTAATAGCGTGCCGATACCGCCAGGCGTGCGCTTCGCGGTTGCAATGGCGTCGCCCGCGCGACGCCATTGCGCAGGAACGGCGTGCCGAAAGCGAAGACATTCCCCCGCACGTCGAAAAGGTTGGTGCCCTCCAGCGAGAAGGTGAAGCGTCGCGTCAGCAGCGCCGCGCTTGCCGAGACGGTGGCATACTTGCCTTGCGCAAGGTTGAGTTCGTCCTCGATGCCCAGGCGCGAGGGGCCGATCGCATTGGCATGCACGCCGAGCCTGTAGCGATAGTCGCCGCCCAGGGCGTGGCTATAGTCGAGCGATGCGGTCAGCCCGTATCGCGCCACATTGGGCAGGGACAGTTTCCCGTGGACGTCCACCAGCGCGGGACCGGGCGAGAGGGTGCTGTCCGCGAGGAAGCCGCTTGCCGACATCCGTAGCGACGGAGTGAGGGCGGCAGCGATCTCGAGCGTTGCACTGCGCACGTGCGCATCACCGACATTGGCGACGCGGGGCAGACCCAGAACATCAAGCGCATCCGCCTGCACCTTGTGCCACGCGCTCGACGCCAGCGATCCCGAAATGCGCACCGCGTCGTCGGGGCGCGAAGCGAAGCGAAAGCCGATCTCCGCGGTCCGGATCGTGTCGGCGTCGAACCGCTCGGCAAAGGCGTTGATGGTGAGGCCGCCGGGCCGATAGCCGCCCGCATAGCGTGCGAAAAGGCCGAGCCGCGCCGTCGGGTGCCACAAAAGGGCGGCCATCGGCGTGGCGAGCCATTGCACGCTCGCGCGCCGCGCCCCCGGATCGGCGCCCTCGATCGGCTTCGCAAGCGCGCCGACCCCGGCGCCGTCGACCAGCACGCGCGAGGCGCGACCTCCCAGGGTGAGGCGGATGCCTGGCAGAATATTTGCCTCGGCCTGGCCGAACAGCGTCGCATCGCTGACCCGGGCATGGACGCTGCCCAGGCTTCCCAGCTGATCGGGCGGTCCGATCGCGCGCTGCTGACGGGTGTCGGCGCGCAGCAGTGCCGCGCCGAGCAGCCAGCCCGCGCGGTCGCCTGCCTTGCCGGAGAGCCGCGCCTCGCCGGTCCACAGCCCCAGCCGATCCTGCTGGCGATAGAGTTTCGGATCCGCATCGTCGGCGGCAGCATCGAAGATCTGGTCGATCCGCTGTTCGCTATGGCCGATCGCCAGGCGGAAATCGGCGCCTGCCAGGCGGCCGCTGGCCTCCAGATCCGCCGCGCCATAGTCGTGCATGGAGGGCTGGGCGACGCTGCTCGACCGTTCCAGCGGGCCGAGGTTCCGGTCCGCATATTGCGCATCGTGGTTGCGCAGTTCCTGGAAGATGCCGAGCAGTTGGATCGCCCAATCGGCGCCGATCGCCACGCGAAGCGCGGCGCGCCCGCCGACCACCGTGCTGCGATTGACGTCGCGCTCGCCGCGACCGACATCGTCGATATAGCCGCCGTCGCGCTCGGCATATCCCACGACGCGCAGGGCAGCCGATCGGGAGAGCGGCAGGTTGGCGATCACCCCTGCGTCGGCACCCGCGCTGCCATGTTGGGTGAGCGTCAGTCCGCTCCACGCCTCGCCCGATGCGCGGGACGGATCGGGGCGGTTCGGAACGGCACGCACGATCCCGCCGAGCGCGCCCGAACCGTACAGCTCGCCCTGCGGGCCCTCCAGGATCTCCACCTGCGCCAGATCGTAGAGCCGCAGGTCGGGATCGGGCGCCGCATAGGTCAGGCGGAAGTCGCCGAGATACTGGCCGACCAGCATCGGGCTGGCGCCGTTGAAGCTGCTGTCCGCGATGCCGCGCAGGAACAGCTTGTTCCGCCCGGGCCCCAGCCGGGTCGAAAGCAGTGCGGCATGATGGTCTGCGATCGCCAGCGTGCCCCGGGTGGCGGAAGGGAGGCCGATCGTCGCGCCGTCGATCACCGTGACGCTGACCGGCAGCTGATCGAGCCGCAGATCGCGCTTGCTGCCGGTGACGACGATCGCGTCCGGGGATGGCTCGGCGGGTGGCGGCGGTGCGCTGTTCACAACCTTCGGTTGGCGCCGTGCGACGATGCGCCAGCTGCGCGGTCCCGCCCGCACCGCCACGGCGTTCGTGCCTTCCAGCGCGCGGCGCAACGCCTCCTGCAGACTTCCGTCGAGCCGCTGCGGGCGGATGCGACGGCGTAGCAGCGAAGGGTCGGCGGTGCCGATGCTGGCACCGGTCTGCGCGGCGATCGCCGCCAGTACTTCCGAGAGCGGCGTCGGCTGGCGGAGGTCGAGATGCACCTGCGGCGCCTGCGCGCCCGATACCGCCAGCGAGACAAGCAACAGGGCGGGGATCATGGCTGGCGGGGCGCGAGGCGCTCAGCTGCCATCGGTACGCGGTTCCAGGATCCAGCCGTCTTGCGCGCGGCGCGCGTGCACGTTGAGCACGGCTTCGATCCGCGCGATCAGTGCCTCGCCGCCGCCTTGCACGTTGATCGATCCGGCGAAGCGCCGCGCGGCGAGGCTGGGCGCGAGCGTCAGCTTTATCCCGCTGCGCTGCGAAATGTCGGCGGCGACCTGGGCGAGGGGGGCGTCGACATAGTTCAGCTGCCCCGTGCGCCAGCTGCCGACCGTGGCGACCTCGGCGGGGCTCGGCGCCGTGACCATGCCGTCGCGCGTGACGCGGCTCTGTTGCCCGGCGGCGAGGCTGACCTCCCGGCCGCCGCTCCGCACGCGTACCAGGCCCTCGGCGACCGCCACCCGGATCTCCGCGCCGCGCAGCTGGATGTCGAAGCGGGTGCCGAGGTCGATCACCTCGGCATTGCCCACGCGCACGGTGAAGGGGCGGGCGGCATTGTGCACGATGTCGAAGCTGGCCTGGCCGCGCGCGAGCGTCAGCTGGTCGGGGTGCGCGGGATCGCGGCGCAGCTGGGTGTCGCCGTTCAGGACCACGCTGCCGTCGCGGCCCAGGTCGATGCGGCGCAGTTCTCCTGGGCGCGTTGTGACCAGTTGCGCCTGGGCGGTATCGGCTGGACTGCGATCGATCGGCAGCCCGATCCACAAGGCGGCGGCGAGCGAGGCCGCGAGGGCGGTGCCGGCTGCGATCGGGATCGCGCGCCTCGGCAGGCGGATCAGCAGCCTGCGGGCCGGGCGGCTGGGCTGACGGACGTCGCGCAGCAGGCGTGCGGCCTCATCGATCGCGATCGAGGCGCGGTCGAAGGCGACAGCATGCCGGGGATCGTCCGCCAGCCATGACTCCAGCGCGGGCCAATCCTCGAATGCCGGATCGTCCGTGCGGATCGCCCATTGCGACGCCTGGGCAGCTATGTCGCGATCGGTCATCGG